>Ga0209525_1000136_pt1 | contig 22072 bp, 19 predicted proteins | sample JacPin_JW_Ref_O1_FD_187958 | JGI IMG/M metagenome (GOLD analysis project Ga0209525, IMG submission 187958) | Forest soil microbial communities from Algoma, Ontario, Canada - Jack Pine, Ontario site 1_JW_Ref_O1 (SPAdes) (version 2) | ecosystem: Environmental > Terrestrial > Soil > Boreal... | reverse complement strand
CGGTAACGACAGACGATCTTCCAAAGCGATCGACTCTATGCGCGCGTCGCCGGCAACAATGACGATGGCGACGGCCGTCAGTTGACCGACGAATTTGATCCGAAAGTCCAAATCGAAGCGATCATCCAGCCCTCCGAATATCGTCAGCACGGCGGCTGCCACCAGAAACCAAATATCCGCCGTCTGTAGACTGATGGAGAACACTGAGGCGATGAAAACGCCGCAGGCCATGGCGACGCCCCCCACTCTGGGAACGGCTACGGCATGAACCTTTCTTGCCCCCGGATGATCGACCATCAGCCACTTGCGGCCCAGACGCACCAGCCCAGGCAAGCAGACCATGGTTACGACCATACTGACGATAAAGGGAATTACATAATGCATGGTCAATTCGGAACGAAACGGCTGAGATCAGGCGCAAATTTGGCGATCAAATCGGACACGCGCGCGTCTGCGCCCGTCGGCGGCGCACTTGGAGCAAGCGGAGTGATCACCCGGATCATCGCGCCGTCGGTGCGATGATTGATCAGAGCATCCCAAAACAAATACCACTTCACGGCGAACTCGTTGGTTATCACACGTCCACGCTGCTGAAACCAGTAGTAGACGAGTTGGCGTTGGTTACCCATCTCGATCAAGGTGCGATTGACACGCAGTGTGCGTCCATTGATCCGGACATTGGCCATGTCACGCTGACCAAAATCGTGCATTTGCCATCCGCCCCCTGGCAAACAGGAGCGCGGCGAATGCGCCGCCTCGCCTTTGCGCTGTGAGTTGTAATAGGCGATGTAGAGATTCACGACGTTGCCCGAATCATCCGTGTAGTCGGCCAGCAGATAGTCGTCGAGTTTCAGCGCCTCCGAGTAGACGCCGTCGAGGGAGCTCGCGCGTCCATGCCAACCGCCGAGTTGCAAGGGAAATTCGGAGAACGATGCGCGCGCCGGAAAGATCTCAGCCGCGCGCGGCAAGCATAGGGCCGCGACAATAAAGCCGCCCAGCAAAATCCCCGCGACCACGAAGCTCTTTGGGACGTCGCGCTGTCGCACAGGCACCCCGCTGGGCGTCGAGGCCGGGAACTCGACGCCGAACAGCTGCCGCCAATCGCCCGCCTCGCGCCCGAAGCGATTGAGTAGGACGATCTCGCCGAACATCAGCAGCGCGCTGATCATAAAGACCACCCACCCCTGAAATTCGTGCAAGAAGCCTTCGGCCGCCGCAATGCCCCAATGCTCCACCGTAACGCCGATGACGCCGATGCGCAGGCTGTTCATGCAGACGGTGATCGGGATGCTCGACAGGAATAGAGCGATGCGCTTCCACAGCGCGCCCTTGTAAAAGTAGGCCATCAGGAATCCGAGCGTCATGAGCGGAAATAAATACCGCAGACCGCTGCATGCATCCTCGACCTGCAGCTTATAACCGCCGAGGTCGATGACGTTTCCCTCGAGAAACACGCTGATATCGGCCAATCTAATGACGAATACGCCGATCTGCGAGGACAGCAGCTGCAGCTTGGTGGATAGGTTGGCGAGCACGAACTGCGGCAAGGGAATCATGAACAGCAGTATCAGGAGCGGAATCGCAATTAACCGGAACGCCGGCCATCCCAAGAAGGATAGAATCAGTCCGAACAGGGTGATCACGTACCCGTACTGCACGATGGTATAGACCGTGCCCAGTTCGCCCATGACCAAGAATGCGCCGCCGATCAGTATCAGGCCGGCCCCCCACCAGCTCCCCTGAAAGCGCAGGCGTTCCAATCGATCCTTCTGCTGCCATATCAAGAATGCCGCGATGGGCGGGATGAGCAGCCCGTGGCTGTATTCGGGTGCATCGATCCACCAGCCCCACATACGGCTCAAGCCATCCCAGAACGGCCAGAGACTCAATAGTCCCACCGCCACGCAGACGAGGATAAGTCCCCACGGCAAACGCCAAACCGGGGACGTGGGAGCCTCGCCCGCAATCGACTGCACGGACATGCGAAATTCTCCGAGACTTAGCTGGCGGCAGCGAGCATTTGATGGAGCCTGTGGTTACGTGGCGCATTGATACCGAGCAAGTGTGTCAGCAGCGTTACATCTGGGCTGACCGGCACGGTCTGGCACAAAGCCTGTCCCGTGCAACAATCTAGAAATCAATAATGGTGATCATGCGTCTCATGAAAGAGACGCATCCGCCCTCCAGTCGTGCTCGGCTCGTACGCCGGTTGCGCGGCTTACGCCGACTTCGCGGATGGCACAGGGCAGCCGGATGGCTCGTCCCTGCGGACACCGAGGGAAGATTCCTTGTGCGAAACGGATCGCTATTATTCGCGGGCGATATCGAATCTTATATTGAACGGGAAATGTATCTCTTCGGGGACTACGAAGGGCTCGAGATCGAACAATTTCTGAACGTTATCAGCACCAGTTCGCGGCGCGTGCTGCTCGATATCGGCGCAAACGTGGGGACACATAGCCTGCGGTTCGCTCAGCACTTTAAGCAGGTGCACTCCTTCGAGCCAAATCCGTCCCTGTGGGCTTCTTTCGAGCAAAACATGTCGCTCAATGAACTGCATAACGTCATTCTGCATCATGTCGGCCTCGGGTCTGAGGACGCGGAGCTTCCGTTCTACTCGATCGAGTGCCGCAACCACGGGCTGGGAACATTTCTGCCCGAGGAACAATATGATCGACCTCTCAAGCTTGTCGCGCATTCGCGAATCGCGCACGGCGACCGATACCTGCAAGCGCGAGGCATTTCGCAGGTCGATGCAATCAAGATCGACGTGCAAGGTCTGGAGCCTTCCGTGCTTCGCGGCCTACGTGGGACCCTCGAGGCCTCACGGCCGGCAGTCTGGTTCGAGTTCGGGGCGGGGACACGCGATTCCACTCAATCGAGCGAGCTGCGCGCGATAGAGCTGCGCGACTGGTTTCCTTACGAAGTCGATTTGTTACGGCTCGTGCGCATCAAGGGTCCATTACTTGCCGTGAGGCTGGCACGAACGGACACCGTTCCGCCGTTGGGTGATTATCTTGCGCTGCCTGTGGCTGCCAAGCGAACCGGCGGTCAGGTCACCCGCGTCGCAGCCACGGCCCAACAACCCGCTCCGCTGTAGCCTCCATGCCTGCCCGCAAACTTTCGATCCTACATGTGGTTCCCTCGTACTATCCGGCAACACGTTACGGGGGTCCCATTCGATCGGTGCACGCGCTCTGCGCCGCCTTGGTGAAGCACGGGCACCGTGTGCATGTCTACACGACAAATGTCGACGGACCGGGGGTGTCGGATGTCCCGATTGGGCGTCCGGTCGACATGGACGGTGTCCAGGTCACCTATTTTGGTGTTCCCGCGATTCGCCGCCTGTATTGGTCGCCGACTTTGGCGCGACGCCTCAAAGAAACCATCAATGATTTCGACGTCGTCCATCTTCATTCTGTGTTTCTTTGGCCGACGTGGGCCGCGGCGCGGGCCGCGTATGCGGCGCGCATTCCCTACGTTGTGTCGCCGCGGGGACAGCTGGTCCGCGAGCTCATTCACCGCAAGAGCCGTTGGATAAAATCTGCTTGGATTGCCCTCGTTGAGCGCCGCACGCTGGCGCGCGCGGCGGCCTTGCATGTAACGGCAGATCTTGAAGCACAAGACATTGCCGCATTGAATTTGAATTTAGCCAAAGTCGTCTGCATTGCGAACGGCGTCAGTTGGCCGGCGCAGCATCAGGCCTTCGAATCGGAGAAGTATCCGCAAATCGCCGGCCCATACGCGCTGTATTTGGGGCGGATCAATTGGAAGAAGGGACTGGATCGATTGATTCGAGCGTGGCGGCAAGTTCCCGACCTTACGTTGATCATTGCGGGAAATGACGATGAGGGCTATCAAAAGGATCTCGAGGCCTTGGTTCATGGCATCGACATCGCCAATCGTGTGCACTTCATAGGGCCGGTCAGCGATGAAAACAAATGGGCCGTCTACGAGCGCGCAGAAATGTTTGTTTTGTCTTCTTATTCGGAGAATTTCGGCAATGTCGTCGCGGAAGCCATGGCCATGGGTTGCCCCGTCGTCGTGACGCCCGAGGTAGGCTTGGCTCAGTTTGTCGCCGAAGCCCGGGCGGGCATCGTAACCGACGGGGATCCGATGTCCCTCAGTGCGGCAGTTCAAAAACTGCACGGCGATGCGCCGCTTCGAAAGTCGATGGGTGTCGCAGGGCGACTTGCCGTGGAGAAATCACTCTCATGGGGCGGAATCGCGCTCCAGCTCGAGGCCGTTTACGACGACATCATCGCGTCATCGGGCACCGACGTCGAGGCACGGCTGCACTTGGCTACACGCCGGTGAGCAGGCAAATCGCAAGATGAATCGATCGCTGTTCTACATCGGTACAGTCGCGGGCTTTATCGCCGTGGCCGGCATCGGCGCCACCGCAGGCGGCGGCGATCCACGCTTGCTGTATCTGTGCGCATTGTTTTCCGTGTGCGCGAGTCCCATTGCGTTTGTCGATAAATTGAACGGCCGCTACATGCTGCTCTGCATATTCCTGCCGGTCTATTTCATGACATTCGGCGCAAGCGACCTGTTCGATTTGTTTTTTGCGCAAGCGCCGCTTGCCCGAAGCGACAGTGCGGGGAAAGCGGAGATTGCAATCGTTCTGGGCGCCGCGTTGATTGCGTTGGGCTACCGAGCAATCGCTGAACTTGGCGGCCGTCCTGATAGCAAGGCCGCCGTGAAGGACTGGCCGGCGACCACCGTGGCGATCGTCGGATTCCTGGTTTGGCTGGTTGGCGTCGTCGCGACGTGGGTCTGGCAAGTCCAAATACTGAAGCGCGCGTGGGATCCGCTGCGCGGCCTGTCTGCCGTGACCGGTATGGTGCTCACCGTCGGGAGGATGCTGCACCCCCTGGGCATCGCGCTGCTCGCCTACGGCTTTGTCACCACGAAAAGCCGACTCTTCGGTCTATTGATTCTGACCGTGGTGATCTGCGAATTTGGACTTGGATTCGTCGAAGACAGCAAAGAGATCGCCATCGAGCCGGCTGTGATCGTTCTCGTCGCCAAGTTTCTGGTGGAGGGACGAATACCGAAGTCATGGGTCATTGCGGTGTTCGCGGTTGTAATTCTAACGTTTCCGGTATTCCAAGCCTATCGCGCCGAAGTATTGGCGGACCGCGGCATTTCCCGAGCCGATGCTGCCATGAATCTGGTAAAGAACATAGAAATCGCGCTGACCGCCGACAGGCAACACCAGAAAGAGGTTGTATATAGCGGGAGAAGCTTCCTATCGCGCGCTTCGTATAAGCCTACCATCGAAATGATCATCGAACGCGCCGGAGTCACTGCGCCATTCCAATACGGCCACACCTTGCTACTTTTCTTTGAGGCTTTCGTGCCGAGAGCCATTTGGCCATCAAAGCCGGACACGTCAATCGGTCAGCTTTTCAACCGCGAATTGCACATCACGGAAACGCGTGAAAACTATGTCTCCACGACCATTCTCGGCGAGCTGTATTGGAATTTTGGTTGGCTGGGAATTATTGCTGGGTGCCCGTTGCTGGGTTTCTTTTTGGGTAGCATCAATCGACGCTGCGATCTTTCCCGGCAGATCTCCGTGACGCGCTTTTTGATTTTTTGCATTACGGCCTACGGATTTTGCTTTCGCTTTGAGGATGGCTTTGCGATGACCTGCACGGTCTGGATTCGTACGCTAGTCGCGATTGGAGTCTTGCACGCGCTGTTTGCGCGCAATCAGAGCGACACTTCGGTCCGCGCAGCACATCCCGGGCGATCCGCAACCGCAAATCCCGGGGATGCCGCCTCAGCGCTGCCGTTTCCCAATTTGCTGCGCTAGGCTTTACGCACGACAATTGACTTCAAGCAAGCCTGCCGTCCGGCGGCAAATCCTGCGGCGTAAATTGGCGCGGACACAGCGGCTAGACCCCAGCGCAGAGCCTTCGCCTTGATGCCTAATCCACGGAGCGGTGGCGGTCCAGCTTTTGGCGTCGATGCTTCACGCGTGCTGCTATTGCTACGGAATTGCCGTGCGGCAAATCGGGTGATCGAAAGTTTCGGATCAGAACATGCGTTAGCGGCAGCGCACAATGAAAGACATTAGGTGGTTGTCGCGTCGCTTCTTGCGCTGACTTTACATGCGCCGGGATTTTATTTTTTCTGAGCGCGGGAAAATCTCCGCGGCCTGAGATCGAATATGGTGACCGGCAACAACGGGGCAAGATGCGCTGCCGGACCGCGTTACTCTCTTAGTCAGCCCGCTTTCGGAGGATAGGGCGTCCCGTTGCGATGTCGGTAAGGCTCACGGCCGGGCCCCACCACCATGTCGATGTCGGAGTAGACGCAGCGATCTTGCGCATCCGCATTGCCGATCTCGAGCACGCGGGCCGGGCGTGCGGATTTGTTGATCAGGTGATGCCCGTCCTCAACGCCACGCGGGAACGCGGCGCAGTCCCCGGCGCGCAGCAGCTCCTCGCCGCTGTTGGTCACCAAAGTGAGTTCGCCTTCCACGACCCAGATGAATTCCTCCTCGTGGCTGTGCCAGTGACGTTGGCTCGACCAGCCGCCGGGCTCGATGACGGTGAGATTCACGCCGAATAGCTTGAGACCTCCATGCCGCGCCAGGCGCTGGCAGGATTGCAGGCTGCAGGGCTCATCGAAGGGGGTTGGATAGTTGCACTCGGTCTCGGCCGGAACCGAATCGAGATCGATCTTCTTCATTGCGGATGCCTCCTTAAATTGTGCGCGACCAGCATTACACCAATGCCGCCGCACGCTCGTCGGGCAAATCAAGTTTGATGCAGGGGCGTTCCAGTCGCATCCGCTGCGTGTAGGCTGTCGCCAAGTTGCGCGTAGGGTCGAAATGCGACTGCGGCTTTGCTGTCGTCGGATGTCTTCGGAGGGTCGGCGAGGATCGGTGACTGTGATCGCACATTTAAAATTCTCGGACGGCCATATACATCAGCAGCCCCGCGGCAGCGCAGCAGATAAGAGGCCAAGTGACTGGAAAGCCGCGGCGCTTGATGAGAATGACGCCGCTAAGCACTATCGTTCCACCGATGCAAAGGATCCCAATCCATATTGCGAGCCCGGCTAGGACTAGCATTCCTTCGTAGCCTACTGGTGGAAAGGTCCAGTGCGTGACGGCGTAGCTTAATGCGGCGCATCCGATGGCGCAGATCGCGAGCGCCCATGTTGCCTTGAATATCTTTGGGCCGTGCGCCTTGTTCGGATTGAAACTCATTCCGACGGACTTCCAGGCCGCGATTTCTTCAGCAGCTTCTTCAAGTGCCGCGAGTGTGGCACGCGCGCTGCAGCCGGGGTGTTGGCGCCCTCCTCCGGCCCTTCCTGCTGTGAGGACCTCAGGGAAAGGATCACTGCCGGGAGCAGAATGAATCCACTGATCAGAAACCCCGCGGGCAGTAGATGGAAGGAGTAGTCTAGGAGCAGCACGCCGCTCTGCAAGATCAATATCAGAAGCGTTCTCGCATGAGTCGGCGGGCTTCCGTCGAATCGCTGCACCATAAGATCGGTGAATTGATGCCAATCCTTCATCCGGCTATCCCAGGATTGCCCCTTGCCGGGAATGGGAATGAGGTAGTAGAGGTATGCGGCATTGACCACGAGGTAGAGAAACGCCATGCCCCCAACCAGGCTTTCAAACGGAGAGAGCCAAGGCAGTTCGCGATTGTCGTAAAAGATGGAAAGTTGCGCGAAGGAATATCTCAACAGTCCGAGAGCGACGATGATGCAGAGAAACCAGGTGTAGACGCCGATCTTCCAGAAGGTAGTGAGCACGGTTCGCTTAAGGGCAAGAACGATGGTCGCGGCGGTGGGGAGCAAACAAATGCAGAGAATGCCGATCTGAAACGGCGTGCCTTTAAAGTAATAGACAAAAAAGGCAAACCAGAAAGTCAAAGTGTAAGAAAGCAGAAGCTTTTCGCTGACCGCCGGCAGGATGTCTTCTTTGAAGAGGAAAGCAATCAACCCAGCGAAGAAGAAGAGCCCCAAGTAGATGTGTTGATCTTGATTGTAATTGGCCTTGTCGCTGCCAACGGCGACAACGCCCAGCGAAATGAATATGGAGACGCCTATTTTCAGCCAATTCCAGTCGGCCCGGATCAGGATGATTGCTTGGAGGAGCGCGCCGCCAACGAAAGCGGCAATTAGAATTGATGGTTCGTCCATGCGCTGCTATTTCCGCCCGAATAGTTGTGACAGGACGCTGCGTGTCGAAGCGACTGCTCTCGACATCACCTCGAAGCGTCCGCCGATCAGATGAGTGCAGATTTCGTCGTGTTTGAATCCGACGAGGGACTTGGCGACACCTAGTGGGATTTCAGATAGGTAGTCGACGCCGGCTGCGTCGCCGCCTTCGGCGAGCTGTAGTGCTTCCATTTCATTGCGGATAGCCGCAAGGGTTTCGGGTGGGCTCCCGTCAACATCCAAGCCTTTGGGGCCGTTCTCGCCTTCATGTGAAATCCACCATTGGCGCTTGCCTCTGGACCAGAGTTCGGCGGAGGTGGCCATGACGTGCTCTTCGATGAGACACAGAAGGATGTCTTGATCGTTCGAGAGGTGGGCCAGATCCTTCGGTTTCAGGTACGGGCAGCCGTACTTGTTGTGCCAAATCACGCGCCAGCCGGTGTCGAGCTTCGCCATGCAGTCCAGGGATTCGGGTATTTCTTCGGTTTCGGCTGTTGGGGTTAGGCCGAGCTTTTGGACGAACTGGTCGGCGCATTGTTCGCGAACCGCGCACCACGTGATTGAGAAACCCATGTTGATTTGTCCTTATGTATCTGGGGTGCAATGCCATAGTCCGTGTGAATTGAGCCAATCGATAACGCGGCCCCAGTGATCGCCTTCAGCGTAGCCGCGAATTGTTAAGGTCACGTCCGCAAGATCTTCTCCATGGCCTTACCCTTCGCCAATTCATCGATCAGCTTGTCGAGATAGCGAATTTCCCGCATGGTGGGTTCGGTGATGTCTTCCACGCGGACCCCGCATATCACACCCTTTATCAAAGTCCGCGAAAGATTTGGGTGAGGTGCTTGCGCAAAAAAGGCTTCGAAGTCTTTTTGTCCCTCGAGTTGCGCTTCGAACTGTTTCTGGCTGTATCCGGTTAACCAAAGAATGATTTGGTTGACTTCGGCTTTCGTGCGCCCTTTCTTCTGTGCTTTAGCCACGTAAAGCGGATAGACACTTGCGAAGCTCGTTGCGTAGATTCGGTGCTTTGTCATGGCATCCTCGACAGCGGTCCATTCTAGATAGATAGCCTAGTCCAATATTTGGTGCGGAAGCGAATGGAGTGGAGACTCAGAGGGGACGCGGCCGAGCCGCTCGGCGCTGGCGCGCCAAGAGGGGCCTGTCGTTGCGACAGGCCTTCTCCATGGAAGGAAGTGTCGACGGAGCTGTTAGTCGAGAGCCAATTGCCACATGGGTGAGCAACACGGTTGCGAACGCCCGAACAGGAGTTCGGGCAGGTCCGCTAGCGGAGCAGGAAGCGAAGCGACGCGGTGGCAACGGATCGAAGAACGCTTCGTTCCAGATCCGGAAGGCGAGCAAAAGTCACGTCTTTTACTCGCCGTGCCGGGCGAGTGCAGGGTGAGCCGCATGCGGCGAACGCCACTACAGGAAGTAGTGGCCGGACCGTCAGCGCAGCAGGATAGCGGAGCGCAACGGACGAACAGCTCGGCCGACGGAGAATACCCGGCCGACGGAGAAGTTAGTGCAGCGATTCCGGTTGCCAGAACGTGCCATCCTTAGTTTTCACAATCTTGCCGATGCCGGGAAATGGGAAGTGCTCGGAATAGAGGCGCTGGCCGGTCGCGACCGAGTTGTTGACGAGAGTGACGCGTGTCGCGGCTCCCAGCTGCTGGTCGCTGTCGAAAGCCACCTGCCAAGAGGGCTTGCCGACAGAAATCACAAAGCTGTGCATGGCATCGCCGAAGACCAGCACGCTATCGGGCCCTTCGCCGATGAGATACCCGGAGTGACCGGGCGTATGCCCCTTGAGCTCAACGGCCTTGACGATACCCGGCAGTAGATTCGCGCCGGGCTGGAAGGGTAAAACCTTCGGCTTGATTGTCATTACGAACACCGAGACGTGTTGAATCGCCATGTTCTTCGCTTGCGTCTCGGTGAGGTTCGACAGCCAATTCCATTCGGGCGCGGACATATGAATGGTGGCATTGGGGAATGCGAGCGCGCCGGAAGGCGTGATGAGTCCGCCGATGTGATCGCCGTGGGCATGCGAAATAAAGATGTCCGTGACGCTGGCTGGCTTCTCGCCTGCCGCCTTCATGGAGTCAGGCAGCTTGCCGCCGATGTCGCCATACCAATTGCCGACGCCGGTATCAAACAACAGCACGTGCTTTCCGGCGTGCACCAGCAGCGGCTGAATGCTGAACTCAAGGTGGTCGGCGGGAGCCCCTCCCGCCTTCAGCACCGCGCCGACTGCCTCGTTCGACTGGCCGACGACGAAGCTTTTGCCATCGTTCGGCATCTCGATCACACCGTCTTTGAGTGCGACAGCGCGATAACCACCGATCTTGAAAACTTTAAATTGCGCGACGGGAGTTGGCGGTGCGGCCGCAGCGCCATCGGCCGCCGCAGCATGGGCGATTACGGTTGATAGCGACATCAAGAAGACGGAAAGGACTGCGAACGGAAATCGGCGGCGATCTTTCATGCGGTTACTCTTAAGCTTTAAGACGGCTGCATTCTAGCAATTAAAGTCGGCCTATTGAGGATGGACCGCCGGCGAAGGTCGGCAATTGATCGCTCGTGCGTGTCACGCTGCCTCCCCGAAGAACAGATGGTGGGAATACAAACTAAGGATGTGGAAATAAGCGATCATCCCAACGAATGGATTCGATGCTCAATGTGCGAATGCGAGCGGCGTGCGGATGTGCGGGATTGATGAGGGCGTTGCGCTCGACGTCGAAGACGACGCTGGGCACGAGCAGAATTGCGCTCTCTGCGCGCTCAAGCCAGGCGTCACCGGCTTGGCGGCTGATTTTCAGATCATCGTTTCGCCAGCCGATGCGATGCGTTTCATCCAGTGTGGTTAAACTCAGGTCGTCGGAGAATTCGAAAGTGACGCAGACTTGGTGTTTGGGAATTTGGCGGCCGGTGTGGACTAGTTTCTCCAGCATCGCGCCGGCGTAAGTGGTGCAGGCATAAATGACTGCGCGGCCGGGTGAGTTCCAGCGGGCGCCATACATGCGCGCGCCCTCCCCGCTTTCGGGATTGAAGCGTGAGTCCGCTATTCGGTATAGACGCACGCGATCGCGCGCTTAAGAGCTAGACCGGCAGGCCATAGATGGCGCGCATCACGAGATCTTCAACTTGACGGGCGCCGAGTTCGGTCGCGGCGTTGTCGAGCGGCGTGCGGTTCTGCAGTTCGGGATGTGGTGTGCTCAGAAAACGCTGTGCGGCTGCGGGGTCGTCCCACAACAATTCGGCGAGTGCGATGACTCGAGCAAGGCGCTCGGTTTTTTCGCTCTCGTGTAATTTCAATCGAGTGCGGCGTTTAAAAGTGGCCGAGGGGACAATGCCGTGGAGTAACGCGAGGCGGGCTTTGCCCGTGACGCCGGTGCGAGCGATGACGCGGATGAGCGCGCTGCGCGGTAGTCCTCTTTCAACGGCTGCGGCCAAACCGGCCATGCCGCGGGCGGTGGGCTTCAAGCCTAGGATTTCCTCGACGCGCTCTGCGGGCATGGACATGGGGTACCTCGTTGTGTCGATCTTAGGTCCATTTGAGCCGTAATTCAAGCTCATATGAGCCTTCTTCGTCGGCCGGGCCGTTCGGGTGTCCATACCCTCGCCCAGCACGGCGAATCAAAGGCGTGGCTTCGATTCGCCTTCCGGACTGTGGTCCGTTGCCACTTCCTGTGGCAATTTTCAGGCCGACACGATTTTCGAAGAAGGATTTATAGGTAACTACAGGAGAGAATATAGTTGGAATGTGTAAGATATTGAATTTAAAAGTATAAATGGCATTCGCGGGGAGAGATGCAACGCTTTCTCGGGAGTGATGCGACGGTTTTGCGGAAGAGTTGCGACGCGAAGGTTCATTGGGTGCGGAGAAATAATTAGCGGAATCAAAGAGCGCCCTCCCCTGCCCTGGTTGCAACTCGCTGTTTTCACGTTCATTTCTGGAGAATCGGATAAGAAATAGAGGCGCTGCGCGGAAGAGATGTAACGCTCATGCACTTGCTCGCAGTGCTTTGCTTAAGATGTCGCGGCCGGAAATCGATCGAAATCCATGTCGCTCATAGAGGCGTTTGGCCGCATTTAGATGCCCCTCGGACTCGCAGAAAAGGCAAGCAATTTTTGAAGAGCGACACTCAGAGGGAAATCCTCTCATAGCACGCAAAATATTTTCAAACAGTTCGAATTCCTAGTCACCAACCGCTGACGTTCGCGCCACGCATGGCTTCCACAATCAGATTGACTGACTTAGTAAGACGAGAAAAAACCCCGCATCATGTCGAAACTAGTTTTCGCACTCGCAAGAATCCCTAACACTTGACGCACACACGCGTAATGTCCGGCTGGCGCCGTTGAACAGCCGCTTGGCGACCTGGCGGCACGAATTCGCATACAGGATCGTCCCTTGGACCAAATCTGTTTGGTCAAGGTTGATTCCGATTCGACTTCGCTGCGAATTGGCGCAGCGACCCTTCGGCAAGCTGCCGTCGATATCCTCGATTTGATTGTGCTGAATCAGCAGATTGCGCACCAGAGGCCAGTCGTGCGGCGACGGCCCGGCATGCCAAGACAGCATTGTTGAAATGCCGCCCCCTCGCAACCCATCGGCGTGCTCAACCGTGTTACGGACTATCGAAACACCATAGCTCATAACCGGTGGAGGCGACGAAGGGGTTGGAGAGGCTCCATACCACCCTGATATTCCCGATTCACTACAATTGGAGTCCCAATCGTACTTGCCGTGAATCGCGTTGTCGCGAATCTCGAGAAACATCTGCGCCATCGCCCATGAGGTGCATTCCTTACACGCCGGATCGATGGCGCTGTATCCCTGCTGAAACTTTATGCCGTCGGCGTCGAACTGCACATTTCCCTCGATCACCGAATCGGTGCTCGGTGCCCACATCGTTATGACGCCCCCTTTTGGCTCGGTGCGATTGCTCTTCCGGCACAACGGCTGTCGCTGGTCGATTCGATTGTTGACTGTATAGACCTGCCAAAATTGACGCTGGACGACGACGCGGCTCATTCGGGCCACCGGCAAGACATCCCACGATGGCCGCACCCTAAATGTGACTTGCGCAGTCCGGGGATCGACCGCGTAACTTGCGATCTGTCGCGCTTGCCCGAGCCCAGGCCCCTCAACGACTTGGACCCAATGCTCAGAGTAGTACTCCGACAAGGGAACCTGACGATCATTCTGAGTGTGAGTCAATTGGCCTGACACCATCAACGCGTCTTCGGTTGCGTTCTGTACCGTCATCGCTTGCGCGAAAGCAGAGGTATTGCCGTTATCGTCGTAGGCGATTGCCTCACCATCGCCGAGCTTGTCGCCGGTGCAAGTGGCCACATTGCCGTCGACCAGACTCATCTCCTGGTTGTTATTGAGCGACCAAAAAAATGCGGCCCGCCAGCCATTCGCGTCCGTTGGAGCGTACAGATAGTCAGGCGAGGCTCCGTCGGCGGAGTTGCCGCTGAAATCAAGGTGATGAGACGCCCCCAATGAGGTGGCAATGACGCCCTGCCCTATTTTGGCGTCGATGTAGGAGCCGGGCTTGAACGTATTGAACGCCACGATGGAATCGTCGATGCGATATTTCTTGGTGGTGTCGTAGCGATTGCCGCTTAGATCCAACCCGAGGCGATAGGCGCCGAATTCGTTGTGGGTCAGGATTAAATGACGTATAGGCGCACCGGAGTCTGCAATCGCGACGCTCGGTCGATCAAAAATATTTCGTGTGATGATGATTTCATCGACCGGCCTTTGCTGCGAAAGATCGAGTCGTCGAGAACCGTCGTAGAGCGCGCCCAGTTGAAAGAACGGACACGGCGGGTCGTTTGGCGAATATATATTCGCGTCAACGAATGCAAATCCTTCTACGATACTGCCCCCGAGGAGGCTGAATGCCGCTCCGGTGCAAGATCCCTGCGGCTTCTCACGGATCAAGCGGGTCAACTTTGCGCCGGCGCCGCGCAGATTCACGCCTTTGGGAAGTACGATTCCATCGCGGGAGGGAAGCAGCCGCATGCTGCGATCCATTAATATCCACGTGCCCGCGTCAAAATCTATTTCTCCGCCGCCAGCGAGGCGCGCCGCAGAGATCGCCGCGATCAAACACGGCGTGACATCGCCAGCGGGGCGGCAGCCGCCGAATGCCGCATCACTCACGTTGAGCTTGCGCGAAATCGATGGATCGGCCCGAACTGTTAGCTTTTGCTGGTCGACCGATATCCATCCGACGCCGTCCCGCGAGACTTGCACCACGTAAGCGCCCGCGGAAATCCTCGCCGGTAGATCAACCTCCGCGACAAAACGTGCGGTAGCGAGTTTCGAGCCGTCCGCGCGATGCACATTGAGGGTGTAGCTTTGCGCGCCGACGAGTCTAACCCGCGTGATCGCTCCAGGCGCGGCCTCTAGATTGCGTCCCACGATCTTGATGGTGCGCGGCAAGTTGGCCAGGGGCTTTGAAACATTGACGTAGTCCGGCGCTATCCAGAGCGGGCGCGCGTCGTTGAACTTGACGGCGTCGCTCCATTCATTGGCTTTGGTGTGAACCCACAACGCGTACGCCTGGCCCGGCACCATCACCGCAGGCAGCTTTATCGTCAACGAATAGGGAATGTTGGCCGTGGATACCACGGCCGCGATGCCCTCGTGCCCGTCGGACCGCGTCGGAATCGACTGCGGCGGCGATGGCCTTCGGGTGGTGTCTTCCAGCGCGCGATACACGACCATGTCGTCCGGCGCAAATCCGTCGCCGGGTATCAGGAGCAAGTCGTCGGGATCACCATGTACGGGGCTTTGGTAATTTGGCCGGGAATAGACTGACGGAGGCGTAGCGCTCGCCGGAGCCGTCTGCAGTATCGCGATCGCAATTGCGGTAGCTAACAGTGCCGGCGTTTGGCGCATGCAGGCGAGGCTATTTCAGTGCGCCGATCGTTTCAAATACGTGTGACCATCGTGCTTGGTATGTGTGGTCACGAATGCTGCGCTCGCGCGCGGCTTTTCGAATAGCCGCGGCGCGATCACGATCACTCAACAGTTCCGCAATTATCCGCGCGCAATCGGCCGGATTGCTGTAAGTGACAATCTCGCGGCCGACATCGAAAACCAGCGCTAGTTCGGGATTGTGTTGGGTCAAATACAAAGCGCCGCTCATGGGTACTTCGAAATCTCTACCCTTCAGGCACACTAGACTGCTCGAGTAGCCGACTCCGCCGCAACCGAGATTGATGCGGGTCTTCGCATAGATCGCCCGCATATCCTCGTTCGATACGGCGCCATTCGGCCAGCCAGTGCCGAAACATTCGACTTCAATCCCATATCGACGCAATTCTCTAATGAGCACCGGGCGCCAACCGAATCGCGCCCCGATAAAGGACACATCGAACTCGAACGGCAAATCGAGGGGTCGATGCAAATCCGGGTCGGCAGCCTCGGCATGGAACATGGCAAGTCCGCCTTCGACGAAATACTTCAGCGTGCCCTGCGGATCGCTGGTCAAATTCAAGTCGACGGTACTGCAGATTTCAGCCGTACTGACGTGACGATCGCCGAGCTTGGGGCCGGGCCACAGAGTCTTGTCGTCAAAACAGAAATTCGTCGTCACGGCCCCATGCGCGGCCATTTCAGCGAAGACTTTGGCGCTCAGCGTATATCCCGAAGAATAAGCGACGACTACGTCCACGGCCCGTTCTCGCGACGCCGCATGGAAGGCGTCCAATAAGGCGCTGCTCATGGAATCGCGCACTTCAACCCAGTTCGGCGCGGTATCGTCGAATCCCCGCGAACGCCACTCGAATGTCGTGACCTTGCCGAAGGCAGACAGGGCGGTTGACAAAATGCCTTCCCAGTTTGTCAGCGGGTAAACGAGAAAAACATGCAGGCCACCGATTTTTTTCGGCCAGCCGAGAGCCGCCGCGCGCCGTCCAATACGCTGCGCCACCGTTGCTCTCAATGTGGCCTCATCAGACGGCGCTTGGATGCCAAGATGCTGCGCTCTTGCCAGATATCGCCGGCGGATCATCGCCGCGTCCCGTTCCACCAAGGTGGCCTTCACGAGTGCATTTGCTGCGACCGCAAGCGGAAGTTTCTTTAGGGATTGCTTGAGATCTCTCACCACTAAAACCACCCTTCACGGGCGAGAAGCCGCGAGTCGCGCCGTACGAACATCAGATCCGCGTGGACCAGATCATTATCCGCGGGACGTTGAATGTAGGTGCAGATGTCGTACATACAGAAATTGCGCTCGCCCAGGAACGAGACGACTTCGTGCGCCAACGCGCCACCCTCGTAGTATTGCCGGAATGACAATTCCAGCAGGAGCAATTCGGTGCTTTCGAGGCAGCGCCCCGCCCCTTTGAGCACCTCCAACTCATACCCTTGCACATCGGCTTTGATGAGCAACGGCGACGGTAAATTGGCCGTGGTCAAGAATGAATCCAAGGTGCGGACTTCCACCGATTTTTCCGATCCCAAGAAATCCTTACTGGGGAAGAAACTGGATTGATCTCCATGACAGTGCAGAACCAAATTTCCGGGGACCGCACCTATCGCACCATGCCAGACGCAAACGCGAGCATCGTCCTTGGCCATCGCGGCCAAGGCGGACTTGTTGGCATCCAGCGGGTCAATCAATAGATAGTGCGCCTCGGGAAATACGGCTTGGCATTCGCGCGTCCACTGACCGTTTGAGGCGCCGACATCAATGACGCCGCCAGGATGGAACCCCCGAGCCTTGGCGCGCCGGAGAGCGGTCGGAACACCTTGTGGTCCCCAATCGGCACCCACGACTCGCGCTCCAAAGAGGCGAGCAATGGAATTGAGCGTCGATTTTGCTTGATCACGCCAGCCTAACATTGGAATTCCATCGCTACGCCGGCAACTGCGCTTGACCGATTCGCGCCTGTCTCAGAGCGAGATAGAGCATGAGCGCGGCACCGATGGCCTGCAATGCGAAACTCGCGCAGGTGGCCTCCGCTGCGCCGATAATGCCGTTGCGGGAAACAAGCACCAAACTGAACAAGATATTCGTCGCAGCCCCAAGCGCCATGGAAGGCAGCAATCGTGCCGACCGATTGAGCGACAGCAATCGCGTCTCAAAGATCTGGTTCACGCCGAATATGCCGTAACCCAAAGCGACCCACATCATGACGCCGACAGCTGAGGCGCGGTACTCTTTGGCGAGCAGAATTGATGAAACGAGGCCTCCTGCGAAGTGCAGGAAAACGAGCGCCGCCGCGCTGAGGCAAACGCTCGTCGCTATCCATGAACGAAATACGCGCTGTGCCTTGGCGGTATCCTGATTTTCAGCGTCGAAGAGTATCGGCCTGAAAAAATCATTTAATCCTACGTTGACCAGCGCCATGCCGCGGCTCGCGATGGCGAACGGCGCAACATATTCGCCGACGGCGCTCGCGCCCAATAAGAATGCCACAGCATACCGATCGGCCAGATTCGCCACCCACGTCAGCATCGACATCGGTACGAATGGCACTCCATAGCTCAAGACATTGGAGAGAAATCCGGCATTCGCGCGACCCCGTTCTCCCTTGAGTGCCTTCGGCCAAGGAGCGAGACGAACGAGAGGCATCAAGAGCACGGCGATGGCGACTACCTGTCCGACCACGTACGACCCGATCGTCGCCGATTGTCTCAACGCCAGCGCGGTCAGAACCGCAAGGAGGATGGACTCGAGCACTTGTATCGCCGTGTAGGCAGCCTGTCGGCGCTCGGCCTGCAGTCGACTCATCAAGACATTTCGCACTGTCATGGCGATGAGCCAGATCGCGGACGCTCCCGCAGCAAGGATTTCCGCCGACTCTCCGTGCCATTGCCGCCAGAGCGAAAATCCGACGCTGCAGACAATTGCCAAAACGAGCGCGGCGCGCAGCGACCAAACGAGCGATTCCCGCGTGAACTGGCCGCCGTCTCCGCGCGCCTGTGCTTGCGAATGAAAGCGTAGCTGCGAAGCCGTAAAAGGTGCAATGACTACCTGCATGCCCAAGGCCAGCGCGCTCAACAGGAGATTTGCCTCACCAAAGACGCCCGGCGGCGCCAGCTCCGTGTAGATTCGCAACGCGGCAACGCCGACGGCGGCCGCGGCAACGTGACCGGCCAGCACCAAGGCACCGGTGCGTAACGTAGTTTTCGCAGTCATCCCTTAAATTACTCGTCGAACATGAACGATTTCTTTCAGCGATCAAACCGCATCCAAGCCATGTAACAGGATTTACACATATCTCGTGCAGCATGAAATTGGCTACTGTCCAAGAACATTCGGATGAACCCCAACTCTAAGCGGAGCGGTGGCTAGTTGCAGCGCGCGCACCACCGGGTCCTCGTCATTGGATCCAGATACTTGCCGGACGCGATGGAGTGGCACGTCGTCGACGCGCTGCAAAACCTGGGTCATGAAGTTGCCATCGTGGACACGACCCTGGTTGGCGCGAACTGGGGGCGGCTCTCGAGCGCGCTGGCGTCAAAAGCAATAGACATATTCCTTCGCGAGCCCGAGCGCAGGGCGGAGCCAAGGCTGTTGCGTAAAGTCGAACAGTTTTCGCCAACCCTGATTCTCGTGATTCTCGGCAGCCAACTTTCGCCAAAGACGGTTTCACGGCTGCGCAAAGCCACCAAGGCGCCCATCGTGTGCTGGTGTCAGGATCAAATGACGACGCTGGGTCGCCAATACCTGCTCGGCGCTGGATACGATGCGATCTTCCTCAAGGATCGTTATATGCAGGATCTGTTCTCCCGCATGATCAAATCCACGTCGTTTTACTACTTGGCGGAGGCTTGCAACCCGCGCGTGCATCGGCGCATCGAGCTGACTGCGGAAGATGTGTCGCGCTTTGGCTGCGATGTCGGTATCGCATGTACCCTGTACTACTACCGGCAGGAAATCTTGCAGCAGCTGCGCGAATTTGACCTGAAGCTTTGGGGCACGGTACCGGATTGGCTTCTATATCGGTTGCGCGAGCGCCCCAGGGGGCGCGAAATCTTCACGGACGACAAAGCTCGCGCCGCATCTGGCGCTCGCATCTCTTTGAATACATTACATTTTGCAGAAATCAACGGCCTGAATTCGCGTGCCTTCGAACTCGCCGGCTGTGGGGCCTTTCAAATCGTCACTTCCCGGCCCGTGCTTGAAGAGCACTTTTCGCCTGGCGAGGAAATCGAAACCTTCGACTCTATTGGTGAGTTGATCGAAAAAATCCGCCATTATTTGCGGCACCCGGAAAGCGCAGCTTCGATCGCGCAGCGCGGCCAGACGCGCGCTTACGCCGAGCACACCTATGAGCACCGGCTACAAGAGATTTTTCGCGTCGCGGTAGCTTAGACAACCGCGAATCACATATGCGTCATACGCGCGCGCCATACTTGCCGATATGTGTGGAATTCTGGGGATTTTCAGCCCGTCGGGTTTGCGGCCGTTGCCCGAGGCATTTGCCAGCGCTTTGAATCGTCTCAATCTGAGGGGCCCGGACGACTCGGGCATTTGGCGTGATGAGCATGTGCAGTTTGGGCACAGGCGTCTTGCCGTGGTGGATCTGTCGGCGGCCGGTCATCAACCGATGCAGTCGTATGATCACCGCTATGCGATCGTCTTCAACGGAGAGATCTACAACCACCAGGAGCTGAGAGCAAATCTCAGTCCCGCCATGCCCTGGCGAAGTTCCTCCGATACGGAGACGCTGATTGAAGCTTACCGCCGGTGGGGCGTCGCATGCCTATCGCACCTCAATGGAATGTTTGCCTTCGCGATATGGGACAAGATCGAGAGAACACTCTTCATCGCCCGCGATCGCATGGGCGTCAAGCCCCTCTATTATGCGCAGCGCAACGGGGAATTCGCATTTGCCTCGCGACCCAGTTCCCTCACCGCGCTATTCGAAGAAGGCAGTATCGAGATTGATACGGAGGCGTTGCAGACCTATCTCGAATTGGGCTACGTTCCGGCGCCTTTGTCATTCCATCGTGGCATGCAAAAGCTGCCCGCAGCTCACTATTTATTGATCGATGCGCGGGGAAGCCGCCGGGTGCGCTACTGGGACTTCCGCTGTATCGAGCCCGAGCAAAGTTGGCTGGCACGTCCCGAGGAAGAACTGGTAGACGAGTTGCAGGCATTGATATCGAGTGCCGTGAAGATGCGCCTGATGAGCGATGTGCCGCTCGGTGCGTTCCTCTCAGGGGGCGTGGATAGCGCGCTGATCGTGGCCGCGATGAAATCCGCGGGCGTCGATCATCCGAAGACCTTCACCATCGGCTTCAAGGAGGCCCAATTCAATGAGGGCCCCGCGGCCGCCGGCGTTGCAAAAACCTTGGGTGTCGAGCACATCGTGGAAAATGTGGATGTCGACGGATTGCTCGAATTGTTGCCGACTTATATTGATCAATACGACGAGCCTTTCGCCGATTCCTCTGCGTTTCCCACCATGGCCGTGGCGCGGCTCGCGCGCCGCCATGTCACAGTGGCCTTGACAGGCGATGGCGCGGATGAACTCTTTGGCGGCTATCACTACTACCCGCTGATGGATCGAATTATGCCGTTGACTCGTCGCAGCCCTACATTCAAGCGAACGGTGCGGCGACTGTTGAGAAGCCTGCCCTGGCATCGCGCCAGGCTTCTCGCCGGCGCCCTGCAGTCGGAGGGCCCGGTTGAGTTGTTCAACTATCTGCGCAGCACCGGCAAGGATTATCCTACTCTCTTGAAGGCCGATCTGAGCCACTCGGGGTGGGGATCGCAGGGACGATTCGAGCAATTCGCGGCTGGATTCACCATCGATCTTCATGGCGCCGAAACAGCAATGCGGCTTGACGCCGGCTTCACCCTGCCGGATTTGTTCCTGCAGAAAGTCGATGTCGCGACCATGGCCTTTTCCTTGGAGGCTCGCTGTCCGATGACGGACTACCGCCTGGTCGAATGGTCCATGCGATTGCCGCTGCAATTCAAATTGCGCGATGGCCAGAGCAAGTATCTCTTGAAGAAGGTGCTGTGCCGACACTTGCCGGCCGCGCAGGTTTACCGTCCAAAAATGGGGTTCGGGGTGCCCATCGCCGAGTGGTTGCGAGGACCGCTTCGACATTGGGCCCACGCGTTAATTTACGATGAGGCGTTGATGTCGCGGCTGCCGCTCGAGCCGAAACGCGTACGCGAGTTGCTGCGCCAGCAATTGAATGGCGAACGCGAATCGCACCCGTTATTGTGGAGTGTGCTGATGTTGCTGTGTTTCATGCAACGTCACGATCGGCAGCGGGCTCTCCCTGCGATGAACTACCGGCGAGTCGCGTGAATCCAATACCTCCGCCGAAGCGCCTGTTGCTTCTGACCACGGAAATCTTCGCCAACGGCGGCATTCAGCGCTTCAATCAAACAATGCTCGCGGCATATGGCGGATGCCATGTGACATGCCGAGTGCTCAGCTTGAACGACAATCCGAGATCAACCGTCGCCGCGGTTTCATACCCCAACATCACCGTGAGCGGCTTCTCGGGTCGCCGCGGACCGTTTTCACTCGGTGTCCTCCGCGCTCTCTGGGGAAGCCGCTTTGATTGGGTGCTCGTTGGCCACGTCAACTTTCTCGGGCCTGTCGTTGCCGCACTGGCATTGAAAATCTTCCAGCGCGACAAGCGCATCGCACTTTTTGCACATGGAATCGAAGTCTGGACCGGCATTGGTCTCCTGCGCCGCCTGGCGCTTTCACGTACCCGAAAGATTCTATGCGTCAGCCGTTACACTCGCCGCCGCATTCTCGATCAGGCGCCGCGCATTCCGCCGGAGCGGCTGGTCCTGTTTCCCAATGCGCTTTCGGAAACTTGGCGATCGGCAGCGCGGGACGAGCCGGCCCACTCCCTTCCAGATCGGTTCATTCT
>Ga0209525_1000133_pt1 | contig 22179 bp, 17 predicted proteins | sample JacPin_JW_Ref_O1_FD_187958 | JGI IMG/M metagenome (GOLD analysis project Ga0209525, IMG submission 187958) | Forest soil microbial communities from Algoma, Ontario, Canada - Jack Pine, Ontario site 1_JW_Ref_O1 (SPAdes) (version 2) | ecosystem: Environmental > Terrestrial > Soil > Boreal... | reverse complement strand
CGCCAGGATGGGATTGTCGGGCCTGGCGCTCAGCTCGATGGCCTTCGGCGGGCAGGTGTACGCCGCCGACACCACCACGACCACAGCTTCGGATTCTGCGCTCGAAGAGATCACGGTCACCGGCATCCGCGCCTCGCTGCAGCAGAGCCTCGATATCAAGCGCGACTCCTTCGGCATCGTCGACGCGATTTCCGCGGAAGACATCGGCAAATTCCCGGATTCGAACCTTGCCGCCGCCATGGAGAGAGTGCCCGGCGTAACGGTGACCCGCGCGGCAACGACGCTCACCGGCACCGGCGGGACTTCGACCACCGGCGACCCGACGCAAATTACCGTGCGCGGCTTTGGTCCACAGTTCAATGAAACGCTGTTCGACGGCCGCCAGGTGCCGACTGCGATCGGCAATACCTCTCGTGGCTTCGACTTCGGCTCAATCGGCTCCGAGTTCGTCAGTCAAGTGGACGTATTGAAGACCCCCGACGCCGCCCTCTCGAGCGGCGCGATCGGCGCGACCATCAATATCAAGTACCCGAAGCCTTTTGATCACCCCGGATTGCAATTGGCGGGCTCGTTTTCGGGAACCGATACGACCGGAGATAACAAGGTCACGCCGAACGGGAGTCTCTTGTTCAGCGACACCTTCGCGGACGATCGCTTCGGCATTTTGGTCGATGCCGGCTATGCGGACACCAAGGTGCGCGCCAATCACCTCAATATTCAAGGTTGGGAGGGCGGGCGCGGCGATGGGGTCCTCGGGGTTTCCGCCGGCACGGGGTTGTCGCCATGTCAATTGGCCGGCGCTCCGGCCTGCACGAGCCCGCCCGGCACAATTACCAACCCTTCAACGATCAAGGATTGGTTCATCCAGGACTACGGCATCTATCAGGAGCACACCGACGATCAGCGCGTGGGCGGCCGGTTCGTACTGCAGGCCAAGCCGATCGACGGCTTGGAGATGACGCTCGACGATAACTTCGCCAAGGAAACACTGGTCCAGCAGCAGCAGGGTTTCAGCGCCTGGTTTAACAACAATGGATTGATGGATGTGACGCAGGCGGCCGACGGCACCGTGACGAGTTTTGCGCAGCCGGGTACGCCCACCGATTTTCAGGCGCAGATCAACCAGTCGGTGACGACGACCAACACCCTTGGCTTCAACGTGAAATGGGATGCGACCGCCCATACCTCGTACATGTTCGACGCCTACAACGCCGTCGCCAAGCTCAATCCCGGCAACCAAACCAGTTTGGATGCGGACATTGGCTATGGGAACGGCCCCAACTCCAACTCGATGGGTATCGTCGTCCCCGGCGGCAACAACCTGCCCTATCCGACGGGCTTTGGGCCGGGCGGTAACGCCGCGAACTTCGCGAACCCCGCCTACATCGGTTCGCACGTACTGGTGGAGTCTTACAACCAGAATACGGACACCATCGACCAATTAAAGCTGGAAGGTAGCTGGCACAACGATACGGTCAAATTCAAGTACGGCGTGCAGTACACCCATGACGATGAGGCGCTGCGCGCATTTACCGATTTACCGTACACCTGGCAGATGTATGCGGGCTACGGACCGCCCCCGGTTGGCTCCGGCGGTGTCGCACCGATACCGGCGAACTTGATATCCAACACATTCGGCACAGGCTCGAATTTCATCAACGGATGGGGAAACGGCGCCAATCTGCCGCCCAATATTATCGCCGCCAACGGCTATGCGATATTGAACTACCTGCAGGGATTGAATGGCGCGGGGATGAACCAGAACAACCCCAATACCGTCCCCCCGACCGTTGTATGCACCAACTTGCAGGGCCCCACGCCATGCACCGGCAAGTACATCATGTACCAGAACCTCGGCGCGTCCCAGGACATTACCGAGAGCACCGTGTCGCCCTATTTGAGCATGTCGCTGAACGAGAAGATCGAGGACATGCCCTTGAAAATTAACTTCGGAGCGCGCATCGAGTCCACGCACGTCATTTCGGCCGGCGTCTCCACCTTGCCGACGGGTCAATTGACCATCGTGCCTACTGATCATACTGCGTACAATTTCAATTCCACTCTGCCCGTCCCGGTCAGCACCGAGAGCAACTACCGCTATCTGTTGCCGAACTTGGATCTGGGCTTATACGTGACTGATACCCTCAAGGTGCGCTTCGATGCCTCGCGTACCTTGACCCGTGCGCCATTGAGCGATCTCACGCCGGATCTCATTGTCCCGTCGGGTCAGCGCGTGGGAGGCCTCACGGCCACCGGCGGCAACCCGACTTTGCTGCCGTATCTTTCCGACAATGTGGATCTCGGTGCGGAGTGGTACTACGCGCAGAACTCCTACGTGTCGGTGGATGCCTTCGTCAAGGAAGTGACCAACTTCGTTGTGGGCGGCACGATTTCACAGCCCATCAATAACGTGACGCTGCCCAGCGGCGCGCCGGCGATTTTCAGCGTTACCTCGCAAGTCAACGGCCCCTCGGCCGAGGTCCGCGGCATCGAATTGGCATGGCAGTACACGATCGGCGATAGCGGCTTCGGGTTCCAGACCAACGCCACGTTCGTCAGCACGAACAAGCCGTATGACCCGAACAATCTCAGTCAGTCCGGCTTTGCGGTGACGGGTTTGGCCAATTCTTACAACTTCGTACCGTTCTACGACAAGTACGGCTTCCAGGCGCGTGTTGCGGTCAATCATCAAGCATCGTTCCTGAATAGTTTCGGTCAAATTCAGAACGGCTCAGCGTTCGGCACCGAGCCCACCTTCGTGAATGCCACCACCTATGTGGACTTCAGTACCAGCTACGAAATCAACAGGCACTTCAGCATCTATTTCACGGCTCTGAACCTCACCGATCAGGTCTACAGCACGCATGGCCGCTTCTCAGAGCAAATCCTGGACGTGGTCGACACCGGCCGGCAATTCACGCTCGGGATACACGCCAAGCTCTAGCATCAGAGCGGAACAAAGGGCCGCCTTCTTCAGGCGGACCCCCTGCAGTGAGCGCGACCGCGACCGTGCCGCGTTCGTGGGATAATTGCGCATGACCCAACCCATTCAAAAGGTCGTGATCGTCGGGGGCGGCACCGCCGGATGGCTGACCGCGGGCATCATTGCGGCGCGTCATCAGGGGCGGATGAAGGCGGGCTTTTCGGTGACGCTGGTCGAATCGCCCAATATTCCCATTATCGGCGTGGGCGAGGGCACCTGGCCGACGTTGCGATCGTCGCTCGAGAAGATGGGTATTTCCGAAACCGAATTCTTCCGAAACGCCGATGCCGCCTTCAAGCAGGGCGCGAAGTTCGCTCGATGGACCACCGGCGCCGACAGCGACTACTACTACCATCCGCTGATGCTGCCGCAAGGCTTTACCCAGCTAAATCTCGTGCCGCACTGGCTGCGCAACGATCAAGGACGAAATTTCAGCGATTCGGTTTGCCCGCAAGAGCAGCTCTGCGAGGCGGGGCTGGCGCCTAAAATGATTACCACGCCGGAGTACAGGGCGGTCGCCAATTACGCCTACCATCTCGATGCCGGTAAATTTGCGCCCTTCCTGACCAGGCACTGCGTCGAAAAATTGGGTGTCCGCCACGTCCTGGCCGATGTCCTGGCCGCGAATCAATCCGAGTCAGGCGACATTAAGAGCGTGGTCACAAAACAAGCAGGCGAGATTGCCGGCGACCTGTTCGTCGACTGCAGCGGATTCTCATCACTGCTGCTCGGCAAGACCTTGGGCGTGGGCTTCAAGGATTGCAGCGACGTCTTGTTTTGCGATACCGCACTGGCGTTGCAAATACCCTACGACACGCCCGATGCGCCCATGGCCTCGCATACCATCTCGACGGCTCAAGCAGCGGGCTGGATCTGGGATATCGGGTTGCCGACGCGCCGCGGCACCGGGTATGTCTATTCGAGCCGCCATAGCAGCGAGGAGCAAGCGCGCGAGACGCTGCTGCGCTACGTGGGTCCCGAACACAAAGACAAGGTGGCGCGCAAGATCGCCATTCGTTCGGGACATCGAGAGACCTTCTGGAAGAACAATTGCGTCGCGGTGGGACTTGCCGCGGGCTTTCTCGAGCCGCTCGAGTCCTCGGCCATCGTACTCATCGAACTGTCGGCCAAGTTGATCGCCGAGCAGATGCCGGCCTGTCGCGAAGTGATGGATATCGTCGCCGCAAGGTTCAACGACGTAAATCACTATCGCTGGGGAAGAATCATCGACTTTCTTAAACTGCACTACGTGCTCACGCAAAGAACCGAACCCTTCTGGCGCGACAATCTCGATCCGCAGTCGGTCCCCGACCGCTTGAAGAATTTGTTGCAGCTATGGAAATACCAATCGCCGTGGTTCTTCGATGAGTTCGATCGCCTCGAGGAAGTTTTTCCCGCGGCGAGCTATCAATATGTCCTGTACGGCATGGGATTCCGCACCGAGGTGGGACCGATGGACAATGCCGATACCGAGTCGACGGCGGCGCGGCTATTGCGCGAGAATGCCGCCATGACCAAACAGCTGCGCTCGCAACTCCCTAAGAATCGCGATCTGCTGCGCAAGATTCACGAACATGGCCTGCAGCGCATCTAACACCGGCAGCACGTGGAAATGACCAATATCGTGATTCTCAACAACCTCACTCACCGCGACGTGCGGGTTCAAGCCGAGGCGTCGGCGAAGTTCGGCGACAATCAGCGTTTTGTGCCCGTGGTGATCGCGGAATTTCCGCTCCTGGTAACGCACTATCCGGTGCTATTTTCCAAGGACAGCGAAACCGGCGCATTTTTTTGCGGCGCGATGCTGGGGATCGACGAAGGTGAAAACCTATTTTTGAAGAACGGCAAGGGCCACGAAGGCTATCGCCCTTTGAATCTGCAGCGCGCGCCTTTCTTTGTCGCAGGCGAGGATTTGGCGATCGATCTTGACCACGCGCGCATCGCCACCCACGCGGGACAGGCTTTATTTAATGACAAGGGTGAGGCGACTCCGTATCTTGAAAGCATCAAGGCGGCGTTTCAGCAATTGAAGCCAGGCATCGAAATGACCAAGCGGTTCACCGAATCCCTGTTGAACCTCAATCTGCTGGAGCCGGTCGACATCGTTCTCGGCTTCGACGACGGTTCCAAACGAAATCTCGTAGACCTCTATACCGTCAATCAAGAGGTCCTGCGGCAGCTGCCTGATGCCTCTGTCCTTGAACTGTTTCGGCGCGGCTATCTGCAATTGATTTATCTGCTCATCGCGTCGCTGAAGCAGATTCCGGTGTTGGCGAAAAAGAAAAACGACCGGTTTCTTGTCGCCTGATTCAGCGGCTGGTGCGTTCCTGTCATGCCTGAGAGTCCGCGAACTATCGACGCTCGAGATCTGAAGGATCCGGAGCAATTCTTGCGCGAAGTAGTAGAACCCTGCCGGCCGGTGGTGCTGCGGGGTCTGGTCACGGATTGGCCCATCGTTGCGGCGGGGCGGCTCTCGCCGTCGGCCGTGCGGGATCATCTTAAACCGCTCGATATCGGCGGTGAAATCGAAGCATTTTTCGGGACTACTGCGATCGCAGGGAAGTATTTCTATACGGAGGATATGAAGGGCTTCAACTTCGAGCGGCGGCGCATGAAGTTTAGCTCGGCGCTCCAGTCGATCGTATCGTCCGTCGTCGCGCCGGGTTCGCCATCGATCTATGTGGGGTCGGTGCCCGCCAACGATTTTCTGCCGGGATTCGCCGCTTCGAATCCGATGCCCTTGTTGAATCCCGGCATCGGTCCGCGGATCTGGATAGGCCATGCCGCGAACGTCTCGTCGCACTATGACACCGTGGACAATCTAGCGTGCGTAGCGGTCGGCACTCGGCGCTTTACACTGTTCGCGCCGCAATTGATTGACAAACTTTACGTAGGGCCGATCGACAACACCATGGCCGGACAACCGGTGAGCCTGGCAGCCTCGTCGGAGCCGGACAAGGACCGGTTTCCTCTCTTCGAGCAGATCAGAGATCATTCGCTGGTCGCGGAATTGGAATCCGGCGATGCGCTCTATTTGCCCAAACTTTGGTGGCACCAAGTCGAATCCAATGCGCCCTTCAATGTGCTGGTAAACTATTGGTGGGATGCGTTCCGCTTAGGTCCCGACGCGCCCTATACCAGCATGCTGCTCGCCATGATCACGATCGCCGAGCGGCCGGCCGTGGAGCGGCAGGCGTGGCAAGCTTTCTTCGATCACTATGTGTTTCGCGGCCAAGGCCACCCGTTGGCGCATCTTCCGGCCGAACAACACGGGATTCTAGGATCGCTCAAAGAGAACTACGGCAAGATTCGCGCGCGCGTGATGCATTTGCTGCGCGGGGGCTAAGTCCCGGGGCTCAGGGTGGACCAGAGATGTTGCGTCAGACATTAATAACTCTTCTGAATAGTCGTGTAAACGCCGCGCTCACGGCCGCGGGTTGTGTCGATGCTCCCGCCAATGTTCAGCCTGCGGCTCGACCGGAATTTGGTGACTATCAAGCAAATGGCGTGATGACGGCTGCCAAAGCGCGCCGAATGAACCCACGCACTCTCGCGCAAGAGGTCGTTGAGCGATTGGATTTGACCGGCATAGCGAGCAAGCTTGAAGTTGCGGGTCCTGGCTTTATCAATATCACCATCGCCCCGGAATATTTCGCGCAATGGTTGATGTCGGCGTTGGGCCGTGCCGACCTCGCGGTACCGCCCGCGGCGAGGCAGCGGGTCGTCATCGATTATTCATCGCCTAATCTTGCCAAGGAAATGCACGTCGGTCATTTGCGATCCACTATCATTGGCGACTCATTGGTACGAGTATTGCGGTTTCTAGGGCACGATGTTATTCCGCAAAACCACGTCGGTGACTGGGGAACGCAATTCGGCATGCTCACTGCGTACATGGTCGACGCCGAACAAAGTGGGGATGGCGGCATCGCATTAGCGGATCTGGAGGAATTTTACAAACGCTCCAAACAGCGCTTTGATGAAGATCCAGACTTCGCGGATCGCTCTCGGGACTATGTAGTAAAGCTTCAAAGCGGTGAGCCCCGTGTGCGTCAACTGTGGAAACGATTTCTAGATGTCTCGATGAGTCATTGTGAGAATATCTACCGAACACTTGGCGTGGACTTGTCTCGAGCTGACGTTCATGGGGAAAGCGCATACAACGAGGATCTGAATGTTGTTGTGACCGACCTAAAGGCGCGTGGAATGGCGGTAACGAGCGAAGGCGCGCAAGTGGTGTTTTTGAATGAGTTCAAGAACAAGAATGGAGAGCCCGCGGCGTATATCGTACAAAAGCGAGACGGCGGTTATCTCTATCCCACGAGCGACTTGGCGGCGATCCGTTACCGTGTCGGCAAGCTCGAGGCCGATCGAATTCTTTATGTGGTAGATGCACGCCAGAGCCTCCACTTTCAGCAATTGTTCGCGATAGCGCGCAAAGCGGGCTACGCGCCCGGAAATGTTCTGCTGGAGCACGTTGAGTTCGGCACGGTGCTTGGTACTGACGGAAAGCCATTCAAGACACGCAGCGGCGATACGGTGAAATTGGCTGACCTATTGGCGGAAGCAGTTCGTCGTGCATTGGCCCTTGTAACGGAGAAGAATCCAGAGCTATCGGAAGCGGCGCGAACGCTGATTGCTCACGCCGTGGGAATAGGCGCTGTTAAGTATGCCGATCTTTCCAAGAACAGAAAAAGCGACTACGTATTTGATTGGAACAGCATGTTGTCTTTCGATGGAAATACCGCCCCTTACTTGCAATATGCCTATACTCGGATTCGAAGCGTATTTCGCAGGGCGGGAGCTTGGAGCGCGTCCGCGCCGATAACGGTAACTCACGCCACAGAACGTCATCTGGCTCTTCAGCTGGTTGGTTTTGCTGACGCCGTTCATGCGGTGGCGCGCGATTCAATGCCCCACTATTTGGGGGGCTATTTGTATGACCTGGCAACCCATTTCATGCGGTTCTACGAAGAGTGTCCCATCCTTAAAGCGGAGGATGCAGCGCGCGCGAGTCGATTGCAATTATGTAGCCTGACCGCGGACACGTTGCGAACGGGGCTGCAGCTGCTTGGAATTGAAGTATTGGAGACCATGTAGGCTTTGCGCGCGAGTGGGGCGAATGTGCTGAATCGATCATCCACCCGCGTGCTCGGCTTGCTTTGCGTGATGTATTTCATCACTTACGTCGATCGCGTCAATGTCAGCACGGCGGCGATCGAATTCAGCAAGGATTTTCATCTTTCCAATACGCAGGTCGGTTTGGTATTTTCGGCGTTTGCGTATCCTTACCTGATCTTTCAGGTCATCGGTGGCTGGGTAGGGGATCGATTCGGCCCGCGCCGCACCCTCACCATTTGCTCGCTCGTTTGGGCCGGCGGGACCGTGCTCAGTGGGCTGTCCACGGGACTTGTCTCTCTGGTCGCCGCCCGCGTGCTGCTCGGATTGGGCGAAGGCGCGACCTTTCCAACGGCAACGCGCGCAATGTCGAATTGGACTGCAGTCAATCGCCGCGGATTTGCGCAAGGCATGACCCATGCATTCTCGAGGATCGGCAACGCCATTACGCCGCCCATCGTGACCTGGCTCATGGTGGCGTTGAGCTGGCGCGGCTCATTCATTGTGCTCGGAGTATTGAGCTTCATCTGGGCCATCGTCTGGGGCTGGTATTTCCGCGACAACCCGCGCGATCACGCCAAGATCACGCCGAAGGAAGTCGACGTGCTGCCGGCCTTCGTCGGCGTCAAGGAAACGCCGGCCGTGCCGTGGCTGCCGCTCATCAAGCGCATGCTGCCGGTCACCCTGGTGTACTTCTGTTACGGCTGGACGCTCTGGCTCTTTTTAACTTGGATCCCGCAGTACTTCCTGCACAACTACCACATGAAGCTGACGAACTCCGCCGTGTTTGCGTCCGGAGTTTTCTTTGCGGGAGTGCTGGGCGATTCGTTCGGAGGCCATATCACCGATTGGCTGCTGACCCGCACGGGAAGCCGCACCAAGGCGCGCAGCTACATGGTGGTGGTGTGCAATTTGGGGGCGCTCGCCTCGCTGCTGCCGATATTGTTCATCCACGACTCCACCATTGCCGCAATCTGCTTGAGTTTGGGCTTTTTCTTCGCTGAACTGACGATCGGCCCCATGTGGGCGATTCCGATGGACATCGCGCCGAAGTATTCCGGCACCGCCAGCGGATTCATGAACATGGGCTCGGCGTTGGCGGCGATTTTAAGCCCGGTGATAGGCGGCTGGATTATCGATGTCACGGGGAATTGGGACTGGCCCTTCATCGGATCAATGGGACTGATGCTCGTAGGCGCTATGTTCGCCTTTGCCATGAAGCCGGAACAGAAATTCTAGTTGCGCCGCTTAAAAGACGCGATTGATTGACGCGGCGCGTTAGCGGAACTAACCCCTTGTTTAGATAACCTAAAGCGCATCGCCCGTTAGATCGGTACCATTCGCACTCTATGGCGCCCGACCTCAAGAATCCCGCCGCCGCGAAACCTGCCGGCTGGCTGATCGTCGCATGCCTGCTCGCCGTCTACATCGTGTGGGGCACGACCTACTTCGCCATCAAGGTGGCAATCGAAGGCTTCGCGCCGTTCTTCCTGGTCGGAACGCGTTTTGTCGTTGCGGGTGTGCTTCTCTTAGGCTGGCAGGCGTTGCGCGGCGCACCGGCGCCGACGGCGAAGCAGTGGCGCGGCGCGGCGTTAGTGGGACTTCTGCTGCTCGTGGTGGGAAACGGCGGCGTGTCAGTCGCGGAACACTGGGTGAGTTCCGGAGCTACCGTGGCGCTGATCAGCGTGATGCCGTTGGCGACCGTGCTTTGGTCCGGTGCATTCGGACAGTGGCCGCGGCGCGCCGAGTGGAGCGCCATTGCGCTTGGCGGCGCGGGAGTCGCCGTCATGCTCTTAGGGCGCGACCTGCAAGGAAGCATCTTAGGCACATTGCTCATTCTATTTGCCACGGCATCGTGGTCGTTGGGCACGGTACTTTCCCGTCGGCTGGACATTCCGCACGGTCCGACCGGATTCGGTGCGGAGATGCTGACCGCTGGCCTCATGGGGTTGGTGGTCAGCGCGGCGTTGGGCGAACACTGGTCGATTCCGCACGCGCCGCGGATCTGGTGGGCGTGGGGATACCTCGTGGTGTTTGGTTCATTGATCGCGTTTTCGGCATATCGATTCGTCGTCGAGCGCGTCTCGCCGTCGCTTGCCTCAACTTATGCCTACGTTAATCCCCCGGTTGGCCTGGTTGTGGGCTGGTGGCTGGGAAAAGAAACGTTTTCCGCCAACGTTCTGTTGGGTTTGCCTGTCGTGCTCGTCGCGGTTGGGTGGCACGCCTGGATACAGACACGCGATGCGCCGCTGGCACCGCCTAAAGTCCCGCTCGACCCTGCGCCGTGCCTTCCGTCCCAGGTGCGTAGTAAGCCCTAGGCCAAGCCCGTACGATCCCGCTACTGATTCGTAGCGGGGATATCTCATGCGCTCTATCGCGTTATTGATTCTGGCGGCCGCGTCGGCTTCCGTGCACTGCGCCCCCTTGCAGCCGGACGGTTGGCCCGCGTATGGCGGAGATCCCGGCGGTTCCCGCTATTCCTCGCTGGCGCAGATCACGGCGAAGAACGTGAGCGATCTCAAGGTCGCCTGGACTTTCCGCACCGGCGAACTCGGCCAGGGCGTCAAGGACTGGCACCGCTCCGCCTTCGAGGCGACCCCCATCCTCTATAACGGCACGTTGTATTTGACCACCAGCAGCACGGATGTCATTGCCGTGAACGCAGCCAGCGGGCAACTGCGCTGGCGACATGACTCCCAAAGCCGCAAGGACCTGCACTATTCCGATGGCGTATCGCGGGGGGTGTCGCTATGGGTCGATGCAGAGAGTGCGCAACAGGCGCCATGCCACGCGCGCATTTTCGCGCCTACTCTGGATGGCCGGCTCCTGGCGCTCGACGCCGCGACGGGCAAGCCATGCGCGGACTTTGGCGAGCAGGGTGCGGTCAATTTGCTCAAGGATATTCGTTCTCAATTCCAGGACGGTGATGAGTGGCGCAACTATCTCGTGACCTCGCCGCCGGCGATTCTGGACGGCAAAGTGATCGTGGGTTCTTCCATTGGCGACAATCGCGCCGTACTCGAAGAACTTGGGACCGTGCGCGCCTTTGATGCGCGCAGCGGCCAATTGGTGTGGAGCTGGGATCCCATACCGCGAGACTCGAGCAACCCCATATACAAGGAGTGGGATTCAGCGACGGTTGGGAACGCCAGCGCGGCCAATGCGTGGGCGCCACTGTCGGTGGATACCGAGCGCCACTTGGTGTTCGTACCGACCGGCTCGGCCAGTCCGGATTTCTTTGGCGGTGCGCGGCCGGGGGACAATCGCTGGGCGAATTCCATCGTGGCGCTCGACGGCGACACGGGCAAGCTCAAATGGGGTCAACAGCTCGTGCATCACGATCTCTGGGACTACGATGTGGGCTCGCAGCCAACGCTGGCGAACATCATTCACGACGGCAAATCCGTGCCGGCAGTGATTCAGGCCACAAAGACTGGATTTTTATTCACCTTCGATCGCGACAGCGGCACCCCATTGTTTCCGATTGAGGAAAGGGCAGTGCCGCAAGACGCGGTCGCGGGCGAACATCCTTCGCCGACGCAACCTTTCCCCACGGCGCCCCCCGCGTTGGTGCGGCAGTCGAAGATCACTCCCGATGATGCCTGGGGCGTGGCGTGGTTTGACACCAGAGCCTGCCGCAAGCGCATCGAAGCGTATCGCTCGGAGGGCATCTTTCAACCGCCTGCACTGAAAGATTCCTTGATGCAGCCGGGCAATGCCGGCGGCTCCAATTGGGGCGGCATCGCGTTCGATCCAGGGCGTCAACTCGCGGTGGCCAATACCATGAACCTGCCCTTCGTCGTGGCGCTGATTCCGCGCGCTGAGCTGGCCGCCCAACGCGATGCGGAGGAGTACAAGGACTTCGAGTTCGCGCGGCAGCTGGGTACGCCTTATGGCATGCGCCGCAGGTCATTCGTGTCGAGCTTCGGCATTCCGTGCGTCAAGCCGCCGTGGGGCACGCTGGCGGCGGTCGACATGCAGCGCGGCGCCATCAAATGGCAGATTCCCTTGGGCGACTCGCCGGTGGTTCATCTCAACCTCGGCATGCCGGGTCTCGGTGGCCCCATCGTCACCGCCGGCGGCGTCATCTTCATTGCGGCAAGCCTGGATGACCGGCTGCGCGCCTTCGATACGGACAGCGGAAAATTATTATGGACCGCGAGCCTGCCGGCCGGCGGCCAGGCCACACCGATGACCTACGCCATCGATGGGCGGCAATATGTGGTCATCGCAGCCGGCGGGTACAAAGGCGACAGCACCCGCGGTGATTACGTGATCGCGTACGCGCTGCCGCCGTAATCACACCAAGGAATGGTCCGCATGAGGCATAGCTGCTGAAGCCGGGCGAGGCTTTGGTCACTGCGCTCTCCTGCGCCGCCGCGGGCATCGAATTGGCTCCTACCGCAGCGACTGCCGCAAACATGGCAACGCCCACGGTCCGCAGGATTGAAAATCGAAAAAGAGGCATTCCATCAAACAGGAACGATGCGGATGCCGATATTTTTTTGTTTGCCATGCGGCGCCCATACACCGTGGAAGTCGTACGAAATCTCGAGGAGAGTATGCGCCCAAGCCTGTGGTGGTCAATTGACAACAGCGGCGTTGGAAGGCGACACCTCCCACGATGGCTCGAAATGGCCATTTTGAACTTTTCGGCGTAGTTTCCAAGCTCACGATTTGAGGCACACCGCCTTCGACCAATCCGGACTTAAAAACAGAGTGAGAAATTAAGTGGATACCAAGCTACGACCCTCGGTGAGACCCGTACTGATTTCCGATTTGCGACCGACTCAGATGACCGTGGGCTTAGGAGAAGTGGAGCAGCGTAGAAGTCACTGGCGTCAGCAACAAGGCAAAAAGGCTGGGAGATTTCTGGGCAGACATATGATTCCCGTGATCTTGGGTCCCGGAGGCCACCACTATTTGATCGATAATCACCATCTTGCGCGAGCTCTCTATGATGAAGGCGTCAAAAGTGTGCTGACCCTTGTCATTGCCGACCTGCGCAAACTCGAAACCGGCGCCTTCTGGTTCGTCATGGATAATAGAGGTTGGTTGCACCCCTACGACGAGCGCGGTCGGCGCTGCACACACACTGACCTACCGAGCTCCGTCAAGGATCTGCGCGACGATCCGTTTCGAACCCTCGCCGGCGAGCTCAGGCGCGCAGGGGGATTCGCCAAGGAGACGATCCCCTTCACCGAATTCTTGTGGGGTGATTTTCTGCGGCGCCGGATCAAGCGAAAACTCGTGGAGAAGAATTTCGGTCGCGCTCTCAAGGAAGCCTTGATACTCGCCAAGACTGATGTCGCAGACTACCTGCCTGGCTGGTGTGGGCCGGTTACCGATACCGACGGCGCCTCCAGTAAGCGCCGCAACCGTAAAAAATAGCCGACATTCAATCGGCCCGCTCACCAACGTGCACGAGTTGAGAACCGGCGAGTTCATCCTAATTGAAGGTACCCGCCGGTTGCGAAGCCCTTGCGGCTTTACAAAACTTTGCCTGACGGGTGCTTGTATCTACGCTGATTAGGATTCCACTATGGAGGAATCGGATAGCGAGTTGGAATCGTCGTAACCCAACAGAAGGATCGCAAGTTGTATGCGAATCTTGTCATTTTTTAAGTCTCGCACACCGAACCCAGCGCAAAGCATCCTTGATTTCGCACCCGGTCTAAAGCTGTCACCTTACGTGGGAGAATATCTAGCGGCGATTGATCGCACTGAAGCTTTCGGCTTCGAAGCCCCGCCGCGCCTCCTCGTGAGAAAGGACTGTGTCGACATGCGATCCCTGCTGCCCGTGTTGCTCGACTGCTTCAACTGCAGTCCACCCGACTCGATGATCGGCCAAACCGCGGCCAGCCATTTTGCCTTGGTACCGCTGCTCTATGACAAAGCCCGTATATCCTTCAACCTGACCATCGGCTGGCTGGTTCACAAAGGCAAGCCAATCCATCAGCATGACGAGCGACTCATTCAGCGCTTCATTGAAGGGAACACCGACGCCTGGCTGGAAGAAGGTTGCCCCTTCCACCTGTGGCTTACTTCGCCGGCGTGCGAGATCCTCGATGTGACTTTTGCGATGAATTTAGGCTGGGCAAAGAATCGCGAAGAGTGCGCGGATCTCATCGTCTACCAATCGGCACACGAACCACCGAGCGACTCGATTTATCACCCGACGCTGGTCGGACCTGATTTCTTTCACAAGACCGGTGGGGTGCTGTGAGCAGGATGTATTTCTGCGCCTGATGCGGGTGCCGCTGATAGGCGATGAAGCGACCACTCACGGGTTTCTAATGACGCTTGAACTGCTCCATCATATTGTCCTGCATTTGGAATCTTGAAAGCGATGCGCCCAGCCCTGTGTTTTTGTAATAAAGCGCCTTCAAAAACGCTAAATCGCCGGCCGTGATCGCTGTCGGCTTTTCGCGCGCGCCGCAGCTCGATGACATGAGGTCCAAAATGCTCGGCAGCGGATCGCAATGGTCGGGCGATTGCGCGACGGACAAGCTCAGCATCGCCAAGTAGTCGGCAATCGTCCCGATGGAGTAGCCGACGACTTTCGTTGTGTCGACGACTAGGATGACGATGCCGATGCCAATCCCACTCCCGCTGCCGCCGCCAAGGCGCGATCCTGTTCTCTCAGTAGCGGCGTAATTCTGGGTGATTTGCGGCCAAAGGGGCCAAACGCTAAAACCTACCATGTCTATACTGGTATTCAGGACTTGGCTGCCGCCGCTAGTCATCAGGTACCAGCCCTGAATCGCCTGGTCGCTTTTAAACGCTATCAGGTCCCTCCCACCGCCCGAATACCTGTTGCGAAAGGCGGGCCCCGTCGCCCATTTCGTGACCTCATCCATTTTTTGCTGGGGGGCGTTCGTGAAAAGTATTTGCACGTTGCTTTTGCATTTCGGGTCCGACTGCACGGGCGCGCCAACGTACTCTGCCAGCGCGCGAATTCGCGCCGTTACGAAGGCGCCGTATCCTGCGGGAAGCCCTACAGTTTGCGGGCAAATGCTCTGCAAGCCCCCACGCCAACGCGCGAGATTGCCTGTCGTAGGGGTATTCGCGAAGTGCGTTGTGGCGTGGTGGACTATGAATTCATCCAGGCTATTTCCTGCCAATTCCTGCTCGGTAGGAGCAGTCGGAGCCGTCACGGTTACATCGCCAATCTCTGGCGATGTAACTGCATTCACGTGAGGGTCGCTCTGCGCCGACTGAGCCGCGCGCACCGTGGCAAGGCATCCGATTGATATCACAAAGGCGGCGAGTACGATCCGTTGGATTTCATATTTTGTTCTGCGCGCCATCGGCGGTTCTCGATCGAACAAATGTTCCATTGGTGCCTTGCCTCCTGCTTGTCCGCATCTGCCGTTCGCGGGTGACCGCCCTGGCAGGCGGCACCCATGCATAAGATACTCCCGTGCGCGGACAATCGGAACTGGGGATGCAGGTTTGCCGAAGGTCCGCGTGCCATTTTCGTATGGCGACATCCTCGGGAACCTTTTGTGGGATTGACCAGCCATATTGAACATGTCTAACTGACTTTCTTTGGCCGGCTGGCACAAATACAAATGACGATGAAATTCCCGTGTTTGGCTACTACCTCGATCTAGCACTGCGAAGTCTTAAACGCAATCCTGTGCTGACAGGCCTGATGATCACCGCAATTGGTTTCGGGATCGGCACGTCAATGACCTCGCTTTCGGTTTCTCGGGCAATGTCGGGAGATCCTATCCCTGAAAAATCGCGGCAACTATTTATGGTGCAGATTGACAGCTGGGGACCTGATAAACGTGGCGAACGAAACGAGGACGGGCTCGATGAGAACATGAGTTACATCGATGCGATGGCGCTCAACAACCTTCACGCCGCGCGGCGCCAAACGCGCATTTTCTCAACCTATCTGAACGCACTACCCACCGATCCAAAGCAAAAGCCGGTGGGCATAATCGTTCCGGCGGTCGACTCCGACTTCTTTCCAATGTTCAACGCCCCGTTTAGATTTGGGGGCCCTTGGTCCCGATCCGACGATCAAGAGGGCAGCCCTTTAGTCGTCATTTCGCGAAAACTGAACGACCAGTTCTTCGCGGGCGCAAACAGCATCGGTAAGGCCTTCACGCTGGACGGTGTTAGCTACCGGGTCGTCGGCGTCCTCGACGACTGGCCCTTGGTGCCGAGGTTTTACAACTTGCACATTCGTCCTTACGGGCAGATCGACGAGATCTTCATCCCATTTACCCGCGCAATCAAGGCGCAGGCCTCGACGACTTCCGGCATGAGTTGCCAGGACACCACCACTGCGAGTTTCGAGGTTCGGCTTCGATCCGAATGCCTCTGGATTCAGCTATGGGTGGAACTACCGGTGGCAGCCGACGTCGTCAATTATCGAACAGTCCTGAACAACTATGCTGCCGATCAGCAGCGAACCGGCCGCTTTCATTGGCCGCCGCACACACAGGTTCGCGATGTCATGCAGTGGCTGAAATATCGGCATATTGTTCCCAATGAGCTGGGCCTCCTTGTACTTGCGTCCTTCGGGTTTCTCTTCGTCTGCCTGATGAACGCCATGGGACTCATGCTCGCGAGGATCATTGGCCGCACGCAGGACATCAGCGTGAGGCGAGCCCTTGGTGCCAGCCGAACGTCGATTATCGGCCAATGCCTCGTTGAAACCACAGTCATCGGCGTCCTCGGCGCAATCCTCGGACTTCTGCTAACCCTATTGGGCGTGATGGCCATGCGAGCCGCGCTGGCGGATGACTTCGCGGCACTCGCGTATTTGAACGCAAAGGCTGTTGGGATTGAAGTGCTACTGGCGATTGCCGCGACGATTGGCGCCGGCCTGTATCCGACTTGGCGTGCGGCGCACGTCGAACCCGCCTTGCAATTGAAGGCCGAGTAACCGCTTTTGAAATCCCCTTCCGCACGATTCGCCATCTATCGAAAGAAATCCGGCGCTGTGCTCATCGCGGTCCAAATTGCCATTACCTTGGCGATTCTCTCAAATGCTTTAGGCCTGATTGTGGACCGCCTGTCGTGGAGCGCGCGGCTCACCGGCATCGATGAAGCCAACATCTTCTTCGTCTACGCGACCAGCGTCGATAAACCGCCTAGCTTCACTGCGCTGCAGTCATCTGACCTAGCGTTGCTGCGTTCCATAGCCGGTGTGGCGAACGCGTACGCGACCAATTCCTTTCCTCTCGAAGGAGGGGGCTGGTCGATGAGTGCCGATCTAGAACCGGACCAGAAGACGGCCTCTGCTCATATTTCTTATTACTTTGTTGACGAGCACGCTCTTGACACGCTTGGCGTAAAACTCATTGCGGGCCGCAATTTCAACGCGTCCGAGATCGTTGATCGGGACGGCAGTACCGCGCCGCCCGCTACGGGGATCATCATCACGCGAACTCTTGCTCAGCGATTGTTCCCTCGGGGGGACGCCTTGGGTAAATCGCTCTACACTGAAACCAAAGATCCCTCGCCCATTATCGGCATCATCGATCGGTTGCAGGGCCCGTTCGTTGCTGCGACCGGGTTTATGAGCACGTTCACAGAGAACTCCGTGCTGGCGCCGTTCCGCCCTTTGGGTGAGTCCTCAACCTACGTTGTGCGCACGAAGCCTGGCGGGCTGAATGACGTTATGAAAGCGGCGCTGAGCAAACTCGAAGTCATCAATGGAATCCGCATCATCAGCGCCAGATCGATGCAGGAGGTTCGCGCAAGAGCGTATCGCAGCAATCGAGGTCTGACCTTGATATTGGGCGCGGTTGCATTCATTTTGGTGGCGGTCACAGCCTTCGGCATGGCCGGTTTGACCAGCTATTGGGTTGCGGAGCGACGCCGGCAGATCGGCATTCGACGAGCGCTCGGTGCGACTCGTCTTGCAATCCTGCGGCTCTTTCAGAAAGAGAACCTGCTGATCGCTTTCAGTGGCGTGCTAGTCGGCATTCTTTTGGCCATTTCCCTGAACATTTGGTTGATTGGCCGCTTCGAAATGGTCCGTCTGAATCCAACCTATGTGATTGGGAGTGGCTTCGTCATGCTGTTGCTCGGACAAATCGCGGTTCTGTTGCCGGCCCTGCGCGCGGCGCAAGTACCGCCGGCGCTGGCCATTAGTGGCTCCCGAGTCAGCTGAGCACTCAGTCCATTGTGACGCCTCGGCTGGCCCGGCCGCGCGCGAGCCAGGGCACCTTCCGATAAGTATCGGCTACGACCCAGACGCCACTCGCGGACGTCCTCAACCCTCGACTTCCGCCTCCGGACGATCGTCTCCCGCGGATTTTTCCTTATGCCAATGGCCCGCTTTGTCTTCATAAGAGATGACAGTCGCTTCGCCGGGCTCCGCCTGTTCTCTGGCGGCCAGCTCCGCGGCTTTATGCGCCTCGTCATGGGTGCGGAAGGCTTCCGAGAATGTCTCATCCACCTTGTACGCCCAACCGCCATCGTGTCGAACGATTTCATAAGTTATCTTGCTCATACTGACTCCTAACTGGTAGACCGCCCCTCGTTACTATATCCCTCAGTACAAGGAACCGTGTGGGGGTTCCCTTAGTGAGGGACATTCGGTAGAGAAATCTCCGCCTCCCCCGTGATTGCGACAAACGCTGGGGATCCCTCACGCACGACACGCAGCAGCAGCGGAGCTTGCCGAGTCGGAGCGTGAAGCGTCACTAAGTCCGAGATGGCGATCAATTGCTTGGTGCTGACGTGCGTAATCAAGTCTCCGACCTTCAAGCCCGCCAATGCACCTGCGCCAGCGGGCCTAAGCTGCGTCACGATCAGGCCACTCGTCTCATTGTTGGCTTTGATGGCGTTGCGTATGTCGACTGTTGTCTCTGCGACGCCTAATCCTAACGCGGGCACCCAACTATCCTGGCCCCCGGAGACGGCCGCATCATCTGGCGGATCAGGCAGACGCGCCACTTTGATGGCCAGTGACTGTTCTTTGCCATCCCGTACGATCCGAATCGTCGCCAGCGAATCGGGCGCCAATCGTGCCGTGATGGTACTCAACGTCTTAAACGTGGCAGGGGTCAAGTTGATGGTCAACAACACGTCCCCGATGGCCAGTGATTGCTTCGACGGTCCCTGCGGATCAAGCGCCGTGATCAAGGCGTGGCCAGAGGCCTTGACGTGCAAAGCCGTTGCCACCTCGGGCGTCAATTCTTGTGCAGAGACGCCCAGATACCCGCGCTCAACGCGACCGTGTGCCTCGAGTTGCCGGATCACCGCAGAGACGGTTTCTGCGGGTATCGCGAAACCCAGACCGACGGAGCCGCCGCTCGGCGAGAAAATGACCGAGGTCACGCCGACCACAGTACCTGCGGTCGACAGCAGCGGACCGCCAGAGTTGCCGCGATTAATCGCGGCATCCGTCTGCAGAAAGTTGATGTAGGGATCGTCCTCCAGTGCGCGCGCGCGTGCCGATATGATGCCCGCGCTGACCGATTGACCCAGTCCGAAGGGGTTACCGATCGCGATCACGGCATCGCCGACGGAGACATCCTCGGAAGACCCCAGTCGTAGCGCCGGCAGGCCCCCCGCGTGGACTCGCAGCAGGGCGATATCGGTCATCGCGTCAGCGCCGACGATGTCCGCGGTGACATCGCGGCCATCCGGCAAATGCACATGAACCTTGCGAGCCCCGGCGATCACATGCCGATTCGTGACGATCAATCCATCCGCACGCACTATAAATCCTGATCCCAATGAGGCGGTCGCCCCATCATCGCGCGATTGATCGCCGTTCACGCCGGACAGCAGCCGCTGAATGGCGGACTGTATCGAGTCATAGTCGCGCGCTCTCGCGCTTAAAGCGGCCCGTTGACCTGCGCTAAGGGCTGCCTCTTCTACGAGAATAGTAACCACACTCGGAGAAACCCGTCTTACCAGCGCGGCATAGCCGCTGGGATCCGCGCTGCTTATCGTGCAAAAAAGCACTCCACCGAGCGCGACGGCAGCGGCAATCGACCGCGGAAAGCGACGCCTCGAGGCCACAACGCAAAATGAGCGCAACCACCGATACGCGTCTCGCCCAAATCGATTAAACGAAAGCATCGGTAAACGCTCCCAAGGAGTGAATGATTACGCCGTTCCAGGCTGTCAAATGCCGGGGTGTCTCGCCGAAGTACCCGAGATTCAACGGCGTTTATTCGACATTTTACGCCTCCCATCTCGCGAACGCTCGCCCGCCTCATTTTTGTCGCGCAACCGCGCCTCAATGGCGCCGGCATCGAGCGCTGTTCGAAGCTAATCTCTTTGGCGATGCCGGTTCACGGTGTGCGCATTGGCTTTTTGCAACACTTCGCGGGCATAGTCCCAATTAATGGCGACTGTTGTATCGCCGACCGCGGCTCGCAGGAGATCGGAAAACTTATCGACGTCCGGTTCGAAGCTCTCGCCCTGTGCGTTGACGGGCGGATGCGCTTCTAACAGGAATTCACCGGCGACCCAGGCCACTTTCACCGGCACGTTGATGAGACGCACGGGTGTGCGAAATCACCATGGAATCGTTTCGTTTTCCCAACGTGTGAACTTGCCGGTCGGGCCGTCCGGTCCGAGCAGGGCAACGCGGACAGCCTCGCGGGCGCCTTGCTCGACCGTCTCCGTGCCCGAATACCCATTGAGGTTGGTTTTGGTGTAGCCCGGGGAAACGGCGTTGACCTTGATTCCTTGCGGTTCCAGTTCCAGCGCCATGGCGACGGTCAAGGCATTGAGCGCCGTCTTGGACGCGGGATAAACGGGACCAAAAATCGCGCGGTAGGGGAAGGCCGGATCTGAGGTCGCGGTCAGTGAGCCAACGCCGCTCGATACGTTGACGATGCGGGCGCCCGGCGTTGCACGCAAGAGCGGCAACATCGCCTGGTAGACGGAGAGAACACCGAACACGTTGGTGTCCCAGACCGCGCGCATTTCATCGAGCGAGACGACGCTGGGACGTGTGGTCTTCGAATACTCCTCGATGGACTGGCCGGGCTTTTTGCTCGTGTTCGAGATGGCCGCGTTTTGAATCAGCACGTCGAGGCGGCCAAACTCCTTGCGGATGCTCTCCGCCGCTGCCGCAATTGATTTAGGATCAGTAACATCGAGCTGCACGGCATGGGCCTCCGCGCCGATGCTTTTGGCGATCGTCTGACCCTTCTCGAAATTGCGCGATCCAACCAGAACGGTGAAGCCGCGCGGCACAAGGTCTTTCGCGATTTGAAGGCCGATGCCCTGATTGGCGCCGGTGACGAGGGCGACGGGTTTGTCCTGCATGGTCATGTCCTTGCTGCGTCGCGGTGGCCAAGGCCGCCGCGTTGCGCTAGATTGGAGAAATGGAACAACATTCCGTTTATACGGAACGATGTTCCGTTTAGCAAGCGGAGATTTTGTGAATGAGCAGGAAGGCCGCCGGGCAGGGCGATGACGTCACGCGCGAGGCATCACCGTCCCGGCCCGTGCGCGCCGACGCGCAACGGAATACGGACGCGTTGCTGGAAGCGGCGCTGGCGGTATTTGCGACCGCGGGAGTCGATGCTCCGGTGCGTGAGATTGCAGAGAAGGCCGGCGTCGGTATCGGCACTTTCTACCGGCACTTTCCGCAGCGCGCGGACCTTGTCGCGGCGGTGTTTCGTCGCGAGATCGATGCCTGCGCGGACGCCGCCCCGGTGCTCGCGGTCGAGCATGATCCCGGCGAGGCGCTGGCGCGATGGATGCAGCGTTATGCAGCCTTCATTGCAGCCAAGCGTGGGCTCGCCAAGGTTCTGCACTCGGGAGATCCGGCGTTCGACAACTTGCCGGGTTATTTCGACCAGCGACTCCGGCCCGCCTTTCGCATACTTCTCAAGGCCGCGGTCGCCGCCGGCGAGGTCCGCGCGGATGCCGATGCCGACGACCTCCTAAGCGCGGTGGCAAGCCTGTGCATGTCGCCTAATGCCGGAGCCGGCCGCGCCGAGCGCATGGTCGCTCTCCTGATCGACGGGCTCCGCCATGGTGCGAGGCCTTCCGAGAATAGGCCTTCCTAGCCCGATCTCCGGTTCAATGCCTTCATCCTTCGAGACGCCCGCAAGAGCGGGCTCCCAGGATGAGGGACC
>Ga0209525_1000132_pt1 | contig 22685 bp, 26 predicted proteins | sample JacPin_JW_Ref_O1_FD_187958 | JGI IMG/M metagenome (GOLD analysis project Ga0209525, IMG submission 187958) | Forest soil microbial communities from Algoma, Ontario, Canada - Jack Pine, Ontario site 1_JW_Ref_O1 (SPAdes) (version 2) | ecosystem: Environmental > Terrestrial > Soil > Boreal... | reverse complement strand
GCTTTCAATGCCGCCGTCAACCGCACGAATGATCCCACGAGCACGGATCCGGCTGTGCAGATTGGACGAGCTTACTGCAACATCTGCAACTTTGAATCCTACTCAAACGCGATCATGGGCAATGCGGCGCAACGCACGGCTCATATCAAAGATACGACGGATTTCTTCGCGGCCATTGAGAACAGCACATTGCCAGCCGTGTCGTTTGTCAAACCGGATGGCCTCCTTGACGGGCATCCGGCGTCTTCGAAGTTCGATCTCTTCGAAGCGATGGTGAGGAAGACGATTGACGCACTGAATGCAAACCCAGAGCTATTCGCCAGCACAGCGTTTATCATCACGCTGGACGAGGGCGGCGGCTTCTACGATTCCGGTTACATTCAGCCGCTCGATTTCTTCGGGGACGGTCCGCGCATCCCGTTGATTATCGTCTCGCCGTTTACCAAGGGCGGGCATGTGAACCACACGTATGCGGATCACGTCTCGATTTTGAAGTTCATCGAGCGCAATTGGAACTTGCAACCCCTGACGGCGCGGAGCCGCGATAATTTCCCGAATCCGGTTTCGCACCCAAATAATCCCTACGTGCCGCTCAATAGCCCAGCCCTCAGCGATCTGTTCGACATGTTCCAGTTCGGACATGGACATGGTCATGATGGTGACGGAAACGGCGGCGGGAACGGTAACGGGAAGGGCCACTAGAAGGAAAGAAACAGCGTAACTCGGTCCGGCGAAGTGAGCCTGTGTGAGACGAAGTCTCACACAGGCTTTTTCGTGCAGAACGACGCTTGCATTGCGGGTGAAATTAAATCGAGTGCCTTCGGCTTAGAAGGACCAAGGAACGTTCGGAGAGGTGTCAAGCGAATGTTGGCGAGTCTGAAAGCGGAAAATTCAATTCTTTGCAGATCACGCGGTGACCTCGGAACGTTTCCTAAGACCGCCCTGTGTGAGTGTCACGGCCTGCTGTAAGGCATCTGTGTCGGGTTTTATACTGAGAACGACTCCAAGGTGTTAGCCGGCTGGCCCGATAGCCTCTATCGGCGTCAAATCGGCAGGATCAGGAGGGGTTCGCGTGCCTGCGAACTCCGTATCCTCGGAGTTCCGTTGCAGTCGATCACATCCAAGGCCGTGTAGAGGCCTTCGCCTTCACACACTCGGCAGCGCAGCGTGAAAGAGCTGACAGTAAACGAGCGCACGATAGACTCATCGCGACCGCTCGCTTGCAGTTGCTTGAAATCACATTCTTTGCCGGCTGCAAAGGGTGAAAGCGGAATTGGTTGACGGCAACGAAGACAGAGAACTCCGCGATACTGCTGTTTCGCTTCGAGTATCATTTATTTACCTCGCCTCTATTTATTTCGCTTCGACGCGTGGGTGCAAAACAGAAGGATGAAGGATTCCATCGTGCTGAACAGATGGGCGACTTGCCTTGCATCAGTCGGACTCTTGTGGGAATACGATTCCGCTCTTATAAGCTGCGCAGGACCCAAACGATCACACAAACAAGAACTATGGTTCCGATCAGTCCATAACCAAACATTGTGGCCTCCACACCGTGAGCAACATCCTCGGATTTAGAATTATTGATGAGCCAGTTTGCACCGTCTGACCTCGCTATGAATGTTCAATCCGGTACACATTCCGAACAATTTTTTGGAAAGTCAGGGAAGGAGCGAAGTCTTTCCGCGCGTCTTGGAGAGTGTGTGCAAGAGTGAACAGATGCGCGCTAACGGCTTCTTCTACAATGCAGGCCTTACCGTGAAAGCAGGACGAGCAGCCGGCGGTGGGCGGTGGGGGGTTAACGATGAGCAACATAGAATTCCCAGAATGGCAAGAACCTTACCTCGAAGCTCTGATGGAGACCGACCAGAGGAAACTTGTCGGGCGAGTCAAATTCGCTGAAAAGACGATTTTGTTGCGCTTAGAGGAAATTCAAAGCAGCTCCCAGAGACGCGCGGAGGAGCAGGCTATCGAAGATGCGCTGAGGGCTTTGACCTTTCTGAGGAGAGAAAGCATTGAATTGGAAACGTCGCAAGGAGAATTCCTCGCTACAAGCCAGTTACAGGTTAACTAACCGCTGTGTCACATTGCTCGCTAGGCCCCGGCTTTCTTGGCTTGTTTGAATGCATCGGCGCCTTGGTCAAGAGCGCCTTGTAGCCGTTCGTTTGCGGTTTCAACGAACTTTTTTGACCGCCGCGTCAAGTCCTTGCCCTGATCCCGCAGCTGGTCAACGCGATCACCGACAGCTCCCGAAATATCGTCGCGCAATTCGCCTCCGGCCTTAGGCGCGAGTAAAAGCGCAGCAACCGCTCCGATACCTATACCAACGACGAACGCTAGGATCGTTCCGCTCTTATAATCCTTCATAGCAAGCTCCTTTGTCCAAACTCGAGCAGGATTTGCTTTTCGCTGCGGATGCTTCCGAGAAACGAAACTTCAGAATGGCGAGGAAACGGGATCGCCGGCCCCAGCCCTGGTGCCCAGCGTCGCCGTACCTCGCCATCTAGAGGAGAGGTTAGGTGGGCCGCCTAATTAAAACTGTTCACTTTTGGACAGTTGCACGGCTCCCTAGGGGGACCTTGCCGCTTCAATTGAGTTGCTTGAAGCGTGCAGAGAAACTGTGAGATCAAAATACTGAGGAGCGAATTTCGATTCGTGGGGCGCATTGTTCCACTTCGGGCGACAGCTTTAAAGCCTGTGGCGTACTCGGCTTGCGAAGCGCGGGTGTCTCAAGGATAGGTTATTTATAGCGCAGGGTCGTAATTCTGTTGACAATAGTGTGGCATGCGCCCAATGTGATTGCTGACCTGGGATTCTTCAGTTCACCTGAACACAGCGGAAGTTACCTGATTTACCCCTCGCCAGACAACCAGCAAAACATTTAAGGAGATTCATGAATACGATTACCCGCAGGGACCAGTCCCGTGGTTTAACGCTGCAGGACGAAGTCAATCGTCTGTTTGAAGACAACTTTACTCGCGAGCGCTCGGGTTATGCCGACCTAGCAACGTGGGCGCCACCCGTAGACATCTACGAAACCGAGAATGAATTGGTCGTAAAGGCCGAGCTGCCTGATTTTCAAGACAAGGACATTGATGTCCGCATTACAAACAATACGCTAACGATCCGTGGAGAGCGGAAGTTCGAGAAGGACGTTAAAGAAGACAACTACCTCCGGATCGAACGCGCTTATGGTTCGTTCGTGCGGAGCTTTTCTCTCCCGAATACGGTCAGTTCCGAGAACATTCGAGCCGACTATCGCAATGGGGTATTGACTCTGCATATGGCTAAGCGTGAGGAATCAAAACCGAAGCAGATCAAGATCAGCGTCTCAGCAAACGGCAAGTAAATCACAGTTACGTGCGAGGGGCACGCGTTGCCCCTCGTGCGCAGAACCAAGGAGGTTGCCATGATCGAACGCAAAGAAATTTCCAGAGAAGATATTGCGCACCGGGCTTACGAGCTGTACACCCAACGAGGCTGCGAGCCAGGTAAGGATGTCGAAGACTGGATCAGAGCAGAACAAGAGCTAGGCACCGAGGCTAACATCACCCCTGCAAAAGCGAAGGCTGCACACCCGGGCCAATTCAATTAGCGCGGCGCGAAGTTAAAGGTGCAACAAATGAAGTTGCCGATGAGTAGGGAAATCATCCAGACGGTACCGATAACGGCATTGCTCTCGGCCGTGGCGTGGCATCCCTCTGCAAATTACCAAATACTTTTGCATTTTGTGGTTTGTGCGGGTGCCACCATGGTGGTTCTGGCTTTGGTCTTCATCAAACAGAATCGAGATTTCGCCATGCGGCCAGCTGGCGGGTCACTTTAGTCTGCGACGTGGCCGCCCGAGGCGATGTGATGGAACTCCAGATAAACATTATTTCCGAGGCATAAGTGATCGAGGAAACCGAGTGCAAGACGTTCGGATACGGCTCGCCAACTGTTAGTTCTTCCCTTGACACCGAATTGGTCAAGGTCAACGGCAAGGGCAAGACCTCGAGGAAGCGCTGGCCATCAAGAACACGAATATCGGCCGCGAATTTAGCCTTGCCGCAGCGCATCCCTTTCCGATGGCCCAAGACGCTCGCTTGGACGAAACAATAGATTACGGTGGACGTGAGGAGAATCCGGAATGGCAGAGACGATCAATACGGGAAGCATTCTTTTCAAGGATGAGACGCTGTTGCCTGACGCGCTGCGATTCGACAGCGAGCCCTGTGCCACCGGTTGGCGATTAGTTAAGGATCTCGATGGGTACGAATTGAATCGCATAATCCACGATGCGGGGTGGAGGTTCTTTTGTATGGCGAGTGAAATCAAATCGAGTGTCTTCGGCTTCGAGGGACCCAAGACCGTTCGGAGGGCTGTCAAGCGCATGTTGGCGAGGCTTACGCCGGACAAATTCAATTCTTTGCAAATCACGCGAGTGGCCTCGAAGCGTTTCCTGGGAGTGCCCTATGTGCGTGTCTCGGCCTGCTCACGACATATCCAGGAAAGTTTGTTCCTGTTTCGTGATAAGGATTTTTGACGGTTGGGATCGAGCAAGATCGACTGGCGACCGGGTCAAAACAACACCTAGATGAAAAGTGTGCAATTTTGAACAGAAAGCTTGGAGCCATTCCGATATGGTTGTCATCGACTCCCTTCGAATCAGTTCCGAGGTTCAGTCCGCACAGGGCTGCCCCCGTGAATCTGATGGATTCTCAATGGCTTCAGCAAGGCGACATCGCGTCAAGCAAGCCGACCCGCCCCTGGTCTTGAACGGACCCGCCAGCAGAAGGCTCCCCTTGCGTATTCTTTTTATTCATAGCAATGCCGCGAATGTAGAGCTTTGCGTGCAAGAGCTCAACAGGGCACATTTCAACGTCAACGCAGAAGTAGTTCTAACTCCAGAGCAGATTGCCGGACAACTAAATTCAAACCACTATGACGTGATACTGGCCGACTACCACTCCTCGCACCGGCAAGGACCGCAGGCGCTGGAAGCGCTGCATCTGAGGGATAGGCAGATTCCCTGCATCTTCCTGAGCGACACAATGCAACCGGAAACCGTGGCGGAACTTATCACAGAAGGCGCTGCCGATTGCGTTGGAATGGATCATCTTACTCACCTTCCCGTAGCCGTTCGTCGAGCCCTCAATGATAGCCATCTGCGCGAAGAGCGCGATCAAACGGAAAAGAGGCTGCGCCATTCAGAGGCGCGTTATCGCGCTCTTGCAGGAAATCTGGCCTATGGCATTTGTCGTTGCGACAGCGAAGGCAAATTCCTGGATGTCAATCAGGCGTTGGTGACCATGCTTGGTTATTCATCCTCTGACGAGCTCCTAGCAGTGGACCTCGCCTCGGACATCCTTTGTGATCGCTCCAAACGAGCAGAGTTACTAGGCTACTCCGTCGAACGGGACAGCGCCGACCCACTGGAAATCGAATGGAAGCGAAAGAATGGCACTACGTTCAAGGGTCGTATCAGCGGGCGTAAGGTCGGCAATCAGGGCGAGAAGAACAGTTACGAGATAATCGTCGAGGACGTCACTCAACAGCGCAAGCTTGAGGATCATTTGCGTCAACAAGCAGCCACCGATTCTCTGACTGGACTTGCCAACTACCGCAGTCTAGTGGAGACGGTTGACCTTGAGATTAATCGCACAGAACGTACGGCTCGCGAATTCGCTTTGCTATTTCTCGACCTGGACGGGTTGAAGCAGATCAACGATCGTTTCGGTCACTTGGTGGGGAGTCAAGCGCTTTGCCGACTCGCCGATGCTTTGTGCATCTGTAGCCGGAAGATTGACACCCCGGCGCGTTTCGGCGGAGATGAATTTGCACTGGTGCTGCCCGAGTCAGGGCAAACGCAAGCCAATTTAGTCGCCCAGCGGATTCGCGACACTCTTGGCAATGACGGAGGGGAACCGAGGCTATCGGTCAGTATCGGCGTCGCGACCTATCCCAAGGATGGCGAAAAAGTAGATTCGCTCTTGGGCGCGGCAGACGCTGCGTTGTACGCGATGAAAGCGAGAGCGCACAGCCTGGAGGCAAGCGCTCAGAAGACGACCGCTGTTCCGACACAAGCGGCGGGTCTTAGACAGTAACAGTAATAGACGTTAGACGAGACTTAGCCTGGGTTGCCGGTGGATTTGGAGAGGTGTGCAAAAGTGAACAGATGTATGCCACCGCTCTCTCTACAATGCGCGCATCAACGGTGAAAGCAGAGCAAGGCAGGCAGTGGAGGATTGACAATGAGCGACCTAGAATTCCCGGAATGGCAGGGACCTTACATGGAAGCTCTAATGGAAACCGACCACGAAAAACTTGTCGGGCGCGTTGATTTCGCTGAAAGGGCGATCTTTTTGCGATTAAAGGAAATTCAGAGCAGCTCCAAAAGACGCTCAGAAGAGCAGGCCATCGAAAATGCGTTGATGGGCTTGACCTTGCTCCGGAGAGAAACTCTTGAATCCAAACGGTCTCAAGGAGAACTGGTCACTCCACCCCAGCTACAGGTTAACTGAAGGCTGTGCTGAGATTCCTCTCTACGCCCCGGCCTTTCTTGGCTTGTTTGAATGCGTCGGCGCCTTGGTCGAGAGCGTCTTGTAGCAGGTCTTTAGAGGTTTCAACGAATTTCCCTGAACGCCGCCTCAAGTTCTTGCCCTGATCGAGAGTTGGGTGCGGAATTCGTGCCTCCAGACCTCCAGTCGTTTGAATGATTGCATTATTCGTGCAGGACGACGCTGAGAAGCGAATTGTCGATTTGCAGGCCGCCGTTGTACTTGATGAAACCCAGCTTCCGGAATTTATTCATGAAGAAATTTACACGGGAGCGCGTGGTGCCGACCATTTCCGCGAGCATCTCTTGCGAGACTTTGGGAAGAACTCGTTGAAGTTTGTCTTCTTTTCCATAGCGCGCGAGAAGCAATAGCGTTCGCGCCAGGCGTTTCTCGCTGGAATTGAAGAGTTGATCGACGAGGTCTTCCTCGATTCGGATGTTTCTCGCCAGCATGAAGCTGATGAAGCGGTCGGAGAACTCATGTTCCGAATGGAGGACGCGAACCATCTCGGATTTCTCGATCACGAGCGCGATGGTTGGCGCAATGGCGGTCGCCGTACCGATCCGAATCGGCTGACCGGCGAGGCATCCTTCGCCAACGAAATCGCCCGGGCCCAAGACGGCCACCACCGCCTCTTTGCCGGATTCATTGACTACGGAGAGCCTTACTCCACCTTTCTGAATGTAGAAGACACTTCTGCACGGATCGCCCTGCGAAAAGATCGTTTCTTTTTTCTTGAATTCAGCGACCTTCCGGGCTACACCCGCCGACTCGAGAAAATCCTGCGTATTGAACAGCCCTTTGGAGGCCGCTTTTGCGCGCTTTGGACGCTTTGGAACCACGGTTTCTTAACTGGCATGGTAGCACGCAACAATCAATTCACAAGAGAACGGAAATGTGTGCACAAGTGAACAGATACCCGCTGCGGGATCTTCTAGGATGGGTTTGCGGTTGAAGCAATCGGACCGGGCGAAAGCAGGTCCAAGCGTTTCTCCCCGTTAAGAGCAAGAGTAATCGCAGGTTCCTCCCGCTGTGCCCGCCATTAGCAGTTCGTGGCTTTCAGACCGAAATTAGGGTGAAGGCTTTGGACGGGCCGGAGTGTCTACCTGCGAACGAAGGAGTCGGAAATGCCGTTACTTCAGATATTGATGGTTTTGATCGCAATAGGTGTTTTGCTTTGGCTGGTCGATCGCTTTATACCCATGCAGGGAACGATTAAGTCAATTTTCAACGGGGTGGTGGTGATTGCAACAGTCCTGTGGCTTCTGAACATTTTCGGATTGTTTCATTCGCTATCTCGCATTCGGATTGGAGCTTGAGCAGATCGAAATAGCAGGGACGAGCAGTGTGTCGTTGAACGTAAACGACAGGCCGGGCCGGATGAAGAAACGTCCGGAGCACGATTCGCAGCAATGGAGGCAACACTCATGAAAGCACTAGGAGTCATCAGCACGACAGTACTGTTCTTATTTCTCGGTGCGACTCTTCCTGCGTTCGCACAGGAAGAGCATCACGAGCAAGAGGCCAAGCCTGCAAAGCAGCAGGAACAAGCCAAGCCTGCAAAGCAGGAACACCAGCAGGCGAAGGGTCAACAGGAGCAACAACAGAAGCAACAGGAACAGGCCAAGTCTTCGAGGCAGGAAGAGCAGAAGCAGGCGAAGGGTCAGCAGGAACAACAACAGAAGCAGCAGGAACAGGCCAAGTCTTCGAGGCAGGAAGAGCAGCAGCAGGCGAGGGGTCAACAGGAACAACAACAGAAGCAGCAGGAACAGGCTAAGTCCTCAAGGCAGGAGCAGCAGCACGAGCAGCAGGCAAAGGGTCAGCAAGAGCAACAACAGAAACAGCAAGAACAGGCCAAGTCCTCGAAACAGGAAGAGCAGAAGCAGGCGAGGGGTCAGCAGGAACAACAACAGAAACAGCAGGAACAGACCAAGTCTTCGAGACAGGAAGAGCAGAAGCAGGCGAAGGGCCAACAGGAGCAACAACAGAAACACCAAGAGCAGGCCAACTCCTCAAAGCAGGAGCAGCGGCACGAGCAGCAAGTGAAGGGTCAGCAAGAACAACAACAGAAACAGCAGGGCCAGAACGAACAGCACGCCGCCCGTCAATCAGAGCAAGAACAGCACAGGCAGGAAGGCGAACAACGTGCAGCGTGGACGGACCATCGAGCGCATAACTGGAAGTCGGAGCACCGCGACTGGCAGGAACGTGGCGGTTACAACGGCTACCGAATTCCCGAAGATCGTTATCGCGGCTATTTCGGTCCTGAACACGCGTTTCGCATTTACACCTACCCCGTGGTGATTGTTGGTGGAGACCCGCGATTTCAGTATGGCGGTTTCTGGTTCAGTGCCGTGGATCCGTGGCCGGAATACTGGTCGGCGAATTGGTACGACAACGACGATGTCTACATCACCTACGCGAACGACGGGTATTACCTGTACAACCGCCGGTATCCCCAAGATCGAATCGCGATCTCCGTGTACGCAAATTAGCGGAATAACGAAGAAACCGAATCTTAGCGGTCCGGTGTAAGGGCCGGGAAAAGGAGCCGACAATGCTGGGAACAATTTTGATCGTGATTTTGGTGATGGCAATTCTCGGTGTGCTTCCCAGGTGGTCTCACAGCCGGGAATGGGGCTACGCCCCATCGGGAGGAATCGGACTGGTGCTGGTGATCGTCCTGGTCCTCGTGATCCTGGGTCGCATCTAGGCGCTTGAGTCGTCGATGCGGATGCTTGAATACCAGGTATCTCCGTCATCGCGCAGCAAGAGTGTCTGGAACAAAAGGTGCCCGGCCGGTGGTCGGGTTTCCCTTCGACTTTCACGCATTTTTATAGGCGGTCATCTTGAGGTGAAAAATGGATGAGTCCAAAAGACTGGCAGTTCAGTTTCTCGAAAAGGAAATCAAGACGTACATCGCGCTGGCTTTGTTTTTGTCGAAAGAAGGAATCAAAGAACGCGTGCAGGTGGGAGACAAGAAGGTCGTGATTAGTTCGACGTACTACAAGGAAAGAATGCGAGAAGCTCGGAAGCTCGTAAACGAACTCAGGAAACCGAGCTGACGTGCGACACAAGTATCGCTGCGAACTCGCGGAGTCACAATCATGAAACCAATTTCGATTGCTGGAATTCTGTTAGTGATACTAGGCGTGCTGGCGCTCGCGTATCAAGGATTCACTTACACGCACCGGGAAAAGGTTCTCGATGTGGGACCAATCCACGCAACCAAAGACACGCAGGAGACTGTTCCCATTCCCCCGATACTGGGCGGTCTGGCGCTGGTGGGAGGGATCGTTCTACTGGTGGCCGGCGGGAAGCGGGCAGCGTAACGGAAGTTTTCGGTTTGGGGGAACGCTTGGGACGAATTCTGATCATGGAGGTCAGCGATGATTCGTAAAATTACTTTGATGGTGTGTTTCATGCTTCTAGCGGCAGCCCTCTACGCTGCAAACAAGGAACAGGAGCGGCTGGAAAATTGTGGCGTCGTGATGCAAGAGATTATGAATGTTCCCGACAATATCCCTCAAGAGGTGATGGAAAAGGCTGAGTGCGTAATTGTATTTCCGTCCGTTTTGAAGGCAGCGTTCGTGGTGGGAGCGAGCTATGGCCGCGGCGCTATGGTTTGCCGCACCGGCGAACATTTCAGGGGACGTTGGGGCGCTCCAGCGATGTTTGCGCTGGAAGGGGGCAGCGTTGGATTCCAGATCGGCGGACAGGCCACCGACCTCGTGCTGCTCGTAATGAACGAGAGAGGTGCGGATTCGATTCTCAGCAGCAAAGTGAAATTGGGCGGCGATGCCTCGGTGGCAGCAGGCCCCGTAGGGCGCGACGCTTCCGCGGATACGGATGCCTATATGCGCTCGGAAATCCTGAGCTATTCGCGCACACGCGGTTTGTTTGCCGGCATTTCGCTGGAGGGTTCCACGCTTCGACCAGACGACGATGCTACGCAGGACGTCTATGGCCGCAAACTCACAGCGCGAGAGATCGTGATCGGTGGAAAAGTGGGAGTTCCGGAATCCGGCCGTCATCTGATTGCGGTACTAGACAAGAATTCACCGAGAAACGAGTCAGGAAAGCAATCGGCGAAGAAATAGTTGGAAATACGAATCATTTAGTTTCTCAAGCTCTAGCGAGGTAGTCGCATGAAGGAGACGCTCATGAATATGATCCGCAACTCCGTAATTTCTCTCAGTCTGGTTCTGCTTGCAACGCCCGTGATTTCTGGCCAGGACCTTTCCAGATATCGGAAATTTGCCCTCGGGACAAGCCTAGCCGCAATTTCGAAACAGGTCGGCAAGGACGAGAGCCTGGCAACTCTAATTTCCCAGAGTCCTGCGCTTATCCAGCAAATGACCTATTGGCAGGCAGACACTTCCGACAACTCGGGCGGAATGGAACCCATCTCGCACATCACATTAGACTTCTACAATGGCGCGCTGTACCGCATTGTAGTGGTTTACGACGAGAAAGCAGTGGAAGGTCTGACTGAAGAGGATATGGTGAAGGCAATCTCCGCGCGATACGGCAACGGCGTGAGGCTTTATCCGGAGATCGACTTTCCAAATCACGATGTGTACTCATCCCCGGAGAAAGTGATCGCTCAATGGGATGACGCGGAAAACTCAGTGACTTTTTTCCATTCGAGCGGTCTGGAATCCTTCGGCCTCGCCGTATTCTCTAAGCGGGTGAACGCCCAGGCGGAGGCGGCAATCGTCGAATCCGCGAAACTCGCGAAGGAACAGGCACCACAAAAGGAAATCGCCCGCCAGATAAAGGAAGTCGACGACTTGGATATCGCGCGGCAGAAGAACATCAAGAGTTTTCGCCCATAGTTCGATTGGGTGTGATTGGTCCAGTAGCAATCCTGAAAGTGTTTCCGATTGAACGGTTTTCAAGTGGGCTCTAGCTGTATCATTGCGGAATGAGAATGAGAGACCTAACTCTAGGCCAGCTAACCTCGGTTGCTTGTCCTGCGTGCGGTGTCCCTCCAGGGGAGCGCTGTTTGTGGCGTTCAGGCAGGTCGCGCACAGACCCACACTTGGATCGGAAGCTCATTGCTGCTGAGGCGATCGAACAGGAAAGAGTTCCCGCTGGTCCCATCCGTTGACAGAATCAACCAAGGAAAATGAACAGATAAACCGACCGCAAGTGATTGAAGAGCTACGGCAACACAAGCCGGAACAGCTTGCCGAGCTGCGTATTCTGCTCAACGCCGGGCTGGACCGGGCAGACATCCGCCGCCCTGGTTTCTTTGAAATCGATGGCGCGGCCAATGTCTACTACGTGCTCCGTTATCCTTTCCGATGCAAAGTGCTGCTCGTGGCCGCCTGGGAACGCGAAGGCGACCCCAAGACTGAATTCGTGGCCTCCACAGCTGGCTGACAGGCCGGAGGTTCTGCAAGTCAGCACGGCGCGGCATCTCCCCCGTACCCCAGTGACGCCCTAGCTTCGCCCCTTTCGATTAGACATTTACTCAAGCCCGCTGGTTTCCGGCTCCTGGGATGGTAAACTTTTGCGCTTTCTTCAGGAGATGGAATGACACGGCTCTCGTGCCTAAGAGTTTTCTGCACGTTTTTCCTTGCGCTTGGCAGTGGATGTATCGCTGCATCCTCGGCGCGGGCGCAGTCATCTGCGTCGCCAGCGAAAGAACTTACCGTACAGCGGATCTACAGCGCGCCGAGTTTGGGCGGGCACCTCACGGATGGAATCGAATGGACGCCGGACAGCAAGCGGATCTCGTACATTGTGCGCAAGGGGTCGGGGCCGGATGCGCCGGCGGAAATTTGGACGATGGATGGCGCGACCGGTGAACGCAAGATGCTCGTTGGCACGGACACGCTGAAAGCCGTGACGCAGCCTGAAAAGCAGCAGACGATTCAATCGACCGGGCTGGGACGGGTAAGCGCAGAAAGCTATATGTGGGCGCCCGAAGGCAAGGCGATTCTGTTCGCGGGTAGCAGCCGCCTGGTGCTGCTCGACCTGGGAACGATGAAGCCGAAGACGATTGTGAGCGGCGAGAAGGATGTGGAGGATCCAAAATTTTCGCCGGATGGAAAATGGATCAGCTTCGTGCGCGATTCGAATCTGTGGGTAGCAAATATCGCAAGCGGCGAGACGAAAGCGCTGACCACCGGCGGAAGCGAAGAAATTCTGAAGGGCAAGCTCGACTGGGTGTATCCGGAGGAGCTGAGCGCTTCGACTGCGTACTGGTGGTCGCCCGATTCGACGAAGATCGCTTATTACGAGATGGATGAGCGGCCTGTGACGCGCTATCCGATCATGGACATGAGCTCGGTGACGGGCGCGATGCAGTACACACGGTTCCCGCAGGCGGGTGAAGCGAATCCGATCGTGCGTGTGGGCGTGGTGCCGGTGACGGGCGGCGAAACGAAATGGATGGATACGGGCTCGAACACGGATGTGTACCTGGCGCGCGTGAACTGGCTGCCCGATGGGCGGCGGATTGCGATTCAGCGAGTGAATCGCGCGCAAGACAGGCTCGATTTGCTGTTTGTGGATGCGGCTTCGGGTACGTCGCGAACGATTCTGACTGAGTCCGATAAGTATTGGGTCAACCTCAGCGACGATCTTTATTTTTTCTCTGACGGCAAACGGTTTTTGTGGTCGAGCGAGCGCACTGGATTTCGCCACTATTACATTTATGATCTGGCCGGTAAGCAATTGGAACAGTTGACGAGCGGCGAATGGGGCATCAACGGCACCGGCGCCTTTGGGCCTGGAACGGCGAGCCATCCGCAGGTGGATGAGTCGCACAACTGTGTCTTCTTCATTTCCAATAAAGATGATGTGGTCGAGACGCAGGTGTACCGAGTTTCGCTTCGAGATAAGAGCGTGGAGCGGATTACGCGCGAGGCAGGCACGCATCAGCCGATGTTTGCGGCGGACAGCTCCGCGTTTGTTGACGTATTTTCGACGGTGATGACGCCGCCGCGTCAGGATCTGGTCCGGATTGATGGCAAACGTATTGTCGCGATCGAAGAAAATAATGTTGCGGAGCTTGCTGAATACCATTTTTCGCCGGTCGAGTTCCTGAATGTGGCGGCGAACGACAGCACGAAACTCTACGCGATGATGATGAAGCCGGCAAATTTTGATCCGGCGCACAAGTATCCGGCTCTCATCTACGTGTACGGTGGGCCGCAAGCGCAGACGGTGCGCAACCTGTGGGGCGACGTGGAGGGGCTGTGGCTGGATTTGATGGCGCAAAAGGGATTTGTTATTTTCGCGCTCGATAATCGCGGCTCGTACAATCGCGGGCATGCGTTTGAGACTCCGGTGTACCACCACCTCGGCAAAGTGGAACTGGAAGACCAGGTGACGGGCGTGAATTACCTGAAGTCGCTGCCGTATGTGGACGGCTCGAGAATTGGAATCTGGGGCTGGAGTTACGGCGGTTTCATGACGCTGGATGCGATGTTCAATGCGGCCGACGTGTTCAAAACCGGCGTGGCGGTGGCGCCTGTAAGCGATTGGCGCCTGTACGACACGATTTACACCGAACGCTACATGGGCAGGCCACAGGATAACGAGGAAGGCTACAAGCAGGCGTCACCGGGCTACGACTCGGCAAAGCTGAAGGGGCAATTGATGCTTGCGCACGGCACCGGCGACGACAACGTGCATTTTGCCAACACGACGGAAGTGCTGAACCAGATGATCGACAACAACCGCTATCCTGCGGCGCTTATGATTTTCCCCGGGCGCGGGCATCCGATCGGAGACGCAGCGGCGCGCATTCAGCTTTTTGAGCGGATTACGGAATTTTTTCTGAAGAATCTTTAGTCGATGATAGATTCGGAAACAAGATATGGATACAACCTGCCGAGGATGGAGATATTCCAATATACTAGCGCGTAACGCCGGTCCGGCAGGAGTCCCTGCCGCGCGGCTTCGGAGAACTTTGAACTTCCGATCGAAATTGCGGGTCAATCAATGTGTGGCCATGTGTCTCGCGGTGGGTCTGTGGCCGGCGGCTCAAGCTAGAGCTCAACAGGGTCCGACAGCCAAGCACGAGCCGGTACTTGAAGCGGATACGTCCTCGCATCTCCTCGATACGGGATTCAAAAAACTCTACGAACTCGATTTCGATGGGGCGCGCGTGGATTTTAAGCAGTATCAAACAATTCGCCCGGACGATCCCATGGGGAAAGCCGCCGAAGCTGCAAGTTACCTGTATCAGCAGTTTGATACGAAAGGCATTCTGTCGTCAGAGTTCTTTCTAAATGACCAACGGTTCCTTGGCGGCGCGGAAGGAAGTCCATCGCAGAATCGTAATGAACCCTTTGAAGCGGCCGTGCATGAGTCGCGCGAGATGGCGAAGAAGCGCGTGAAGGCGAACTCGCACGACGTCCAAGGTTTGCTCGTTCTAACGATCGCTGACGGGATGGAATCGAACTACGATGCGTTCATGCAGAAGAAGCAGATGGCTGCACTGAGTTTCATGAAACAGGGTGAGGCGGAAGCGAATGCGGTGCTTTCGATTGATCCCTCTTCACAGGATGCATACGTGGCGCTGGGCATGGCCAATTATGTAATCGGATCGTTGCCGAGCTACAAGCGCGCCTTTTTGTGGTTCGGCGGGGTTCACGGCGACAAAGTAAAAGGAATGGAATTGATGTCGACCGCTGCCGAACACGGGCGTTATCTGAGCCCGTTTGCAAAAATCATGCTGGCGCTTGCTTACGAGCGCGAGCACGAGCCCGAGAAAGCCCGGTTGCTTCTAAGCGAGCTCTCCGCGCAATTCCCATCGAACCGGATCTTTGCGCGCGAGCTGGTGCTAGTGGATCAGAAAGAACCGTGTTGCAAGCGCTGAACGCCTTTCAGCTGAACGCCTCTCCTGCTGCTTACCATTTCACTCGCACGCGATAATCGAGCGTTGCAGTTCCGTCCTTCTCGACTGGAATCGAAAATCCGAGCGTGGTGGCGTCGAGCTTCGTCCATTTTAAATTCGAGTTCAGCACTTCCCAATCGCCGCCGATTGGTTCGCGGACTTCGACGGTGACGGCGCCGTCTTTGTGGTTGCGCAGCGTGATCTGGTATTCGAGCTCGATGACGTTGGAGGCGATTTTCCTGTAGTCGGTCTCTTTGCGCTCGCACACCACGTCGAAGGCATTGCCGACATGAATTTTGAGCGTTTCGTCTTTGGGCGTGTGGTCGATGCGATCCTCGCCGACGAACTGGATGCCGCCTTTCGAATCGGCCTGGTAGACGCGAACGGTTCCGGCAGGGAGCGGCATTCCGAGGCTGCTCTTTTCATCATTCTTGAAGCGATAGAGAACTTTTACCGGTTGCGAAATTGGATTGCCGATTCCTTGCGAAGTGCGGAACCAGTATTGCTGGCCTTCGACGAGGAGATATTTCTCGACCGGGACGCCGCTACCGGATAGCAGGCTGATCTGCTTCGATTCATTGTTCTGGATGGAGGTGCGGCGGCCGAGGGTGTAGAGGTGATATTCGGAGAATGCTTCCTGGCCGAATTGCTGCGGGGCGGCAGCGTTTGTTTCCAGCGCCCCCGCATACGCTTTGGCTCTTGCTATCGGTGGCTCGACGCGATTTAGTTGGCCGGCGACGAGCTGGAGCTTGGCGTTGGAGTAAGCGACGCCGCTGTTGTTGACGAGCGTGACCCAACCATCGAGGTCGGCGGTTTTTTCGTCGCGGCCGACGGTGAGAACGTAATCGGCGCTCCAGTTCATATTGCTCGTCAGGTAGGACGCTTCGACACGCTGCGATTCCGCGCCGCGATTTTCGAGCATCCAGACGAGCGTGGGGCGGCTGTAAAGATTTTCGGGGAGATCGGGGAAGCGATAGGAATCGGCGGGCATGCCCGTGACGATTTCGTTGCCGATTTTCCAGACCGGGCCGTTGTTATCGGCCAGGAGCATGGCTTTCGTTTCGACCCATCGCGTGGAACCGGCATCTTTTTCGGCGCGCACCAGGGTGACTTCCTTGCCGACATATTTTTGGAGGAGCTTTTGGGGATCGAGTAGATCGAATTCGTAATTTTGTTCGATGACGTTGAGCTTCGCGGGGTCGACGAGCGACCGGAAATGAACTGTGGCGGGATTGATCGAGGCGGCGACGTCTTCGAAATGCAGCGGGAACAGGCCGGACGGAAGGTGGATCTGGCGAACGTCACGCACGAGGGCGATGTTGGAGTTGTAGACGGTGACGGCGAGATCGACCTGGTCTTTTTCCGTGGTAATAGCGGGCTGCTTGCGCGCGGCGTCTTCTTTCTGCGGTTGGGGACCTGCGGCTTGAGCGAGATTTCCAGAGAGCGGCAGAAACGCGAGAAACATAAGGGCGATGCCGGCGCGAATGTTTTTGTTGGAAAGCGGATGCATGGGCTGTCTCCTTGTGGCAAAACTAAGTGGCGAAACTACTCCTCTGGTTAGAACGGCCGAGATCGAAAGTCTTGCCGAGCTATTTCACGGGATGCCAGGTCTTGCCGGCGTCGTCGGTTGACCATCTTTGATTGCTATTCGCCGTGACTGTGGCGTTGGAAGCGCTTTTTGCTACCACTGCGACCAGGTCTTCAGACGTGGGTGACGGAAGCTTTTGCCAGTTTTTGCCGTCTTCGGTGAGGAAGACGATGCCTGAGCGGCCGACGAGCCAGCAGATTCGCGGTTCGGGGGCGGATCCCGCAGTGAATTCGGCAGAGGGATTCAGGAGCTGTCGCTGCCAGGTGGCGCCGCCGTCCTCGGAAATCTCGACGAAACCGCCGCCGGCGATGCGATAGAACATGTCGGAATCGGGCGTCGAGATTACAGTTTCGGTATAACGTTCTTCGGCTGGTTTTGCCTTTGCTGCGGATGTCGCCGCGGCTGAACCATGGAGATTCCGGCTTGTGAGTCCGAAAGCTTGAGATTTTTTTTCGGCGCTCGGAGGCGGTGCGGGCGCGGGAGATTTCACGGCGTCGGCTGAACTCGTCGCGACCACAATCGACGGAAGTGAAGCGTTCAATTCGGGAGCTGGGGCTGCCGGAGCGGGCTCGGATGCTGCATCGCGGTCCCTCTGACCTGCTGCGCCGGCACTTATCCCACCAACTTGTTTTTGTGAATGAAAGGCCGAAGCACGGCCTGCAGTTGCTCGTAAAGGACTCGGAGTCGCTGCTGGAGCACTCCTTGAAGCCGTGCCGCCGCGAAGGTACGAATCTTCGTTTCTTTGTGCTCGTGGCGATTCGGAATTTGATGAGGTGCTTGCGGCGGGTTTCGCGGAATGTTGCAAGCGGGAGGTTGTGGTCGCTGAGGGCGGTTGTGTTTTCGGCGCAGATTTGTCCGGCGTTGCAGCGTCGCTGGCTTTCTTTTCGGGTTCGGGTGCGGTTTGGTCTTGCGGTGACGGAGCTGATTTCGACATCGCGACCTGATTAGGCCCGATGGTTGTTTCGCGCGAAGCGAAGCGCATGAAAACGAAGGTGCCGAGAACGAGCATCGCGGCTACTGGAATGAGCCAGCGAAGATTGAGCGATCGTGCGTCAGGGGATTTGCGCTCGGGGAACTTTGTTTCGGAATGCGCGATGAATACAGCGGGTTTCGCTTGTGCAGGGGTGCGTGCGGCGTCCAAGGCGACTGCTGGGACTGGCCGTGCACCCGCGAGAGCTGGTTCAAGTGCGAGATCGGGTTGCACCATCTGCCCGTGGCTGGCGCGCACCATTGCTGCGAGTTGTTCGCGGCAGCGCGGGCATGTGGAGAAATGAAGCTCGTATCCGGCGGCTTCGTCAGCGCCTAGCTCTTGGTCGAAATACGCGGCCAGAAGCTCGGCGTCGGGACAATCGCCAGCCGCCGTGGAATCGCGCGCAAGACTTCGCCGGAGCAGGCCATCCATTGCGTTTTCGTTGTCCTGCGATGGCATGACGCTATTCTCCTTCTTTAGAACGGGCCGGTCCGAAATTCTTGCAAAAATACAACGCGAATCGCGTGGCTGCGGCCATGGTCAATCACGCGCCGACAACGCGCGCGTCAAATCGAATGGCCATTGCTGGCGCGCGTATTCGAAGCACAGTTTCAACTGCGCCTCGGTTAATTTTTTTCCTTCGCGGAGCGCGACCTCAACGCAAAGCTTTAAATCCGCGCGTGTCCGCTCGAGTTTGCGTGAGACGGTGGCTTCGTGTTCGCCGAGCAGCTTGCCGATTTGCGCGAGCGTCAGATCGTCCACGTAGTAGTAAGCAAGGCGCAGGCGATCGCGAGGGGTGAGATCACTAAGTGCCGCGGTGACGCAGGCCTGCATGATCGCGAGGTAGGCGTCGCGTTCGGGGTCGGGCGGCGCGGTTCTCGTTTCGGGCAATTCGCGTGCATCTGAGTCACCGTTGCTGGGAGCGTCGAGCGAATCCATTTTTTGCGTGCGGCGGATTTCGTCGATGTGGCGTTGTGCGAGAATCGCGTGCAGCCACGTGGATAATTTGCTGCGGCCGTGAAAATAGTCGAGAAGCGAACGGCGCGAGCCGTCGGATGACTCGCGCAGACCGTAGAGATCAGCGTAGAGCGAGTCGGCCATCTCGCGCGCTTTCGAATCGTTGGCGCCTGATTTCGAGAGAATCATGCGGGCGGCGCGGTGGAGTTCCGGGCGGTAATGCGCGATGAAATATTCCCAGGCAGCGCTGTCACCGGCGCTGCAGGCGCACGCGAGGGCTAGGTCGCTTAGATGGAGGCCTTCGAGATATCCGGCGACGATGCGGTCATCCGGAAGCGAATCCGGGAAACGGCGGGCGGCGCTGCGTTCGAGTGCGCGCTGAAATTGTTCGCGCGTGAGGCTCCATTCGCGAGGTACGGCAGCGGTTTGCCAGCAGCACGCAACGGCGGCGTTGAGCGCAGGAGGAAATCGATGCGGTTTGTCGGCTGGCATCTTTGCTGGGCCGCCTCTGGGGAGGAATGATACTAGAATCGGGGCACACGGGAGCGATCGGTCGGGCTTGCAGGGTAAGGAATCGGAGAGGTGCAAATTCGCACAGGCCCTTCGGTTCTCAGGATAAACAAGAGTGCCTGTGCCATTTAAGGCGCATGGGCCCGCTCCGACGCTTAGGACGCACAGAGAGTCGATTCCATTCAGATCGCACTTCAGGGGCTGAAGCCCGCCTTTCTGCGACGAGCAAGGTGCCGCGGTTGAAACCGCGGCCTACAAACCCTCCCTGGTGGCGACTTCTTGTAATGTGCCGGCGAGTTCGCCTATAGTCGCACTCGAAAGTACAAGAAAAATGTCGCCTGGAGGAATTGGATGACGCGTCGCCTTGCGGTAATGATCGGATTGCTGTTGTTTTGCGTTTCGCTAAATGCGCAAGCGCCGAAAGAGGCGCCCAAGAAAAGGATCGCCGTGCGCGCAGGGAGACTGATCGACGGCAAGAGCGAGCAGCCGATTCTGAACGCGATGATCGTGGTCGAAGACGGCAAGATTCTGTCCGTTACGCCGGGTGGGAGCGCGCCCGCGGGCGTTGAGGCGATCGATCTTTCGCACGCGACGGTGCTCTCGGGACTCACTGATGCGCACACGCACGTGCTGCTACAGGGCGACGTGACCGCCGCTGACTACGACGAGCAACTTTTGAAGCAATCAATTCCCTATCGCGCGATTCTTGCGGCGCGCAATGCGAAGATTGCGCTGGATCATGGCTTCACGACGTTGCGCGACCTGGAAACGGAAGGCGCGATGTATGCGGACGTGGACGTGAAAAAGGCGATTAATCGCGGAGAAGTGCCGGGGCCGCACATGTTTGTTTCGACGCGGGCGATGACGCCGACGGGGATGTATCCGTTGCTCGGCTACTCCTGGGAAATCGAAGTGCCGCACGGAGTGCAGTATGTGGACGGCGTGGACAATGCGCGGCTGGCGGTGCGCGAGCAGATTTCGCGCGGAGCAGATTGGATCAAATATTACTCAGACCGCGCCTACTACTTTGGCTCCGATGGCGTGTTGCACAGCCACGTGAATTTCACGGATGAAGAAGCGCGCGCGATTGTCGAGGAGACGCATCGGCTGGGGCATAAGGTGGCCGCGCATTCGATTGGGTCGGACGGAATCGCGGCGTCTCTTCGTGCCGGTGTTGATTCGATCGAGCATGGCGACGGATTTACGGAAGCGCTGCTCGATCAGGCTGTGAAGCAGGGCGCGTACTGGTGTCCGACGGTAATGGTGGGCGCGTATGTGGCACCGGGGCGCGGCGGGAACTGGGGGCCGATGGTGGAACTCGAGAAGAAGGCGTTCGGGCTCGGCGTGAAGAAGGGCGTGAAGATTGTGATGGGGACGGACGCGGGCGGTTTTCCGTGGACGGACCCGGACTTGAACGAGGCTCGCGAATTTCACTATTACGTGGACTATGGAATGACGCCGATGCAGGCGATTCGTTCAGCGACGACGGTTGCTGCGGAAATGCTTGGTTGGAGCGATCGCTCCGGAACGATTGAACCTGGCAAGCTGGCCGATATGGTCGCGGTCTCCGGGGATCCGCTGGCGAATATTGATGAGTTGCTGAATGTGAAGTTCGTGATGAAGGAAGGCGTGGTTTACAAGAACGAATTCAAGTGAGGTCTGTGACCCAGCGGTCCTCAAGACTCGCTTCCTGCTAAGATTGTCGTTCGATGTACACCTGCCGGGAATGCGATGCAGCGATTAATTCGGGGAGCGAAGTGTGCCCGTATTGCGGCGCGGACCTGACTTCGCCGGTGGCGGACGTGTTCGGCGAGCCGGCGCCCGTCGCGAAGCAGCCAACCGCTAAACGAATTCTGATCGCGTGCGGCATTCTACTTGTGACACTCGGAGCCGTGGGCTGGTTCGCGGTGCCTTGGCACATGTCGGGATCAAAATCGGAATCGGAAGCGCGCGCTCGCGATGCAATCGCGACGGTTCAATCCGCACTAGCGAATTATGAATCGGCTGAAGCCGCTTATCCTTCCTCTCTTGAAGCCTTGGGCGACACGGCACGAATCGCGGCGCAGAAAGCGCAACTCGGGCACTACAACCTGCAATACACGCCCGGAAAACCTGACTCGGAAGGCCGCGTGACGAGCTACACTCTTACAGCGCGGCCGGGAAATTTTGGTTTCCGGAGCTACTACACGGACGAATCAGGCGTGCTTCGCGCCACCGCAGAGGATCGTGCCGCAACCGTGCAGGACGCGCCGATCCAGCCGAATCTCTAAGAACGGCGACTGAAATCTTAGCAACGATTCAGCTTGCCGATGAGTCTAACAGGACGTCGTGAGCGCTAAAGGAATAGCCATTTCCTCAGCCGGATCTTCAGTTTTGATCGTGGCGCTTCTTTTCTGTTCGCCGATTCTGGCCGGCGAGATTGCGGGACGGGTTTGCGAACCCGCTGATTGCTGCACGTGCGTGTCGTTCGAATATTTGCCATTCGCGACCGTTGACGCGTCGCCAGACGCTCAGACCATGCAGCACGGAGCTGCGCATTCAATGGCCGGCATGGACATGAGCCACCCGGAATCGCTGATCGACACGATCCTGATGCACGCCAGCTCCGGCACGAGCGTCGAGTCGATTTCTACGCCGCATGACATGCTCATGAAACATGTGGGCGCATGGATGCTCATGTTTCATGGCGTCGCTTTCGTGAATTCGCAGCAGCAGACGGGCCCGCGCGGCGGCGACAAAGTTTTTGGGACGAGCTGGTTCATGCCTATGGTGCAGCGCTCGCTCGGCCCAGGCACGTTCACGGGGCGCGTGATGCTGAGCCTCGATCCCGCGACCATTACCAATCGGCGATATCCCGAACTCTTCCAAATAGGCGAGACCGCCTTCGGAAATCCGATCGTCGATGGGCAGCATCCACACGATTTTTTCATGGAGCTGGCGCTGCTCTATGACGTGAAGCTTGGCGAAAATACTTTGCTCTCTTTTTATGGCGCGCCGGTGGGCGATCCGGCGATGGGCCCGGCGGCATTCGCCCATCGCACGTCCGCGAGCGAGGACGATTTGGCGCCGCTGGGCCACCATTTGCAGGACTCGACGCACATCGCGAACGACGTGTTCACATTGGGACTCACGTACAAAATCGCGCGCATCGAGGCGTCGGCGTTTCACGGACGCGAGCCGGACGAATTCCGCTGGAATATCGATACGGGCGCGCTCGATTCATGGTCGGCGCGGCTGACGGTGAATCCTGCGCCGAACTGGAGC
>Ga0209525_1000131_pt1 | contig 22692 bp, 19 predicted proteins | sample JacPin_JW_Ref_O1_FD_187958 | JGI IMG/M metagenome (GOLD analysis project Ga0209525, IMG submission 187958) | Forest soil microbial communities from Algoma, Ontario, Canada - Jack Pine, Ontario site 1_JW_Ref_O1 (SPAdes) (version 2) | ecosystem: Environmental > Terrestrial > Soil > Boreal... | reverse complement strand
TATTGCTGGTCGCGCATCTGGATACCGTATTCCCTACTGGAACGAATGTAACCGTGAAGCGCAGCGCCTCACGCCTGGAAGCTCCGGGCATCTCGGATAACGGTGCGGGCCTCTCGGCGCTAATCGGTGTTTCGCGCGCACTGTCGGAGGGACGCGTGCGCACAACAAAGACGCTGGTGTTCGCGGGCGACGTGGGGGAAGAAGGCGAGGGAAATCTTCGCGGCATTCGCGCGCTGGTAGACGAATTCGGTCCGCGATTATCCGCCGTGATTGCGATCGACGGGCCTTCTATCGAGCACGTCACCACGCAGGGAATCGCTTCACGCCGTTTCGAGGTGACGATCACCGGCCCCGGCGGCCACAGTTGGTCGGATTTTGGAGCGCCAAATCCCATCACGGCTCTTTCGCGCGGCATCGTGAAATTTTCGTCAGTCAAAGTGCCGGACGACCCTCGCAGCTCGTACAATTTCGGAGTGATCGAAGGCGGCACTTCGGTGAATTCGATTCCTTCGCGCGCGACAGTGAAAATCGATCTCCGATCGGAAGAAGAATCCGAGCTTGATCGACTTGAAAGCGCGCTGCGAGACTCGATGCAAGCGGGCATGAAAGACGAAATCGCCGCGAGCCGCACGGGCGCTGATTCGCTGAAGATGGAAATTAATTCTCTGGGAGCCAGGCCATCGGGAAAGCTGGCCGAGGATTCGCCGCTTCTTGAAACGGTGCGCAACGTGGACCGTTTTCTCGGCACGCGTTCGCGCCTCGAGCGCAGTTCCACCGACGCAAACATTCCGCTCTCGCAAGGAATTCCTGCCGTTGCCATCGGCGGCGGCGGGAAGGGAAGCGGTTCGCACACGCTGGCTGAGTGGTACGACCCGACCGGCCGTGAACTGGGGCTGAAGCGCGTGATGCTCATCGCTGTAGCTCTCGCCGGAGTACAGCCCTAGGATGTCCCGGCGGAAATTCGAGTACTTCTTTCTCGCTCTGATTTCCGTGTTGGCCGCGGCGGAATTTCTGTTGCCGCGTCACTCGCTGCTCGGGTCAAGTTTTGCTGCGTCGCGCCGAGCGCAACTCTCGCAAACTGCTGCGCAGCCCTCGCCACTTCAGGCGCCTGCCGACCTCGTTCTCTCCGGGGGGAAAATCTACACCGGTCTCGCGGCACAACCGTGGGCGAGCGCTGTGGCGATTCGCGGAGAATTCATTGTCGCGATCGCGGGCGAGGGGGCCGATAGCGATGCACAAATAAAATCCTGGCTGGGCCCGAATACTCGCGTGATCGATCTGCATGGAAAGTTCGCGATGCCCGGTTTCAATGACGCTCATGCTCATCTTGCGGCGGGTGCGTACGTGAAGCTGGAAGTGGATTTGAGAGGCACGAAATCTGTCGAAGAGTTTCAGCAGGGGATTCGCGCGAGGTTGAAAGAGTTTGGGCCGGGCGAATGGATCATCGCTCCCGGATGGGACCACACGCTGTGGCCTGTGAAGAAATTCCCCAGCCGGCAGGATCTTGACGCGATCTCGACCGAGCATCCGATATTTTGCCAACGCGTGGATGGCCATGTCGCGGTGGTGAATTCTCGAGCGCTTAAAATCGCCGGTGTCACTCGTGAAACGCCCGATCCGCCGGGCGGGCATATCGAGCGCGATCCTGCCACGGGCGAGCCGACTGGAATGCTGGAAGAGGATGCGGCGATGAATCTTGTCTACGATCGCGTTCCTCCTTTTTCCGAAGCACAGCGCCTTCGTGCATTCGCTCTTGTGATGGATGAGGCATCGCAAAATGGCGTCACTTCGATTCAAGACAATTCCGTAACAGCGGCGGACGACCGCGACAATTACGGTTGGCAGAATTTCCTGGCGTTTCAGAAATTGAAGCGCGACGGCAAACAAAAGATCCGCATCACTGAATGGCTTCCGTTTACTGTGCCGGTGTCCCGTCTCGAAGAGATGCGACGGGCTGGAGGCACGACAGATCCGTGGCTGAAGACTGGCGCACTGAAGGCGCTGGTCGATGGGTCGCTTGGTTCGCGGACGGCAGCGCTGCTCGCACCCTATTCGGACGATCCGAGCACTTCAGGAATTCTGCGCCTCGATCCGGCGGCGCTTATGCGGATGGCGGTGGAGCGTGATCGCGCTGGATTCCAAATCGCGCTTCACGCGATTGGCGACCGCGGGAACAAAATCGCTCTCGACGCGTTTGCCGCAGCCGCAAACGCAAACGGTCCGCGCGATCGGCGCGACCGAGTGGAGCACGCGCAAGTGGTGGCGCCGGCCGATTTCGCGCGATTCGCTTCCCTGGGCGTTGTCGCGTCCATGCAGCCGTCGCACGTGCTGACCGACGAACGATGGGCTATTGATCGGCTCGGTCCCGAACGTGTGAAGGGCGCCTATGCGTGGCACACGATGGAACAAGACGGCGTGCACTTGGCGTTCGGAACGGATTATCCGGTGGAACCGATCAATCCGCTGCGCGGAATTTACGCCTGCGCCACGCGAGAACTTCCGGATGGCGGCCCGCCGGGCGGGTGGCAGCCGCAGGAAAAACTTCCGATGGACGATTGCCTTCGCGCTTATACGGCGGGTTCGGCTTATGCGGAGTTTGAAGAAAAGCGGAAGGGAACGATTGCGCCGGGCATGCTCGCCGACATTGTGGTGTTTCCTGTGGACATCACGCACATTCCACCGCGCGATCTTCTTTCGACCCACGTGGCGATGACAGTTGCGGGCGGTGGGATTGTTTTTGAGCAGCAGCGGTAGTGAGAAGAAAGGCGCACAGGCCCTTCGGTACTCAGGGTAAACAAGAGTGCCCTTCGAGGCTCAGGGTAAACCTGTGCCACTGGAAACCTACTTGCCTACCTCGACTGACTGGATCTCGCCGTCGTACTTTTCTTTCTCGGTGACGACGTATTCGATCGTCGCGTCATGATCCTTCAGCTGGACACAAGGCTGAAATTCCCCTGCATCAAACGGCACGGACTGCTCGAAATGAATGCGAGTGTAGTCTCGCGAGTGCAGTTCGAATTCGGATTCGCGCACGAGCAGCGTGAGCCTCATCTCGCTTTTATCGCAGGCCACAGCGGTCACTCGGCCAGATAAAGTAGCGTTCACGGACTGTGCTCCGCGGGCACCCGGTTCGAGACGGAGAGGTCTTGCGGTGGAGGCTGCCGGCTGCTGTTTCGGAACAGTTGGGGAAGCAGGTGTGTCAGCGGCTAAGATCGTCAACTGCTCGATGGCACCACTATTTTTGTTCGCGTCATCGGGAATAAATCGCACCGCGACCTGCGTGCCTTTCAGAGATTTGCAAATATCAAAATCCTGCGCGGGTTTCGCCATTATGCGGATTGCCGAGTGCGCGCCCGGTTGAAGGCGAAATGTGAATAACTCGGCAGCCACTGCTACTTGTAGCTTCAAACCGCCCGCACAGCTTTCCTGCATCACCACGCCCGTTACATCACGCGAGTTGTCCGGCTCGTTCTTGCCCGCGTCCTGCTGCGCCACCGGAGGGTGGGGCACGGCTTCCGGAATGGCATGTGGTTTCGGCGCAGCGTTTTGATCCGCATTGCGGGTGGCGATACTGCGAGCGTTCTGGAGATAGACGATGAGTTGGTCGATTCTCGCGCGATACTCCGCGTTCTGGGAATTGGCGCGCGCACGTTCTGCGACGTACTGTGCTTCGTCGAACCGCTGCATCTGCGCCAGTACTTGCGCCAGGTCGTAGATGAATTCGGTGTTTCCAGGTTCCAAACTGACCGCTTTTTTCGCGTATATCAATGCTTCGTCGCCATTTTGACGGCGGCTGGAGAGATATAGACCAAGCAGGGCATTCGCGGGTGCAAAGTCGGGCTGAGACGCGACCGCTTGTCGCAGGTCTTCCTCGATCTGCGAATCTTGCGGGAAGCCGCCGGCGCCGAAGAAAGTGAGATGCGCGCGAAGATAACGGGCGAAGCCGTTTTTCGAATCGAGCTTCACCGCTTCGGAAATGGACGTTAACGCCGAGTCTCGGTTTCCTTCCAGATATTCCTCGATGCCGAGATTCTGGTGCGCAAGCGCGAGCCTGGGATCGAGATTCACGGCGTTCTGAAGAATCTGCTTCGCTTCCGGACGCCTGCGAACCGCGAAGAAACCTCCGCGATATGCCTCTTCCTCAGCGTCAGTAAGTTCGCGAACTTGAAGCTCTGCAGGCGCCAGTTCGGCGGGGGCCTTCATTTGAAAATAGGAGAATGAGAATTTGCCGATGTAGCGGGAAAGATCGTCCTGCAATTTTTTCAGATCGCCGAAGGCCTTTACTGCGGCCTGGTCAGGCGATGAACCCGAAGCTAACGCGCTGGCGTAGTCGAGTAGCATCTGGCGGTGCGCCTGCTTGTCACCGAGCATTAGATAATGAGTGAGGGCCCAGGACTCCGCGTAGAAAACGGAAACTTTATTTTCTTCGTTGTAGTAAGGCGAGGAGGCATCCACGTGAAAAAGCACGTCCAGCGGAATGAGCTTGTTATGCCGCAGCTCTTCGATCAGAGCGGGATCCGGAATGCCCATCGTTGCAACGTTTCCGTTCACTTGCGATTCGCCGAAGAAATCGGCGAGCCCTTCGCTCAGCCAGATCGGCAATTCCGGAAAATACGGCATCGTCAGCGAGTGGTAATACTCGTGGTACATGGTGGCAAAGGGATTCGTGCCCTGCGCTTCGAGATTTACCGCCGCATAGTATTGATACATGCGGTAGGCGAATACGCCCGAGGGGTGCATGTGGCCCCTGGTCCAATATTCGGGCAATAGCTCGCCGAGCGATTTTTCATCCTTGAGGGCGAAAACAGTGATCAGGGGACTGGGATGACCTTGCGCGACGGCCAGTCCATCGCGGAATAGGGTGTGAATCTGCTCGAATTGGATTGCGGTCCTGCGCGCCTGCTTTCCGCCGGCATTGCTGACGATGATGAAATTCGGCGAGCGCACTTCGACCCAGGCGTCGTGTCTGGCGGCACGCATTGGCGTGCCGGGCAGAATCCAGAGCGTGGCACAAATGCAGAAAATCGCAGCTATTCGTCGCGACATGCGTTGGAACACCGATTAACGAAGTTTCTACTATACCGCTACGCGCGTCAATCGAGAGACTCCGGTCGGTTTCAGATTCGGACATAATGGCCGGTTGGGCGACAGGCTTGATGCGGCCTCCGTCGTTGCGGCAAATTCGCTGGATGCTTAGACTCGTCGTTTCGCTTGTGGACGGTAGTGGAGAGAAGATGGAGCGGGGAATCGAATTTGGCGTGGAGTTGGGGGAATATCTTGAGTAAACGTGTCCGCGCTGATCTTGCGCTTCTGTTCTGCTCGCTGGTGTGGGGCGGAACGTTCATCGTAGTGAAGGACGCGCTGGCGGACGTTTCCATCTTCACTTATCTCGCAGTTCGTTTTGCGCTTGCAGCTGTTGTTATGGCGATTTTATTTTGGCGAGCGCTGCGAGAATTGAATCGGCACACGATTTGGGCGGGAGTACAGATCGGGTTTTTCATGTTTGGCGGATATGCGTTTCAGACGACCGGGCTGAAATTCACGACGGCATCGAAGGCTGCGTTCATTACCGGATCGAGCGTGGTCCTTGTGCCGGTTTTTCTCGCGGCGTTCGGACGCCGCCGCATCAACATATGGATCTGGCTTGGAGCGTTTTCCGCGCTCGCCGGCCTTTACTTCCTGATGATTCCGCCTGAAGGATTTGGCAGCTTGAATCGAGGCGATGCGATTGCGCTCGGTTGCGCGGTGATGTTCGCGTTGCACGTGATTTTTATTGGCCAGTATGTCGAGCGGCATTCGGTAGGCGCGCTCAGCTTCTTGCAGGTGGCGACGACGGCTGTGCTTGCGACGTTTGCGGTTCCGCTACTTTCCGCGGCGGGATGGGAAGCGCCTCGGCTGGTATGGTCAGGGCAGCTTATTTTCGCGGTGCTGATTACGGCAATCGGCTCGACGGTGATTGGTTTTTCGTTTCAGACCTGGGCGCAGCAGTACACCACGCCGACGCACACGGCGATATTCATCAGCCTTGAGCCGGTGTTTGCAGTGATTACGGCGTGGATTGTGGCGCATGAGCGGTTGGGTGGCCGAGTGCTTTTTGGGGCGGGGCTGATTCTTCTGGGAATTGTGCTGGCAGAACTGAAAGGCGCTGCGCCGATTGCGCCAGAATCGCCGGAGCCGATTGTCGCACCGGGGCAATTTGAGTGAACGTGTAGCGAGCGCTAGTTAGTGGGCTGCTTGTGAAATTTCACGTCTACCGGCTCGTACATTTTGGGATGGCGGAGATTTTTGTGCTCGAATGAGGAAATGTCAGCTTCATGTACCAGCGTGAGGCCGATATCGTCGAGACCTTTTAATAGACATTCGCGGCGGAAGGGATCGACAGTGAAGGAGTAGCGCAGTCCTTTTTCGTCGGTCACAACCTGATTTTCGAGGTCCACCGTTAGGCGATAGCCAGCATTCTGTTCTGTGCGCTGGAAAAGTTCGTCCATCTGCTCGTTCGAAAGTGTGACGGGTAAAATTCCGTTCTTGAAGCAGTTGTTGTAGAAAATGTCCGCGTAGCTTGGCGCCAAAATTGCGCGAAAGCCGTAATCGAGTATCGCCCAGGGGGCATGTTCGCGGCTCGAGCCGCATCCAAAATTCGCGCGCGCCAGCAGAATCGAAGCGCCTTTGTAGCGCGGATGATTCAGCACGAAATCCGGATTGGGCTTTTCTCCTTGACGATAACGCCAGTCGTAGAAGAGCACGCGGCCATAGCCTTCGCGTGTGAGGAATTTCAAAAACTGCTTCGGCACCATTTGATCCGTATCAACATTTACGCGATCGAGCGGCGCTACCAACCCTGTGTGCTTGGTGAACGGTTGCATTCCTCGGTGATCTCCGTGATTCTTTGCGCTGTGAGTTTTAAGTTTTTGCGGCCGCGTTCGCGCTCTACTCGGCGCCGTCTACATTGTTCCATTTGCGGATGTCGACAAAGTGCCCTTCGATCGCTGCCGCTGCAGCCATCAGCGGGCTCACTAGATGCGTCCGTCCGCCCTTGCCCTGGCGGCCTTCGAAATTGCGGTTTGAGGTGCTCGCGCAGCGCTCGCCGCTTTGCAGCACATCGTCATTCATGCCGATGCACATGCTGCAGCCCGCATCGCGCCATTCGAATCCTGCTTCGGTGAAGACTTTGTCGAGGCCTTCGGCTTCTGCTTCAGCTTTTACGCGACGCGAACCTGGAACTACGAGCGCTTGTTTCAAGTCCTTCGACACGTGTTTCCCGGCGACCACCTTTGCAGCGAGGCGCAAATCCTCGATACGCGAATTGGTGCACGAGCCGATGAATACGCGGTCGAGCGCAATATCTTCCATCAGCATTCCCGGCTTCAGATCCATGTAAACGAGCGCGCTTTCGGCCGCTTTCTGATCTACGGGATCTTTGAACGAATGCGGGTCGGGCACGCGGTCTGTCACCTGGGTCACCATACCGGGATTCGTTCCCCAGGTGACCATCGGCGCGAGTTTGTCCGCCTCGATCGTGACGGTGGAATCGTATTTCGCGTCCGGATCAGTGACGAGTGATTTCCAGTAGCTCACCGCTTCGTCAAATTCCTTGCCGCGCGGGACGAACGGTCTGCCCTCGAGATACGCGAAGGTGGTGTCGTCGGGCGCCACCATTCCAGCGCGGGCGCCCCCTTCGATTGTCATATTGCACATCGTCATGCGAGCTTCCATCGATAGAGCGCGCACCGCTTCTCCGGTGTACTCGGCAACACTTCCGTTTCCGCCGGCGATGCCCATTTTGCCGATTACGGCGAGGATCATGTCTTTGGAAGTGACACCGCGCGGTTTCTTGCCGGTGAAACGAATTTCCATGGTCTTCGATTTGAACTGCGAGAGGCACTGGGTGGCGAGCACATGCTCGATTTCGCTGGTTCCGATGCCGAAAGCGAGGGCGCCGAAAGCGCCGTGAGTCGAGGTGTGGCTGTCGCCGCAGACGATCGTTTGGCCCGGCTGTGTGATGCCGAGCTCCGGGCCGATGATATGCACGATTCCCTGATTCTTGCTGTGCATGTCAAACAGGTGCACGCCGGTTTCTTCGCAATTGCGCGCGAGCGCTTCGAATTGACCTGCGGCATCCGCGTCGAGCACCGGCAGCAGGCGGTTTTTCGTCGAGACGGAGTGATCCATCACGGCGAAGGTGAGCTCAGGACGCCGCACTTTGCGGCCGGCGGCTTTCAAGCCGGCAAACGCTTGCGGCGAAGTTCCTTCATGAATCAGATGTCGGTCGATGTAGATGATGGACGGCTGTCCGGGAATTTCGCGCACCAGATGCGCGTCCCAGATTTTTTCAAACAGGGTGCGAGGAGCCATACGGTTGGTAGTTTTCACCTGCGGGGAGTTACCCCGGAACACAGGCCGGAGTTTTTCGTTCCGACCATCGCCCATTGTAACAAGTCCGCGCCGCCGTTGCCAATCCGTCACCCAGTGACGTGACAGCGGATTTGTCCATGTCTATTTCAATTCGGGGGCTTCCGCCGTGATGCTTGCGGGGACCAGTTCGGTTTTCACCGTCACCTTTTGATTGGCTCGCACTGTAATCTCAGTTTCAAAGTCGCGATAGCCGGGCAGTGCGATCTTGATATGGTGTTTTCCAGGGGCGATGAGCATGGCCCGCTTTACTCCGCCGAATTGATGCACGTAACCGGCATAGTTGTCATCGACGAATACAGCAGCCCGGTCCGGAGTTACTTTGAGTTTCACTTCTCCGGTGGCAGTTGCATTGACGGAGTTGGGATCCTTCTCCATCCGCACGGTGATGATTGTTGTGCCACCGGGGTTCACTTCGATCGTTTCCCTGATGTCCTTGTAACCCACCTGCCGGACGGCGATTTCGTGTTTGCCGGGCACGAGTAAGAGCTTTTTGTTGCCCTTTAGTTCGTCCACATAACCCAGGTACTGGCCATCGACCCAGACGCCCGAACTCTTGTCGATGTTCGTCTTACCTTCAAAATTGACCTGACCCAACACCTGATTGGTGTTCTGCGCGCGGGCGGCGCCGACCAAGCCGAACCAGAATGCCAAGCCTAGAATCGCTGCTTTTATGCGAAGACGCGTCATCATCGTATTCCCCCACTTTACCAATGGATCATCCAATCCTCGGGGCTGGACCGACACGCATTCGCTGCGCACCTTTCATTTTAGGCCCTTCGCGAGCATCTGTTGCGGAATTTATGTAGCGAAGCCCCGGTGGCAAGATATCTCGGTGCTTCTCAATTTGAGAATTATGAAATTGAGGACCTGAGGGATCGTCGGGCAAACAAAACTCAAAAGAGCGTGTAGTACTTTGGTTTTCCAATTTCGGTACTGGACAATTTAATGAACAACGGTACTCTTACTACATACGTAGCGTCTATGCGAATTCAAGAACAACGCTTGGCGTACGAGCTGGAACGGCGCCGCCAGATGCCCGTCGAGACGCGGAGCGCCGACCTTCCGGTTATAGTCTTTGCTGCCTTCATCGGCTTCGCGGTTCTATTCGCAATGATGGTCTATATCTTCTCCGCTTCAGATTAAATCAAGCCACTTATCGGGTTCGTCCGAGAGACGGCAAGCATCCGCAGCCTCTTCCGGGTGCGACCAGGCGCGAAGGTGGTAAAGAATAATCAGTAAGGTGGGATCGGCCTCGTGGCTAGAGATCGGGCGAAGGCCCGTCTTTTGCCGCGAGCCGTGATCAGGGCACAGCCGCGCAGTTTTCCGGCTAGCAGGCTTTCAGCAGGTCTATTTATTCGACGGCAATCTTGGCGCCACGTGGACCGGAATGCGACAGGCGCTCGATGCGCGAATCGATCACTCCACGAATCGCCTTTAGGAATTCAATCCGCGAATTTGCCAAGTGTTCTCGTACCGCAGGCGAAACATGAAAGCATTCGTTCAGATGATCCAACACTTCGCAGCAGAGACAACCCTGGTGATGGCCGCGTTCGCTGGCGGTTTGCTGGTTCGGATTTGGTTCGTTCACTGAGCCTCCTTCATTTCAATCGTAAGGACCTGATTCTCAAGCCTCGCTCTGCCCGGGAGCAATGTTTCCATCGACCGTGGAAGGCCAACGTGGCGGCGTAGCGTGCCGATCTCGACCACGAGCTCGTCGCCTTTCTTGAACAGCGCCACTTCGCCCTTTGTGGCAAACGGCAGGAGCACCCGCACTTCATAGCCCCCATCTCGTTTTGCGAACGTGTACGATTTCTCCGTTCGCGTCACCACCGACGGATCCTGTTGCCCAGGATACAGCACCTGTGCGAGATCTTCGAGCCGCTGTTTTCCCAGGACTTCGTGCTCGAAAAGCGGTACGCGCTTCACTGGGACGGGCGCAAAATATTCTTCAATCTCGCTGAGGACCTTCTCTTGGGACGTGTGCCAATCCTTAAACCATCGATCCGTGACGTTCGCTGGAAGGAGCCGATTTACGATCACAGTGTCTACCGTCAGCCCGTGAAGAGAGAAGTATACAAATGCCCGCTGCGTTTCGCGCAGAACCATCTTCTCAGGATTCGTCACTAACCGCACGCTGGTGACTTGGGGGTCCTCCATAATTTCGTTCACTCCCTCCAACTTGCCGAAGAGATCGCGAATGTTCAGGAAGTAGCTGTCCGTGGGCAGCTCGAACGGCGCGACGCGATTCGCTATCGGCCGCACGGCCCTGAGCAGATTGCGCTGGAAGGGAAAGATATGCTTCATGTACCAATCGAGAGTTGTCGGCATACTGATGAACCGCATGGACTCGGCGGTCGGTGCTGCGTCGAGCACGACGACGTCGTAACTTCCCTCGCGCCAGTACTGGTTGACGTACATCATCGCGCTGAGTTCTTCCATTCCCGGCAGGATGGCAAGTTCTTCGGCCTCGACTCCAGTGATCCCGGTGGTGCGCAGCACGGCGGTGATATAAGACGAAATCTCTTTCCAGTGGCGTTTGATTTCTTTCTGAATATTCAGTTCCATGATCGAAAGCCGGTCGTTGATAGGCAGAGGGTCTGAAGTTTGGAGATGGAAGAGATCGGTGTCCAGGTCGAACGAATCGCCCAGGCTGTGAGCCGCGTCGATGCTCATAACCAGCGTTCGGTGGCCAAGCTGAGCGAGTTTGACGCCTGTGGCAGCTGCGAGGCTCGTTTTCCCCACACCGCCCTTACCTGTGAATAGCAGAATCCTCATAACGCCATTATAAGTCCCAGGCGTCGGCCCGCAGAAGCCGATATAGATGAGAGCAGAACGAGTGCGAGAGGAGATCTTACGCCGTGGACGCGACCAACAAACCGTAGACGAAAGCACCGGAAGAAAAGCCCCTGCGCATAGCCTGGAATGCTCGGAGATGGGAAACGAAGGCGGGGCCGTGCTTCATAGCGATCCTCCATAATTCTTTGTCTCGGAGAATGTCGATGCAGAGATCCCACGTTTTAGCACAATTCTTGTTCATTACTTCGCGATGGGCGATTTTCAGGTTGTTCGAAGCGAGAAATGATTCGTAGTCATCCATGGTCTGTAGTTTTGCCAGCATGCCTTTTTCGATGGGAGCGATATATTTTCGGATCTCGGAGGGCGTAAGGTTTGCGTTCTTGAACCAGTCGATGATTGCGAAGGTTCCCCCGGGTTTCAGAAGCCTGGCAGCGGAGGCGAAAAACTGTTCGCGCCGCTCGAAATGCGAAATGGACTCGACACACCAGAGAAGATCGAATTCGTTTTCGAAGTCCATCGCTTCGGCGTCCATCAACAAGAATTTCACGGGCAGCCGCTCAGTCGCCGCTGCCTGGTTTGCCATTTCAATTTGAACTGAGGAAATGGTTATCCCCGTAGCCTTCGCATGATAGGTTCTGGCTAAATGAAGGCTGCTAGCCCCGATTCCACAACCAACATCAAGAACATCCGATCCAGATTTAACATTGGCAAGCTGAGCGAGGTGCTCGATGAGTTGAAGCTGGGCTCTTTCTTTTGATTCATCTCCGCGAATCCAATAGCCGTGATGAATATGCTCGCCCCAGAGGGAGCGATAGAAGGGGCTCATGACATCGTAGTGTTTAATGATTCTCTGCTTATCGTTCGGTCGAGACGTGCTACGCCCCCCTCGTAACTCGCAAGAGGCTATTACCCTTCATGCTGAGCCTCCCGCCATTCTGCCATGAGAGATTCACATTTGGTGAGACGTGCTCCGTCGCGGAAAATGAGATAGGCCGTCCGCGTCGGCGAACGGCCTGTCGGTTGCCCCTCTGAATCTGGTTTCGAGAATCTACTTATTCTGTGCCGCGGCATGTTGCAGGATGCCGGTTTTGATCCGCAGCCGCGCCCATTGCTGGACCGGCTGCCCACCAGTGACACGCTCTGGATGGCAGGCCGAAAGCTTTCGCCGCAACCAGGAATACGGTCAGGAGCGATTTTTGGAACTCTCGTGTGTTATAGTAGAGATGCGCGCTCGGGGGTTATTGTTTTCGAGTGGGTGCGCGCGGACTGCGGCCTGCTATACCCGTTTGGATTTGGCTTCACCGTAATGGTGTATAGAATCAGCAGCTTTAGAGCGCGATTCGTTCCGGCGAGGTAGGGATGCCTGGAGGGCTGTTCCAGCGAGGCCGCATCTAATCCTTAAAAGGAGCCATTAAATGACGACTACATTCAAGAAGCGCCAAAAAGAGATGAAGCGCATGGAGAAAGCGCGCATGAAGGCGGAGCGCCGCGCTCAGAAGAAACTGGAACCCCGCACGGAGGGGGACGATATCGCGACTGGAAACGAAGCCTTTCACCTGAGCCTGCCGGGTGACGCCACTGATACAGAGCTCGGCCTCGACCCTAGGTTGTCCAAGTCTTAATCCTCATCCTCTCGGCCATTTGGTCGGCTAGCGGCCGCAAATACCACAGGCCCCTTCGTCTTTTTCCAGGTGGAATCTGTAGCTCCACATGAGCGAGGCCCGGGCCGCGATCCGGGAGACACGTCGCCCGGGATTTGGGGCGGGCGCCGGGCCTCCCGGCATTGCCCTCGCGAGCGCACAACCAACACCGTATTTATGTGAGCATCGATGAAACTGTCCTGCCGTGGCGCGAATCAAATGGGTGTTATAATCGCTATTCTTCGGCAATTGTCGCACTCATAGGCAGGAAGGGAGCACGGGGATGGGCGTTCAATTTTATGAACTAGTGAGTTGGGCGCGACGCCGCAAGGTCTTCGCCGCTCTCCTCGTGGCAGCGACGCTCGGTATCGGCATCATGATCGGCACGCTTATTTCGGGCCGCGCCCTCGCAACCCACGGGCAAAATGGCGCGAGCGGAGCATCACTGCTGGCCGTTCCAGATCCGATCACTCTCTCGAGTTCCTTTGCGAGCATTTCGAAAAAAATAGGCCCTGCCGTCGTGAATATCTCTACCACGCAGGTGATCGAGAAGCCGAAAGGCGGCGCGAAGCGTCCTCATCATTTGAACGATCCTTTTCAGGATTTCTTCGATCGCTTTTTCGATTCTCCTGATAACGGCCCTGATGCCGAGCGCAGCCTCGGATCGGGTGTAATCGTGGACCACAAGGGCTTCATCCTCACGAATGATCACGTAATCGACCAGGCCACAAAAATTCAAGTGGCGATTGACGGCGACCCGCGCAAATACAGTGCGCATCTAGTCGGCGCGGACAAGGATACGGATCTCGCTGTCATCAAAATCGACGCTGATCGGGAATTGCCCGTCGCAAAGCTCGGTAACTCCGATGGCGTGCAGGTAGGGGACTGGGTGCTGGCGTTCGGCAGCCCGTTCGGCTTGAATTCCACGGTCACTGCCGGAATTGTGAGCGCGAAAGATCGTTCCAATGTCGGCCATCAGTTCCAGCGTTTCGTTCAGACTGACGCCGCCATCAATCCAGGAAATTCCGGCGGCCCGCTCGTCAACATGGCCGGCGAAGTGATTGCCATTAACACCGCGATTTACACGGGCAGCCGCGGATTCGAAGGCGTCGGGTTTGCATTGCCGTCGAACACCGCGATCTCGGTTTACAATCAGCTTGTTACCGTCGGCAAAGTGACGCGCGGCTCGATCGGCATCACCTTCCAGGAAGATCGCAGCAATAATCCCGTGCTACTGAGAGAACTCGGCGCCCCATATGGAATTGTAGTCGAAGCGATTGAGCCGGGAAGCCCCGCCGACAAAGCCGGCCTGAAACCGGGAGACGTAATCACGAATATCAACGGAGCGGCGGTTCACACAGGCGCCGATCTCGTGAATCCGATCGCGCAAACCACAATTGGCCAGTCCATACAAGTCCGCTACGTCCGCGACAAAGTGACCAAGGACGTTTCCATGGTCGTGGCCGATCGCTCGAAGATATTCCCGCAAACAGCCGTGAACGCCGAAGAAGAGCCCGATCAGAGTGAAGAGCCGGGCCAGTTCGGCTTGCATGTCGAAGAGCTCACTCCTGACATCGCGCGGAAGCTTGGCATGGGCAAACTCACCGGCGTGGTGGTCACGCAAGTGGAGCCTGCCAGTTTCGGTGAGGATATTGAATTCTCTCGCGGCGACGTGATCGTCGAGGTGAACCACGTGCCGATCAATGGTCTGGCTGACTACCGCCGCGAAATCGCTCAGCTCAAGGCCGGGCAGGACGTGCTGTTCAAAGTCGCGCGGCATGCGGATAACGACCGAGTACTGACCTTGTTTTTGGCGGGTGCAGTTCCGTCGCAAATCGCTAAATAGCGCTGACGCTCGATATCGGCATCGCATTCGCAACCAGGCCTCAGGCCGCACATTCGTTGCGGCCAATTCTTGCATTCTGATTGGTTGTCATTTAAGCTCACCTTCAAGCGTGGTGGCTTGAGTTCCGGTTCGAATCGTCGATAATTACAACGGCGTGAATTCGCCCCCAGGCATCACATCCTGAATTTCGAGCGTCGAACAATGAAGATGACTCCTGTCGTGCGATGGTTGATGGCGACATCCTTCGTGCTTGTGCTGTGCGCGTCGGCGTCCGCCGCGCAGTCCACTTCCCATTCGCATAAGCCGGCTTCCCATTCGCGCAAATCTCATCCGTCGCATCCCATGCGCAATAATCGCCCGAAGCACCAGGCCATGGACACGACGCGAACGTCGCTTCTGGCGGTTCGCTATTTGCAGCCGCAGCAGGCCAGCTCTGTGGTGGCTGCGAATTCTTCGGGTTCCGCTTCTGCTTCGAAGTCATCTACACATACTTCTCCGGCATCCTCGAAGAAAAAGAAATCGAGCAGCAAGAAATCGCGCCATTCTCGTCGCGAGCCAACGCAGAAAGCTCCCACGCCTGAGCGTATCTCTGAGATCCAGTCATCGCTGGCGCGCGGCGGATACTATCAGGGCGAGCCGAACGGGAAATGGGACTCCAACACAGTTGCCGCAATGCAAAAATTCCAGTCCGCTAATGGCCTCGACCCCAGCGGCAAGTTAGACGCGACGAGCCTGCAAAAGCTCGGTCTCGGATCCGGCATCGCCGGCGTCTCCGCGCCGAAGCAGCCAACGCCTGCTCAAGGAAAGTCGTGCTGCTCAACTTCGCCCAACGGTACCTCGCCGGCAACGTCAGCACCGGCCGCTCCCGCCTCGGCGCCGAAATCTTCATCCGAGCCATCGGCGAGCGCTAGCCCGACTGCCAGCACCGGTCCCAACGCTACGGCCTCGGCATCAACCTCCGCGGCGACCGCGAGCGCCGCCACGAATCCAACGCAGCGCTAATTCAGTTTCCCGCAGCCTTTTGGACGCGCTTCCAATCCGTCGCCCGCAGCGCGATAATTCACTCCGTGGAGACTCGCTGCGCTCGCTGCGACTCACCGATGGCATGCCAGCCAGAGGGTAATTGCTGGTGCTCCGAGTTGCCGCCGCGCCTCTCACCGTCACAAACAGGAGGCTGTCTCTGCCGTCGTTGCCTGGAGCACGATTTGAATGCTGAAAGGGAAGAATCCACGAGGACAGGCGACAACGCCCCAAAGCCATTAAGCTAGCTGTTTCGCCATCCACACCACCGGTAAACCTTCGCCATTTTTCAGCGGCACGGAAATATTTTCGAGGGCAACGTAGCCCTTCGCCCCAAATAGTTTTACGCCAGTCAACGTCGCTCCCATTTCACACCGCGTAAAGCCGGCCGCCGCTGCGGCATCTTCGCATGCCTTCAGAATCAAGCTCCCCAGTCCCCGTCGGGCCCAGCTCGGATGGACGAAGAACGCTCGAATTTTTGCCGCATCCACCCGCGGATCGAGCAATTCGTTCTCACGCCCCGTCCAATGATCGCTGCCGTAGAGCGTCTTGCGCTTGCTCCAGCCGCCACATCCGGCAATCGAGGCGCAGTCGTGCTGCGTCGCCTCGGCGACGAAATACGTGCCGTCGGCGATCAGCTGGCTGTCGACTCCAAAGACCGTTGCCAGCGCGCTCTCAATTTGCGTTGGGGTGTAGTCCTCGGCCTGCAAGCCGCGCACGGAAGCATCAATCAATTCGCTCAACGCAGGCACATCGGCGGGAACAGCTTTGCGGATGAAAAATTTCGTCGTGGCGGACATATCGGGTGAACTCAACCGCATGGCCGAGCTTCACCCGGTGATTCTATCAGCGAACGGAGTTGTCAGACGGCTGTGTGCTTGCGTGATCGACATTTTCTTAAGCGCCGCTCATCTTGCGGAACAGCCAGAACAAGAATCCGGCCAGCATAATCGATGCAGGCAGCGTGAGCACCCAGGCCATCAATAGATTCCGTACCGTTCCCCATTGCAGCCCGGAATGGTTCGCTGCCATCGTTCCCGCCACTCCTGAGGACAGCACGTGCGTCGTACTCACAGGCAAGCCGAATGCATCAGCCGCCCCAATCGTGGCCATCGCCGTGATCTCTGCAGCCGCACCTTGCGCGTAGGTCAGGTGGTCTTTCCCGATTTTCTCGCCGACCGTCACCACGATGCGCTTCCATCCGATCATCGTTCCAAGCCCGAGCGCCAGCGCCACCGCTACTTTTACCCAAGTTGGAATGAACTTGGTCGCATTGTCGATGTGCTTTTTATAATTCGCGATCGTCGCCGAATCTGCTGCGCTGAACTTCGGCTCGCCCGTTTTCTTCATCAAGCGGAGCGCTTCGCTGACCACGTACATGTCGTTGCGGAAGTTGCGCACCTGATCTTGCGGCACCGCCTTCAATTGTTTGTACTGCGCCATTTCCGTGCCGATTCCGTTGATCAACTCACGCAACGCCAGCATCGTGTTCGGCGTGAACTGTTTGGTCCGAATGTAATCGGTCACTTCATCCCGCGAGTCGCCAACCACCGCCGAAGGCGAAACATAATGGCTGAGGGCATCCGCGGTTTGCGTTGAAACTGCCACGAAATCGGCAGTCTGCTGTGTCGTCACAGCGTGGTTCACGGCATATGCCGTCGGCACCGTGCCGATCAGGATCAACATGATCAGTCCCATGCCCTTTTGACCGTCGTTCGAGCCATGGAAGAAGCTCACGCCAGTGCACGTCAGCACCAGGAGCGCTCGAATGTAGAACGGAGGTGGTTCATTCCCCTTGGGCGCCTCGTACAGCGCCTTGTTGGGAATCAGCGCCTTGCAAGCCATCAGCAGCAGCGCGGCGCAAATAAATCCAACGATCGGCGAGAGCAGCAGCGACTTGCCGATGTTCGCAGCCTGCCCCCAATCCACGCCGCTCGTTCCAGTCTTCACCGACATCAACTGATTCGCGATTCCCACTCCGATGATGGAGCCGATCAGTGTGTGCGAGCTCGAAGCGGGCAGTCCGAAGTACCACGTACCGAGATTCCAGATGATCGCCGCGAACAAAAGCGCGAACACCATCGAGAAGCCGGCCTTGCCTCCCACCTGCAGAATCAATTCCACCGGCAGCAGCGAAACGATTCCAAACGCTACCGCGCCGCTCGACAGGACAACACCAGTGAAATTCCATAAGCCCGACCACACCACCGCGACGTGCGGCTCGAGAGTGTGGGTGTAAATCACGGTCGCCACTGCGTTGGCCGTATCGTGGAACCCGTTCACGAATTCAAATCCAAGTGCCACAAGCAGTGCCAAACCCAGCAGCAAGTACGGCATGATCGATGTTGCGTGCACTTCGGATAAGTCGCCGATCAGCTGGCGCCCGATGAAAATCATTCCGACTATCAGCACCACGCCGAAAATGCCCATTCCTATTTTCGCTGCCGGTCCTGCCTGCATGTTTGCGGCATCGAGCGGCGAGACTCGAGGCGCCTCGGTAGGTACCCGTGCCGGTGCTGTTCCCGTTGCTGCCATTTTTCACCCCTTCAATCGAAAAATATACCAGCCGGTTTTCGTAACGATTCTACGGTTGTCGTTGCGCCGTGAAACTACCGGCTCTTGGTTACGGGAATGTGACGGGCGCGTGAACACTCAATCGTCGTAAGAGCCGGAGGGAAACGTTGAAGAACGCGCTATCGGGGCTGCTCGGCCTCTGATACGGAGCCTGCAAGGGCGCCGGAATTTAACGGAACTGAAACAGTTCCGTCACATCTCAGGAAAGTCGTCTGGTAGCATGACGGCCTGCACATTGCTATCTGAGGATTTCGAGAAAAAGGACACGCGCCGCCATGAGCGATTCAACCACCAGCCTGAAAACGATTCTAGCTCCGATTGATTTCAGTGATTTTTCAAATAATGCTCTCGACGTTGCCGCCGACCTCGCCTCGCGCCTCGGCTCCGAGCTGATTCTCGTGAATATCGTCCAGGCGATTCCGGATCTGCCGGCCGGTGTCTCGATTTTCAAGGAAGGCGAATACGATCAGAGTCTCCACGATGCAGCGAAGAAGCGCCTCTCGGATCTCGCCGCTGGCCTCTCTGCTAAGAACATTAAGGTCCGCACGGAGATCGGCACCGCCAACGACGTCGGCATGGAAATCGTGCGAATCTCGGAGAACGAGCACGCCGATATGATCGTCATCGCCACCCATGGCATGACCGGTTGGCGCAGAATTCCTTTCGGCTCCGTTGCCAAGAAAGTCGTCGAAGAAGCGGAGTGTCCGGTTCTCGTCCTTCGCGCGCAGCAAACCGCCCATGCCAGCGAAACTCAGGCTCGTACAAGTTCTTCCAGCGCCGTCGCTTAATGGTATATTTCGCTCAGCGTAATTTTGGGGCGAAATCGCTGGATGCTGACGTTATCGAAGATAATCTTTTTTGCCGGACTTCTTCTCGCCGCTTCTGGTTTCATTTCACCACCCCTCGCTCTTCTCGGCGGTCTCCTCTACGGCTTCACTCTTTCTCATCCCTATGTCTCCGAGAGCCGGATGCTTTCGAAGTATCTTCTGCAAGCTTCCGTGGTAGCCCTTGGCTTTGGCATGAACCTCCAGCAAATTGTTCGCGCCGGACGTTCCGGCGTCGTCTACACGGCGGTAGGTATAGCGGCCACTATGCTCCTGGGAATTTACTTGGGCCGTGCGCTTGCGGTGCGCAGGAAGGTTTCGTTCTTGATCACCGTGGGCACGGCAATTTGCGGCGGGAGTGCCATCGCTGCAGTCGCGCCGATCGCTCACGCCACAGATGAAGAAATCGCCGTCTCTCTCGGCACAGTCTTTGTATTGAATTCTATAGCGCTGCTCCTATTTCCGCCCATCGGTTACGCGCTGCACATGAGCCAATCTCAGTTCGGCCTCTGGGCCGCGCTCGCAATCCACGACACTAGCTCCGTCGTCGGCGCCGCCGCAAAATACGGCAATGAAGCCCTCGCGATCGGCACCACTGTAAAACTGGCGCGCGCCCTCTGGATTCTTCCGATCGCCCTCTTTACCGCCTACAAACTGAAAAGCAAAAGTAATGTGCAATGGCCGTGGTTTATCCTGCTCTTCTGCCTCGCTGCATTTGCGAACACCTACCTCCCGCAATTCGCCCCCGCGTACGCAATCCTCAGCCGCGCAGGCAGAATTGGCCTCACGGTTACGCTCTATTTGATTGGCACAGGTCTATCGAAAGCTACCCTAAAGCAGGTGGGAACGAAGCCGCTCATGCAGGGCGTCGTGCTGTGGGCAATAGTCGCGATCGCATCGCTACTCGCAATCAAATCAGGCCTTATCGCGATCTAGCCCCGCGTTTTGATTTCGCCGGCCGCCATTGCGCGCAACCGACCCACTACTACGCTCTTGCCGCCATTGACGAGGAGTCGAGCTCGACCTCATCGATGTAGCACCAGCCCCAGTTCTCGCCCGGCTCGAACGACTTCATGATCGGGTGCTTCGTCCGATGAAAATGTTTCGTGGCGTGCTTATTCTTCGACGAGTCGCAACAACCCACATGTCCGCACTCCAGGCACAATCGCAGGTGCACCCAGGTGTCGCCCATCTTCAAGCACTCTTCGCATCCGTTGGGTGTGAGCGGCTTCACGTCCCGAATCTGATCCAGATGTGTACAAGTTTTCATGCAAATCCTCCGTCTGCCCGTCCATCCCGCATCTGTAATCTTACGCCCCACGCCAGTTCCGCGAAAGCCGAGAGCACAAGCAACCCTGTTTACCCTGAGCACCGAAGGCCCTGTGCCCCAGCAACAACGCACCGCCAATGACAAATACTTGGCACCGCTTCAAGTGGCACAGGCACTCCTGCCTGTGCGTCTTTCTGGCGGGCAACACTTCTAACCAGGCACCCCCTACGATATGCACCCGCCTGCCAGCGAAACCCCGCCCAAACGCCCTGAACCACTTCCAATTCCTGCCGATACAAAGAGACAGTATGAGCGCGATCAGAACCGAGCCCCGAACCGCCATGATGGCAGTGGTCGAAGTCTCCTGGGAGGACCAATTCGGCACACGCCATACCTCCTCCGCCAAGCTCGAAGACACCTCCCCCTCCGGCGCCTGCCTCCGCGTAAAAGTCCCGGTCGCCATCGGCTCTGCCATGAAAGTAAACTCATACCGGGAACGCTTTTCCGGCACCGCACGCTACTGCCGCACCGACCGCCGAGACTTCGTCGTTGGCGTTCAGAAAGATAAAAACGTAAACCGTTTTCTAACGGACGTAGTCGCCCCGAATTTACCGCCATCTGTTCCAGCTCGGAACGTCCCCGCCGAGGCCGTTCGTGAAGAAGTTCACGAAGACGTTCATGAAGAAGTCCGCGACACGCCGCGCGAAGGACGTCGTCAGCCTGCCGAATTGTCGAGGGAGAGCCAGAACCCACTTGCGGCGTCCGCTGTTCGGGCGCGACCCTCAATAGCCATCATGCCCAGCCGCGATGCCGGCCCTGTTACGAATGACAGTTCGGTGGCGCAATCAACTTTCAATCGTCAGTTTTCGGAGAACGAATCTAACGATTCGCCCCCAACGGCTCGATTCCAGCTTCAATCGCCTCGATCCGGAAATCCAAAGGGAAGGGAAAACATGCCAAACAAATGGTCAGATCTCGCACCCTGGCGCCAGAAGCAAACCGGCAAAGAAAACGGCGCCTCAGCAGACGACGCCCAAGTCACGCCTGCTTCCCGCCGACAAGCCTTTGAGCCAACCGCCCGGGACGATAATTCGAAATCGAACTCGAATCCCGCCGCACTCCCCGAAGCCGCCGCCGATTCGAATCCAGTCCACAACTCGCCGGGCGATCTTCTCTCCATGGACGACATCTACCGCGCTGCAGGAATTCTCGCTCCACGAATGGGTTACAGCATTCGCAAAGTGGCGGACATGCTCGCAAGCGATCATCTCCGCGGCGTCTCCGACGAAATGAAGCGCGCCTCCGTCCTCATGGCCTTGGATGCGGCCGGCATTTCAGTCGACGAAGTGCTCCGCGACGCCGCCATGCGCCAATCCGCAATCAATTCCTACGAGTCTGACCAGTGGGAACATTTCGAAGAATACTGGGCCGCCAAAGCCGCCGAGAATTCGCACATACAATCGGAACTCGAGCGCATCACCGCTCAGTATCAAGAGCGCATCAAGCGCAATCTCGACGAAATCGCCCGCGAAAAAGTGATTTTCGCGACGTGGCAAACGATGAAGCAGCAGGAAGCCCAGCGCATCGGCGAAGCCGCGGGAATCTGCTCGAAGCCGTCTCTCGAAGAAACCTTCGACGAGCCGCAACGCGCGCCGCGTTCTCTAGCTGCCACCGCCAAACCGGCTTAACGCAAGCCAAGGCAGTTGCCCGCGAGCGGCTGTCATTCGGAATTGCACCACCATCCTTCAGTAGGAGCACGGCACGCCGTGCCCGAACGTGCGAACAGCACGCACGTACCACACAATCGAACCCCGCCCCTAGCACATCTCTTTTCGTGAAAAATTGTGAACGCGCGAACACGCTGTGTGGACCATCGAACCCGCCTGATTCTGCTCCAACTGCCACAACCCGCTTGTTTCCAAGCTAGAATGTAGGCGGTTCAATTGCTACAAAGCCTGCGACCGTCCGATTCTGTTGCGCGTTCGCACGAAGATCGGAGTTCACAAATCGATGAACGCCACAAACCAAACCGACCGTCACAGCACCGCCCTGCTAGGCATCCTGCTCGCGCTAGGCCTGATCATCGGCGGTTGGGTGCTAGGCGCCCAGATCAAGGCCACTCGCCTGAGCGATCGCTACGTCACGGTGAAAGGTCTCATCGAACGCACAGTGAAATCCGATCTCGCTATCTGGTCCCTCAGCTACAAAGAAGCGGGCGATGATCTCTCCCTCCTCTACGCCAAGACGGAAGCCGACAAGAAAACCATCCTGCAATTCTTGGATCAGCAGGGAATCCAGACGTCAGAAATC
>Ga0209525_1000130_pt1 | contig 22709 bp, 18 predicted proteins | sample JacPin_JW_Ref_O1_FD_187958 | JGI IMG/M metagenome (GOLD analysis project Ga0209525, IMG submission 187958) | Forest soil microbial communities from Algoma, Ontario, Canada - Jack Pine, Ontario site 1_JW_Ref_O1 (SPAdes) (version 2) | ecosystem: Environmental > Terrestrial > Soil > Boreal... | reverse complement strand
ATGCGTTGAAATTCCGCGAGGCGAGAATTCGCACTCTCGATAATTTCAGAAGGGCTTGCGGAATCACGCAGGAGCAGCACCGCGCATGGTTCGGCGTTGCCGTCGCGGTCGAGCCCTATTACGACGCAATCGCGGACGCCTGGTTCTTTGCGTAGCTCGGCTTCGAGATCTTCGGGATAAATGTTCAATCCTGCCGGGGTGACGATTACGTTTTTTTGGCGGCCTTTGAAATAGAGGTTGCCGTTGGCGTCGCGCTCGCCGAGGTCGCCTGTGTGAAACCAGCCGTCCGCGTCGAGCACGGGCGCGATGCCTGAATCCTTCCAGTAGCCGGACGAGACATTTTCTCCGCGCACCAGGATTTCTCCTGTTTCGGAGAGCTTCACTTCGAGGCCTGGCAAAGTTTTCCCGATGGAACCTTCGCCGAGCTTGAAGGGGTGATTCACGCTGACGAGCGAGGTGGTTTCGGTGAGGCCGTAGCCTTGTACGGCGGCGTAGCCGAGGCGTCCCCAGAATTTCTCGGTGGCAGCGGGGAGCGCCGCGCCTCCGGAAATCACGGCCCAGAATTTCCAGCCGAAGCGGCGGTGAATTGCGCGGAAGCGCCACCAGCGGCGGAGGAAATGTTCGCCTTCGGCTTCGTTGAAATCGCGCTGAAAATTTTCTAGCTCGCCGCCGGCGGCGAGATCGCGCTCGATCTGATATTGGAGCGATTCGACGAGGCGCGGGACGGTGACGAGCACGGATACGCGCTCGTCGTGAATCGTGCGGATTACCTCCGCGGGATTGAGCGTGTCCAGAAAGACAGATGTGCCGCCCAGAATCTGCGGGAGAAAAATTCCGAGAAGCTGGCCGAACACGTGGCTGAGGGGCAGCAGATCGAGAAAGCGTAAGGGATGGAAGAAGCGCTCCCAGCGGCGGTAAAGGTTGATTTCTTTTTCGATGGTTTCGAGGTTGGCGAGCAGGTTGCCGTGGGTGAGGACGACGCCGCGAGGTTCGGATGTGGTGCCGGAGGTGAAGACAATTTCTACGGGATCGGTGCGCTGAATCGGCGGGGAGGAAAATGCGTGGATCGCTTGGGGCTCTGGCGCGGCATGCAGGCTTTCCAGTTCGATGATGGGGATGCCGAGATCGGTTGCGGATCCGCGGGCGAGTTCACGGCTGATTGCGGCTGCGCGTACACCGGCTTGGCGCGCGACACGAGCTGCAAATTTTGGGTCGGCGATGGCGTCCATTGGGACGGCGACTGCGCCTGCGAACAGGCAGCCCAGGAAGGCGGCCAGCCATTCGCCGGAATTTTCGCCCCAGATTAGGACGCGGTCGCCTTTGGAGATGCCTTGGTCGGCGAGATTTTTGGCAAATTGCTGGGCGGTTTGCAGGAGTTCGGAATAGGTCCAGCGGATGGTGCGGTAGCCTCGGCGCCAGGCGACGGCGATTTCGCGGGGTGGGCGCGAATCGGGTCCGAAATATTCGAGGAGGGATTGGCGGGGCATGGCGGGTTTAGTGTCGCTTATTCGTGGACGGTTTGGGAATGGTGGTGGGATACAATCGCGGGCTTTGGGAGTCTAAGGGGTGGCGGAGAGGTGAGCGAGGAGCAAAGAGCCGGCGGGACGCCGGCGTTACGGAATTGCAGCCGCAGTGCGATCCGAGTGCGGAGTCAGGGATGACAACGCAGGATGGTAAGAAAACATAGATAGGAAAGAACAGAGGAGCGTTCCAGTGAGCGGAATTGATGAAATACGCAAATTGAGTGAGTTGAGCCGGCGGAAATTTCTGGAGAACGGCGTGGCTGGGGTGGCGCTGGGGGCGGCGTCGCTGGCGATTCCGGCTCTGTTGGCTGCGGAGCTTCGAGCCGCCGGCGTGCAGGAGCAGAAGGCGTTTGAGCTGGACGAAATAACCGTGGCTGAATTGCAGGATGGGATGAAGGCGGGGAAATTTACGGCGCGGGCGATTGTGGAGAAATATCTCGAGCGGATTGAGGCGATTGATAAGCGGGGGCCGGCGTTGAATTCGGTGATCGAGCTGAATCCAGACGCGCTGGCAATTGCGGATTCGATGGATGCGGAGCGCAAAGCAAAGGGGCCGCGGGGGCCGATGCATGGTGTTCCGGTGCTGATCAAGGACAACATCGGCACGGCGGATCGCATGATGACGACGGCTGGTTCGCTCGCGCTTCTCGGCTTTACGCCGGAGAAGGATTCGGGCGTGGCGCAGGGGTTGCGCGAATCCGGAGCCGTGATTCTGGGCAAGACGAACCTGAGCGAGTGGGCGAATTTTCGCTCGAACCATTCGTCGAGCGGATGGAGCGGGCGCGGCGGGCAGACGCGCAGCCCTTATTCGCTCGATCGCAATCCGTGCGGATCGAGTTCCGGGTCGGGCGCGGCGGTGGCCGCGAATCTTTGCGCCGTCACGGTGGGCTCGGAGACGGACGGCTCGATCGTATGTCCTGCGTCGGCGAATGGAGTGGTGGGCATCAAGCCGACGCTGGGACTGGTGAGCCGGTCGGGAATTATTCCCATCGCGCACAGCCAGGATACGGCCGGGCCGATTTGCCGCACGGTGACGGATGCGGCGATTCTGCTGACCGCCATGGCGGGGATCGATCCATCGGATTCTGCGACGGAGGGTTCGCGAGGGAAAGCGCAGACGGACTACATGAACTTTCTCGATCGCGGCGGGTTGCGAGGTGCGCGCATCGGAGTGATCCGAAAATTTTTCGATTTCAACGACGCGATTGCGCCGCTGATGGCATCGCTTCTCGAGGTGATGAAGCGAGAGGGCGCGGTGATCGTGGATCCGGTGGAGATCGCATCGATCGGGAAATTCGACAAGACAGAACTGGAAGTGCTGCTGTATGAGTTCAAGGCCGATTTGAACGCGTATCTTGCGGTTGCGAGTTCCAAGGCGCCGGTGCACTCGCTCAAGGAGGTTATTGAATTCAACGAGCGTAATCGCGAGAAGGAAATGCCGTTTTTCGGGCAGGACATCATGCTGAAATCGGAAGCAAAAGGGCCGCTGACGGAGCAGGCGTATCGCGATGCGCTGGAATTGAATCACCGGCTCTCGCGGGCGGAGGGGATTGATGGCGTGATGGATGCACATAAGCTTGACGCGCTGGTGGCGCCGACGGCCGGCCCGTCATGGCTGACGGATCATGTGACGGGGGACCATGACACGGGCGGGAGTTCGTCGCTTGCGGCGGTGGCGGGGTATCCGAATATCAATGTGCCGGCGGGATTTGTTTTCGGGATGCCGGTGGGGGTTTCGTTTTTTGGGCGGGCCTGGAGCGAGCCGACGCTGATCAAGATTGCGTATGCGTTTGAGCAGGCGACTCGGGCGCGCAAGCCGCCAAAGTTTTTGGCCAGCGTCCAAATATAAAAAGTAGAAATGAAGTTAACGGTGCAAAGAAAAAGCCCGGCGGGAGAGGTATCCGCCGGGCTTTTCTATTTGAAGCGAAATTCTTGCCGCGAAACTTACTGCTGTTGTTGCTGCTGTTGCTGTTGCGATTGCTGTTTCGCCATATCCGCTTTGGCCGCGTCCGTCGGTAAAGCCGTGCCGGGCTTCTGGTAACGAGTGAGGTACGGCATGAACGGCGTGACTTCGAACGGCATCTTTTCGCGAGCGGACAGCAGCGGGATAGCTTTGGCCTTGAGCAGTTCGACGCGATCGCTCCACGGATCGAGCTTTACGCGCGCGCCAATCGGGAGCGCCGCAATCTGGTCGATCTTCGAAGGATCGAGATTCGGAGCCGAGCTCATCATCTGACCAGCGAGGAACACCTTGTTGCCCAGGCGCGGGTTGATGAGAGCCGGCAGATTTTTCGATTGCGCGTCCATTTGCTTGAGGAAAAGTCCGGCATTGCCGAGCTTGTCCTTGTAAGGAGAATTCTTAAGCAGCTCGATCGCTTTGTCGTTGGCCATCTTCACCTGTTCGGGGCTGTCTCTGAAGGTGAAGTGGCTTAGCGCTTCGACGGTCGAAACGTTGGTCATGTCGTTGAAGCCCCACTGATCGGTAGAAGGCTTCGTAACGATGATGTCCGCAAGTTCCTGCGCGAGCATCGTGGCCAGGCTGGCTTCGTCGGGGAGCACGTCGAGAAGGCCGCGGCTCAGCACGATGGTGTGGCCGATGGAGAACATTTCGAGAGTTCCCGTGGTCAGCACACGGCAGTGGACTTCAGGCTGAATGTCGAGATTGTTGGTGACTTCGATGTTGTTGACGACGGTTTCGAGAACCTTGTCGATATCTCCCGGAGGCGAGAGCAGGCCTACACGCTGCAAGCGGTCGAGAACGTTGATTTCCGCCTGGTGCTGCCATTCGCGCTCGGCTTCGATCGGTGAACGATCCTGCGACTGCGCTACTTGATCTTGAACGGCGTTGGGCGACTCAATCGTCAACTCGCTGAATTCTTCCTGGCGGCCGACGTTCTTGAGGTTGTAGCCCCAAAGGCGCGTCTGCGATTTGAAGCGCACATGGCTGCCGAGGAAATCTTTCATGTCCGATTCCTGGCTGAAAACGTAAGCGGGTAGCCAGAGGCCGGGCTGAACGTTCAAGCGCCAGCTGTCGAAGTGAAGGTTGAAACCATTGATTCCCGCGACGGGGGTGTACACGCCGTTGAAGCGCACAATCGTGTAGCCCTGATCCTCCGCCCAGACACGGCCCTTGAAGCGGCCCTTGCCGGACTTGGGAAGCGGCGTGAAATCGAAAACGAGGCAGCGGACTTCGCCAAGGAATTCGCGGCGCACGTAGTCGATCTGGTAGTGCTGCCGGTCGAAGCCGTTGGTATCGATGTAAATCATCTGCAGGAAGCCCTCGGGAATATACGAGGACGTGAACCAGCCGCCCATGTGGGCCAGAGGATTCAAACTGTCGAACTTGCCCTTGCGCCTGGCAAGCATCGAATTATCGACGACGCCCTTGGCGAGATCGGCTTGGCCGAGGAAATAATGGTCGCGAACCGGAATCGCTCCCATCTTATCGTCCGGCTTCATATCCTGCACGTACGTTTCAATGATCGGATTATAGCGGCGAATAGTGGCCATCTCGTCGTGCTCGCGCGCAATCACACGGTCGATCGCCTGATCCACGGTCGTGACCGGACCTGCCGTCGTAGCGCCGGCTTGTGGACGAGTCTGATCGGCTGTTTGTGTCTGTGCTTGTGCCGAAGCTGCGCCTGCCACCGCGCCCATGAGCAGTGTTGCCAGGATGAATTTCTTGGACGTGCGCATTGCCTTCCCCCCTCTTCCTTCTCAGTAAGCCAATGCAAAAGTGATGTGGACGATAGCCGGAAAATCTACCGCTTGACCCTCTTGCTGAGCCGGCTTGAAGCGAATCTGCTTCGCCGCAGCCTGAGCTGAATCATCCAGACCGTAACCTAGCCCCTGAACTACGCGCTGGATTTGAACGTTTCCGCCAGCGGTGAATACGACTTGCAACAAAACGTCGCCTTCGATTTTCTTGTTTTTGGCTTCGTCGGTATAAACCGGTTTCGGCTTGAACAAGATTTCCACAGGAGTCGTCTTGGCCGTGGTTGCTGCTACCGGCTTTGTCTTGGGTGCTGGCGCTGCGGTCGCCTGGTCGGCGAAACCTGACGACTGAACCTGACCGTGGCTGCCGCCCCCGCCTGAACCGGTTGCAACTCCGTTACCAAAGCCTGAGCTTGCGACTACTCCCTTGGCGCCCTTTGCGCCGCCGGTGCCATTTCCGTAACCTGGGCCCGTGGGCATATCGTAAGCGCCCTTGGCGGCGATGTTGGGCGCACGGCTGGTGTTTCCATTGGCCGGAACGCCATTCGGGTCGCCGAATCCGCCGGTCTGAACTTCTTCGCGCGGCTTGCGCAGTGTAGGAATCGCAGAGCTGCCCATAGACGGAATCGTCTGATCCGGGTAAGCCTTTGCTACGTCCGGACTATCGGGAGCTTTCGTGTTCTTTTTGGCTGTAGCTGGCTTCGCGACAGGCGATGAGAACACCGGATTGATGATCTTGGGCTTCGGAGCCTCGACCGGGACGGGTTCGGGCTTCGGTTCGACCTTCGCCACCTTCACGGGGGCCGGCTTTACAACCGGCTTCTCGACTGGCTTCGGTTGAGGTTTCCAGGGTTCTACGACGGGAGCTTCGATAGGTGTGGTCCAATACCGCTGAACCATCTCCATCTTCTGCGGCATGAGGAGAGGTATGACAAGTATTATCGTCAGAGCCAGGCATTCTATGCCGAAACCGGCACCGAAAGAACCCCAGCGAGCTTCGCCGTCAGGAAGTAGAGATTCGTTGAATACTGCTCGATGTGTGACCCGCGCCATAACTCTCTCCAGGTACCTTTCCTCACTAGGATGCGCCGAGACAGAAGAACGGCGTCTATACTTAGTACTAGACTACGAGGCTGGGCGGAATGGGACTGAAGTACCATTCTATCCCCAGTCGTGCTGAAAGCGATAACCCAATGGATGGGGCTTGCGTACTGGTAAGCCCGGGCCGTCTCAGATTGGGAATTAGCATTGATCTTGGCATCTCCTCGGCAGCCACCGTTAAACCCGGGCTAGGGCGTTCAGTTGCAAAGGATGCCAGACAGTGGAGGTGATTGAACTCGGGAAGACGAAGCGGTGGCATAGAGTGAGCTTCGCATGATGCTGTAATCGGCCTGCCCTCGGAATACATGAAACCACCCAGAACCACGTTGGAAAACCTACCAGCGCCAGGGGGGCAGGGGGCTGGTATTACTAGAGCGATTAAGAAAATCATCCGGGGCGCGGCTAATGGGTAGCCGTGCCCCCGGAAGTGTGATGTAAGACTGCGCTACTGCGTTGGCTCGACCACGATGAAGTTTGTACGCCCACCCTTATTGATGAGCAGAAGCACGGGCTTCTTCCCAGAGCTCGAGATCGCCTGGTTGTACTCCTCCACGTTGTGCACGGGCTTGTGATTCACTTCCTGAATCACATCGCCGCGGCTCAGGCCTGTGGTAGCTGCCGGACTCGAGGGATCGACGTCCGTCACGACCACGCCCTGCGTGCCGGAAGGCAGATTCAACTGTTGCGCGATGTCCGAAGTGACGTTCTCGACGTTCACTCCTTCGAGCGCAGTGTTGCCCTTGGCTTCCTCGCCTTCTTCTTTCGCGGACTTCTCCGGCAATTCACCCAGCTTGATGGTCATGTCCTGCATTTTGCCATCCCGCCAGATGGTGAGCTTCACCGGTGTTTCCGGGGGAGTTTGTGAAACGCGCAACGTGAGCTGGTTGCGTGAATCCACGGGCTCGCCGTTGAGTTTCAGAATCACGTCGCCCTTCTTCAATCCCGCGCGTGAAGCCGGCGTATTAGGCGAAACGTCGCCGACCAGTGCGCCACCCGCCTGCTCGAGGCCGAAGGCTCGCGCCACTTCCGGCGTCACGTCCTGAATGTAGACGCCCAGATAACCACGCACCACTTTGCCGTGCGTCATGATCTGGTCCATCACATTCTTCGCCAGGCTGATCGGAATCGCGAAGCCGACGCCCTGATTGCCGCCGCCTCCACCTGTGAGAATAGCGGTGTTGATTCCCACCAGATTGCCATGCAGATCGATCATCGCGCCGCCCGAATTTCCCGGATTGATCGAAGCGTCGGTCTGGATGAAGTCTTCGTAATTCTCGATACCCAGTCCGCCGCGTCCTGTGGCGCTGACGATTCCCATCGTGGCCGTTTCGCCGATTCCGAATGGATCGCCAATCGCAAACACGAGATCGCCCACATGCAAGGTGGTCGAGTCACCCAGCGGAAGCGTCGGCAAACCGTTGGCATTGATCTTCAACACTGCGACGTCCGTCTTCGGATCGGTGCCGACGAGCTTCGCCTGAAATTCACGCTTGTCGCTCAACTGCACTTTGATATCGGAAGCGCCGTCAATTACGTGGTTGTTCGTCAGAATCGTGCCGTCCGGGGTAAGAATCACGCCCGAGCCGAGGCTCTGTTCGCGTTCCGGCCGTGGCTGCGCTTGTCCGAACTGATCGCCAAAAAATTGGCGGAAAAATGGATCGTTGCCAAAGGGATTCATTCCCTGCTTCTGCTTCACCACTTTTGATGTGTGGATGTTGACCACCGCGGGGAGCGCGGGTTTCAGCACGGAAGAAAACCCATTGGTAAAGCTACCTAGACTGATCGGCAGCGCTTCCTTGGCCATCGGCACTGTCACCGGCGCGGCGCCCACTACTGCGTGGCCCGTCCAGTTCTTGAGCGATGACGCCAGGAGCCCTCCGCCTATCAGTGCCGCGAGAAGAATTACCGTCGCAGCCCATCGGCGAATTTGAATCGTGTCGTTCTTCATGGCTATCTCTTCTTTCTCCTTTGACCTTTCCGTTGAGTTCCTCTCGCTCCGGGCTGTCTCCCGCTTTTCGCGCGCGAGTGGCTATTTTATATCGGTACAGTGAGAGTTAGACGCAGCTGGCGTCATTTTGTTATTCATGCCCGCGCCGGGCGCGGAATCATTAATTAGAATTATTCCAAACACACGAATACGAAGCGAAACACACAATTTGCGCGCGCTTCGCCTTGCGAGGTACGCGAGCGAATTGAAATTCACGCTTCGTACGGATGCCCCTGGAGTCGAACCGCTGCAAGGTTCGCTGACCACACTTCCAACACCCTCATTATCTATGATGCAGGCCCATCATTTCGAGTTACCCCGAGGGTCTACTGTCCCGCTGTCCTCCCGGTCAACTGACCCTAACCATTCTCGTTTCAGTGCGTCAAAGAAATACTTGGGCCCCGTCTGAATCCGTCCTATTCTCTCCGTCCGGGACATGGAATTTTTTGAAAAGGAGCTGTTTCGAATGATTCGAAGAATGATTGTGCTTACCGGCCTGAGTGCGTTCCTGTTTGTTGCTCCGCAGCCTGCCCTATCCGCCACGGGCTCGACCGATGTTTCCTCGCCCGCAAATGACGGAACCCTCAAGGCGCTCACCGCCGTGGCCGGCGCGGGCACCATGGATACGCACACCTATCAGTATCTCTCGGAGCTGAGCGACGACATCGGCGCGCGCGTCACCGGTTCGCCGGAAGCGGGCCGCGCGGTCGAATGGGGCATTGAGAAGATGAAAGCCATTGGCCTTGAGAACGTCCACACGGAGCCGTGGGAACTCTCGCGCGGATGGACGCGCATTTCCGCCGATGCGGAGATCGAATCGCCGATTCATCGCCGCGTGATGATTGACGCGATGGGCTGGGTGGGGTCGACACCTGCAGGAGGAGCAGAAGCGGACGTGGTGGAAGTGAACAGCTATCAGCTCGAGCAGGAAATGAAGGATAACGCCGGGAAGTGGCGCGGGAAAGTTCTGCTGATGGTTCAGAAGGGCGACAAGCCGAAGAACGGAATGTCGATGTTCGCAAAATTCGGCGACTTCTTGAAGACCGCTCATCAAGTAGGCGCGGTGGCGGTGATTGGCGGGCAGGGTGGCCGAAAAGCAGAAGGAATGCACCTGACGCACACCGGCGCGCTCGGATTTAACACCTACTACGATATTCCCGTGGTCAGTATGGCTGCCGAAGACGAGGAGCAGATCGAACGCTACATCGAGCGCGGCAAGACGGTGCGGCTGAAAATCAACGTGCAAAATCGCGTGAGCGACGGGCCTGTTCCGTCCGCCAACGTGGTGGGCGAAATCCGTGGCACGCAGAATCCGGAGCAAATCGTTGTCCTCGGCGGCCATCTTGATTCGTGGGATCTGGCATCCGGATCGACCGATAACGGCTGCGGATCTTCCACCACGCTCGGTGCTGCCGAGGCAATCATGAAGTCAGGATTCAAGCCGCGCCGTACGATTCGCTTCGTGCTGTTCACCGGTGAGGAAGAAGGGCTGCTCGGTTCTCTTGCCTACACAAAGACCCATCAAAGCGAGATGGCCAATCATATCGCGGCGGTGGTTTTGGATTTCGGCCAGGGACCTGTAACCGGCTTCCAGATGGGCGGCCACGACGATTTAATTCCCGAAATGCAGAAATTCGCGGGAGCGTTGCAGGCGTTTGGGAAACTGGAAGTGGACGACGAGGTCGAATTTGGAACCGACACGGGTCCGTTCATCATGGAAGGCTTGCCCGGCATCAATCTCAATCAGGATTCACCGGACTACAAATACACCCATCACTCCGCTGTCGACACTCTCGACAAAGTGAAAGCGGATGTGCTCGACCGCAATGCCACCGTGATGGCGCTCACCGGTTTCTGGATTGCCGACCGGCCCGATCGGTTCGCGAGCCCATGGCCCAAGGCAAGGACAGCTCGCATGCTTACTGAAAAACACGACGACGTGTTCTTGAAGCTTTTCGGCCTGTGGCCCTTCGGCAACCTGGGAAGCGACGTGGAAAATCCGAACTAGCGTGCAGTCCCTGGAGCTTTGTAGCTGGTGGTTTTAACCGCGACATTGATAGCAAGCGGGCAGAAGGGCTTTTGCCCGTGAAGCAGGTTTCAGCGAGGGCGTTCGCATGAAACTGAATCGATCGCTTCGAGCCGGCACGGCCGCCGCAATCGTCGCAACCCTGGCTCTTGGGTTTTCTGTGCCCGCGCAAACTACGGCGCAGGAAAACGCGCCCACCGCGCACTCAGCCGGATCGCCGCCGCGCTACATCAACGCAGTTCACGAAAGGCTCAAACCCGGTCGAGATGCAGCCTACGACGGCATGTTGTCGATCATTCGCGACGACTACGAACGATTCAACATCGCTGCCTACTGGATTGAGATGAAGTCGATCACGGGCCCCAACGAAGGCTTCGCCTTAAATCTTGGCGACTCATTCGGTGATCTCGAAAAAATGGGGGCCGGCATGGCTGCGGGTGTTGCAGCCCATCCCGAGCTTGCCGGTCTGCAAGACCGTTTGCTGGCGGAAAATGTTACGAGCGTCTCGAACTTCATTGCCGAGCGGGTGGATGCTCTGGGTTCTCGCGCCGCCACGATCAACTTTGCGAAAATGCGCATGCTTCAGGTGACGGTCTTCCACATTCGTCCGGGCCACGAAGACGAGTTCGCAGAATCCGCGAAGAGCATCGCATCGGCTTACGAGAAAGCCGTGGGCAGTCCGGCATGGGTGATGTATGCGGTGCACTCGGGCGCTCCGGTGCCGTGTTACTTGATGCTCACGGCGCTCAGTTCATTGAAGGACGAAGATGATGCTGCAGCACGCCGCGCACCCGCGATGGAAGCGGCCGGGGCAGCCGTCGAGCAGCGCCTGCAGGAAATCGCTCGGTCGGCTTACGATTCGATCGAAACGAACATCTATGTTGTCAATCCGCTGCTAAGCCACATGCCGTCGGATTTCACAGCCGAAGATCCCGGGTACTGGATGCCAAAAACAGCACCGCCCAAATGACGATCGCACCGGCGCTTTCAGTGGCACAGGCACTCTTGCCTGTGCGTTTTTGCGGCGGCGATCTTTCTGATCATCCGTGGAGCAGCAATCGCACTCCTTGATCGGAAGAGGACAGGCTGAAGCCTGCCCCACCGGAAACTCGAATCGCTCTCACAGGCTGCGCTAACTAATCAGCCGCGCAATCAGAAACGCCGCCGCCGCAGCCAGCCCGCCGACTATCACCGTCTGCAATCCGCCGCGCAGAGGCTTCACTCCCGTGAAGTGTCCTTTGATCGCGCCAAAAACGAAAAGCGCCGCGAGCGTGACCACAACGCTTACCCACAGCGCCGGCATCACTTCCTTCATTAATATGTAGGGCGCGAGCGGCACGAGGCCGCCGACGATATATGACGCTGCAATCGTTCCCGCGCTTCGCGCCGCACGCGCCGGGTCCGGCGCTTCCAGGCCCAACTCGAAGCGCATCATGAAATCCACCCAGCGCTTCTGATTCGAAATGATTGCATCCACCACGGGCGCCATCTGCGCTTGTGATAGTCCATACTCGCGAAAGACTTTTGCCACTTCTTCCGTTTCAATCTCAGGCAGCTCCACCGTCTCGCGGTATTCGCGATCGAGCTCCGAGGCATAGTGTTCGGAATCAGTTTTAGCCGCGAGATAGCCGCCCAATCCCATCGCGATCGAACCTGCCGCAATTTCGGCGAGCCCCGCAGTGACGATAATCCCGGTGCCTTTCGCCAACACCGCGGCAGCGCCAGTGAGTCCCGCGGCCAGCGCGAATGGCACCGTGAGCCCGTCCGACATTCCAATCACGATGTCGCGCACTGCGGCCGTGGCGGTGAAGTGTTTCTCTACGTGTTCGGTAGCCGGCAAATTTTGCTCCTTCGCTTCGCCGAATTGAAATACCTGCTGCCTGAAATCGCTGCTACCCGAAATACCCGCAAAATCGCTTCAAGATTAAATATGAGGACGTATACCGTTGCGCCTGCAGAGGCGCGTATAATTATGAGGCAGGATAGGAAAATCAGGAGGTAGTTTCAATGACCACCACTTCTGGACAAGGAGCTGCTCCCCAGATGACTTTCACGTTGCCGCCTTTGCCGTACGCTTTCGACGCGCTCGAGCCATACATCGACGCGAAAACGATGGAGATTCACCACGACAAGCATCATGGTGCGTACGTCACCAACCTCAACAAAGCCCTCGAGGGGCAGGCGGATCTTCAGAAGCTTTCCGTTGAGGAATTGCTCGCTCAGATCAACAAGGTGCCCGAAAACATTCGCACAGCCGTTCGCAACAACGGCGGCGGGCACATGAACCATTCGATGTTCTGGAAAATTATGAAGAAGGGCGGCGGAGGCGAGCCGACTGGCGACCTGGCCAGCGCGATCACTTCGGCATTCGGCAGCTTCGCTGATTTCAAAACGAAGCTCAACCAGGCCGCCACCACACGTTTCGGTTCCGGCTGGGCCTGGCTGCTATTCCGCGATGGCAAGCTCGTGATCGAGTCGTCCGCCAATCAGGACAATCCCATCATGGACGGGGGCAAGGCGTTTTTCGGCCTCGACGTCTGGGAACATGCCTACTATCTGAAATATCAAAACCGCCGGCCCGAATATATCGAGGCATGGTGGAACACGATCAACTGGCCGCAAGTAGCCGAAAACTTCGCCCACGCCAAAAAGTAGCTCTCACGAAGCTGGCACCTCGATTTGCTATCGCGGATTCGCCCCGGTGATTTCTTGCCGGGGCGGGTCTGGCTTCACTATGGATGTGCTTGCGCGAGTCTGTCATTATCTGCGGCACACCAAAAGGAGCTGCACGTTTGCACGGGAAGCGAATCCTTCTAATTCCGCTCTTGTTCTTCTGCGCTTTTCCGCTCGCAGCGCAACGGCCACAAAGAAATCCTGAAGATCGAGCGCAATTCTTCCACGACATCAACATCGGTCCCAATGGCACCGCGAACGTAGTTCAATGTTTCGGCTGCAACGTTCACATTCGCGGGCACGTCACCGGCGACGTTCTCACCATAGGCGGAAGTATTTATATCTCGGGCTTGGTTGACGGAAACGCACTGGCCGTCGGCGGCCATATCGAATCGCAATCGGGAGGCGAGTTGCGAGGACACGCCGCGGCCGTAGGCGGCTACGTAACGCAAACCGGTGGCGGCAAAATCGACCGGGAATCGGTTTCGACGCCCTACGCGATAGTCCCCGGACAATATCGGCCCACCGCGCTCGGCATTGCTTTTCTGATCGTCACAAATCTCGTTTGCGTCGGCCTCGCTTGTTTGCTGTTGCGCGAAAAACGCGTCAACAACACTGGTTGGACAATCTGGAATCGCACCAACATGGTCTTGGTCACTGGGGTCGTCGTGCTCTTCATCGCGTGGGGGTTCGAAACTTTGGGCGAGCACTTGGGGCGCGCGGAAGTTCCCGCGAATACATTGCTTGTTCTGATTCTTGCCGTGCTCGGCTCGGCGGGCGCCACAGGGCTGGGACGTCTGGTCGCGGGCGTCGCATTCCCCGGCCTCAAGGCTATACCTGGAACGCTCGCGGGAATTTTCGCCCTCTCGATGCTCGAAGTGATTCCTCTTCTCGGATTTTTCGTTTTCGTGATTGGATTATTGTTCGCGCTTGGCGCCGCAATCGTCAGCGGCTTCGGCGCCCGCGCCGTCCCGTCCGCTGAAGAGGAAGCCCACCCGCTGCAATAGCGACTAATGCGCCCAGATCTTCGCCGGATCGCTCTCAAACGGGTACACGTGCACCATCCACCCAAAAACCTGCGGCCGCCACACGCCTCCCGCCTGCTCGCACGCGGCTTCCGTCGAAATCGAGCCGCGGAATCCAAACTGCTTCAAATTCACTTGCTGCAATTCCGTTCCCTTTTGCGGCATGCAGAGATTCACGTGCTTATGCCAACGCGCCACGCTCAACGGCACGCGTTCGTTCAGCTCTTCCTCGCTTGCTCCCTTCGGCGCTGTGTACATCGCGCCTTCTAGCTGGTAGCCGTCGCCCACCTTCTTATATAGCAGCGACGTCGGATGCTCCGGATTGAAGCCAAATCGTCCCTCGATCGCATAGCGGTAATTCGTGAAGTGATAGTGCTCCTGCGGCACATTCGGCAGGAAGATCTGAAAGCCCTCCGCCAGCGCCACTTTGTAATCGCGGTATTTCTCGATCGCAGGGCGCAGTTGCGTCAAAATCTCCGCCGCTCGCTTTTGATCCGCCGCATTCGCAGGACGCAAATCCGTCATGAACATATGCGCGCCCATGTCCATGTCGTGATCGGACATGTTGCCCGACATCGCGTCATTCGCCGCGCGCGCTTCCGGACTCGCGGCCTGCTTCTGCGCGTCGCCCATCTCCATACCAGCCATGCCGCTTTGGTCGCGACTCTTCTGGCTTTGTTCCTGCGCTCCCGCTGCCGTTGTAATCAGTAGTGCGCCTGCAATGAGTACGGTTCTTATCGTCGTTTTATTAAGCATAAGAAATCTCCTGCATATAAATACGTCGTGCCAATCCCAAAGTTTCAGTTCCGCACAAGCAATTTGCTCAATTGACACTGAGTGACGATTCTCATCGCCTCACTTCTCGGTCCCGCTTCCATTCCGACAAAACGCCAGCGAACGGTTTTGCAGCGCCGGTCTTTAGACCAGCAGGTTTTCCCCATCGCCCCCGCCAATAAAAAAGGAGGCCCGTGTGCGGACGAGCCTCCAGCAGATGCAGCGGGGTACGCCTACATCTATTAGCCCGGGGCGAGTCCCATCGCGCGCCAGGCCCGTTAAAATCATCTAACCCCTGCCGCCGCCAAAAGTTGCGCCTCGAACCAAAGGCCGCCCCGCGAGGAAAGGTTCCAGGAAGCGCTACCGCCGCCCGCTCGCCCAGCTCCGCCGCACAGCAACTCTGATACCACCCCTCACGTTAAATTTTCGCCTCCTACCAATCAATATTTCATCTTACGCACCCGTCCTACTTGACGCCGACATTGAAATCTGTAAACTGCGATTTCGCCCATGGCGACTATGCCCAACCCGCTCGACGAGGCTCTGCAGGACTTCCAGTTCCCGCAGCGCGAAGCCGCGTTTTTCTACGGTCTTTTCCTTCGCGGCCATTCCGCCGACGAATTGCGCCGTGACATTCGCGTCCCCGCCGCGGTGCTTGCCAAGTGGGATCGCGAATCCGAACGCCAACCCGAGCTTCGTTCAGTTCTGGAACGCGTCGTTCAATATCGCCAGCACGTCCTCGCCATTTTCGAAAATCTGCTCTGCCACGATTCCACTACGCAACGCCTGCAATAGCCACGCTCCGGGATTAATCGTGCCGCACTGTCATCCCGAGCGGAGACTCGCGCTCTTTTCTTCCCACCGCGCAGCGGTGGCGCGAGTCGCAGTCGAGGGATCTCTCTTGCTCTCAGCCATCGTGCCCATCTGCAACTGCGTTAAAAATGCCCAAAATCGTCCGCGCCATCGCCCTTTTTCGTCTTCATTACCGATTCACAGCGCCCCCATCCGGTATTACACAACTATTACAAACACCTCCGCTCCTCCCTGATAGTCTAATTGGGCACCGGGGCAATTGAAGAGACAGGAGAAGCGCGTGGCGATTCAACTCGAAGACCTAAAAAAGAAGCAGGCAGCCGACAACGAAATCAATTGGGTCACTGCTTCGTTCATGATGCTTTTCCATCTCGGCGCCATCGCGGCCCTGTTCTTCTTCACCTGGAAAGCCCTTTTCGTCGCCGCATTTTTCTGGTGGCTCGCCACCAGCGTCGGCATCGGCATGTGCTACCACCGCCTGCTCACCCATCGCGGCTACAAAGTTCCCAAGTGGCTGGAATACACGATGACAGTCTGTGCCACGCTCGCCCTCGAAGGCGGCCCGATTTTCTGGGTAGCTACGCACCGCATCCATCATCAGCACTCCGACCAGGATGGCGACCCGCATTCTCCCATCGACGGAAAATGGTGGGCGCACATGGGCTGGATTCTCGTCGGCAAATCCATGCACCACGATACGACCACGCTCTCGCGTTACGTCCCCGACCTCGCGAAAGATAAATTTCACGTCTGGATCACGAAATACCACTACGTTCCAATCAGCGTCCTCGGCGTGATTCTTCTCGCCATCGGCGGGCTTCCCTTCGTCCTCTGGGGAATTTTTGCGCGCACCGTCGCCGGCCTGCATTTCACATGGCTCGTCAATTCCGCGACGCACTCATGGGGCACGCGCCGTTTCAAGACGCGCGATCTTTCAACGAACAGCTGGTGGGTCGCCATCCTCAGCTGGGGCGAAGGCTGGCACAATAATCATCACGCGCATCCAGTCTCCGCGCGCCACGGCCTCCGCTGGTACGAAATCGATTTCAATTGGTACGGCATCTGGCTCATGAACAAGTTGGGCCTAGCCCGCGACATCTACCGCGTCAAGCTCTCCGCGCTGAAGACATACACGGCGCCCAATCACGAGGAAGCCAACGCTCCAGCCGTCGCGTCAGCAGCTTCAGCCGCAATCGCCGTAGCCGCCTCCGAAACCAAACTCGTCTCCGCCTAAGCAGCCGTTATCCGTCGGCGCACTTTTGGAGTGCGGCGGCTTGCCGCCGCTTTCATAGTCCCAGCTTACTGGGACGGTTCTCGCCGAAAGCATCACTTAGCGCGTCGCCCCTCCTCATGCCATCCCGACCGGAGCCGCGCGCGTTTTCGGTTTCCGCCGCGTAGCGGCGGACGCGCGGCGAAGTGGAGGGATCTCTCTTTATGTCAATTTCAAATTTGAAATTTTCAATTTGAAATCGCCTTTGCCTCTGCACCGCCGGCATCCTGCCGGCTCTTTTGACTTTCCCAGCCCATTAGCTCGGTGTGTCCCCCGATCCGCCTCTCTTGCCGACCGAAGCCGCTCGAGTCCTTGTAGGTCACGGCTTTAGCCGTGACACAAAATCAAACCCGCGTAGCGGTACCGAGAGCAGAGCGAAGCGAGGCCCCGTGAGCGCGCATCGGCGCGCCACAAGCGGAGGTATCTGCTTTCACCTTCCATTTCAAATTTGAAATTTTCAATTTCAAATCGTCTCAGTCTTTGTGGGGCGCAGCTTCAGCCGTGACATAAAACTCCCCGCGCGAAGCGCGCTCCAAGACCAGAGCGAGCGAGGTTCCCGCCCCCCTGCATCAGTGCTATCATCCCCCCCGGAAAATGCCGCGCTCCTCCACTCCATCCCAACAACTCTCCCGCTTCCTCGCCAAATACACGCCAAAAATCGCCGCGCAAGGCCGCCGCGCCCTCGCCAAAATGCGCAAGCGCCTGCCAGGCTCCACCGAAATGGTCTACGACAATTACAACGGCCTCGTAATCGGCTTCGGCCCCACCGAAAAGCCATCGCTAGCAATTCTTTCCATCCTGCTAATGCCCGACCACATCACACTCTGCTTCCTCCAAGGCGCAAGCCTGCCCGACCCCAACCGCCGCCTGAAAGGCAGCGGCAACCTCGTCCGCCACATCCGCCTCGTTCCACCCACGGTCCTCGACGACCCCGAAATCCTCGACCTCATCAACACCGCCCTCTACCGCGCAAAAGTTCCCATCAACCCAAAAGCCCGCCGCCAACTCATCATCAAATCCATCTCCCCCAAGCAGCGCCCCCGCCGCCCAGTAGCGTAGGCTTCAGCCTGCGCCAACTCCCAAACGCGGCACAATCATCGATGCTTGGCTCCTGCGCGACATCGTTCTTTTTCGCCGTCGCCTCTCGGTAGCGCAGCCAATCCTGCCCGTGTCATCCTCCCAATCGCCCGTCTAGCACAAACCAATGTCCTAGTCAGTAGGGGCGGCTCTCAGAGCCGCCCGCGCCCACAGAGCCCGACCGTTAAATCCTCGACAGCAGGGCACAGCATGCCGTGCTCGAACGCTATGCCTGGCACAATACGGCCCACCCCACACCACGCCACGCCACCACCCAACCCCAAATAAACTTCTCCGTCATTTACCCCGAGTGATACCATCCCCACATTCCTCGGAATCGAAATAAGGAGCACCCATGCCCGAATCGAATCTCCAACTCTTCAAACGCTGGTTCGAAGAAGTCTGGAACCAGCGCCGCACCGCCACCATCACCGAACTCTTCGCCCCCAACGGCATCTCCCACGGCGTCGCAGAAGATGGCTCCGATCTGATCGGCCCCGCCGCGTTCATCCCATTCTACGAACGCTTCCTCAACGCCTTCCCCGACATGAAACTAAAAGTCGAAGACGCCATCGCCGACGGCGACAAAGTCCTCATCCGCTGGTCCGCCACAATGCGCCACACCGGCGACGGCCTCGGCATCGCAGCCACCAACAAACCCGTCGCCATCGGCGGCATGAGCCTCGCCAGAATCGTCAACGGCCAACTCGTCGAAGCCTGGGACCAATGGGACAAATTCGCCATGCTCCAGCAAATCGGCGCCGTCCCAGCGCTACCAGCAAGCCCCGCCAACGCCAAATCCGCCAACGGCTAGATTAACTATCGCGCCTATATATGGCTCCAATCCTGAAAAATCGGACGGCGCGTGTCACCACTTCAATAGGTTTGCTTCTGTTTTTGCTTCTAGCTGCAAATATCGTGCTCGGTCATTGGAGCAGGCGTCATATTCTTGCGACCTTTGAGACGCCCGTCCAAAACCTATATGTGCTGTGCAACGCTATCGACACGTACCATGAGCGGTACGATTTGTTCCCTCCATATCTTCCGGCACTTGGGCCTCCACCGATAGGGCTGCAGGAGAATCGGACTTTTGCCAACCTTATCGATCGGGATCTCGCTTACGGAAACAAGAGTCGGTACACGTATCGCTACCAGGCCATTGAGTCGCATGGCGCAGGTACCGTTGATTCATTTGAAATTGCTGCTGACCCAATCAGCGACAGTGCGAATAGACAACATTACTTTGTCGACCAAACCGGAATTATTCGGTGGGAGTTTGGCAGACGGGCGTCGGCGGCGAGCGCTGAAAAACCCGCAGGCATCGACCCAGAGGCTCCTGGCGGAACGCAGTGATCGCCCCAGGGAAGGGTGAGATCTAGTCTCTGTAGGCGTCGTCGCTCTAGTCTTGTGGTCACGCAGCCGTGGCGAAAAAAATTCTCGCAAGAAGGTTCTACAGATCGGTTGAGATTTCACCGAGCCTTGCCTTCTGAAGTCACGTTGCGAAACTTGAATCCCAAATTTGCATCACGAGCTAAAGTACAGTTCTAGGACTAACTGTCTCTGACCTCGTCCAATGGCCAGTCGAATTTCCCTTCCCCTCCGTGCTACCGTGACCTGTGGCATACGACAACAAAATCGAACTTCAAATCGCGCCGCCGGCTGACGCGCAACTACCGGCACAAGCGGGCCACGAAAAATATGGAGTGCGAGAGCTCGCTCTCGCTTTCATAGCGCGACGCTCACCTCGCGCGCGCAGCAACGTTTTCCGGCTGACCACACCTCTCCACTCGCTACTCAACGCTAATATCCGTTGGCCGCATTGGCACCTAATCGCAAATGACAATCCGACCAGGGTTATCATCCTGAGCGACCAACGGGAGTCGAAGGATCTCCCTTCTCGATCACGATCGCTCAAGCTATTTTCCCCAAGATTTCTAATCGCAAATCTGGAATTAGAATTCCTCGCAACTCATACAAAATGCGGCCTACTAAAATTTTCTAATCGCAAAAAAATCGCATTTTTTCACCCGTGTCCAAGCCGCCGTCGCCCCCGAAGAACCATCCATCCGCACACTTCTAACCGCAACATTCGTTTTACAGAATTTAGGTCAACTTGCTGCAACCACATGCCTTACCAATTTTCTAACCGCAACAAAAACGCCCATTTCGCATTTCCCGACTCTCCGAGCGTAAGCAGCGGATCGCACGCCGCAACTCGCGAGCCACGCACTACGACCCGCGCCGCATTCCGCAGTACAATCCCCGCGAGGCCTCATGGCTATCGCTAGCCGCCGGAAGACCATCGCATTTTTCGTCGCGCTCGGCGTGTGCCTCGTCGCCATCGCCGTCGCGCTCAACGTCGGCTGGATCATCCTCAACCGCCGCGAAGCCGTCCTCCTTTTCTTCGGCGTGATTTTTTTCGCCGCAATCATCGGCGGCATGATTGTCAACACCAGCTTCCTCGTCCGCGAAATCCGCCGCAACGAGCAGCACGACAGTTTCATCAATGCCGTCACGCACGAACTGAAAACGCCGATCGCCTCGATCCGTCTCTATCTCGAAACGCTCCAGCGCCGCGAACTCGACGAGGAGCAGAAGCAGAAATTTTATAAGCTGATGCTGCTTGATTCTGACCGGCTCCTGGGCACGGTCGAGCAAGTGCTCGCCGCGGGACAAAGTGGCCACAAATCTTCCGCCGTGTATCGCACCGACATTGACCTCGAAAATCTGGTCCGCGAATGCATGGACCTCGCGCGCTCGCGCCACCACCTCGATGCAACCGGATTGCGCTATGAGCCGGGCGCGAATGGTGCGGGACAGCAGGATGCGCAATCGAATGGCACAGGAATCAAAGTCCAAGGGGATCCCGAAGAACTGCGCACCGCGATCTCGAATCTTCTCGACAACGCCATCAAATATTCCGTCGGCAACGTGGACGTCTCCGTCAGCCTCGAAACACCGGACGAAAAACATGTCGAACTGAAGGTTCGCGACCGCGGCGTCGGCATTCCATCCGACGAATTGAAACGTATCTTCCGCCGCTTCTACCGCGTGCGTGGCCGCACTTCCGCCCGCGTGAAAGGCACGGGCCTCGGACTCTTTATCGTTCGCTCGATCGCAAAAACGCACGGCGGCAAAGTTTTCGCAGAAAGCGCAGGCGAAGGCCGCGGCACCACGGTCACCCTCGAGCTCCCGAGGAGCCGAACGTGACGAAAGTGCTTGTCGTCGAAGACGAAGCGCACCTCGCCGAAGGGCTCCGCTTCAATCTGCAAGCCGAAGGCTACGCCGTCGAAGTCACTGGCGATGGCGAGGCCGCTCTGAAACGGTTGCTCGAATCGAACGGTCGCTTCGACGCCGTTGTACTCGACGTGATGCTGCCCGGCATTGACGGTTTCGAAGTTGTTTCTGAATTGCGCAAAGCCAAGAATTTCATTCCGGTTTTGATTCTCACCGCGCGCGGCCGTCCCGAGGACGTGCTCGAAGGTTTCGGCGCCGGCGCTGACGACTATCTTTCCAAGCCCTTCGAATTGCCCATTTTTCTCGCCCGCCTTCAAGGACTCCTGCGCCGCAACGAATGGGTTCGCAGCGGCAAAGCGTCTGCGCCGCGAGCCACGAAGGAAACCGCGTCAAATTCTGCGAACGAGCGGGAAACGGTTTCCTTCGAAGGAAAGACAATCGACTTCGGCACGCTCGAATTGCGCACCGAACGCAACACGATTCGGTTGACGCTGATGGAAGCGAAGCTGCTTAGGCACCTGATTCACAACAAAGGGCGCAACGTCTCGCGGAAATCCATTCTCGAAGATGTCTGGGGACTTTCCGAAGACACCGACACGCGCGCCATCGACAATTTCATCGTCCGCCTGCGCAAGTACATCGAAAAAAATCCGGCCAAGCCGCGCCACCTTCTCACTGTGCGCGGGGTCGGCTATCGCTTTGTCGCCTAACCCGTCAGCGAACATAGGCGGCGCTCGCCTCGAGGGAATCTTCTCGCTGGCCCGCCAAACGATCCTTCGTCGATTTCACGAACGCGAGAGCGCCAAGCGCCGCGACCGCTGGAAAGCACACCACCACGTAGCGCGGCTCGATGGTTGGTAACTGCGTGAGCATCGCCGTGCGAATCACGAGGTAAAGAACGAGGACGGCGCGTCCTGGATTGGACCGGTAGCGCCACGCGCCAACCGCTGCGAGGCCGATGTACACAAGATTCAGGATCGCGAAAATCGCGGCGGCGCCAAACTCCGCAGGGTTCGTGCGCCGCTGTTCGCCGATCGGCCAAAGTTTTCCCGAATACCGCAGCACGTCGACTCGCGGCGTGAACCAGGTCGCGAACGCGCGCTCGATGGGGATCAGTGCAAAAGAGCGAAACGGATGCGCAGCAGCACGCTCGCGCGCCAGTGCTTCGAACTTGCGATCGAGCGAGGGCGTCATTTTCAAGTCGCCGTTGTAACTTGTGAGAAGATCCGCAACGCGTTCCCGCTCCGCCGCGGAGTCGAACGCCGCGTCAGGCATCGCGTCCATCGGAATCGGTTTCTTTCCGAGCGCCCAGGTGACACTGTACGCGTCGCGGTTGCGCATCATCCAAGTGCGAGTCCACGCGTGAAAGCCCCACGGTATGAAATCACCAGCGGCTTGGGCATAGCGCGGCGCAAGAAACTCGATACGGCCCAAAGTTCGCGCGTTTCGCGCCGCCCACGGCGTGAGCGCCATGAGCAGGCCGGCGGCC
>Ga0209525_1000129_pt1 | contig 23321 bp, 14 predicted proteins | sample JacPin_JW_Ref_O1_FD_187958 | JGI IMG/M metagenome (GOLD analysis project Ga0209525, IMG submission 187958) | Forest soil microbial communities from Algoma, Ontario, Canada - Jack Pine, Ontario site 1_JW_Ref_O1 (SPAdes) (version 2) | ecosystem: Environmental > Terrestrial > Soil > Boreal... | reverse complement strand
GCGTTACCGTCGGCTTATCCGGGGTCGGCCCGCCTCCAACGTTCAGAATCATCCAGATATTCGCAAGCTGAAGGTACCCAGGCGCGTTGCCGTCACCCAAGCTCAGAATGCGAGCGCCGAAGACCTTTTCGTAGTAGCGAGCCGATCGCTCGACGTCGGCGACGGTGAGAAAATGCGCGATGCTGATCCCCTCGCGCGGGGGCATCTCGTAGCTCTTCTGTTCCACTTGTACGGCGCTCATTGATGGCTCCTTTCGATATCACCACAGACTTTCGAAACATCTCCGCCAGGATTGGCTTCGAACGCCTCCTGTCCTCAACGCCCTGGAATTGAGAATCGCGTCGGGCGCCGGCCTAGCGCGGTATTTGGCTCAGGTAGTATCCGAGCCGATTTTCGACATCGCCCGGCTTGTGGAAACCGAGGGCCATCAGCGCCTTGATCCCATTCTGGGCAGCGGGTCGCCCGAGCGAAGCGATGCACGCATCCCACCCGGCACCGAGCTCGACGTCGGGCGGCAGGCTGGTGTTGACGAGGCGTTTGGTGTTGGCGATCGCCCATTTGTCGAACTTGGCGATCCGGGTGGCGAGCGCCTCTACGTACGCGTCTAGCTCGGCGTCGGGCAGGGCGCGATTAATGTAACCGTAGGCCTCAGCCTGCTCTGCTCGGATGTCTTCCGAGCTCAAGAGCACCTCAAGCGCGCGGTTTCGGCCGATGAGCCGGGGCAGCCGAGCCATGGGGCCCCCGCCGGCGACCATGCCTACGCCCACCTCCCATTGCGAGATGATGGCCTTCTCGCGGCTGGCAAAACTCATGTCGCAGGCCAGCGTGATCTCGCTGCCGTTGCCGGTGGCGCGGCCGCGGATGAGGGCGATGGAGGCGACTGGCAAATGTGTGAGGCGCACAAGAAAATCCGGCCACGCCTCCAGGCCCGTGGGCCCTTGAGGAATGCTGGTCAAGTCCTCGATCTTGGTATTGAAGTCGGAGTGATTCAGGAAGTAATCCTCGACCGCGCTGTCGAAGACCACCACCCTGACCTGCTCGTCGGTCTCCAGAGCGTTCATCACTTGCTGAAACTGCTTGACCATTTCCGGGCCCATCACGTTGAGCGGCGGATTATCGATCGTGACACGCCAATAGGCGGGCGACCTCCGGGTGACGCGAATCTGTTCGGGCTTCGTAAGTGCGCTTGCGCTTGCAGTTGTCATGGCATTCTCCTGTCTATTTTTGTGTTTCGGAAACCGGTTGGTTGCCCCCGACGCTTTCTCGGGATGTGGATTATTTGTTCGTTGCCGACGGTGGGTTGATTACTGCCGCGCCTGCTTTGCTGACGATCTCGTCCTGGGAATCGGCGCCTCCCGAACAACCGATTGCGCCGATAATCGCCCCCTGCTCGATCAGCGGGATGCCGCCTCGCGACGCAATGACTCCATCGAACGCGAGCAGATAGTTGAGATGCATAACATTGATACCGACCTCGAACTCCTTCGTCGGGCGCCGGAAGGTCGCGGCTGCTCGCGCCTTGTGCTCGGCAATCTGAATAGACGCAAGCATGGCGCCGTCCATTCGTTGGAAGGCCACCAGGTTGCCGCCGGAATCGACCACCGCTACGTTCATCTTCCAATTCCGTTTCTTCGCCTCTGCCACCGCCGCGTCAATAAGCGACTGGGCTCGGTCTAGTGATATCGGTGGGCCATACGGAGTGTCGAAAGGCATTTTGTCGGGCACAAAATCGAGAGGATTTGTTTGCGTGGGCTCGAGCGCTCGAGTGGCACTGGCGGCGCTTCCTATTTTCTCATTTGGCATACGTGCTCCTTGAATGGTCGTAGCAGATATAGCTGGGTCGCGCGGGCCGTCGAGCGCATAGACGCGATTCGCGGCCGAGGAGTTTCAACTAATTCCGACCAACAGGCCTAGTGGAGATTCGCAATTCGAATGACTGTCGATTTCTTTAGCGAAATTAAATGGAGTTGGCAGCGATGCGGTAGCAACGTGCGATTTTTCGCGGCGGAGTTAAGTCGTAAGTCGTTGAAAAGAGTGGCGCGCCCGGAGAGATTCGAACTCCCGACCCTCTGGTTCGAAGCCAGATGCTCTATCCAGCTGAGCTACGGGCGCACTAGTGGCGAGTGTACCTGTTCATTTGTGGCGCTTCAAGAAGCGGCTTCGCGGCGGGGAACTAGCGCTTCGAATTGGCAGAGGACAGCGCCGCCTGGAATTTCTGCTGTTCTTTTAGGAGCGCGGGATTGCCCGGATAAAACTTGAGCATTTCGTTTACGAGAGCAAGCGCCGCTTGGTAGTTTCCTGAGTTGTAGTATTGAGTGACTCGAGTTTTGTAGACCGAGACAATTTGGTCTTCTAAAGCTTTGCCCGCTGGATTGCCTGCCTGCCGCGCGAGAATCGCCCAGTGAAGGGCGGAATCGTTGACGGGCTCGAAGTAACGTCCCTGGCTGAATGCCGCTTGCGCCTTTTGATACATCTGCTGGCCCTGATCCGGCGCGGGTTCGGCCGGTTTGGGATGTGGAGCAGGCTGACGTGACGCGCGTTCTGGTTTCGGCTTCGAAGCGGGTGGTGTGGTGGCGCCAGGGGTTGGTGGAAGCTCATCGATTGCGTGAGTGGCTTCGGAAGGAGTGCTGGCTTCAGGCGATACAGCTTGTGCCGGGGGCCGGACCGGCGATGCGCCGCCGCCGCCGTGCGGAGTTGGGTTGAGGATTTCGTAGGCTGCCACGCCGATGACTAAAAGCAACGCGAGAGCTGCTCCAGCAATCATTAGCGGTTTTTTTGATTTTGTCGCTGCGATTGGTGCTTGCGTTGGCAGATGAGCCGACGTTGGCGCAGAGGATTGAAGAATGGTTGGCGCTGGAACGCGCGTGGCGCCGATCGCCGGGTTGCTTGGAGCAGTGGGGACCGCGGTGGGGAGGGGAACAGGAGTGGCGAGAGAAGCCACAGCGCCAGAAGCCGCCGAAGACGGAGCGGGTGTAGCTGCAGATGGCGCTACCGGCGGCACCGCGGACACTGACAAGTGCGGATGCGAAAGTGTGCCACCGCCTCCGATGGATGCGGTTGGCGCGTCGGCTGGGGCGACCGAGGGCGTATAGGCAAGCGCATCAGGATGCTCGAGCGCCGCGCCGAATTGCTCAACTGTTTGAAACCGCGCGTCCGAATTCTTCTCAATCGATTTGAGGATGACGTTTTCGACGCCTTTGTTGATGTACGGATAATATTTCGAAGGCGGAGGTGGTGGCGTATAAACGTGGTCCTGCATGATCTGAAATTCGCTGTCGCTTTCGAAAGGGAGATGTCCCGTCAACATTTCATACAGCGTGATTCCGAGTTCATAGACATCTGAACGGATATCAACATTGCGATTCTGGATCTGCTCGGGCGACATATAGGCAAGCGTGCCCAGTTGTGTGCCGGTGCGCGTCATCCCGCGCGCGCCCATTACTTTGGCGATGCCAAAATCCATCACTTTAACGAGGCCATTCTTGTTCAGCATCAGGTTGCTAGGCTTAATGTCACGATGAAGAATTCCCGCGCGGTGCGCATACCCGATGCCGAGCAGCGCTTGCCTGAAGAGTGGAATCGCTTCCACTTCTGGAATAGGGCCACGGCGCCGGATCATTTGCGCGAAGGTCTCGCCGTCCACGAACTCCATCACCATAATCGCCGTGCCCTGATGAACCATGAAGGCATAGAGGGTTGCGAGATTGGTATGGTTGAGGTTGGCCTGCGCTCTCGCCTCCGAGCGGAACCTCTCGACCAGTTCGGGGTTCTTAGATAGGTCCGGGTTCAGGACCTTCATCGCCACCATGCGGTCCAAGCCGGTGTCGACGGCCTTGTACACGACACCCATTCCGCCCTGGCCGAGCTTCTCCAGAATCCGGTAGCTGGCGATCTCCGTCCCGATCATGGTCTGTTGCTCAACTCCCTACAACGGTCGAATCTTCTTTCGTCGTGGCTGATGTCCCTTCAATACGCATCAGTTGGATGGTGATGTTGTCGGGCCCTCCGCGCTGTTTTGCGAGATCAACCAGCTTGCGGCACGCATCGCGCGGCGAATCCTTAGTGGTGGCTGCCAGCATCTCCTCGTCGTCAACCAAGCCGTGCAAGCCGTCCGTGCAGAGCAACAGCATGTCCCCTGCTAGCAGTGGCATAGGAGCTTCGGCAAAATCGGCTTTCACGGCAGCGTCCGAACCGAGCGCAGAAGTGAGGATATTCTTCGAAGGGTGCGTTTTAGCTTGTTCGGCGGTGATTACGCCGTTGTCCACCATCTGTTGGACGTAGCTTTGGTCGCGCGTCAATTGAATGATGATACCTTGCCGCACCAAGTAAAGCCGGGAGTCGCCGACGTGACCGTAGGTTACGAAACCATCTTTCAGAACTGCGGCCGTGCACGTGGTCCCCATACCTGCCAATTCGGGATGCTCACGAGCATACTCCTGAATTGCTTTGTGGGCCGACTGGAATGCCGTCTCGAGGGCATGGGCGGGACCATCGGCTGGGCCGTTCAGAAAAACGTCACGCACGGTGTCGACAGCGATCGTGCTCGCAATCTGTCCACCCTCTTGACCGCCCATTCCGTCCGCGACCACCGCAAGCCGGCCACGCCGTTGCATCTCGTCGTCGTTTTCGGGCTCGGCGTAGCAATAATTATCTTCGTTCTGGCTGCGCTCGCAACCAACATCTGTAAGGTTGGCCAGCTCTATCCCTGGGCGAATCTTCATGAGGTGCGAGGTCCCTTATAATCGCTTGAATTTAACTATAATTTCGCCAAAGCGAATCACGTCGTTGTCCTTCAATTCTTCACGAACGATTTTTCGATCGTTGAGGTAGGTCCCATTCGAAGAATCGAGGTCGGTCAAAAAAAACTTCCCGTCTTCATAGCGAACGCTCGCGTGCTGGCCGGACACGGTGGAATCCTTCAGTGAGATCTGCGAATCAGCGGTCGAACCAACTGAATTTTTCCCGTCGTGCAGGCGGAAGTCTTCCCCCTTTTGATCCCCGCTCATCGCCACGAACCAACCAACGACGGGAGCTTTACGCTTTTCGGAGATAAGCACGGTTCTGCGTCCAGCGCCGGCAGCGCCTCCCGCGGCTTCTTTCGACGGCTCAGCTTCCAAGCGCGTCTTGGCCACCGCTCCGCCGCCACCCGTCCCGCCCGGCACCTGGTAGCCGGTGGTTTGGCATGTGGGGCAAGTCTCCCAGGAATCCTCCATCTGATGACCTTTAGCGCAGAATTTTGACATCCGAAATCTCCTCTTCGCGAGTTCGCTCTACGAATTGAAGTATGTGAAAACGTTTGCACCCTTCTTGCCAAGGAAGATTCGATCTCCATTACGGAGTCCGATCTTACTGACCTTAGGCGATTCGACCGAGTTCACGTAGGTCCCGTTCGACGAGCCCTTATCGATCACTACCACTTCGTTGCCCGACGGGACGATCCATGCATGCTCGCTCGAAACCGTGTCGTCTTGCAAAACGACCTGGCATTTCGGCGAACGGCCTATAAGCAAACCCTCTTTCGGAACTTTGAATGTCTTTCCCGAGAGCGCTCCCGCCGTTGCTTGAATGTTGCCATAAGACTGTCCTGGCGGCAGAGTTGGCAGTGCTGGCGATTCGAGCCGCGTTCCACCCGGCATTCCGCCCGGCATTGTGCCTGCCGGCTTCACCACGTTTACGGGCGCCCGCGCGGTCCGCGATCGCATCACTACTGCGGCGATGCCCAAAATCGCGATTCCGACCAATCCATACAGCAGCCAGGGACCAGCTGGACTATCCGAAACCTTATCAACGAAACCTTCACTATCGACGCATTCGACAGCTGACGATCGAAGGCGTGTCGCGTCCGGCAGACCGGGCATGAATTGAAGTACGTCATCAAATTCTGGAATCGAGGAGCGGCATTTTTTCTCGTCGAAGAAATCGAGGGCCTTGCGCCAATGTTGAGTGAACGGACCAGCATCCGGCGCCACGCCCTCACGGCGAACGAACTCCCATGCCGTATTAATCGGCACGAAGAAATTGAAGCCCTGCGTGGCTTCCGAACCGGCGGTAGCAATTCCAATTACCTCGCCCTGCGCATTAAAAGCGGGCCCGCCGCTATTGCCGTGAGTGATGGCCGCGTCGGACTGGAGCACCGGAGTGCTTGTTGCGGCCAGCGTCTTGATTGCGGAAATGCTGCCACTCGTCACCGAGGGAACCAACGCCGACTCGCTGCTGATCAATTCGTTTCCTCCCCAATCGGAGGCCACACCCGGATAACCGATCACCATGATGCGATCTTGTTCGCGTACCTTGTTTGAATCGCCGAGAGGAACGGAAGGAAGATTCGTGCCATTTATCTTGACGATGGCCACATCCTTGCCGACTCCGATTTCAGGACTGTAATTAGGAGTCAATTCGCCCGGAACGTGCGTGCCATTCGCGAGATACACCGTGAGAGTGGGGTTGTGATAGTGAATTTGTACGGCGCGCGATTGATATAACTCCAGTTTCTGTGCGTTGGTGAGCGGAGGATGTCCCTTGCTCGCCAGAAACTGGTCGAAGGCCTGGAACACTTCGGCATAAACTTTCGCACGCAGCTTTTCTTCCAGCGCTTCCTTTGCTTGAGGGTCGTTGATTTTCGCATTCTGAACCACGTGCCCGTTGGTGATGAGGTAGCCGTCGTGCCGGAACAGGAAGCCGCTGCCGGCGGTCGTCAGGTAGGGATTTCTGAGCTGGACGGGTTGCCCTCGGAAATCCGCCTCAACCTTCACGGAGACCAGGACCAAAACGACCGCAGGTTTGAGCTCCAGCGTGCGCTTTTCCTCGGGCGTGAGCTGCGTCCCGCCCCTCGACGAAACCGAGAGAAAAGCAACCAACGCGATTAAACAGGCAAGCTTCTTCACCATCCACCTCCGAGAATTCCATGAAGACTGAGACAATTTTAGAACAGCACCACGGAGCGATCTTTCGATTGGAAAACTCCGTAAAAAACCTGTAGGACAGACCGGGTCGCGCTTCGAGACATCAAACGAGCTACACCTATTTATTCAGATGAAAAGGTGCCGGTGCCTACTGAGCATTGCGCAAACGTCCAGACAAAACCGTCACATCGCTCGAATCCTGAGCTTGTTGGTGCAGAGTTTCGGCTAGTTGAGTAGGATTCGAGAGCTGTATATATAACCGATTTTGAGGGGTGTCAACGCGTTCGGCTAATTCCTCGCATTGCCGGCGAAAATGGCTTTTCTCAAATTCGCGATACTTCTGGCCAGAGCTTCGTCATAATAGGTGAGAGTCGGTAAAGGTTAATTCATGAACCTCGCGGTCGGTCAACCTTCGGCAGAACTGACAATCGGCGGATTTTCCGTCGAATCGCTTCGAGCGAAGTTTCCCGCTCTAGAACACGCAGCGCCCTTCGTCTTTTTCGACAACGCCGCAGGTGCTCAGATTCCCCAGCAGGTGTTCGATGCGGTGAATCGTCACCTTCTAGAGTGCAACGTGCAACGAGGCGGCCGCTATCCCAAGAGCCAAGAGGTGGACGCAACGATCGCGCGCGGCCGGCAAAGCGTGGCTGATTTCGTGAATGCGCGAAGTCCGAATGAGATTGCTTTCGGGATGAACGCAACCTCGTTCATCCGCATCGTTAGCCTCGCGATTGGGCAAACGCTTAGCGAGCGAAACGAGATTGTAGTCACCGATATGGACCATGAGGCGAATATTGCCACTTGGCTCGCGCTTGAGCGCGACGGCGCAAAGTTTCGCTGGTGGAAAATGCGCGACGACGGGAATTTGTACGCCGATGATCTGCGCGAGGTGGTGTCGCCTCGAACGCGGCTTGTCGCGGGCACTGTAACTTCAAACGCGCTGGGTTCGGTGGTCGATGTCGCAGCGGCAGCGAAAGTCGCTCACGCGGCCGGCGCAGAATTGTTTCTCGATTGCGTGCATTTCGGTCCCCACGGCGTGATTGACGTCCAGGAATGGGATTGCGACTACCTGGTCTGTTCGGGATACAAGATTTTCGCGCCGCATATGGGGTTTTTGTGGGGCAGGGAAGATCTGCTTCGAAAACTTCCCACATTCCGCGAGGATTTTATTCCCAATGAACCGCCGCTAAAAATCGAGGCGGGAACATTTGTATATGAGAATGTCGCCGGGATGGATGCTGCGATCTCTTACTTGGCCTCGCTTGGGGAAGTGCGAGAGGGCAAGTCCACGTCGCTTTCTTCGCGCCGTGCCAATATCAATCGAGCGATGAAAGGGATTCGTCAGTACGAGGAGACGCTCTCGCTCGAGATGTTGCGAGTGCTGGACGAGGGCGGCGCGACCGTGTATGGCATCAGCACGAAAGAAAGAGTGGGAGAACGCGTCCCTACTTTCTGTTTCAATCTCCCTCGTGTTGCTCCAGCGGAGGTTACGGAAACGATGTCCCGCGCGAACATCGGCATTCGAGACGGCCACTTGTATTCGCCCCGGCTTATGAAGCGCCTCGGATTGAGCATCGAAACCGGCGCCGTGAGAGCTTCGCTCGTTCACTACAACACGATTGAGGAGATTCACCGTTTCGGAAATGTCCTGCTCGACCTGAGCAAGCATGCCTAGTGCGTCGGTGCCGCCAAGCACTCAGGGGACAGCGAAAACCGCGGCAAGCACGAGTCCGTCTCTCACGATCAGAGCTCTCGAAGACTTCTGTGAAACCATTCGCGGCAAATTCAAAGGTGACCTGATCCGCCAAGGCCATCCAGAATTTAGAGAGACAAGCAAAATCTGGAACGCCATGGCCGCGCGCGCGCCCGGCGCGATTGCGCGCTGTGCTGACGCAGCCGATATTCAGCTCATCGTGCGACACGCACAGGAAGCTGGCGTCCTCACCGCTGTCCGATGCGGAGGGCACAGCCTCGCGGGTTTTGGCAGTTGCGATGGGGGATTGGTGATTGATTTATCGCGGCTTCGCAAGGTTGAAGTCGATGAGGTCTCACGCCGCGCAAAATTTGGCGGCGGATGTCTTCTAGGCAACGTGGACACGGCCACGCAGCAACATGGCCTTGTGTTTCCCGCCGGAGTCGTTTCGCACACTGGCGCCGGTGGCCTGGTGCTGGGAGGAGGAACTGGCTGGCTCACGCGCCTGCTTGGACTGTCGTGCGACAACGTGGTCGGTTTCAGGTTAGTTACAGCCGATGGGTCACTGATTCGCGCAAATGACGGCGAGAATTCCGAACTCTGCTGGGCGTTACGCGGAGGAGGCGGAAATTTTGGTGTCGTCACCGAATTCGACGTGCGGCTGCATCCGTTGACTTCGGTATTGCTGGCAAGCTCATACTGCCTCCGGGACGATATCACTCTGTTGTTGCAGGACTGGCGTGAATTCATGCCTGGCGCCCCGGATGAATTGAAATGGAATATTTCGCTGGTCCTCGCGCCGAACGATAATCGAGTGCCGGAAGAAATTCGCGGGAAGCCTGCGCTGAGTTCAAGCATCGTTTGGTTCGGCGACGAGGACGCCGGCCGTCGGCACATCAACCGCATCTTTTCCATTGGCAAGCATGTTGTCTGCAAGATAGAGACTATTTCTTACCTTGCGCTCCAGACGATGGCCGATTCCGATTTTCCGCATGGCCGCCGCTACTACACAAAATCCGGCTACTTCAAAGATTTCAGTGACTCCGTGATTGAAATCATGGTCGAAGCACTCGCCAAGATTCCGTCGCAGAGTACGCAGATCGAACTAGCTTACCTCGGCGGCGCAGCCGGACGCGTGAGCGCCTCCGAAACGGCTTTTGGCGACCGCAGCGCGCCATTTATATTAAATTTGTTGGCAGATTGGAAAGATCCGGCAGACGACGCCGCGAACGTCTCGTGGGTTCGAAATCTCTTCGGCATGTTGCGATCTCATATGAAGCCGGGTGTGTATGTGAATTTCATGAGCGGCGACGAGCAAGACCGCGTTTCCGAAGCGTATCAAGACCGGTGGCAACGCCTGCAGAGAATCAAGGCTCAGTACGACCCTTCGAACTTCTTTCGCCTGAACCAGAATATTCTTCCTTAGGCCCAATAATCCAGCGGTCATCGGCCAGCCTTATCAAATCACCAGTTATTATTGATGTGTGGCTCTCGCGGGTGTACAGTCCACACCCTACCGGAGGTGGGCGATGAGGCCGTTGTTTTCCGTTCTGTTGCTGTGCCTGTTGGCAGTGCAGTTCATCACCCCCTCTCGAAGCAGCGCGCAACGAGCCCGTCTTGGAAAAGTCCACTCTCTGCAGGCCACTTCCGACAAGGGCGGCGAGCATCCGGCGAGTACGGAAATTTCAGGCCCTGCAACCGTCACTTGCCTTAACGGTGTTTCGGAGACTCCCAATGCGCAGGTCTCCTGTTATGTAACCGGTCCGGGATTTACCGGAGTTTTGAACAAAGGCAAGTCGGGAAATTTGACCGGAGCGGGAACAGTGACTCTAAAATGTCGCGGTCAGGGTTTTATGAGGTGCGATGCTCGAGTAGACATCCCGCCGCCATCGAAGTGAACTGCATCTCAATTAAGGTATGTTTTGGTTTTTGCATTCGAATCAGTCTGGGGGAGCGCGCGGTAACGACCGGACGAGTCGTGCCCGGCGAGAAGCCGCACGCTTGATTCTGACGCGGAGGCGTTAGATGGAACCCATCAAAGCATTCACACTAAAACGCGACCTCGTCGCCGAGTATGACGAAGAATACTTGGAGATGAAAGTAAGCGATCTGCGCAACAAGCTCGAAGCGCTTTCGCGATCGAATTACGGGCCTCAGTTGGAGATCAAGGAAATCCAAAACAGCCTCAATCCCATCAAGGCCGGGGACATTCGCACAAAACGCAGCATCTACCAGCTGGCATATCGACGATACATTCTCATCTGCCCGGACGATGAACTTCTGAGTGTCATCCTGGAATTGAAGTCCCGGCTCTATCATCTCGATAGAAATGGCGAAGAAATTTGGAGCCCGCGAAAGCTGGACGCGCTGGAACACGCTATTAGAATCCACGATGGCAATGGTCATCTTCGTGTCGAAATAGAAACGCTGGCGAAGGCGATCGACGAGGGCAGATTCCGCATGCGGCGCGATGACGACTTGCGGCGCGATTTCCTGGTCTTTGCATTCCGGTCGAATCTGATTCTGTTTGTCGTCTTGCTCTGCGTGCTTGGCTTGTTCGTAATCCTAAACGTCGATGTCCATTCGCAGTGGCGAAAACTTCCCGTGCTGTTGTTTGGCGCGTGCGGAGGAATGCTGAGCGCGACGATGCAGTACCGGCGTCAGCGCATTTCGCCCGGGGAACTTCGCATCGAACCCGTTCAGTTATTCTTCCGTTCGGTGCTGGGCGCGTTTGCTGCCGGCATTGTCACTCTGTTCTTGCAGCTCCGAATTGTGGATTTTCCGGTGTTGCACGTTGGAGCGGAGGACGGAGCCTTTCTCACCTCCGGCGCGCAGTACATCGTGGCCTTCGCCAGTGGCTTCGCAGAAAGGATCTTTTTTCGCTCTGCCGAAAGAATTTCCCCAAAACGTTCCGAAGTCCCGCCCCCAGTAGTCCAACATACGCCCACGCGCCCAGCCGCCAAAAGCGCAACCGCCGGCCGATAACCGCGGCGTTGCGGCCGTCGTTCGCCACAGAAACATGGGCGGTTCGTGCGAGCAGGTCGAATCGGAACTCCTCTGGTTTCCCGTCGCTACCGGACGCTACCCCCACCGTCGCAATGCGACTTGGCTTTGAGTATTGCGTATAGCTCAGATCGCATTCTGAGCCTGATGCTGAGCAAAATTGCAACCGCGGCGGAGTTGAGAAAACTCAAACTGAGGTTCCATTTGGCGAGTTTTGGGACTCCTGCCGAACGGTTTAGCACCGCCTGTCCGTTTTAGGGGGCGGAGGGCGTTCACAGCCGTGGTTTTTGCTTTGGAAACACCTGAACCCGAGGCCAGGTTGAATGGAGTCCTGCGGCCGTGTACGGTGAGAGTGGAGCATAAGATTCCGAAATGCTGCGGCCTACCTGCGCATGAACCCCTTTGACTTACATACCATTCATTTCTTGAATTCATTTGCTCAGCGTTCCTGGGTGTTCGATTCCCTAATTGGGCAACTTGAAGGTACTGATCTGCTAAAGGGCGGAGTCATCATGGCTCTGTTCTGGTGGGCGTGGATTCGCTACGGTAACGCACACCCGGAGAACAAAGAAAAGCTGCTTTTCGGTTTAATCTCGGGCGTTGTCGCCACATTTCTTGCCCGAGTTCTTGCGTTAATGCTTCCATTCCGAGTGAGACCTCTGCACAACTTGCAGCTGCATTTTCGGCTTCCTTATGGGTCCGACCCGAATACATTGGTTGGCTGGAGTTCGTTCCCTAGCGACCACGCCGCTCTCTTCTTCTGCCTTGCCGTTAGCCTTTGGATCGTATCGAGACGGTTGGGCTGCTTTGCGTTGTGGTACACCCTTTTGGTTATCTGCCTTCCCAGAATTTATCTAGGATTTCATTATCCGACAGATATTATCGGCGGCGCTTTGTTGGGCACCGGGGTAGCTTTTCTTTCCAAAGCGACGAGATTCAGGAGAATCGTCACACTCCCTGCTTTGTACTGGCTGGATGAGCATCCGGCGTCCTGCTATTCATTCTTATTTCTTTGTACCTTTGAAATTGCGGAGCTCTTCGGCTCTCTAAGACACATCGGTCTCTCCGGTTACCACGATGTTGAAAGGGTTCTGCAGGCAATTCGATAGCTCAGGTGCAACCCCAATGAGGTCACGCTAAACCATCTCGTTGAGAAGTTGAATTTCGTCCCCATTGGTTTTTCGAATTTCAGACCTTCGCCAGAGCTGAGGGTCACAGGGTCACTTTGGTGCCGTTCTATGTTCCAAGATATCAGTGCGTATCGTGCGAATTTTTCGCCGAAAGGGCTGCACTTGAGAAGAGCGCGCCATCTACAGGTCCGACACGGCGATCTTGACCTTAAGAAAGATAAGAAGGCCAGGGAGTTAGCGATTGCCGATAACCGCGTCGGCGAACTCGACCTTGAGTGGAATCCCGAGGTGCTTGCCACGCTCAACGTGGACCTAAAGCAGAAAGTATTACTTATCTCCGAACCGGACAACGAATCCGGCAGATATTCGGAGATTATTCTGATGGTTGTTGATACCGTTGGCAAAGTGCGTCAGATAATAGTCGGCCTGGAACGCTCGGAGCCACAAATAGCGGTTGAGTCCGAAATTCAGGCCGCCTCCCGCCAAGACTGCAACTGAGTTTGATGAGCCGGGGAAACCGCCCGCGCCTGGCGCGAAGCTGCCTCCTGCATGGACACCCCCGACAAGGACTTGCCCAAATGGTTGAAAGCGACCACGTGTGGCAAACGTGTATCGAGAGCCGATGGTGTAGGAAGTCAGGAGCAAACTTTGGCCTGACCCACCCACGTTGCTTGAATGTTGAACAGCAACTTCCCCGACGGCTGAAAATGTTTGAGTGAAACCATAGGAAGCCCAAACTGATCCGCCCTCCAAAGAGAAGCACCCACACCCTCCGGGTGGGACATTCGTATGAACGAAGTTGTAGTTCGCGCCAATTTCGAATGACCGGGGCTCTTGCGCCAGGACTCTGTTCGGGTTCGTGAACATTGTTCCGGCGACAAAAAAGAAAGCAGCGAGTCTTTGCGCAAACTTTGCTCGCAGAAGTGTTTTCATCTTTTTCATGGCAAGATCGCGTCCTCACTCGACGATCAAAGTAACGGTTGTGGATGGGTGGAGCGAGCCGTTCGTCCCTGTCACGGTGATGACGAAGGTTTGGGGCTGCGGGGGCTTGCCAGCGAATCCTCCGTTACACGCCATCAATCCAAGTGCCGCAGCGAGGGAGAAGAAAAAAACCGTTTGACGAGCGGGCAAAAATCGGCCGTCTTTGCTTTTGCCAGATATCAGACACAGACCGAATAGAACTAAGCAGCACGCGAGCGTAGTTCCTATCCTTGATTGGACGGATTGGACCGGTTGTCGTGTCATCTGAACCGTCATTTTCGTGGTTGTGCCGATGCTTCCGGGAATGACAGTCGGAGGTGAAAAAGAAGCAGTGGCACCGGGGGGAAGATCTGTGGCGGACATCGTCACCGCGTTGTTGAAAGGATTGCCGGTGGGCGCCACGCTGATAGGGATCGCAACCGACCCGCCTGGAGTCACGCTGAATGGCGTCTGCGGCGCAGACACGGTGTACACAGGGGGCGCATTACTCACAGTGAGAGCGAGAGGTGAAGAATTCGAGGCGGCAAATCCTACGTTGCCGGAATACACCGCAGTCAGCGAATGAGAACCGGCGGACAACGCGCTAGTGCTGAAGGTCGCGACGCCAAAGGAGCTCACATTTACCGTACCCAGCGGTGTGGTTCCGTCAAAAAAGTTGATTGTGCCTAGAGGTGAGCCCGCGGGCGTGGGCGAAACTGTGGCTGTAAGCATAACGGACTGCCCATCGACCGCGGGGTTGGGATTCGCTGACAACGTAGTAGAGGTGGAGCTCGGATTGGAGGCCGAGGTGATTTCTGTTAGTGGGATGGACGTGGAGCTTGCGAAGGTGGCATTGCTCGAGTAGGTGGCAGACAGTGTGTGCGAACCGACAGAAAGCGCGGTCGTGCTGAATATAGCGACGCCAGACGCATTCACGTTTGCGCTGCCCAGTAAAGTTGTACCGTCAAAAAAATTGACCGCACCGAACGCCGCTCCAGTGGGAGAGGGAGAAACGGCGGCGGTCAGCAAGACAGCTTGTCCGACGAGAGCCGGGTTCGGAGTCGCAGACAGCACAGTTGTCGTCGAAATGGGCGAAACAGTTGCGGTGACCGGCGACGAAGTGGAAGTAGCGAATGTCGAATTGCCGGAATAGACGGCAGTGAGCGTGTGAGACCCAACCGGCAGATTGCTCGTTGTGAATGTAGCAACTCCCGATGCATTGACCGTTGCAGTTCCAAGTAAGGTCGAACCGTCAAAGAAGTTGACTGTCCCGGGTGCTGAGCCACTGGGCGCGGGGGAAATGGTGGCGGTCAGAAGGATGGGCTGTCCGGCAACTGCAGGGCTGGGACTTGCGGTTAGGGTCGTAGTTGTTGATGTAGGACTCGTAGCTGACACAACCTCGGTGACTTGATTCGAGGTTGATCCGCCAAAACCAGTATTACCCGAGTAGTTAGCAGTGATGGAATGCGAGCCAACCGTGAGACCGCTGTCAGTGAAGACTGCCGCGCCCGAAACATTCACATTGATAACACCCAGCTGTGTCGCACCGTCAAAAAACGTGACGGTGCCGAGCGGCGATCCAGTCGGAACAGGAGAAATTGTTGCCATAAACGAAACCGTCTGGCCACTCGAGACTGGATTCGGCAGCGCAGACAACGCTGTAGTTGTCAGCGTTGGGCTCGCAGGGGATATGACTTCTGTGACTGGCCCGGAGGTAGAAGTTGCAAAGCCTGTGTTTCCCGAGTAGACCGCAGTGATTACATGTGACCCGGCCGATAAGCCGCTAACGCTGAACGTCTCGACGCCGGAGGAAATTACGCTTGCGGTGCCGAGAAGAGTTGCGCCGTCAAAGAAACTAACTGTGCCCAGAGAATTCCCAGTCGGAGCAGGTGAAACCGTGGCTGTGAAAACGACGGATTGTCCGGCGGTGGCAGGGTTCGGGCTCGCGCCGAGAGTCGTGGTTGTCGATGCCGGACTGACGGCCGAAATCACTGCGGTCACGGGCGAAGAAGAGGAAGTCGCAAAAGCGGTGTTTCCAGAATAAACCGCGCTGACAGAGTGCGATCCGACGCTCAGGCTGCTGTCACTAAAAGTCGCGATCCCTGACGAATTAAAGTTCACAGTGCCGAGAAGCGTGGCGCCGTCAAAGAAGCTGACCGTGCCAAGCGGCGAGCCAGTCGGTGGGGGAGAGACTGTGGCCGTGAGAAGAACCGCTTGGCCGAAGGTCGCAGGATTAGGAGAAGCAGTCAGTATCGTTGTTGTGCTTGTCGCCCCGGCTCCGCTCAACGGAATCGGCGACGATTGACTGGCGGCAAATGCAGAATCGCCCGAATAGCTCGTTTCAACGAAGTGCGTGGCCGAACCAGTGAACGAGATGCCACTGAGCGACGCTGATTCGATGTGTTGGCTGAGCAAGACGCTTAGTGCCGCGCTGGGACCGATATTTGCCCAGACTATGTCGTTCAAGCCGTCGCCATTTGCATCGGCTACCGCTAAAGCCTTGGGTATCGTGCCGGGGCTCGCGTTGACAGGCAGGAGGAAAGTACCGTCACCTTTTCCAAGGAAGAAACTAACCGCGCCACTCACTGAATCTGACGTTGCTAGATCGGCATTGCCGTCGCCGTTGAAATCTCCGGCGACCACGAAGTTCGGGGACGCGCTCGTTGCTGTCGTGCTCTGATTCTGAAAAGTGCCGTCGCCGTTTCCGAGAAGAACTCCGATCGTTCCGTCACCTTGATTTGCGACTGCCACATCGATGTTGCCATCCCCATTGAAGTCTGCCGCGGTAATCGCGACTGGAGCGTTGCCAACCGAATAAGGGACTAGCGCTGCAAAGGTTCCATCACCATTGCCAATCAAGACGCTAACGTTGTTACCGCTGTGGTTGACCGTGATCAAGTCAAGGATGCCGTCGTTTTTCAAATCTGCGGCAACGAGCCCGATGGGAGCGGGCCCAGCAGCGTAAAACACCGGCGCTTGAAAAGTCCCATCCCCGTTGCCAAGCAAAATGCCAACGGAATTGTCCGGTTCATTCGCCACGGCGATGTCTGCGTTGCCGTCGCCGTTGAAATCTCCAACGACGAGAGCCGACGGCTGACTGCCGGTTTCATAAGCCACTTGCGTTTGAAAGGTTCCATCCCCGTTTCCGAGGAGAATGCTGACGGATCCTGGACCGCTGGCTGGAGAGTTGAGCACTGCCAGATCCAGCTTCCCATCGCCATTGAAATCGCCCACACCGACGGCCACGGTTGGCCCTACGGGATCAGGGTTAACGGTGGCTTCCGTCTGAAAACTGCCATCGCCGTTCCCGATAAAGATGCTGACCTTGTTCGTTGCCCCGGTCGCAACAGCTATATCGACCTTTCCATCGTTATTCAGGTCCGCAGCAACAACTCCGGCTGGCGCGCCTGTAATGGAACTGGGTCCAGGGACCGAGGTGCTCGCGAATGCAAGGGTCGCCGAATCAAGCGAAGGGCTGCCAAGCACGTTATTTCCGTTTGAGGTGTCCACGAACGATATCGTCCCAGTGGGCGCTGGCTTGCCAAAAGCCGCGACAGTCCCCGTCAACGAATAGCTTGCGGAAGTTCCTGTTGCGGAAATCGTTGTTGACGTGACATAGCCGCCGATTCCAGCTATCGTCAGCGCCTGAGGAGTTGAGGAACTGGCCAGCTCCGTCGGTGTCCCTCGGAAAAAAGCCACAAGGTTGTAAGAGCCGGCTCCCGGCGTCAGCTTTAAGGTCGCCGTGCCATCACTTTGCAATTGCGCGGTTCCCACCAGGGCAAGTCCGACGCATTGGGACGTAGTCGTATTGCAGAAATCGACAGCACCAGGAAAAACCGAAGAACTCCCCGCAGTGACTGTCGCCGTCAGCGTGACTTGTGTTCCGGCATTGATGGAGAGTGAAGGCAAAACCGACAGGGAAGTGGTGGTCGCCGTGGGTGTGGCCGCAATCACTGTTGTAACGTCGGACGAGGTATCGTTCGAGGTGTTGATTTCACCGCCGCCCGTCACACTTGCCGTATTCGTGATTAACGCTGCGGCGTTGGTTGCAACGTTAACGATAAGAACGACTGGGGTATAACTCGCTGAGGGGCCGAGAACATCACTCCGAGTGCAGGTTAGAGTGTTGAGTGTGCAGTTCCAGCCGCTGCCGCTCATCGCCGAGGCGGTCAGTCCCGAAGGCAAATTATCCGTTACGGTTACGGCGCTGGTAGTCAGTCCGGTTCCGGAATTGCTCACCACAATGGAATAGGCCGCGCCTACCTGCCCCTGCGAAAAGTTTCCGGAGTGCGTCTTGCTGATCGTCAAATCCGGTAGCTGCACGATGGTCGTGACGTTGGACGAAGTATCATTCGCGGTGTTCGCTTCGCCGCCGCCGCTAACACTGGCAGAGTTTGTGACGGATGAGGCTGCGTTGCCGGCCACGTCGGCGGTCAGCGTTATCGCCGGGAAGCTGGCCGACGCATTCAGCACATCGCTTCTGGTGCATGTCAATGTTCCGAGCGTGCAACTCCAGCCGCTTCCACTCAGTCCCGTCGCGGTCAGTCCGGTTGGGAGAGTATCAGTGACTGTGACTGTGCTTGTAGTTGGCCCGGTTCCCCCGTTGCTGACGAGGATCGAGTAAGTGGCGCCTCTTTGCCCCTGCGTGAAGTTGCCGCTGTGAGTTTTGCTGATCGTCAAATCCGGCAGCTGCACGATAGTCGTGACGTCGGACGATGTGTCATTAGCGGTGTTGGTTTCCCCACCGCCACTGACGGTCGCAGTGTTGGTGACGGACGAGGCTGCGTTGTTCGCTACCGTAGCAGCCAAAGTGATCGCTGGGTAGCTCGCCGACGAATTCAGCACGTCGCTGCGAGTGCAGGTCAAGGTGCCGAGTGTGCACGTCCATCCGGTACCGCTCAATCCTGTGGCCGTGAGTCCGACTGGAAGCGTATCGATCACCGTGACCGTGCCCAACGACGGTCCACTTCCGCCATTGCTCACCGTGATGGAATAAGTCGCGCCAACTTGCCCTTGCGTAAAATTCCCGCTGTGAGTCTTGCTGACGGTGAGATCAGGAGAGCCGACGCTCAGAGATGCCGTTGCCGGGGAATTATCGGAAGTGGAGAGGGTCGTGTCGATCTGAGTGCCATTGAGATGCGCGACTGCGGAATTCGTGTAAGAACCGGCTATGTTAGGGACCGTTGCCTGAAATGTCAGATCCACGCTGCCATTCGCCGGAATAGTAAATGTGCTGGTCCAAGCCAAAGTGCTGCCGGAAATCACAGGGTCAGAAAACGCGCTTCCGCCGAAGATTGAAGTCCCGGCAGCGTAGGTAACGTTGGCTGGAGAACTCGGAAGCGTGTCGACGAAATCGTCGAGTGTTGTGCTCGACGAGGAGGAATTTGTCACACGCAATGTGTACGTGGGTGTTCCACCGGTCGGCCACACGGCGGAATTCACCAGCTTGGAAAGCGTAAGCGAGTTGCTTGTAACGCCTATTGGCGAGAGCGAAGTAAAGGAGGAAGTGTTCGTGTGCTTAACTTGCGCGCCGCTGCTGATGAACGCAACCGGGCTTACAGGTGTAGAAGTCGTCGTCGAGCCCACCACCAAATAGGTAGCCACGAAGCTGTAGTTGGTCGTCGCCGTTGACGAGAAGGCCGATGTCGGTACAAGAAGTTGGTTCGCGAACGTACCGGTGTTCGCACCGCTGAACGTAACACTCGTGGCGACAAGACGAAAGCTAGTTGCCGGAAAGTCGATCGTGGTTTCTGGACTTGCGTAGAAGATCTTTGCTGCTCCAATTGTTCCCGTGGCTCCTGTCACTGTAACCGTGATAATGCTTCCCAGTGTCGGGCTGGTGGAGGAGATCACAACGGTGCTCACTGTATTGTTGCTGGAGCTAATCGTGTCCGCCACCGTGACGGAAAAAGACTGCGACTGAAGTTGATTTGTTGTGGGCGGTCCCGAATAGAGTCGAACCGTGAATCCTTGCGCAGCAGCTACGTTGCACTGACCTGCGCTGAACGAAGAACAATCCACCTGCAAATAGAAGAAGACTGGTTTCACCGCACCGGCAGTCATGGCGCCGAGATGCGCGATCCCATTTTCGTTCGGAGCGAGCGAAACGAAGCCACCGGTAAAACTCCCGATCGTCACCCAGGCATCAGCGATCACGGAGCCGGTATCGTTTGTGACGTTGAAGCTGACATAGTCTCCTTGAAGCTTTGGATTTACGTTGTTCGAACTATCCACGTACAGCACGCTGCCGGAAGTGGTGCCGATTGAGGCGAGGGTGTACGTGGGGGACAGAAGAAGAAAAGCCAATGCGAGAGCGCTCTTCGCGAAACCGAGTAGTTGTTCGCGTCTTGGGTTAGGAGCTTGCAGGCGGTTCAAATGAGTTCACCGCCGCCGTCTGCGGTGCTAGCAGTTCCTCTTATTGAGATTGCTTGAACAGAGGAATTGCTTGCGCTGGCAGGCGGATCACTGCGCGGAGTCCCGCAAAACAGAGCTCTGAAATGGTAGTTTCCTGGGCCTAGCGTTAGGGTCAGCGTTGCCGAACCATTCGGGTCGACTTGAGCGACCCCAACTATTGCCAAGCCGTCGCAGCGGGCTGTATCTGCATCACAAAACTTTACCTGCCCGCGCGAGATTAAAGATGAAGCGCTGCTAATTTTCGCGGTTAATTTGACTACGACTCCGGCCCGCACGACATCTTTGGTCGTTTGCAGCGAAAGGGTCGTGGTTGTGCGCCTAGCGATGACCTTCTGGCCGAAGCTCGCGCACGGACTAGCTAAGATTAAGAAGCCGAGTAGAACTGCTCTTGGGGTACCCATAGATCGATCCCTTAGAAGGAAGAAAGTTTCCCAAGTTCGCGGAGTGCTACGAGAGGGACTTCAGCGAATGACATCAAGATGCACATCGGTCGCCAAAGTCAGACCTTTAGGATTGGAAGTTAATTAGATTCGTTATGCGGGTTAGTACCAAGTTGGGAGTCGTGACGGCTTGCACAGGAGCCTGACGCGACAATTCGAAGCAGCGTGAGAATCTACCGTAGAGTTGATCGTCCGATGTGGGCGTTTGCTAAGTTGTTGAAAAGAGTGGCGCGCCCGGAGAGAGTCGAACTCCCGACCTTCTGGTTCGTAGCCAGACGCTCTATCCAGCTGAGCTACGGGCGCGCAGAAGTGCAAATGCGGTGAGGATAGATTACGACACGCCGCCGCGAAGTTCAACCAGACGAATGGAATTCGCGGCGCGAAAGAAAGCAAAGCCCAGCTAACTGTTGTCGCGCTACCTTAGTGAAAATCGTGCGATACGGTTTCGGCGCGCGTGATGGATAGCGGCCGAATGCGCGCGGCTTTCACGGAAATCACGTTGTCCTGATTCTGTAGCGGCCCTTCGATAAGCAAGAACTGCTGATGCACCACCACCACGTGATCCCGCTCGAAAAGTTTTGGCGTGATGATGGCGTTTGAAATCCCCGTCTCATCCTCGATGCTAAGAAACACGAATCCTTTCGCGGTCCCGGGGCGTTGCCGCGCGATCACCGAGCCCGCAATGCGCACCCAGGTACCATCGGGAATCGTTCCAAGCTCGTTTGCGGACCGTATCCCTTGCTTCTTTAATTCCGCACGATGGTATGCCATCGGATGCGGTCCCACCGTCATTCCCGTGCCGTGAAAATCCGCGACCAGCCTTTCTTCGGCCGTCATCGCCTGCAAAGGAGAGTCACAAGTGCGCGAAGAAGAAAGTCCTCCCGGCACATTAGTGTCGGCGCGAATGTGAAGTTCTCGCTCCTCATGTGAATCGCTTCGAGCGCCATCTGCCCCAGAATTTTTCTGCGCAGCATCCTCTAACGCAGCCCGCTCAAGCAAAGGTCCCGCAAGTCGCGAAGCCCGCTCGATCTGCCACAGCGCATCACGCCGGTGAATTCCGCGCCGCCGGCTAGCGTTTTCTACAGAAATAAAATTCAGCGCGCCAATCGACGCAAGCGTTGCCATTTCGCTCTTCTGCATCGCAGGCACGCGTAATTTCAAATCCTCGATCGAAGCAAACGACCGCATCGCGCGCTGCTCCAAAAGTGCCAGTGCGATCTCCTGTCGTAATCCTTTCAAATAACGCAGCCCGATCCTCATAACCAGCCGTTCGCCATCTTTTTCGAGCGTGCACAGCCAGTCCGAGCAAGTCACATCGATTGGCCGCACTTTCAATCCGTGCCGCTGCGCATCCTTCACCAATGTGGCGGCGTTATAAAATCCCATTGGCTGGTTGTTCAGCATCGCCGCCGTGAACGCTGCCAGGTAATGGCATTTCAAATACGCGCTGGCATACGCAAGCAGCGCAAAGCTGGCCGCGTGCGATTCGGGGAATCCATAGAGCGCGAACGATGTAATGGACTGAACGATTCTGTCCTGCGTGGCTCCAAGAATTCCATTCTGTTCCATGCCGCGGCGAAGTTTTACTTCCACCTCTTTCATCCGCTTTTCCGAACGCTTGAACCCAAACGCCCGCCGCAGTTCTTCCGCTTCGCCTCCGGTAAATCCAGCTGCAATCATGGCCATGCGCAGCAGCTGTTCCTGAAATAGCGGCACTCCCAATGTGCGCGAGAGCACCGGCTCGAGCGAGGGATGGACGCATTCAGCTGGCTCGCGCCCCTGTCGGCGCTTCAAATACGGATTCACCATCTGCCCCACGATCGGTCCCGGCCGAATGATCGCTACCTGCACCACAATGTCGTAAAAACAATTCGGCCTCAGCCGCGGCAAGCATGACATCTGCGCGCGACTCTCGATTTGAAACATGCCCACGGTATCGGCCTTGCACAGCGTCTCATAAACAGTTCGGTCATACGCCGGCAAACGCGCCAGGTCCACCTTCTCGCCATAATCCTCGCGAATAATTTTCAGCGAATCCTCGAGCACCGCCATCATACCCAGCCCTAGCAGATCGATTTTTACGATTCCCATGTCCGCGCAATCTTCTTTGTCCCATTGCACCACCACGCGCCCCGGCATCGTGGCCGGTTCGAGCGGCACCACGGAATCAAGCTGCCCCTGGCAAACCACCATGCCACCCGAGTGCTGCCCGAGATGACGCGGCAAATCCTGCACCATTTGGCAAAGTTCAAAAAATTTGCGGATGCGCGGGTGTGTCGGATCGAGACCGGCGTCATGAAACTGCCGCTCGAGCGTATCGTTTGCGTCCTTGTATTCCCACGCGCCCACCAGGCCAGCCAAGCGGTCGAGCGTCTCAGGATCGAACGAAAGCGCCTTCCCGATTTCGCGCGCTGCCGAGCGTCCGCGATAAGTGATGACGTTCGCCGTCATCGCCGCTCCCAATTTTCCGTACCGCTCGTAAACATATTGAATCGCGCGCTCGCGCTGGTCTCCACTTGGCAAATCGAGATCAATATCCGGCCACTCGCCCCGCTCTTCGGATAAAAAGCGCTCGAAAAGCAGATCCATCCCCACCGGATCCACGGCCGTAATCCCCAGCGCATAGCAAACCGCGCTATTCGCCGCTGAGCCGCGTCCCTGCACGAGAATATTTTTATCACGGCAAAAACGCACAATGTCCCACACGATCAGAAAATATCCCGCTAACTTGAGTTTCTCGATCAGATGGAGTTCGCGTTCAATCTGCTTCCGCGCGCGC
>Ga0209525_1000128_pt1 | contig 23540 bp, 30 predicted proteins | sample JacPin_JW_Ref_O1_FD_187958 | JGI IMG/M metagenome (GOLD analysis project Ga0209525, IMG submission 187958) | Forest soil microbial communities from Algoma, Ontario, Canada - Jack Pine, Ontario site 1_JW_Ref_O1 (SPAdes) (version 2) | ecosystem: Environmental > Terrestrial > Soil > Boreal... | reverse complement strand
TGCTGCTTCTGTTGCTGATCCTGTTGACCCTTGGCTTGTCGCTGCTCGTGCTGTTGCTGCTGTTTGTCGGCCTGAGCCTGCTGCTGCTGGTGTTGCTGCTTCTGTTGCTGATCCTGTTGACCCTTGGCTTGTCGCTGCTCGTGCTGTTGCTGCTGTTTGTCGGCCTGAGCCTGTTGGTCCTGGCGTGCGTTACCCGGAACTGCTAATGCCAACAGCAAGAACAGAGCAGCTGTGCTGATGACTCCAAGTGCTTTCATCAAAATTGCCTCCATCACTGCGAATTTACATAATTGCCTGGCGGCGTTTGTTGCGCGCACAGTAAGACACACCAATCCTTCCAAGGTCCTGCGCTAACCTCTGCGTTCATCCCAAGCTTCTGAGGGCGTGTAAACGAAGTGAGCTGAGGCCGCTATTTCCGGTTCTGTTGGGGCTGAACTCGGCGTTGATTCAGTTTATTTACTCGTCCCCACACACCAAGACTAAGTCTCCTGGGCGGAGATATCTGTCATGTTTTGGACACTTTACTTTTTATCTCGGTTTTACTTCGGCGAGTCCGTTTTCTAGCATCTGGGAGATGCGGCGCAAACCCGCAACCAAAACTCATTGTCGCGTTCCATCTCGTACTGCTCTTTCATTCCTTCGATTGATTCTGCCGACAAGAGGGCCCGAGGAACTGAAGATCGGATCTCCCACAAAAAGACCTCGTTTTCGAAGGAATCTAAACCTAAAGCTAGAAGTTTCACTCATTCGTAAAAATCAATCGGCCACCGTCATTTTTACTGGGGTAGACGGAATGCTTGTCTCGCGGCTCGCATCTGTTGGTTGCCAGCAGGGCCGGGTTCGCAGAACAATCTTCTGGTCCATCATCAGCGAATTTCACCACACTGAGCGGATTCGCGAATGCTGTCGCATTTTTGGGCAGAACCTCTCCTCGCAGATAGGCATCAATATTCTGCTCCATCGTTACAGGAAACCGCGGCGCGGGACCCACTAACTTTTCTTGGTAGACCTTTAGAATAATTTCTCGGAACACTGGGAGCGCGGCCAGAGCGCCGGTCTCCTTCGCGCCCAATGAATGGTTGTCATCAAAGCCGACGCGCACTGCCACAGTAATTCCCGTAGACCCAAATGTGGACCCCACGAATAGAGCGTCTCGGAAATTATTCGTCGTGCCGGTTTTGCCCATCACTGGAATAGGGAAGGCGTACGAATCAAGCGCGTGCGCGGTGCCGGAAGGGATTCGCACGACCCCTCGTAGCCCTTCCTGAATCATGGACAATCCAAAGTCGTCGCCTTTCGCCAGACAGCAAGGTCTCCGATAACTATAGACAACCCCTCCCCGCGTGTGTTCAATTTTGTCAATTGTGTGTGGTTCTCCGGGCATTCCGCCGGCCATCAGTCGGTAGGCGTTCGCGAGTTCGACCAACGTGACTTCGGAGGCTCCAAGAGCCGTCGTGACGTACGGTTGTAACCTGGTTTGGATGCCCAATTCTTGGGCTGCTTTCAGGACGGAATCAATCCCGATCTGTGCGGTGACCCAGATGGTCGCTGCGTTCCTCGACTCGGCCAGCGCTCGGCGTGCCGGTATCATTCCCTCAAATTGGTTGTCGAAATTGGCAATCCATTTGATCTCTCGACCGTTGGCAGTAGACACCGAGATGGGTTCATCGGGCACGGATGTGTCTAGGTCGAGACCTCCTTGGCGAAAGGCTGCCAAGTAAACAAAAGGCTTCATCGCCGACCCTGGCTGGCGCTTCGATTGAGTTGCGCGGTTATAATCGCTGTAGGCGCTGTGACGGCTCTTGTACACCTCCCGACCACCCGTCTCGGCCAGAATGGCGGAATCACTGTTTCGCAAAACGACCACGGAACCTTGAATTAGCCCTCTGCTCTGAGGATGTCGCTTCTCATAAACCTTCAGGCCATTCTCCAGCGCCACGTTCGCAATGTGTTGGATACGGTGGTCAATGGTCGAATAGATTTGGATACGGCCTTCGAGGAGCTGGTCAATTCCGCTCTCGGAGCCGACGTTGGGGCCGAGTCGCTTGAGTTCCTCCAGAGACGTCTCGACCGCAGCGGGCGCATCGACAGGTTCAATGGCATGAGCAGCCAAACGAATTGGCATTATCTTGAAGCGTTGGGCCGCCTCCGCAGAAAGAAAGTGGTTCACAACCATGAGGTTCAGTATCTGATTTCTCCGGCGCGTAGGTTTTTGAAGGTCTTCCACAGTGGGAGCGTATTCGCCAGGCGACTTTGTGATGCCAGCCAGCAGCGCCGCCTTGTCAGCGTCCTCCATCGTGAACGTCTCAATGGGCTTATGAAAGTAATAATCGGAGGCTGCCGCGAAGCCGTATCGGCCATTCCCCAAATATACAAAGCTCGCATAACGCGCGAAGAGCTCTTCCTTGGCCCGGCGTCTAGACCCGTATTCCTTACGCATCTCTCCCTCGATCCACAAGGAGAGACGGATTGTCTCTATTTTCAGCAGAAGCTTGTTTGCGCCAGGTACACCAATGACAAAGGATAGGGCGTGCGGAAGGACGCCCTCATGCTGAAGTGAGTTGCTGTTTTTTGTCCTGGAAAGTTCTTGTAGGAAGTAGCCTCGCACGAGCTGCTGGGTGAGCGTCGAACCGCCTTGCGGAAACACCCGTGGTCGCTTGGAAGCATCTTGTCCATCGAAAGCTGTGAAATGCGCGACCAAGGCTCGAATGTTAGTCTTGGCCAGCAAACGAAGGAAAACGGAATAGTCCACTCCCGAATGTGAGAAAAAGTTTTCATCCTCGGCCGACAGTATGGCTTCACGCACGACATCAGGAATTTCCTCATACCGAATGATCTCCCGGCGTTCCCGCCCTAATTCAATGAGGACGTGACCATTCGCGTCGTAAATGTGGCCCATCGTGGGAGGCTCAAAGCGAATAAATCCGTCTAGATCGGGAACGTTTGTGCGATTGAAGTTGACGTAGATAGATGCGAAAACCGCAAGGACCACCGGAACTAGGGCGATTCCAGCGATCGCCCGGAAGGCAACACGGGCCGTGTGATTGCCCCGCACAGCAACAAATACCTTATGAAATAGTGCAGGGAAGTCTCGAATGAAGTAGTGACTATTTAGCATGAAATCTGCGGCCACAGGGCGCAAGCCCTTCTTCTCGTTGCGCACTTTCCGAATGGCGATCAGGCCGTCATATCCAGACGCTTCCAAAACCGGCCAATCGATCGAACTGGGTAGACGGACATCTGTACCTCCAAGCAAGGCACCGCATATACAACGGCCTGGCTGATTGAAGCGATTCGGTTCGGTTGCTCTTGTTTCGTGATGTTCTGGACGCTCTCTCGAATTCCTTGTGATCAATCAGCTGGACTCATGCGGTGTAGACTGTCGTGGATCGCACCTGTAGATTTCGAGAGTTCCCAGGAGAGGTCCCACATAGACTCAGGGCAAGAGCCACCTTTGGCGCCGTGAAAAGCCGCGGGCAATGCGTGCGGCCGGCGAGCAACCCTGTGTGGCACGTCTACGCTGTCAGCACTCGCAATTTAGAGACCGGTTGTGACCCAAGTCACCGCAGCCCGCCGAGAAAGTAAACGACCACCGCGATGAGCACGACCGTCCCGACGATTCCAAGGCCCCCGCCTGTGCCCCACCTGGAATACCCGTAATAGCCGCCACCAGCGCCGAACAACAGCAGTAGAACAATAATTAGCAGTAACATCAAAAGTCTCCTTTCAGCGCCTGAAGCGCCCTTACCATCTCAATCGCATCGTACGCTAGCGTGTATGGTTATCTGTCCTCTTTAGCACACTTTGAATTCTGTACGACGGAGCCGATGCTTGAAAGTGTATTGGGAGCGCCGGATAGCATCAACAGGACAGATCCTGCGAAACGCAGACTCCTCGAATTTACCGCTGACAGGTGGTCTAGATGGCGTTGCGACAGTCGGATTCGGCGATTTGGGGGTCGGGTGTCCATACCGCAGATGAAATGTTTCCGAGGTTGCGAGAGTCACTTTGCGGGGCGGGGACCCGGTGCGGGACCAGAGGTTATCGCCTTCAATTGTTCTAACTGCTTCTGCACTTCCTGCAAGTCATCCGTGTCTTTCTTGGTTTCGATCGGAGCAGAGGCGTCGGAATAGAATTGCAGAATGTTGCCTCGCAGGTCAGCAGACGTACGGTCAAACTTCCCGTCTGCTAACTTGGCTAGCAACTTGGCGTAGGTGCTGTCTGCCAATGAGTATTCCCCGGCTCCCGTTTCGTTGCCAGTATCGAAATCACGGTTGGGAAGCACGAGTGTATCTGTGCCGACTTCCTCGAGATAGATGCGGTACCGATCTACAGAAGCATTGATGCTTTTGAAATACAGGTCTTCTGTTGCGGGAGTCGGAATTTTAAAATTAAGAGACTTGAAGGGGCCAATCTTAGGCATGAAGCGAAAAATAATTGACCATACGTGCGTTCCGAAATCTGGCTTCGCGTAGTCCTTTCCCCACTCTTTTTCGTACTCGGACATCGAGAGACGATAGAGGAACTTCTTTTTGTTGAAGTCGGGATATTCCTTCACCATGTCTTTCTCGTGAAGTCGAAGAGCCACTTGAGTCATTTGTGGAATCATGCGACTGACCCCAAGGCGGTAGGAGCCGACTGCAAGGTCTTCGTGTGTCAGCACGTCTTTTAGCTCTACCCCGTACACAATCGGAAATGCTCTCTCAAGCAGGGGCTTGGATACTTTGAACCCGATGAAGTCATGGTATTGCTGCGAAGCGTAGCGGTTTTTCGATACCTGCACCATGTCAAATCCAAATTCAGTTTTGATGTGCTCTGTTTTGCCTTCCGCATATCGCACCGAATTGCCGTACTTGGCTCGCAGTTTCGGATATCCAATAGCAACGGACTGGTTCACCGCTGGATGGCCGTCAACATCCGAGGCATAGTGAGCCAGTGCGCCCAACGCGAAGGCGTATTCGTTAGCATCCTGGCTTTGGGTAATCAGCTCGCGAACGAAATCTCCGCTGCGCACGTAGTGCACCAGATCGCTGAATTGGATACTGCCGAACGGGTAGTAGCCCAGATCTTGAATGACGGCGCCGCCGTAAGCATATGCGTGCGCCTCCTTGAGCTGATCTTCCGACAATCCTGGATATCGTTTGAGCAGAAGAGGCTGGATATCGCCCTTCCAGAGGAGGTCAACAATCTCCTCATGCGTTAGCACGGAATACGCGAAACTTCCATCGCCGCAGATCAACACAATAAGTAGAATCGCTAACAAACGAAGGCATCGAAGGCGCCAAAGTCCCCAAGTACTTCTTGGTGATAATTTCGTGATCTGGTTTTGTGAGTTCATTTACAAGTTCCCTCGCTTCTAGGTCCAAGACGATGGAACCTAACGAGCCTGCAGAACGATCGAATGCTGGGTGAAAATCTCGGACTGCGGTCAATTTCTGAATGCCATGCTCGTTAGCGGCGCTTTTATCGATAGAACCTGCACTGACACCAGATTAATCACAGGGAAGAGCGGAGTCTGTCCTGTTGTGAACACCTTCGCCTACTTATTTCACGTTCAATCCTTTCACACGACTAGCCGAAAACGTGGCGCTTCTGTTGCCGCCAAATGGGCCAATCACTCAAACAAAAAAATTTATCGCTGAACACATCTGGCCGGGACCGCGCATCGTTCAACCCAACCCCCTTTTCCCTAAATCGCAGCGGGTATTTGAAATCGACCGACTCATCCGGTTAGAGTTGTATCGAGCATTACGTCCTCGTGAAGAAAGCCAAGCGTATTTCAGGCGGAGTGGCGCAGGCTGTCCACGTGAGAAGCAATACATTGCCCTTTACGTGGAGAAGACGGGTGTGCTGGAGGATTTGCGAGACAATTTCCCTTCGAGCGTCGGCAAGAGGTTGCATTCGTTTTACAAACTCGTACAGATCGTCGGACGGTGTACATGTGGATCCGACGCGGCGAGATCGTAGCTCCTGAACTCATGCGCCTGGGCAAGAGCTTCATCCGACTGTGGACACTGGCTGATATCGAACGGGCCAAAAAATTCAAAGGCACACTGAAGACAGGGCCGAAGCCAAAGAACAAAACGTAATGGCTTTGTTCTGAGCGCAATGTCGCCTTTGAGATAGTTGGTGGGATGAGGATTTTTCAACATTTATCCGCACCAAGCGCCCAACCCGCGTGCCGAATATCCCCCTAGCCGCGCCAAAGCCCTCCTGCAAGCGGTTGGTTATCTGTTAGTTTTGACAATTCCAGTAAGCTGAGGACGGAGTACCTTCTCAAGTCAGTCCTCCCATCACCCGGTAGGGCGTCGCGCGGGATGCAGTGTTCAAAGCTGGGGCCGCCGCTATAAAGCCCGGCGTCCCCACATTCTTTGAACCACGGAGCTTCTATGACTGGTATTACCCTTACGGGCACAGTTTGGAAGCCTGATCGATCGCTCCCTAACGCACGGGACTCAACGGGTCCAAATCGCCCTTGTAGGCGCCGATGTTTCGTATGACGAGATCCGCATTTCCAACACGCAAAACCGGGAAGTGGGCAAGGGAATCGAGGTAATAATCCGTCCAATCTAAATGCGTAGTGCGACAATGAACGCAAAGGAATCAGACCGATACAAAAAGCTGTTGGTTAAAAAGAAGCTGGAAATGTCTGCAAGAAGGCCCGAGGTCGAAAGTCCGCTTCCGTCAAGCGGAGGGTGGCAAGGCGACCCCGTCGATCAGGCGAACGCCTTAGCAGAGGCCAATCTTCAGATTCTCTTACACCAATCGGATGGGCCTTTGCTGCGGGCGATAGACGGCGCGCTCGCTCGAATCCGAGCTGGTACGTTTGGCATTTGTGAGGCCTGCCGAAAGCCAATCTCCCGTGCGCGTTTGGAGGCTGTACCCTGGACTCGCCACTGCCGCGATTGCAAAGAGCGGGAGACCTAGCGCACAGAATCGATCTGTAAATGATCTCCGCGATTGCGTTGTGCCTAAAGCCTGGATACCACAGATTCGATCGCCCGATGTCCGGGACGGTGTTGGGAATTAATTCACCGCCACATTGGCCTGCGGAGAATATGGGCGAGGCCCCATCCAGCTTCGCCAAGGGCGAAGCATGTCACAAATTAAAGAGATATAGTAAGAGTTTAGTAAGGAATAAATCTACGACCAGAACAGCCACGGATGACACCACGAATGCGGCAATCGTGGCGCGGCCTACCCCTGCGGTGCCGCCTTTGACTCGAAATCCTTCGTGACAAGCTACGGTTGCAATGATGAATCCGAAAACAATTGGTTTCGCGAAGCCTGTCACAAGGTCGCCAAAAACCAGCGCATGCACAGCGCGTGTCCAGAATTGCTCTGCACTGAGGTGCAGTGTGATACTTGCGACCAAGAACCCGCCAAGTAGTCCCGCACAATCCCCCACTACCGCGAGCAAAGGGAGCACTAATACCATCGCCACTACACGTGGCGTCATCAGCTTGCGGATAGGGTTAATGCCGAGTCCTCGCATAGCGTCGATCTGCTCGGTGACGACCATTGAGCCCAACTCGGAAGCCATTCCGGTCGCGTTCCGGCCTGCTACCAAGAGAGCCGTGAACACCGGACCGAGTTCGCGGAGGAGAGCGAGCGAAACGGCATCACCCGTCAGAACTGTTTCGCCGAAACGGCTAAATTGTGACGCGGAATTCATTACAACCACCCCGCCGACGCAAAACAGCGCGACGACGACAATCAGCAACGAACCCACTCCAATAAGATCCATCTGTGTGACCAGGTCGGTGAAGTAACGGGTTGTAGTAAAAATGTCCCGGACCGACTGAACGGTGAGTAGCGTGTAATTTTGGAAAGAGAGGGTCCGCATTTTCAATTCATTTCCGATGACTGAGGGAACCAAAGGTGAGTTCACAGTTGCACTCCTGTCACGATGGTTGGCGAAAATTCGAAAACGGGAACGAGCCGAGCCGGTGGAGAAATAGGCATGAGTTTAGGTTTCTGCCAACTGGCAGGGCGCGGGATTCGCTCGAACTAAGCCAAACGGAGACTTTCAAGCGATGCACGAGCTGCACCGCCACTTTTGTCGGGCACAATGATCAATTCAAGTACCGTCACAGCGGAGAGTTCGACTGCGTAGTCCTCTACCTCCCGAACCGACTCTGGTGGGCTGAAATTCCACTGCTGGCGCACGATCTCTCGAAAAGAATGTCCGCTGTCAGGAGACCATCGCAGGACGAACTCTTGCGTGCGAGTATTCTCGCTGTCCTCGAAAACCGACCAGATACGTTTGAGGTTCTGTGGCTCGTCGAAAATTAGCCGGATTGTCTGCGTGCCGGAAGTCGCCGCACGCCAGCCCCGGTTTTCTGCCCCGAGCAGCGCGGATTCAATCGGATAGCCGTTTTCTTCTGATGTAACCTCAACCGAAGCCATGCGCTCGACGTCCAGCCAGGCATGACCAGAAGTTGAAGCGCTCGGTGAAGTCGGCGAAATTTGGCGCTTACGCATCTCAATTCTTACTTTACTCCTAGCTCTCCCTCAGTTGCTCATCGATTTCGCCAAGAACTTCACCTACGACCCTTTCCGCGCAGCGACTCCGATTGGGAAACTGCTAACGCGATCAGTTTTAGTCGGGGCAAGATCCGCAAAAGGAGGGAGCCTCTGCGATGGATACAAACTGGTAGAAGAGGCCGTTTCTCTCTAAGTGTGCTGTACGGAACATCTTTGCGCCTGCGCCAGACCTATAGTCGACGGTACCGTGATTTCAAAATTGCGAATCGCGGTCTGGAGACTACCGATATGCACCTTGCAAATCGTTTCGTGACCGCACTATTCCTAACGGCGGCGCTTGCGACCAGTGGATCAATCGTGGCCGCGGCAACACCGCAAGCGAGCGTTCAGGTGCGAGTCTATGACTCGCACCACCATGACTACCACAATTGGGATGAACGCGAAAACCGCGTCTACCGACGCTACCTAGCAAAACGACACGAGGAGTATCACGAGTACAGCACATGGCACCACAGAGAGCAGCAGAATTACTGGAACTGGCGCCATCACCATCCAGATCACGATTAACGAAGACGTTTGGGACGAGAGCCGATCGTCATAGAGGCGCAACTCTTTCTGTTGTTCGTGTGGAAGATAAAAGCGAAAAAGGATGTAAATGTGTTCACAAAGGTACAGATTTCGACCGTGTCTCTCGCTAATCTGACGTCTACGCAGAATTATGGGAACGGAGGTAGCAAATGAAAACACTCGGAGTCATCAGCACAACGGCGCTGTTCTTGCTTCTCGGAGCGACTGTTCCTGCGTTCGCGCAGGAAGAGCACCACGAGGAAGCGGCCAAGCCAGCAAAGCAAGAAGAACAGGCTAAGCCTGCTGGAAAACAGGAACAAGCCAAGCCAGAGAAACAGGAACAGCAACCAAAACGTGCAAAGCAAGAGGAGCAAGCTAAGCCGGCAAAACAAGAGGAGGTCAAGCCTGAAAAGCAACAAGCGGCTAAGCCACAGAAGCAGGAAGGGCAACAAGCCGGGAGCGAGCAGAAGCAGAGTAAAGAACAGCCTGCGCATGAGCAAAAGCAAGCCGGTCAAGGACAGCAGTCACAAAGCCAGTATGCCAAAAATGGTCAGAAGGATCGGAACGGACACGAATACAACGAAAGTCGTTTTGGTCCTAACCATCACGCCCGCTTTGAGGAAAACGGTGGGCGCTACGCCAACGGACGCCGGGAGTACTCTTACGGCGGCTATTGGTTCTATGCAGGAGCATATCCGGCGTGGTTTTACCAGCAGGACGTGTACTTCATTCTTGGAACGGATGGGCTGTGGTATGCAGTGTCGTACGATAACCCTTCTCTGACTTTCCAAGTCAATATCGGGTAGCGCGAATCAAGCAGCCATTTGTGTGCCGAACTGAACATACATCGCAAAGCTGACGGTGCAAAATGACTCATGGGTATTCTGAATCCAAGAATCGTGTATGCGGTGGAGGCTACAATGTTTGGATACGGACTGATTGGAACCATAGTGCTTATCTGTGTAATCGTTTGGGTCATACGCAGCTTGTAAAAGCGGAACCGCATTCCCAAAGAATCCGACCGCCTCGGAGTCGCTCGACGTCTACTCGGCCCGAGGCAGGGAATGCGTCATCCTTCGGTTACTATCCACTTCCCGAGGCAAGGTAACAAAAAATGATAGTTGAAGCGAAACAGCAATATCGCGGAGTTCTCTGTCTTCATTGCCATCAACCGATTCCGCTTTCGTCCTTTGCAGAAAGCAAAGAATGTGGTTTCAAGCAACAGAAAGCGAGCGGTAGCGATGAGGCTACCGTGCGCTCATTTACCGTGAGCTCTTTTACGCTGCGATGCCGAGTGTGTGAAGGCGAAGGCCTTTACACGGCTTTAAATGTGATCGACTGCAGCGGAACCCCAAGGATGCGGAGTTCGAAGGTACACAAACTCCTACCGATTTACCCGATTTGACGAATCCGCAATCGAACGCAAAGATTTTCGATAAGGATTCCGACCAGTCGGCCCACGTTGAACGTTAAACGCACCCGCGTCGCTGTTTGCCAGTACAGTATCCTCGGGATTTACCTACATCATGGACTGGCGCGAATACCACGAATTGACGAAACACAGTGTCGAATCGCTGCGGCGACCTCAGTACTATCTCGATTGGGCGAACATGCCCAATCCGTTTCGGCACTACGAGGGAGCCCCCATCCTGGATTTGCCGGCCGACCCGCCGGCTCCACAGATTTCAGTTCTCGAGGTCCTTGAGGGCAAAGCAGGGAATACGCTGGCTCGGGACGGTGCCGAATTCCTTTCGCAATTGTTGTTTTATTCCGCCGCGATTAGCGCGTCCAAGCGAGTCTCGTCCACTGGAGCCACCTACGCTCTGCGCGTCAATCCTTCTTCCGGCAATCTCCATCCGACCGAATTTCATTTTTGCGCGCAAGGACTAGCCGGTTGGCCCGATGGCCTCTATCACTATCGTCCCTCATCCCACATGGTGGAACAACGCGCCATCGGAGATTTTGGCGTGAAACTTGTCGGCACCTCCGCACCGCTAATTTTCATTCTGACCAGCATCGCCTGGCGGGAAGCCTGGAAATACCGCGACAGGGCCTATCGTTATTGCTTGCACGACATCGGACATGCCTGGCAGGCCCTCACGCTTGCTGCTCGATCTATCGGATGCGAAACCTTTGCGCTTGGCCATTTCTTAGATGACAGAGTTGCGGAAACGTGTCTGCTGCCTGAGGATGAGTGGCCTATGCTGATCGTCGAGCTTCACGGCCCGTCCATTCCAGTGAGGATGCTAGATCCAGTCGAGACGATTTTCTTTAGAGGTGAGCCTAACCGCTTGTCAGAGCAGCAAGAACCTTATCCATTGATTGAACGAATACACGCTGCTACGAAAACCAACACGGAAACCACTATCTCATTTATTGACCAGCCGAAGGCATCAGGGCACGGGGAAATCGGCCTGACATCTAAAGCCTCCGCAACTCTTAGCTTCGGCGACGCGGCTCGTGCCCGGCGTTCCGCTCTTGACTTCAGAGGAGGGGATGAGACGATCTCCCTTTCGCAATTTGCGACTCTCCTCTCTAGTGCAACGGGCCGTCTCTTCGCCGATTTCGCTACTCCTCGTTTCGTCCATCTGTATCTTTACGTACACCGTGTCGAAGGTTTGACGCCGGGTGTTTACCGCTACTGGCCGGAGCACGCAGAGTTGGAAAAAATCAAGGAAGGAGACCAACGCGTTGTAGCAGCAGCTCTCAGTCTGGGACAAGACCTGGCGGGTAACGCTTGTGTAGCATTCTCGATGATCGGCGATTTTGAGAGTGCATCCCGCAGCTACGGCGAACGTGGATATCGCTACGTGCATTTCGAGGCAGGTGCTATTGGTCAGCGAATGTATCTTGCTTCCGAGGCGCTGGGCCTGCGAGCAACGGGCATCGGAGCGTTTTTTGATGAGCGAGTGAACCGATATCTGGACTTGTCCCCTGAGCGAGGACAAGTCGTCTACCATTTTGCGCTTGGCTATCCGGTTCCTGATCCGCGGTTGGAGGCTTGAAAACGAATGGTCGGCATCTTGGTCCATGGAAACAACCACTTCATCCTATCCGGGCCGGCGCCTGACGAAGCTATCGCGTTGGCGTTAGCGTGGCACTGGTCCATCATTCAAATCGGCGAGACAAAATCTCCCTCTTTCGGCCAGTGGGAGATTCGGTCAAAAGAATTTCGAGAGAATCTGGAGTGGGCGGTAGTTGTCCCGGGTGACCGAGAACCTTCTCCCGGGGTGGTGCAATTGCTTGGAGAGCTTTCCGCTCGTGGTGTGACCATCCGGAGATTGTGCATTGGCTGCTGGTAACACAGAGACTGAAGAAGGGCACAGTTACGTCAACGGACGAATGGCCACGCTGAGTCCGACCAAGCCTGCAGTGCCTTGGATTAAAGGCTTCTGACACTTCTGACATTTTTCCGTCATCGCTACGACTGTATTTGATGCTGCTGTTTGGTCAGGATTTGCTACTCGCAGAATTATCGTCTGAACGCTCAAGTCACGACAAACAGGACATGGGAAGCGCACTATGCACTCGAACATATACCGTACGCCTTCTGTCATCGTTTCTCCTAGAACCGTGCGACCAACGTAACCGGTTCAGAGGTAATCAACGACATCATATCGAGACAGGGCCAACGGAATCTGTTCAAAACAGCACACCATGCATCCAAGTAGTTGGCGGGTTAGATGAGTTATCGCTTCAAGAGTCAGCATCTCGCGAGCTAAAGTGCGACGGTCTTCTGGATTGGGGAAGGCGAATTCCGCCGTGACCAGAGTCCGAGGCGAAGTTCGCCCGGTGGCGCAGGGCAACTGACGTGGTTTTCTGCAACCGGTATGACCCTAGATTGGAACTAGGGGCGAAAAGTCTTTTGGTTTAATTGTCGCGCCACTTCCAGTTCGCCGGCTTCTTTTTTCGGGCGCCCGATTTCCACTTGCGGAGCCTCGCGCTTCTCGAACTTCTCAAATTCGAAAATGACAGCCTCCGCCTGTGCATCCAGTCGTTTTGAAGCTAGCGCCAGCCGGAAAGAATTCAGGTTGCTGGAACGAAGAAGGCTTACCGCGTTCTGAGAATCTTCCCATCGAGCAATTACCCGGTCTGCCGAGACATAGGGATCACTTGTTAAGGAGAAAGGGATGACCTTGTCCGTTGAGCCGTCGAGGTAATTCGTTGGGAAGAGGCTGCTCTCCGGATATAGGCTCGTTGCGGTTCCGTAGCGGGCGGAGACGGCTTGTACCATGTCATCGTCAGTCAGGCCTTCTGTGTCGTCCCGATCGTAAGTTACCACGATTCTGTAGAGCTCTCCATTGTAGAAGCTGAACAGAATCTGCGAAACCGGGTACACTCCCACTCGAGGGCGAGAAGAGTTCAGCGTCCAAAACGTCAACTCTTGAATGGCTGATGGGCGAGGGTGAATTAGAGTCGTATAGTGCGAGTATGGACCCACCTGCTTCGAGAGTTCAGCTAAACTCGTTTCGAGCGAGAATGTTCGATACTTCGAAAGATCCTGCCCAAAAATCAAGGGCGCTGAAAGCAGGATCAGGGAAAGAGCAACGATTATGTTGCGCGTCATTTTCATTTGAATATTCCCTTCAATCAATCAACGATTCAAGATCGGTGCCACGTTGGCATGTTTCGTTGTTTCTGGCAGCAGCGCTTTGCTGCCTACGGGCCCCATGCTTTGGTCCAGGCGGCAGTCAGTCTTGCTCGGTCCCGGCCCCTGAGGGTCCTTGGTAGAGAAGAGAATCACGCTCTCCTGGATATGCCGTGAGTGAGCGGAGACACTCACATAGTGAACTAGAGGGAAACGTTCCGAATCCAGCGAGGTTACTCGCGTGATTTCCAAGGCATTGAATTGCCCTGACCTCGGGTCGTCCAGGATTCGCTCGATTGCCCTGCGTACCATCTTTTCTCCGTCAATACCGAAGACAGTCGTCCTGATTTCGTTAGCGAGGAAAAAGAAGGTCCATCCTGCTTCGTGGATCTCTCGATCCAATGCGTGCCCATCGAGACCTGTGACTAACCTCCAGCCCGGCACACAGGACTCACTTTCGAACTGCAAGGCTTCCGGCAAGAGTGCGCCCTCTTTTGTCAGGACGGTCCCCGCTTTGATTGTCTCTGCCATTTGGGTTCTCTTCGTGGTCGATCCATTGTTTTCGTCGAAGCGAGTATCGCAACAGCCGCAGAAACGGGCCTAGGAATGACTCGTACAGTAGCGTTTCCGGTAAAAAAACGAGGCTGCCCAGTACTGCCTTCGTCCAATTCTGGGTATCTCGTGGCGTCGGACAGGAGTGCACGGGGGAAGACTGAACTCGGGGACGATATCCGTGTTCTTGATGCCCAGTGCCTCCTCGAGGTCTTGCCGTTGATCAGCTCGGTGGGAAGGGAAGAGCTGACAGGTGCCGGGCCGCAGCCGACCGACTTGCATTCCTCTTCCTCGACGACATGCGCCTCGGAATTGCCTTTGCTCGCGTAAGGGCTTTGTTTTCCGGACGCCTTCCGCGATTCTCGAATGACTTCACCAGCCATGTAGAAACGGGTCCAAGGCTCGCTTTCGAATCGCAAGAATTCCGCCGTAAAGGCGTTTTCCTCGATCAGAACGGTTCCTGAGTCGATTGTGTTAGACATTGGTGTCTCGTTTTGCGTTGACGGTGGCGCTAAAGGCCGCCACGCTCACGGCCTAAAGTAACTCGCCGCTTGGCCGCGTAGTGAATCTCGATTCTGTCTGATAAAGACTAAAGCCAGAATCATGGCGGCACCCGCACAAACCACAAAATGCAGCGGTGTTTGGTAATTTACAAAGGGGCGCCATACCACCGCCGGGAGCAATGCCGTAATGTGAACCCACCGCATGATTTTCCTAATCATTGGCAATCTGATTTCTCGTTTATTCTGTCCCTTGCTTTCGCGCGGCGTTAATTAAATTGGCCCGGGTGCGCAGCCTTCGCTTTTGCAGGTTTGATTTCGGGTTCGGCCCCTAGCTCTTGTTCGGCTCTGATCCAGTCCTCGACATCCTTACCTGGCTCGCAGCCGCGTTGTGTGTAGAGCTCGTAAGCCCGGTGCGCAATATCTTCTCTTGAGAATTCTTTGCGTTCGATCATGGCAACCTCCTTGGTTGTAAGCACGAGGGGCACGAACTGCCCCTCGCGCTTGACTCTGATCTACGATCTACTTGCCGTTTGCAGCGACGCTGACCTTGATCTGCTTCGGCTTGGACTCCTCACGCTTAGCCATATGCAGTGTCAACACTCCATTGCGATAGTCGGCTCGAATGTTCTCGGGGCTGACCGTATTCGGAAGGGAGAAGCTCCGCATGAACGAACCATAGGCGCGTTCGATCCGGAGGTAGTTGTCTTCTTTGACGTCCTTTTCGAACTTCCGCTCTCCACGGATCGTCAGCGTATTGTTTGTGATGCGGACATCAATGTCCTTGTCTTGAAAGTCCGGCAGCTCGGCCTTTACAACCAATTCATTCTCGGTTTCGTAGATATCTACGGGTGGCGCCCACGTTGCTAGGTCGGCATGACCCGAGCGCTCGCGAGTAAAGTTGTCTTCAAATAGACGATTGACTTCGTTCTGAAGCGTTAAAACATGAGACTGGTCCCTGCGGGTAATTGTATTCATGGATCTCCTTAAAGAGTCTGGCGAGGGGTAGATCAGGCAACTTCCGTGTGTTCAGGTGAACTGAAGAATCCCAGGTCGTAATGACACTGGGCGCATGCTGCCACATTGTCAAGGACATTACGACCCTGTAATGCAAATAGTCTATCAATGGGGCGCAGGCGCATCCAAGCCGCACTCTAGAGGCCTTAGAGCTCATCTGCGCGTTCTACTTCACGATAAACGAGGCGTTACCATTATCCCGATGGATAGCCGGTGGGAAGAAGACTTCTCGACAGAAATCCTGCTTCGGAATGTCTTCGCCGAATCATCGCGGTGATATGATCCGGCTGCGACGGTGGTTGCTTATGAGCATCCGGAGCAACCGGGGATGTGCGCGCTGCCAGACTACTACGCAATTCCGCTTTTCGTATTTGGTGCCTATCTTATTTCCTCGCTCACTTGGCTCGGCGGAGAGTACTTCCACGGGAGCTTTCACATCGAAATCATGGGCTGGGTACTCGATGTTCCGCAGCGTGCCGTACCGCTCCTCCTAGGCAACATCGGTCCGGGTATTGCGGCAACCGCAGTCGTAGGATTGACTCAAGGGCAGCCGGGTGTCCGTGCGCCTTGGAGCGGCCTTAAACGAAGGGGAGTAAGCACGCGATGACTTCTGTTTGTAGTTGTGCTTTTCCCATCGCTAGTAGCGATCGCTTTTTTCGGGTACTGGCTTCTAGGTGGGAAGGTCACTAGCACCGGCAACCCAGCGCGCTGGTTTCTTCTGATATTGGTGAATCTCCCGTTTGCTCCGCTCTGGGAAGAAATCGGATGGAGAGCATTTCTATTACTGAGGCTGGAATCTAAATATCGTGGATTGCTCGCAAGCGTGATACTTGCAAGCATCTGGGCCGGATGAAAGTCACTCGAAACACGTTGTCCGAGGTCGCCCCAACGCTGGCAAAGCAAACTCCCCGATTTGTTGGAAACGTTAGTAGTTAAGCTGGGCTCAGGACTCACTGGGCCGAAACCACGTTGGCGTGGCGCGCGATCGCACACCAAGTATTCCCATCCTTCCTCCAGATATTCGTGAACCGTCGTTGGACCGTCTTTCAGGCCAGGGGGGCATCGCCGATCGGTTGGACGGTCTCCGCGCCCATGATGACGGCGAAATTGCCGTCGATGCGGATGAATTCGATCTTCCGCTCGAACGAGGAGTAAACGGCTGATTTCTGAACCCTGGCTAAGACATCTTGCCGACCGATCACCACGTTGTTCGCTGGCGAATTGACCGTCAGCTGTTCACACCACAGGTGTTCGAGCGGGGCGTAGTTCCGGTCCAGAACTGCTTTTCGCTCCTGGTCGTCGAGCGATCGGACAGTTTCCTCGTCGGCGGGGGCTCCGCCTAAGGCTGAAGTTGCTCTATCGGAGCCGATAGGACCAAGGAACAGCAGTAGCAATACGAAGGTCGCTCCTTTTTTCATTTCAAACCTCCTCCGAGGGCACCTCTCTTGATTTGAGAATGTCTCTACTGATCCGACGGTCGTCACAACGGCATTTGCCCGCGTATGTACTTGTTGTGCCACTTACATCGCTGATTCGGTGATGCGAGACGATTAGTCGAGGATTTCTAGCGTGAAGCGCTTACGCAGTTTCATCCCCACCGCGCTCAGGACTGTGCGTATGGCTCGGGCTATGCGTCCTTGACGGCCGATTACTTTCCCAAGGTCACTAGGGTGGACGCGCAACTCAAAGACGGTAACCTGCTCGCCTTCAATCGCGCGGACTTGAACCGCGTCGGGGTTATCCACGAGGGCCTTCGCGATTGCCTCTACTAGCTCCTTCATGGTGCGCCTAGGCGCGCGCCGGTGTCAGCATGGAGATCGGGCGTGTGCGTGTACTCTGAATCTCGATTCTACTACTCAGTTCGAGACAAAGCCGCGGTCGAAACTAAAAGCTCATCCAGGATGGTGCCGAGGAGTGCGGAACTCGAATTTTTGACAGGCCACAGTCCCATCAGAATTCACAGCGACTTCAAGAACTGGATAATGGCCTCTTGTTCATCTCTCTTCAGTTTGTCAAATTGCTGGCTCACATGGCTTGCCTCACCGTGGTGTCGCAGGATCGCGTCCCGAAGCGTGAGGGATGCTCCGTCGTGCATCAATCGCGGACGCAGGCGGACTCCCCATAAGGGTGCGGTTCGTATTTTGTTCCGGCTGCTTTCGAAATCCTGCTTCGACAGATACCCGGACATCATTTGAAAGACCTTGTTCCCGTAGTGCTCCCGTGTCGCCTGCAGGATTCCGTCGCCCGTACCGACGTCATGCATCAAGAAGTCCCCATACGGATGAAAAGCTATTGACCCGAGCGCGGTCGGAATCGTAAAAGTTCCCCCGTTGATTTTCGTTCCGGCGGGAGCGGTGGTTAATGTTTCAGTATGACAAGTCCCACAACCGATCTTGTCAAATAGACCGTTGCCCTTTTTTGCAGCCGTGCTGTTGGCGAGCTCGGAATCCCTTGCAGGCGCTTTCGTCGCTCGAATAAACCGGGCGAAGTGATCGATGTCGGAGAGGCCGTCCGGTCCCGGCGTATCATTCGGCTCTGAAGCAGTGTTGCAAAGCTTGGTTACCTCATCTGGTTGAAGGCGGTTCGTGATGCCCATCTCGTTGAGGTAAGCGTCGGCGGCGAATGATAGCAGGCTCGCGTGCTGGTCTTTCCATCCGAACCTGCCGACGCTCATTTGTCCCGGCGCTTCCACGATAGGAACCTGAAGGATCTGGCCGCAGATTTTTCGATGTGAAGACTTGCATTGTTGCTGGGCGAGGTCGATAAGAGTCTGATCGGAAACCGCCTCGACGAAACCATCGCCCAACAGATTCAGAGAAAGTCGAAACGTCCGGATTGTCTCGGTCTCGGGGACTCGTTCTTGAATCTCGCTGTTGGGAAACGCCGCGTTCGGGCAAATCGCGCGATCATTCACGAGCGAGCGGCCCGCGATTACTTCGGTCCCATGAGCTATCGGGATTTCTGGATTGCGGAAGCGTCCGTCCGGTCCCTGGTGGCCGACGCGTAATTCCGTGACTTGGGAGGCAGCACCTGAAACCGGACTCTGATGGCATTCACGGCAGGACTGCGCGTTATAGAGCGGTCCAAGACCGTCGCTTAGTTGCTCGACCTCATCGAATTTCGTTTGATCGGCCTGATGGGTAGTATCGTCGGCGACGCCGTTGCTCTTGTTGTCAAAACCGGTGGGTGCTTCCGTTGACTGGGGGACAGGATTGACGAGAAAGAAACCGAGAAGAGCCAAATAGATCAGGAGTCGCATGGCTTATTCCTTTCCATAGGACGACCTCGCGATAGAGACTCTTGCAGAGAGGACTTGTTTTCTGGTGCTGACGTGTGAGTCCGTTAGGTCTTCAGCTCTACCAGTACCAATTCGATAGATTGATCGCCAAGATTCTCCGGAAGGTGGGTTCCCTCCGGTAGCCACTTCACCTCGCCGGCTTTGAAATGGTTTTCTGTTGATCGGCCATTCGTAAAAGCGAATCGGGAGTGTTGAGAGGTGAGAAACAGCCCAATCCCATCTGGGTGTGAGTGCATGACCGATCTTTCGCGGGGTCCGTAGTTGACTCGAAGCACACGCACGCGGTCATTCTCGAACTCCACTTTGTAGTGGTCCGGGTCCAATTTGACGGGGTCGAGAGCACTCGGCTGGCGTTGCGGGGACGTAGACATGATCGCCTCCTTTGAACAGGACACTTGAGGGTCTTAGCTGGAGATGTGCATCATAATCCTGTGGTCTGATGCTGGCAAGCATACAGAAATTTGGTGGTGGGAAGAGGAGTGGCTGTTGAAAAAGTCGGTTTTCCCGAAAAAAGTCAAAAATCCGGTGATACAAAATGTCTAAGAGACTCGGAAAAATCGTTTACAGGGCTTCCTGACGCGAAGCAGTTTTTTGTGAAATCGCAGTGAGCGAGTTTTTCAACAGCCACAGGATTCCCAACATCTATCCGCGCTGGAACGTCTGGGCGATGTTGACTGGCTTCTCGGCTGGTTGTGACGCTGGATAGCTGCAAACTTTCGGGGGAGGTCAGCCCGCATCGAGCTGGCGCGAACTGGATAAATGTTGGTGCAGGGATTATCGCTTAAAAGATTCGTCGTTCGGTACTACTGCTTGGTAAATCGAGTGAGCTGTGAAACTACACACCGCCATTGCCCATTTTGCCTCACAAAAACGTCGGTCGCGCGTTCCTGGGTGGTGAATTCTTGCCCCATGAATTTACCTTTGGTGCTGGTCAGCGCCGTCACAGCGGCCGCATCTCCATAGATACGAACTCTAACGTCATTCGAGTCCATCACTTCATGACTCAAAGCACCTGATCTGATCACGCCAAGGAAACGCGATTTGTCAATTATGCCTCCATCGGCGTCAATGATAATCCAATCGTCAGCTAGAAATCGGTTGATTGCGTTCGGATCATTCTTGATGATCGCCTGCTCGAAGTCTTTTTCCAATTTCAGTATTTCTTCTTCCATCTCACTGCTCCTCACTTCACCGAGAAAGGCACTCCCACCGACGAGCTATGCCTCAAAATATAGACTCTCCCCTGCAGACACGCAATATTGCGACGGATAAGTGTTGGTAACAGGGATTATCACTAGCTATCTTATGTCGAGATTGATGGTGGAAGAAGACCCCGAACATGTCTTTCGAGTGCGGCCTTCGCTTCCTGGAGAATCCTTTCCCTATTTCTTTCAGTTTCTGCCGTGCACATACTCCCCAGTGCTATTCAGCCGAGACCGGGCCCGCATATTCCCCGATTAGAGCTTCGGCTCTTTCCAATAGCGATTGAAGCTCGTTGAAGGCCGGCGCGGGTAAGTCGCGGAGGCCCGGAGCGATGGCGCGCAGTGTTTTCAAGCGACTCGCAAAAATGGGTATCAAGGAAGTTCGGAAATCCATTGAATGACTCTGATTCAGCTCCCTTCGCGCTACGGTCGCCGGATCGCGGTCCTGCGCATGCTCTGGTCGAAGCAAGTTCATGGAGCCTCCATAAAAAAATAGAATAGGACTTTCCTCTTGTTGGAATCGTGACCCCTGGATTTTGTGCCTGAACTAAGAAGGGCTCGGGTTACATGCGAAGAATGGAGTGAAGAATGAAAAGTTCCAAGAGGGGCAACGCTGCTTTTTCGAACGGATTCAAATGCGAAAAACGTGAGGCGGGCGCAGAAATGTTGACGTCTATATCAGGCATTCGAACATGCCGGCTTGCGTCTGGGAATGCACGTAAGACGACGATATTTGATTTGCTAACTGTAAAGTCGTTCGCAGTGTTGTCAGTGAGGGATAGAAACTCGGGGAATTCCGCTGCAACCACTCCACACAATAGCAGGCATATTAAAACTGACGCGACAGTCTTGCCGACGCCGATTCGCTTGCTTACCATTGCGTGACCACCAGTGGGCCAGTTCATACACCCGCCCCGAATCAATAGCGAGTCACAAATGGGACGATAGACCGAAGACCGACGCTTGAGGCATTCGAAGAAAGCTGGATACGCCGGCGCATCTCCTGATAGTTGTCGAGAACAGCGATTGTCACTAGCTATCTTAGCCCTCAACGATTCCCGTATTGGTGGTGATAAGTGGATTTGTCAAAATTGAATCCTTTGGGACCAAGTTCGTGTCGCCAACCGATGATGTCTTTACGGTTCCGAAAAACGCCTCGCGAGCTGTATCGAACATATCTTTCGCCGTTGGATTTGCCTGTGTCATTTCAGCCTTCCATCGCTTTTTTCTGCTGACTGATTTGTTGTGTTTCACTCCACCACTCGGGACCTGTTCGCGGAGCACCGATATTCTAGAAGATGTTATGGCCGGGCAACTGTTCCATTTGGAACAGTTCTAGCTATCTCAGAACGAGGCGATCCATACCAGACTTGGCCTTCCCAGGAGATCGCAAATCACTCGAGGTCGATTCTGATTGTGTGCAAATTAGGACAGACAGCCGAACCCCGACCCGAGTAAATTCAGTTCGTTCGCAGCAATCTAGCCATAGGGTTTATCACCATCTATCTCGTTTTGAGATTGAACTGTCCCCTTCTGCACAGATTCTCAGGCTCCTCTTTTGGTTCAATTAACATGGAATCTCAGCAGGGCAATGAGTTGCGAGTTTGAAAGCCAATGAAGTTTCACCCACAGAACGCACGGCACTCTGATGCCGTCGAGGACTGACATGAGTGGCAAAAACTTTCGAGTCGCAAAGGTGAGCGAACGAACCAATTCTGAGGGTAAACAAGTAATTAACAAAGTGTTGCTAGCAACGCCTGACAATGAATATGAGTTGATGCGCTCTGAATTGAGGTATATCGACCTGCCGCATCATCTCAGCCTCCATGAGCCGACACAAAGTATCGAGTTCGTCTATTTCCCGAATCGAGGAATGGTTTCTCAAGTTGTTGTTACCAAAGACGGCCGGACCGTGGAAGTGGGCGTAGTGGGCAAAGAGGGCTTCGTTGGGGCAGGATTGGCAGTGGGCGTGAGCAGAAGTTCAGTGCGAGAAATTATCCAAATCGCGGGCGATGGCTTCCGAATGATGGGGAACGCGCTCGAACGCATTCTGCGGTCGGCCCCCCAGTTGCAGGTGATGTTGAACCGGCATACAGGACTTCAAGGAATGCAAGTCGCACAGACCGCGGCGTGCAATCGACTGCACGATATACAGCAACGTCTCTCAAGGTGGCTGTTAATGACTCAGGATAGGGTGAATTCCGGAGTGCTTCCGATTACCCACGATTTCATCGCCACTATGATGGGTACGGACCGATCCACCGTGAGCTTGGCGGCAGCGGTAATGCAAAAAGAAGGAATCATAGAATACTTGCGAGGTGCAGTGAAGATTGTGAACCGCAGGAAACTCGAAAAATCCTCCTGTGAATGCTACGGCGTCATTCAACAGTTCGAGGACGACCTCGGATTGAGATAGCCATCCTTGCCAGCGTTGGATACCCCACAGACAGCTGTGCTTTGCCATCGGTAATCTTCAGCCCTTGTGTATTCAGTTCGGTTTTGAGGTGTGTTCAAAGATGTGATGACCCGTGCAGAACCTCGCCTAGAGCAACGAATAAAGCGGCTCCTATGGCCGCAGCTGCGCTCGAAAACCAATGTCACGCGTCTTTCACAAGGGCCTTACCTCACCCGCTCGCGAGGAGGGCTAGGGGGCCATGCGCCGCAAACTGGTCTGGATCGAAGAACAGAGTTTTTGGGGATGGGGTTGCTCGGAATGTGCGTGGGTGTTCAATGCTTCGGGATCGCCCGCCGGTAAGTCTCTCGATGAAATGAAACAGAACTACGAGCGGCGGCGCGATAAGGAGTTTGCAGCACATGCTTGCGCCGAACACCCCGGTGCCGAGAAGACAAAAAGTTAAATAATCATGCCGCCGCTCCATTGGGCGCAAAACTGGCATTCTTCCGGGATAACTGTCGAGAACATTCTAACGAAGTCGGCTCCGTCAAGAACGTTTCGTTATAGTTTTTGCTTTTCTGAGCACACTCGTGTGTTTGCGCAGCAATGCATGATTGATTGCTCTTGATTGCTACTTCTTTCCGTTTCACGTTCACCCGATCGGCTCGGCCATTCGCTTCATCGTCTCGGTGTTGTCCACCAGACATCTCTTTGGTCCTTGCTGACCATGATGAGTTCTTCGAACTCCCCGCACCTCGGGGAGGCGGGTCGCCTTTTCAGGGTTTCGATCACTGCCGCTCAGGATCATGTTCTCGAGCAGGCATTCCCGCATGGGCACCACCGTGCTTCTGTCGCAACTGACCGCGGCGACAGAACTCTTGATAATCGATCTGGTCACGCAACAGGATCCAGAGCCGGATTCCCAGCTTTCGTG
>Ga0209525_1000127_pt1 | contig 23542 bp, 18 predicted proteins | sample JacPin_JW_Ref_O1_FD_187958 | JGI IMG/M metagenome (GOLD analysis project Ga0209525, IMG submission 187958) | Forest soil microbial communities from Algoma, Ontario, Canada - Jack Pine, Ontario site 1_JW_Ref_O1 (SPAdes) (version 2) | ecosystem: Environmental > Terrestrial > Soil > Boreal... | reverse complement strand
GTGGCGCCGGCCGATCCCCAAAAGATTCAGTCGCTCTTCAGCGTGCTGGGACGTTCGGTGGACGTGGTGGTCCTCGAGAGCGAGCTTCGCGGTCTGAAGAACGCGGACATCGTCGTCACCGTTCCCTTAGAGAAATACAACGGCTTCGAATACGACAAGGCAGCGGCGATTATTCGAGAGGGCACGCGGGCGGCAGAACAAAAAAGGGCGGTTCTGTCGCGATTTTCCGCGAGCGACGCCGAATGGAACGCTTACGTGGCAGCGAAGGAAGCACGAATCCGCACCGAAGTTCCGACGCCTCAATTTGTCGAGGTCCAAGGGACCAATCCTCGCGCCGCGCAGCAGATCGAGCGATTCCTGAATCGGCTGGTGGGGCATCCCATCGACAACGGTGAACTGAACCAGCTTTTGATCCGGCTCACGGGAATTGGCAAATATGCCTCGGCGGATTTTCGCTTTGTGACCCGCGATGGCCAGAGCGGCCTGGTCGTTACGGTTCATGAATACAGTTATGCTCCGCCCATTCTCCAGCTTGGCTTCGCGATCGACGGCACAGAAAGCGACGATGTGACTTACACGCAGCTCGCGCGCATTACATTCATGGATGTGTGGGGTTATCGCTCGGAATGGCGCACGAGTCTGCAGTTTGGAAACGAGTACGGAATCGAGACCGAGCTTTATCGCCCGTTTACGGCAACCAGCAAATGGTTTTTCGCCCCGCGGGGAGAAGCTACGGACACTTCGTTTAAGGTGTTTCACCGAAGCACGCCACAAGCGATTTACCGCTTCTTCCGCGACGACGCGGGAATCGACGTCGGGTACGGTTTCAGCCGGTTTACGGAAATCCGCGTAGGTTACGAAGTGGGTTACTTCAATCCCGATCTGCGGATTGGCGCGCAACTTTTCCCCAGCAACAATGGCCGCTTTGGAGATGCGCGCCTTCGCTTTGTCACCGACCATCGCGACGATTTCATTGCGCCTCGCCGAGGCTACAGCGCCGAGGCAAGCTTCCGCTGGTACGACACGAATCCGGGAGCGCGCGACGCGTTTCCGGTGATGGAGGCGCAGGCCGAATATTTTGTGCCCATCACGAAACCGGGATCGATTTTCGTCGTGGCCCAGGGCGGCACCACATTCGGTTCGAATAATATCGGCGTGCCACAGTTTTTTCTCGGCGGACCATCGCGTTTGAGCGCGTACGGATCGAATGAGCTCTTCGGCAATCAGTACTATTATTTCCGCGCCGGCTACTTGCACGACGTACTGACGCTGCCGCCATTTGTAGGAAAGGATGTATACGTGATTGGGTCGTATGAGTTTGGAAAGATGTACAACGCTCCGAATGCCAGCAAGTTTCCGAACGATGCAGCAATTGGTTTCTTGGCGGAGACGGCGATTGGGCCGCTGTTTATTGGGGGGAGCGTGGGCGACACGGGGCATGCGAAATGGTTTTTTGAGTTGGGGCATGTGTTTTAGCGCGATCGTGACGCGGGGCGGTATCAACCATCAAGAGAGGTCCCTCCACTTCGGCCGGGATGACAGAAGTGAGGAAGGTGCTCGTTTCGCGTAGGGGCGGTGGGCGTGGGCGAAGTCCGAGATTTGTAGCCCAGAGAGAGAGCAGGAGATGAAGGAAATCAGTGAAGAAGTGACGCTCGAGGGGCACATCATCGACTCGTGGACACTGCCGAAAGTGTTTGACGCGGTGATGGATTTGGGCGGTTCGTTTGATCTGGAAGAAATTCGGGTGGGGCGGAAGAAGGATGAGACTTCGTTCGCACGCTTGAAAGTGATGGCTGCGAGCGAAGCGCAACTCGACAGCATTTTGACGGCGTTGCAGCAGTTCGGCGCGGTGCTGGTTTCGCGGAACGACGTGCGGACGGAACCGGCGCCTTGCGACGGAGCCTTGCCGGACGGTTTCTATTCGACGACGCACATGCCGACCGAAGTGCGGTTAAACGGAAAATGGACGCCAGTGACGGGAACGGAAATGGATCTGGTGATCCTAGTGGATCGTGCGACGACGAGCGCTCGAATGGTTCCGATGGCCGACGTGCGAAATGGCGACGCTGTGGTGGTGGGACATGAAGGCATCCGGGTGATGCCGCTTGAACGGCCGCGGGAGCGCGAGATTTTTTCGTTCATGGCGAATGATGTTTCTTCCGAACGGCCGAAACTACTGGTGATCGAGGAGATCGCGCGGCAGATGCAGGAGACGCGGGCGCGGGGCGGAAAAATTCTGGTCGTAGCGGGGCCAGCTATCGTTCACAGCGGCGCGGGCCCTCGGCTGGCGGCGATGATTCGCGCCGGATTCGTACAGGTGCTATTCGGAGGAAACGCGATTGCAACGCACGACGTGGAAAGCGTGCTGCTGGGGACGTCGTTGGGGATGGCGTTGCGCAATGGGCAGCCGGTGGAGGGCGGGCATCGTCATCATATGCAGGCGATCAACGCGATCCGGAAGGCTGGTTCGCTGCGGAAAGCGGTTGAGAGTGGAATTCTGCGCGAAGGGATTATGTACGAGTGCATCAAGAACAATGTGGAGCTGGTGCTGGCGGGTTCGGTGCGCGACGATGGGCCGCTTCCCGACGTGATCGTGGATATGGCCGAAGCGCAACGCAGGATGCGGGAGGCGGTGAAGGGCGTGACGATGGCGCTGATGATTGCGACGATGTTGCATTCGATTGCGACGGGGAATCTGCTGCCGGCTTCGGTGAAAGTGGTGGCGGTGGACATCAATCCGGCTGTGGTGACGAAGCTGGCGGATCGGGGGACTTTTCAGGCGCTGGGGTTGGTGACGGATGCGGAATTATTTGTGCGGGAGTTGGCGCAGGCGCTGAAGATTTGAGACGCGGTGTTTGTTTCGCGCAGGCCGGTCGAATCGGGAGTGCCTTCATGTTAAAATTGACGTGGAGAGAAATGGATGCTGGCGGTGAGAAAGAACAATCTGGGCTTGTGGGTGGCTGGCGCGATGCTTTTTTTGATTGCGGCGAGCGGCGCGCGTGGGCAGAGGTCTGGCGCTTCGTCTACAGCTTCGGAAGAGCATGCCCTGCAGCTCTACAATACGCATACGAACGAGAAAATCGATGTTGTCTACCGACGCGGCGATCAATACATACAGAGCGCGCTGGCGAAGCTGGATTATTTTCTGCGCGACCATAACACCAACGAAGTGCGCCATTTCGACCCGCGTCTATACGATATTCTGTCGGACCTGACGGCGTCGGTGGGCCGTCCGGGCGGCGAGATTGATATCGTGTGCGGGTACCGGACTACTTCGACGAACGCGGTGCTTCGCGCGCACACCAACGGCGTGGCGAAAAATAGTCTTCACATTCAAGCGGAAGCGATTGATCTGCGAATGCCCGGCGTTAATACGCTGAGGCTACGCAAGGCGGCGCTGGCTTTGGCGCGCGGCGGCGTTGGCTATTATCCGCACTCGGATTTCATTCATGTCGATACCGGGCGCGTGCGGCAGTGGTGCTTTGATTGTCCTGCCAGTCTAATTAATGGTGATTGACGCTTCGCGGATAACTTCAGGCAGCTGTTAACCCGGATACGGATACCCTTGTTGCAGTACGAGATCGAGCGCCGAATCATGCCCATATATGTCGTCGTAAAAGTGGACGAGCCCATCCTCCGGCACGATCACTGTGCCATACAGAATTAAGACAGGAATCGGGCGCGCGAGATTTACCTGCTGGGTGGCATCCCCCTTCATCGCCGCACGAACGCGATCCATGTCCCAGCCGGGATTATTGCGCAAGACGAAGGCCGCCAGATCGGCGGGCCGCTCGAGGCGAATGCAACCGTGGCTGAAATCGCGGCGGGAGCGCGAGAAGAATTCCTGCTCTGGAGTGTCGTGCATGTAGATATTGAAATTATTGGGGAAGATGAATTTCACGAGTCCGAGCGAATTTTTGGGGCCCGGGTTTTGACGGATGAAGAGCTTGCCGGCGCGCAACTGCTCGAGCACATCGCTCGATACGGCTCCGGAGGCGACAACCTGCTGGCGACTGTCAACCACTTCGAATCCTTTTTTCGCGAGATAGTCCGGGTCGCGAGCGATGCGTGAAAAGAATTCGGCGCGGGCGATCGAAAAAGGAACGCTCCAGTAGGGCCGGAAGACGAGGTACTCCATCCTGTCGATGAAAATGGGCGTGTCGTGGTCGTAGGCTTTGCCGACTACAACGTTCATGGTGACGGCGACTTTGAATTTCTCGTCGTAGGCGCGAAGCCGAAACTCGGGGATGTTCGCGACGATTGGCGACGCACCGTAGGAGAGGGGCAGCCAGCGCCAGCGCTCGAGGGTCAGTTGCATCTGCCGGACTCGGACGCTGAGCGGCACATTCAAATCGGCCAAGGTTTGTGCGCCGATTCGGCCGTCGGGATCGCGGCCGTGGCGTTGCTGGAAACTCTTGATGGCGTCAACGAGCGGAGCTTGGTAGACGGTGGCGTCAGGCGGAATCACGGCGTTAGGCGGAAGATCACCTATGAGGCGGAGCTTTTGGGCGAGTTGAGAAATACCGGCGTAGGTGTCGCCCGGTGCGATCGTCTTTTTCGGAATGGGGAGCTTGCTATCGTCGGATTGTTTGGCGAGGGCTAGATATCGGTGCAAGGCCACGATCGTGCGTTGATAGCCGGGGTAGGGCGGTTCCACCTGGGCCAGGACGGGCGCTACGTCGGGTGCGTCCACGACGTGATCTTTTAAGAATTCGGGGAGGTCGTACTTTTTTGTTTCTACATTTAAGTCGAAATCGAAATGCTTGGGATTCACTTTGCCGATGTGAAGATCGGAGATATAGCGCATGAGGCACACGGTGAGCGCCACGTCAAACTTCATCGCGTCGGTTTCAGTGGGGTTTGCGACTGAGGGCTTTAGCAACGCGAGCCGGGCGCTCCATCTTGGCGCGTCGTAGTCGTCCGGGGCGAGTCCCTTTTCTTCGGCTTGCTGGATGAGGGCAATGATCTGCTGGGCTTGCGGCGAAGGCTGCATGCCGCGGACCCACGGTAGCGCGTAACCATAGGAATCGTAAAATTTCTGCAGGTGCTTGCTGTAATCGCTGAAATTGGGCCAGCGGAGATCGGGGAGATTGCCCGTCTGAATGATGGCTTGCAGGGTGGCTCGGGTCTCAGGGCTGATCTGCTGCGGCGGTATAGGCGTGGAGGCGGAATTGGAGTGCGATTGGAGGTGGCTGGCGGATCCGATCGCGCCACCGCAGAGCAGCGCGACAACCGCTATGGAGAGCGCGAAACGCAACGTATTCGAGAGCTGACGATGATCCATCGAGCGCCTCCTGACGGAATTGCAAAGGCTATGAACCTGAGGTCTGTGATTCGGAAGCGACAAGGTACCACAACAACAGGCTGCGCGAAAATCTCGGGTGGGGTTGTGCGGGCGGTGCGGCGGTGCATTCAGCGGAGCCAGAAGCGCAGCCGACGAGCACCCTCTCTTTGATTCTTGGCGAACGATAGCGATGCTACATATGCGGATTAGGCTTGGGGCCAGTTCCAGTGTTGGATCTCGGGCTTGTCTATCCCCTCGGTGTACGCATAGTTGATGCTTTCGATGATCTGGGCCTTGAGCCACTCCTTGAGATGAGCGCCAGGGCCTTGTAAGCGAGGAACACGGTCGATTACATCGATCGCCAGCGTGAAGCGATCGATCTGATTGCGAATCGCGAGTTCGAGCGGCGTGTTGATGTTGCCCTTCTCTTTGTATCCACGGACATGAATATTCGAGTGGTTCGTTCTGCGATAGGTGAATTTGTGCACGAGCCACGGGTAGCCGTGAAAATTGAAGATCACCGGCTTATCGGTAGTGAAGAGTGAATCGAAATCGCGATCGGTAAGGCCGTGCGGATGCTCGCTATCGGGCTGAAGCCGGTACAAATCCACCACGTTGACGAAGCGGAGTTTCAGGTCCGCAAAATGTTTTCGAAGAATCGCCGTCGCGGCTAGGGCTTCCTGGGTCGGAATGTCACCCGCGCACGCCATCACAACGTCGGGTTCCGCGCCGTCGTCGGTGCTGGCCCAATCCCAGATTCCGATTCCCTTCGTACAATGCACCACGGCCGCATCCATATCGAGATAGACCAAGTGCGGCTGCTTATCGGAAACGATCACGTTGACGTAATCCTCGCTTCTGAGGCAATGGTCCGCAACGCTGAGCAGCGTGTTCGCGTCTGGCGGCAAATAAATCCGCGTGACGTTCGCGCTCTTGTTGCTCACCACATCGAGAAAGCCGGGATCTTCGTGCGTGAAGCCATTGTGGTCCTGCCGCCAGACGAGCGACGTGATCAGCAGATTCAGCGATGAGATTGGAGCGCGCCAGTCGATTTCGAGCTTGGCCTTTTCAAGCCATTTGGCGTGCTGGTTGTACATGGAATCGATAATGTGGACGAACGCTTCGTAAGTGTTCAGCAGACCGTGGCGGCCAGTCAGAATGTAACCCTCGAGCCAGCCTTCAAGCGTATGTTCGCTGAGCATTTCCATCACGCGACCGTCGGGAGCGATGTCCGTGCCGTCGGCGTCCTCTGGCTTGATTTCGGCAAGCCACGTTTTCAGCGTGGCTTCGTAGATGTCTTGCAGGCGATTCGACGCGTTTTCATCCGGGCTGAATACGCGGAAGCAACTCATGTTTTTTTGCATCACGTCGCGCAGAAATTTGCCTAGTGTTTCGGTCGGTGAGACTTCCTTTGTGCCGGGACTTTGAATTTCAATCGCATAGTCGCGAAAATCGGGAAGGGTAAGAGACTTGCGCAGCTTCCCGCCGTCGGAGTGAGGGTTCGCAGTCATGCGCCGGTCACCTTTTGGGGGAAGTTCGCGAAGCTCGGGAATCAGCGTGCCGTGTTCATCGAATAGTTCTTCGGGTTTGTAGCTGCGCATCCACTGCTCGACGATTCGCAGGTGCTCCGGATTCTTTTTCACCTCGGACACGGGTACCTGGTGGGCTCGCCAGAAGCCTTCCACGCGATGGCCGTCCACTTCTTTCGGGCCGGTCCAGCCCTTCGGCGAGCGGAGGATGATCATCGGCCAGCGGGGACGGTCCGGTTTGCCGGTGCTGCGCGCCTTTTTTTGAATCGCGCGAATTTCCTCGATGCAGGTTTCGACAGCCGCCGCCATCGTTTGATGCATCACCTCGTGGTCGTCGCCCTCAGCCTCGACCACATGTGGCGTCCAACCGTATCCGAGGAGAAGATTTTTGAGTTCTTCGGGCGTGATGCGGGCCAGAATCGTGGGATTGGCAATCTTGTAGCCGTTCAGGTGGAGAATCGGGAGCACGGCCCCGTCGCGAATCGGATTTAGGAATTTGTTGGAGTGCCACGAAGTGGCCAGCGGGCCGGTTTCCGCTTCGCCGTCACCAACCACCACGCTCACGATCAGATCCCGGTTGTCGAAGGCTGCTCCGAACGCATGAGAGATGCTGTAGCCGAGCTCACCGCCCTCATGGATCGAACCGGGAACTTCCGGAGTGCAGTGGCTGCCGAGTTGACCGGGGAACGAAAAGGCGCGGAAAAGTTTGAGCATGCCCGCTTCGTCCTGGCTTTTCTCCGGATAAACTTCCGAATACCTGCCTTCGAGGTAGCAATTCGAAAGCATCGCCGGCGCGCCATGACCCGGGCCTGAGATGTAGATCATGTCGAGATCGTACTTGCGAATCGCGCGATTCAGATGAACCCAGGCAAACGTTTGCCCCGGATCGGAGCCCCAGTGTCCGAGTAGTCGGTTCTTGAAATGTTCGGGTAGCAGCGGTTTTCGGAGCAGCGGATTATCGCGGAGATAGATCATGCCGGCGCAGAGATAATTACAAGCGCGCCAGTAGGCATCCATTTTGCGAAGCTCTTCGGCGGAGAGAGTCAGCTTTTTTGAAACGGCTTTCGGTTTGCTAGTCTGAGGGGGCGCCATGGGGATGCTCCTTCGGCAAGATCGTTGGGCGCGATCTCGATTTTGCGACGGGCTCGACTTTCCCCGCCGAATGCAGACACGCAATTTTCGCACATCTTTTATGTCTGGTATGTAAAAGTGGCAGATATGAATCAGCGAGCACTTCTGCCTACACGCGGTGGTCGGAAATGGCTAAAACACACTCGAAGTGAAAGCGGCTCCCATCATGGCTGCTGAACCGGTTCTCGTTATCAATAGCGGGTCGTCGTCCCTGAAATTCGGGCTCTACATCCAGCGCGATGGTGAGGAGCAGGCGGTGCTCGACGGATTGGCCGACGGCATCGGGCGCGACAGTGGCAAGCTGGAATTGAAGGACGCGCAGTGCCGAACTCTGCGCTCCGAGAATGTCCGCTTTGCGTCCGAGGACGAGGCGCTGAGCCAGGCCGCACGCTGGTTGGCAGAAAACTCACAGCTCAAGCCTGTCGCGGTCGGTCATCGTGTGGTGCATGGTGGCCCTCACCTGCTGGCTCACCAGCTGATCACGCCGGCGGTGCTGACGGAACTACAGAACTGCGTCCATTTCGCGCCGCTGCATATTCCGACGGCACTACGGCTTATCACAGCTGCTGAAAAGGCCTATCCACAGCTTCCGCAATTCGCATGTTTCGATACGGCTTTTCACACGACGATTCCCCAAGTAGCGTCGCGATTTCCCCTTCCGCGCGAGCTATTCGACGAAGGCATTCACCGTTACGGTTTCCATGGGCTCTCCTATGAATCCATCGTGTACCAACTGGGGCCCGAACTACCAAGCCGAACCGTAATAGCGCATCTCGGTAACGGCGCGAGCCTCGCAGCGGTGAAGGACGGGCGTTCGGTGGACACAAGCATGGGCCTAACGCCGACCGGCGGAATCCCTATGGCGACTCGTAGCGGCGATCTCGATCCTGGCGTCCTTCTCTATTTGCTGCGCGTGAAGAAAATGAACGCCGATTCGCTCGAGCATATGCTGAATCGCGAATCCGGTCTTATAGGAATCTCGGCAGGCAAGAGCGACATGCGCGATCTGGAATCCGCTGGGGCCGGAGGGGATCAGAAGGCACAGCTGGCAATCGAAGTGTTCTGCACCGGGATTCGCAAAGTGATTGCAGCCTACGCGGCGGTGCTGGGCGGTCTCGAAATGCTCGTCTTCTCTGGCGGTATCGGCGAACATAGCGCCCCTGTTCGCGGCAGTGTTTGCAGTGGCCTTAGCTTCCTCGGCGTTTCGATCGATGACGCCGGCAACCAGTCAAATTCGAACGTGATTTCGACTAAAGGAAGCAAGGTTCACGTCCGCGTCGTCCCCAGCCAGGAAGACTTCCAAATTGCCCGCCACTCTCGCGCTTTGTTGCGCAGGATGTAAACGCGGTACGCTATGCGTAGGACGATTTCTGCCACCAGCCGAGAGGACACCGAAAGACCGTTGACCTTTGCCGCTATTTGCTACAGGATTCGCTACCAGCGAGCGATTGCTACACGTGACACCCTTTCGGCCAGAATCCAATTTAGGCGAACCTAAACCTGGAGGTCACCAGCCGTGACACACTTCTCCATCAACCGGCCAATTCCGCTTTGCACGCGTTCCATGAATTTTCTGTTGGTTGCGATTTGCGCCTTCACGATTGCTGGATGCGGGAAAGGCGGGAAGTCCGCCAACGAGATCCGCGTCGGCGTCGTGATGCCCATCACCGGCCGGGAAGCAAAACCCGGGCAATACCAACGCGAAGGCATCGAATTGGCTATCAAACAGATCAACGACAGCGGCGGAATCATGGTGAAGGAGAAAGGGAAAAAGCTTCCGGTAAAGGAAGTTTTCTATGACGACGCCTCGGACCAGGCGAAGTCTGCCGGGCTCGTGGAGCGCGCGATGACCACTGACGAAGTAACGGCGGTAATCGGCGGATACTCGACCGCTCTTGGCGAAGCCGAGTCGGTGATGCCGGACCGTTATCAGACGCCTTGGATCACGCCGGGAGCAGCTGCAGCGCACATCTTCAGCCGAGGCTACACGTATACTTTCGGCACGCTTAGCTCCACGGATCTGCTTGGCTATACGACCGGAGAATTTCTAGGAAGCCTCATGGACGCAGGCAAGCTCAAGAAGGATCTTGCCGTCGCTTTAGCGCTCGAGAACACGGACCACGGCGTCGAATACGGGGAGGGCATCCAGCGCTGGAGTCAGGAGCACCCGGGATATTTCCGAGTTGTCTTCAGCGAGAAATTCGATCTGGGCGGAACTGATTTTTCAGGTCTTCTGCAAAAAGTGAAAGGCTCCAAAGCGGATATCTTTCTGGCTGATGCTCACTTGCAGGATTACATCACTATGGAGCGGCAGTACATCCAGAGCGGCATGTACCATCAGATGATCAGCTACGGCGCGCGCGGGCCCGATCAGGATGCGCGCAAGGCTCTGGGCGATGCGACGAATTACATTTTCGCTGGGCTATGGTGGTCAAAGAAATTGCCTTATCCGCAGGTGAAAAAGTTCGACGCCGACTATCAGGCGTTCGCGGGACACGAGCCGGATTCGTACTACCCGGCACCGGCCTATGACGCGATGCGAGCTCTCGCGATGGCTATCGAGCAAGCAGGCAGCCTGAATAAGACGGCCATCCGCGATGCGCTGAAGAACGTTGAGTTGAAAGATTCACTGATGCCGGGCCAAGTGCTTCGCTTCGGGAAGACAGGACAGGTGGAATTGCCGTTCGTTATCGTGCAGAACAAACCGGATGACAAGTCGGACATCGTTTACCCGAGGGACGCGGCCACGGGGGAAGCGGTCGCGCCGAAGCCACGGAAGTAGTCCAGCACCACGATGAACATCGTCGATTTCCTGAATTTGCTGGTGGCAGCAGTGCTGCTGGCCGGCGTATACGCCGCGATGTCGGTGGGGATGACCATCATCTACGGCGTGCTGAAGATCGTGAATCTTGCGCACGCGGGATTCCTGATGCTGGGCGCCTATTTTGTCTATGAGTTGTACACCCGATTTAACGTCGATCCTTTGCTCGGCGTGATCTTTGCGTTTCCCGTGTTTTTTTTGATCGGAGCTGGTATCTATTGGCTTTTGGTGCGCCGCATCCCTCGCTCGGATCAGCCTACCTTGCCCTCTCTCCTTCTTCTCTTCGGGCTTTGGCTCGTGCTGCAAAATTTGGGGTATTTGATCTGGGGCAATGGCGATCACGCGATTTTGACGCCGAGAACTTTTTCTACCTTTCAAATCGGCCCGATTATTTTTCCGACAGTCCGGCTGGTAGTTTTCGGAGCGGCAGTCGCTTCACTGGCGGGTCTGGAATTTGCTTTGCATCGAACGTGGTTCGGACGAGCGATTCGCGCGTTGATGCAGAATAGTGACGCGGGACGCATCGCCGGCGTAAACGTGGACCGCACGGCGCAGATAGCTTTCGGCATCGGCATCGCTTTCGCCGGAGCTGCCGGAGGACTGCTGGCGATGATGTATTCCTTCACGCCGGATTTTGGAGGGTCGTTTCTGCTTCGCGCTTTTGTAATTATCGTTTTAGGCGGGCTTGAATCCTTCGCGGGCGTGGCCGTGGGGGCATTGATTCTGGCGCTCGTGGAAACTTTCAGTATTTTGGTAATTCCATCCGGTTACCAACCGGCGATTTCGTTCTCACTGCTTGTGCTTGCGCTGGTAATACTTCCTGATGGAGTGGCTGGACTCTGGAAGAAGCGGCAGCGCCTAGCATGAAGGAGAATACGGCCGGGAGTAAGAATTCCGTTTCAAGGTTCATGGCAACGGCCGCGCCTCTCGTTCTTCTTCTCGTTTTAGCACTGGTTCCGCTGGTTGGCCCGGGGCCTAACACGATTCGGCTGTTGTTCATCTCGCTCGTGTGGATCACTGCCAGCGTTGCGTGGAATATCCTGGGTGGCTTCGCAGGCCAAGTCTCGTTCGGCTTTGCGGTGTTTTACGGCCTCGGTGCTTACGCCACGGCGATCTCGCTCAATGCGGGACTGGACCGCGTAACCTCCCTGGCATTGGCAGCGCTTGTGGGCGCGACTATTTCCCTCCTGGTAGGTCTACCCACATTTCGGCTGCGAGGACCTTACTTCGCAATAGCGACCATTGGCGTGAGCGAAGCCGTGCGCGTGGTGATGACAAATCTGGCTGTGACGGGTGGTGCGAGCGGTTACCGCATTACTGAAAAAGGCGCCTTCAATCAGCACCTGCATTTCTATATGGCGCTGGGCCTTGCCGCTGCAGCCGTGGCCATTTCCATGTGGATCAGGCACTCCAAGCTCGGTTTGGCGCTGATCTCTATTCGCGAGGATCAAGACGCCGCTTCCGATCTCGGAGTGAATCCCTACGGAACGAAGCTGCTGGCTCACGCGCTCGCCGCCGCTCTGGCAGCCGCAGCGGGCGGCGTTTATGCCGGATACTCGGCGTTCGTTCATCCGAACGGTGTTTTTGGATTTGACATCAGCGTTGCGATACTGCTGATGCCCATCATTGGAGGGATAGGAACTGTCTGGGGGCCTGTGATCGGCGCCGTCGTATATGGTCTCGTGCAAGAGGAGTTGATTGCTTCGTTTCCACAGTTTCACCTTCTGCTTTACGGCGGCCTGCTGATTCTGATTATTTTGTTTGAGCCTGGCGGAGTGCTTGGATTGATCAATCAATTATTCCGCTTCGTGAAAGCGAGGACTGGCGTTGGCGCCCATACTTAAACTCGATCGCCTTTCGAAAAACTTCGCCGGTCTCGCCGCCGTGAAGGATGTGAGCTTCGAAGTGGAAGAAGGAGGGCTGTTTGGCTTGATCGGGCCGAACGGAGCCGGCAAGACGACTCTGCTGAGCATTATCGCGGGCTCGATTCAACCTACGTCCGGATCGATCGTGTTTCAGGGACACGAAATATCCGGAGCGAAGCCTTACCACGCCGTCCGCGCCGGAATTGTGCGAACCCATCAAATTCCGAAACCTTTTCGAGGGCTTTCCGTACGCGAAAACGTGGAAGTGGGACTCCGCTTTGGCCGCAGCAAGCGAGCGGGGGATAAAACGAACAACGCGATGGAGTTTCTCGATCGCGTGGCTCTTGCTCACCTTCATCTCATGCCTGCTTCGGCGTTGTCGGTAGGCGATATGAAGCGGCTGGAACTGGCGCGAACTCTTGCGGCGCGCCCGAGCCTTTTACTATGCGACGAAGTCTGCAGCGGGCTCACGCAGACGGAAGCGGCGTCGATCCTGGAACTTTTGTGCGACATCCGCCGCGCCGGCACCTCGATTCTTTATGTCGAACACAATCTGAAAGCCATCATGTCAATCTGCGATCGCGTGATCGTGATGAATTCCGGGCAGAAGCTCGCCGAAGGGCCTCCGGAGGCCGTGCAGAACAACCCATCGGTGATCGAAGCGTACATCGGTAAGGCGGCGCACAAATAGATGGTGGAGCCTCAAAATCCGGAACGACTGCTCGAAGTTGAGAACCTCGACGTGGGTTACGGAGCGACTCGCGTTGTTTGGGACGTTAGCCTCGAAGTGGATCGCCGGCAAGTCGTCAGCCTCATCGGACCAAACGGCGCCGGCAAGACGACGCTGCTCAAGGCGCTCGCGGGTTTGCTGCCTGTACGAAAAGGAAAAATCATCTTCGACGGAAAGGACATCTCCTCCGAACCGGCGCATGAACGCGTGCAACACCATCTCTCACTTGTTCCGGAGGGCCGTCAATTGTGGTCGCGCATGACGGTGGAGGAAAATCTCCTGATGGGAGGATTTTCACCGCAGCTCCGTTCGAAGGCTCACTCTAATTTGGAACGGATCTACGAACTTTTCCCGAGGCTGAAAGAGCGCCGCAAACAGCTCGCTGGAACTCTTTCAGGGGGCGAGCAGCAAATGTGCGCGATCGGGCGAGGACTCATGGCTGAACCGCTGCTCCTGCTGTTGGACGAGCCGTCGCTGGGTCTGGCGCCCATCATGGTGGATCAAGTCTTTCAGCTGGTTCAAAGAATTGCGAGGGAGGGCGTCACGATTCTGGTTGCCGCGCAAAACGCGGATTACGCGCTGGAGATTTCTCAACGCACCTACGTGATGGAATGGGGCCGTATCACGCTCGAAGGGCCCAGTGAGGAACTTCGATCAAGCGACCACGTTCGCCGCGCCTACCTCGGCGCCACCGCGTAGCGTCAATCCCTACACACGGACACTAAGGCACAACCGCACAAGGCTTTCAAAAAAGACATGCGAGTTAAGTTCTGGTGGAGCCGACGGGGTTCGAACCCGTGACCTTCCCGGTGTTACCGGGACGCGCTCACCAATTGCTCAATGAACCTGCGATTTTTCTGCTTCTTGATTTGACTCTCGCGCCGCACTGCCTCCGACCGGGAGAGATATTCCTCGGAATACACGAGCGTCCACGGTCCTCTATTCTTCAGTGCCAATGAGTAGCCCGCATTGTGGTAAGCGACTCGTTCTATAAGATTCTTGGTCTGTCCAATGTAGTAACGACCGGTGGATTGACTCTGAAGAATGTAAACGAAGAATGTCATCGCGGATTTGGTGGAGCCGACGGGGTTCGAACCCGTGACCTCCTCGATGCCATCGAGGCGCGCTCCCAACTGCGCTACGGCCCCACGTTTCAGCTTGGTTGAATAATTTTATAGCATCCCGGTTCTGAAAGCACGAAACAATCGCGCTACTTGCGAGTCTTGTACCAGACGTAGCCCAGGGTGAAGAAAACCGAGGCGTTGTAGCCCGGGTTTTGGTTGCCGATGCTGGCGTTGGAGTGATGGACGATGTCCATTTCGAACGTCAGGGCGCGGCTTTGGCGCGTGAAGAGGTGAAAGCCGAGATCAATCTGCGGCGTGAAGTTCACTGTGGAAGTATCGCCCGGAGGAATGTTGGCGCGGGTGAACAGGGCGCCGCCGGCCACTCCGAAGAACGGCGAGACTTTTTGGAAATGCGTGAAGTTCCATTCCCAGAGGAAAGGCTTGACGCTGCCACCGTAGATGGCGCGATTCGGCGGAAAAACCATGTAGACAGGTATCACTTCGACTGCCCATTCGAAATTACCGCGCAGAATTCCTGGAAGGTGTTCTCCAGTAAGAACTAGACCGCCGCGGCCACCAGCGACTAGAAACTGTGTATTGTCGGACTTCCCAAGGCCGTCGCCACCGCCCGCGAAGACGCCGAGTTCCCAGGTACCGCGCGTAAGAGAGGATGAGGGCAAACCTTGCGCGGCCGCCACTGATGCGATGAGGAGAGTGAACATTGTGACGATCGAAATCTTCATGTGGCCTCGCTGGCTGTGCAGTTGATGACGAATCAGAGAGGGTAAGGCAGGTGCGCGAACCGGTCAAGCCGTCAGCGCGCACGTTGGTCGAAGGTAAACGAGCGGACCGGGTGGCTACTGAAGAATCGCGAAGGATTTTTGCCTGTGTCGGCTTAGAATACGTGCCCCATGGCGAAAATCACATTTCTCGGCGCTGCCGGCACCGTCACAGGCTCGAAATATCTGGTAGAAGCGGAAGGCAAGCGACTGCTTGTGGACTGCGGATTGTTTCAGGGCTCGAACGAGCTCGAACAGCGCAACTGGAACCAGCCGCCCGTCAATCCGGCCGCGATCGATTGGGTGGTGCTTACCCACGCGCACATCGACCACACGGGCTACACGCCGCGGCTCGTGCATCTGGGATATCGCGGCCCATTTTACGCGAACGCAGCGACGAATGAACTGTGCCAACTCCTGCTTCCCGATTCAGCGCACCTCCAGGAAGAGGACGCGCAGTACATCGCAAAGAAAGGCTACAGCCAACACAAGCCGCCGCTTCCCCTTTACACAATTGCGGAATCTCAGGCCGCGCTGAAACAATTCAAAGAAATTCCCCGCGCCGCACCGTTCACGATCAGCCCGCAATTCTCCGTGATGCCGCACGATGCCGGGCACATTCTTGGCTCATCCTGGCTCGAGCTGACAATCACGGAGAACGGGAAACAAATCCTCGTAGTATTTTCAGGTGACATCGGCCGATATAACCAGCCCATTCTGAAAGACCCTGAGCCGCCCAGCCGCGCGGACTACCTGCTTTGTGAATCGACGTATGGCGACCGGGATCATCCGACGGGCTCGGTAGCAGATGAACTAGCGATCGTGATCAACGACACAGTGAAGCGCGGCGGAGTAATCGTTATCCCTGCCTTCGCGGTGGATCGCACACAAATGCTCATGTACTACTTGCGCGAACTCGTAAATCAGAAGCGAATTCCTGTACTGCCGGTGTACGTGGACAGTCCAATGGCAATCAACGTGACGGACTTATACGTGCGCCATCTCGAAGACCACGACTCCGACTACATACAAGAAGAGCAGCACGGGCTGGGCGATCCGCTCAATATGAAGCTGGTTCATCTGACGCGTACAGTGGATGACTCGAAAAGAATTAATAACGTCACGACGCCATGCATCATTGTGTCCGCGAGCGGCATGGCTACTGGCGGACGCGTGCTGCATCATCTGGCACAGCGACTGCCCGATCCGCAAAATACAGTGCTGCTAGTCGGTTACCAGGCGCAAGGGACGAAAGGCCAAGCACTGCAGGATGGAGCGAAGTTCATCAGCTTGTTCGGCCAGCAGGTGCCCGTGCGGGCTCAAGTGGTTTCGATGGGGCAGCTTTCAGCGCATGCGGGAAAGAGCGAGTTGCTGCAATGGCTTTCGGGATTTACTGCCCCACCTCGGCAAACTTTTCTGGTGCACGGCGAGCCCGTGGCCCTCAATTCCCTGCGCGACGCGGTGACGGCGCAATTCAAATGGCCGGTGACGATTCCCGCTTACCTGCAAACGTTCGACCTGAATCCGATTTAACCAGCGGCTGCTAAACATCAGCATTAGAATTAATCCAATTCTACTTGACAGCGGGTGTACTATTCCGCGCAAATCCATTTGCGCGGAGGTGGGCCATGCATTGGCTCAGCAACCGCTTTTTTGTTCCTTTCTGTTGGTGTCTCTGCATCCTGGCTTTTGCGGTTCCCCGTTATGCCTGCGGGTTCCAATTCGGTAAAGAGCTATCCGGAATTTCCGGCAAGGTTTACGACGAGCAAACGCAACAGATCTTGAGTCGCGTAGAGGTCACCTTGCACGGCGCAGGCGGGATGATGCAAGCGCAACTGGTGACTAACGAATCCGGCAGATTCAACTTCGGCAACCTCTCGCGCGGCGACTACCAGATTGAAGCCAGGATGAACGGTTATCAGCCGTATAGCATCGCCGTCAACGTTGGGGGGGGCGAGAGCCAGGGCATGATGATTTACCTGAAGCGTTTGCCCTCAACCCTGGAAACACCAAGCGGGTCAACTGTGTCATCACACGAACTTTCGATGCCGACAAAGGCGCGCGACCTGGTGTATTCGGGCAAACAAAAGGTTTACTACGGAAAGAATCTGGACGGCGGCCTCAAGGATTTTCAAAACGCCGTCGTTATCGCGCCGGACTATTACGAAGCATACTACCAGATCGGGATGACGTATCTTGAGCTTGCGAAACGCGACGACGCCGAGATCAATTTTCGTAAATCGATGGAGTTAAGCAAGAACACGTACGGCGAACCGGTGATTGGAATGGGAACGATACTGCTCGACAAAGCCGACAATGCAGGCGGCGAAAAGATGATCCGGCGCGGGCTGGAGCTCAGCCCGAATTTCTGGCTCGGTCATTACGAACTAGGCCGAGCCTGTCTCGCGGAGAGTCATCTTGCGGACGCACAAAAGGCGGGCGAGCAGGCGCGGTCGTTGATGCCCAATGCCTCGATCGTTTACCGGCTGCTGGCGAACATCCACATGCGCGAGAAGGACTATCCTGCGCTACTCGAGGATATTGATGCCTATTTGAAGATCGATCCCACTAGCCCGGCAGTCGCCCAAGCGAGAGAAATGCGCGCAGAGGTGATTCAGAAGATTCGCGACGAGAAAGTGGTATCGGAGAATGGCACGCCGAAATGACCCGATGATAAGGCCCGCTAGCGAGTGGCGGCTTGCTGAACGAATGCAGGAACTTCCGTAAGGCGGAAACCCATAACGAACATCGGATGGGGGGCTACGCGACCCCAGCGGGCGAGTTCCCATTTCGCGCGCAAAAAGCGGACTTCCGGCTTCATCGAAAGATCTAGAATTTGTCGCGTGTCGCCACGATAGAACCGCTGCGGCATTTTCAGTAACGGCATTTTTCCCCACGCCTGGCCGTCCTCAGAACCGTAGATCGAGATGTCCACGGATTCCTGTTCGATCTGGTCAGTAATTTCGATCCAGCACATGAATGTGCGCGTGGCGCTCGAGCTGATTTCGTGCGCTTCGCCTTCCCCATTGGCAGTGAGCTTGGTGCCGGGTCGAATTAGATCGAACTCCATCGCCATCCCGTTGTCTCCTCGATGAAACCTCGCGGATTCTAGCATAGGTGTCCGGCTGCCGTAGAAAGCAAGGCGAGTTAGCTTGTTTTGAGTTTGGCGAGGCGCTCGGCAGCGGCCTGGAATGTTTTTTCGGTCTTGCAGAATGTGAAACGCAGATGCGTGCGGCCATCCGCAGGATTGCGATAGAAACTCGAGCCGGGGACGGCAGCGACGCCGATGTCTTTCACCAGGTATTTTGCGAACGCGATGTCGTCTGGAAAGCAGAAGGCGCTAATGTCCGTCATGATGTAGTAAGCGCCGTGAGGCTTGAAGCATTGGAATCCGGCGCCGGTCAGGATGCCGAGCAGCCGATCGCGGCGAGCAAGATACTCTTTGGCGAGATTTTCGTAGTAGCTTGGGGGCGACTGAAGCGCCACGGCCCCCGCTGCCTGCAGTGGAGCGGCGGCACCGACCGTGAGAAAATCGTGCACTTTGCGAATCGCCGACGTCACTTCCGGCGGCGCGATGGCCCAGCCGACCCGCCAGCCGGTGACGCTGTAGGTTTTTGAGAGGGCGTTGATGGTGATGGTGCGTTCGCGCATGCCATCCAGAGTGGCCATGGAGATGTGCTTCGCGCCGTCATAGAGCATGTGCTCATAGATTTCGTCGGTGATGGCGAAAGCGTTCCACCGCACGCACAGATCGCGAATCCCCTCGAGCTCAACGCGAGTGAAAACTTTCCCGGTGGGATTGTTGGGGGTGTTGAGGATGATCGCCTTCGTCGCGGGCGTGAAGGCTGCGGCCAATTCTTCGGGATCGAATTTCCAGTCGGGCGCGTGAAGCTTTACAAATCGCGGCTTCGCGCCGGACAGAATCGCATCCGGCCCGTAGTTCTCATAGAACGGCTCGAAGACAACCACTTCGTCGCCCGGATTGATGATAGCCATCATCGAGGACATCATCGCTTCGGTGGAACCGCAGCAAACCGTGATTTCGCGCTCGGGATCAATGGCAAAGCCGCCAGTGCGCTCGAATTTCTCAGCGATGGCATTGCGCAGCGATTTGGCTCCCCATGTGATGGCGTACTGATTGATATCCGCGGCGATCGCTTCCTGGGCGGCGCGCTTGATCTCGGCCGGGGCGGAAAAATCGGGAAATCCTTGCGAAAGATTCACGGCACTGTACTGCAAAGCGAGGCGCGTCATTTCGCGAATCACGGATTCGGTGAACTGCGCGGCTTTGGCGGAAAGGCGCTCGCTAGTGGCGATGGCGCGTTCGGCTTTGGCGGGGTTCATTTTGCGGCGGCGCTCCGTAGAGTTTGCGGTAAATGCTTGCGTTGCGCGTGACGATTTCAACGTACTCGCGAGTTTCGGTGAACGGAATCGAATCCACAAACTCCGCGATTTCGCGGTAGTGCTGCCCTGCATTCCATTGCGCCACGCGCTCTTCTCCCGCATTGTACGCGGCCAGCGCCGATTCCACACTTCCGAAATCCTTTTGCAGACCGGAGAGATAGAGCGTACCCAGACGCACGTTGTAATCAGGGTCCACAAGGCGCCCTCGCGCGTATCCGATCTTTGCGCTGCGCGCTAGCCTCTTTGCCGTTTTTGGAAGCAGCTGCATCAGTCCGTACGCGTTCGCTCCGGAACGTGCGTCGGGGTCAAACGCCGACTCCTGGCGAATCAACCCGGCGGTGAGCGACGGCGCAAGGCCCACATGCGCGGACCATTGATGAATTGGGCCGGCGAACGGCATGGGGTAAGCGGCGAGCCAGACTTCCCGCGGAACCGTATCGAAAGGGCGAGATTCAAGCTGAGTGAAAATCTGTCGCACAGCGACGATAGCGACTCCGCAGTGGCCGGCGAGAATCGCCTGCTGCGCCACTTCGAGAAGAAGGCGCGGCTCGCCCGTGGCAGCATAGGCAGCCCGAAGTTCGAGTTCGGCGGAGGAATCGAACGCAATGGTGCGAAGTGCGTCGGCGCGCGCCTGGCGCTCGGCGGCGGCTGGCGGAATCGCATCGCCCAAAGGCGCCGCCGGCGGAACGGCGGGAATCGTGTCGAGCACGTTGGGATCTTCTACGCCGCCGCTGCCTAATGCGAGATCGCGAGCAGCGGCAAGACTCTGGAAATAATTCTGCGGGTAGCGGGTTTGGAGCTTTCCATAGTAAGCGCGCGCCAGTTTTGGATCGCCAGCTTCTTCCGCTAAACGGCCGAGCCAGTACAGCGCGTCAGGCGTGAACTGCGAGCCAGGGAAGCGTCGCAAGTAGTCCGTGAGCAGGCTTGCAGCATCGGGTGTGCGCTTCAGGACAGCGGTCCAAACGACGCGCCATTGCGAAGGAACGGCGTCGGGCGAAGTGGAAAAATTATCCGCGACCCGCTTGTAGTAGGCGGACGCGCGGTCGCGATCGAGCTGCACCCAGTAATAGTTCCCTGCCAGAAAGAGCGCTTGTTCGGCCCAGCGGCTTTGCGGCGCGCGCGTCGCAGCCGATTCCACGGCCTGCGGCATTTGCGAATCCGGGGAGACGTTGCGGTAATACTGGGCCAGCGTAAAAAACCTTTCGGCATCGACATCGGGGTCGCCGATTTGGAGCGCAGCGATGGCAGAAACTCCACCGCCGAGCGCCACTCCGCATTCGAGAATCCGCAATTCCGCGCGCTCCTTATCGGCGCCCGAAAGCTGAGGCAGAAGCTGCGCATATTCGGTTCGCGCTTCGCTCCAGAGCCTGCCGTTGAACAATGCGCCCGCATGAGCAAAGCGCTGGTCGAGTGGAATTTCCTGATAACCCGATTTCAAAGTGGTGCGGAGAAAATCCAGTTTCGCATTTGCCTGCCGCGCCTGCTCAATGGTCGGATAACGGAGATAGAGAAGCTGATAGTCCTCGACGGCCTCCAACGGGCGGCCAGCTTGTTCGCGCGCCTCGCCGCGGAGAAAAAGCAGCGCCGGCTTGGTCTTCGTCGCTGGGTAACCGTCCAGAGCCTCCAGAGCTATATTGGGCTGATTCAGCGCAATGGCAGCTCCAGCGAGAGACTCCAGAGCCTGGTCGGTCATCACTGAATCAGGAAAATCGGAGCGCAGCGTTTGCAGTTGCGCGATTGCATCGCCTTGTTTGCTGAGGGCGACATTCGTTTCCGCATTCCAATACAAAGCGTACTCGCGAAGCAGTGGATCGGATTGCGCACGAGCAAGCCATTTGGTGGCAAGGCCGAAGTTCGTTTTCGAATAGTCGTAGTAGCCCAGGGCGAGAGCGGCGCGCGCACCGTAGGCATTTCTTGAATTTTGATTCGCGAAAGCACTCAGCTTTTCATAGGCCGCCGCCGGATTTTTCTTCTTTAGCGCACGGGATAGGTCCTGAAGCTGTGCCATCGTCGAAGTGGTTGGCGCTTTCGACGCAGTGGTGTCCGGTGAGGCCCGTCGGGATGAGCGCGGTTTTCGCTGGCTCTGTGCAGACGCGCCGGACGCAAAAATAAGCCAAGTCGCGGCTACGCCCAGCCAGCGGCCCGAGGATTTCACCGTGGTCGTTTTAGTGCCGCAGAACGGGCGAGGGATACGGATATTCTCCAAGGGCTTCCGTATCTCCCTCAGCGAGAATTTCCACCATCCAGTGATGAAAATAATCCACTGGCTGCTCCAGAATCGCGCGGAAACGGCGGTCGTATTCTTTTCGGGCTTTATCGAGGTCACTGCGCAACCGAATACAGATGTCCTTGTGCTCGCGAGCCGCTTTCACGTCTTTCGGCCGCAATAGTTTGATGTCCTGCATGGCCACTTTGGCTACTCGATTCGCGCGACGATGCAGATCTTGAATCTCGGGTGGCAGGCTCGCCACGTTGAAGGCCTGCGATTCAACGACAGCCGCCTGGTCGGCCATCACTTCGGCTTGTGCAGATTGCTCAGCGACAGGAGCTTCCGCCTGTTCTACATGGGCGGTCGGGACGGGTGGCTCGTACGCGGGCTCAGGAGCTGCTTCTTCCTCTGGTTCTGCCACCGCCGCTGAAGACGATCGCGCCTGCGCGTGTGTGACTGACGAAGCCGCCTCCGCCAAATCCTCAGCCTCAACCGCGGCTGACGAATCGCGAGGCTTCAGGGCTACCGCAACGAAGTTTGACAACACCGAAAGGCCCGCGGCGAGGGAGGAGGCCGCTGTTTGCGCCCGAAGCATCGCTGGAAGAGCGTTGCTAGGCCGCGTGGATGAACAGGCCGCGACCAGGTCCGCGTAGGCCTGATGAAGTTCGTCGGCAGTGCGCTGAAGCGGAGCGAGATTATCGCGCAGCGCGCGCGATACCGCTTCTTCCAGCGCTCTATCGAGCGATTTTTGGCGCTCTTTCATGTTGAGTTACCTATTTGCGATTATGAAAACGGTCGGCGGGAGTGTCAACTGACATTCGGGCAAGGCGTTCCTGGGCGTACAGCACTGCTCAGTGAATAAGCCGGTTAAAGACCCATCAAACGAACCCATTTGTTTTCAGGCCATTACCGATTCGGCCGCGACCGGCAGCAGAGATTGCCCGGAAATGTTAAAATAGAGCCTCCAACGGGGGCGACACGGTTTCGACGGAAGCTGTCGCGGCTCGAAGGCATGCCGGGCCCCACCTGCCCGCTATCGGGTGGAACAACACAACTGGCAACTCACAGTTGGCTCTCGCTGCCTAGATAAAACTAGCTAGCGCGTCTCCTTAACCGTCGCCTACGCGGTTGAGATGAGGCGTCACACAGTAGGCTGGCCGTCGCGTTTCGGTCCGTAATGCGGCGGTAAGATCATCGGACTAGCCGGGAGCGCGTCTTGCCCGCTCTGAGCTCTCTCGGTGAAACAATCGGAACGGGACAAGCATGTAGTCTTCGAGTTGCAAGGCTTTTCGGACGGGGGTTCAACTCCCCCCGCCTCCAAAATTTCGCGAAGCGAAATTTTGTCCTGAGCGAGCCCATGTTTCGGGGCGAGTCGAAGGGCAAAGTAGCCATGTTCCACGCCTACATCTTGAGATGTGGGCTCTTCGGACGATCCCGATCGCCGATTGATCGAACACAATCAAGGCAAAGGCTCCGAGTGGACAGCTGCGCGGCGCCCCGTCGCGCTGGTTTGGATCGAACAGCATTCGACTTTGTCTTCGGCTCGCAAGCGCGAGAATCAAATAAAACGATGGAATCGCGCAAAGAAGGACGCTTTGGTTGGAGGTTCCCTTCGACTCCGCTCAGGACGGGCCTAACCGCCCGCAACTCCCCCCGCCTCCAAAATTTCGCGAAGCGAAATTTGCCCTGAGCGAGTCAGTGTTTCGGGCGAGTCGAAGGGCAAAAT
>Ga0209525_1000125_pt1 | contig 23634 bp, 19 predicted proteins | sample JacPin_JW_Ref_O1_FD_187958 | JGI IMG/M metagenome (GOLD analysis project Ga0209525, IMG submission 187958) | Forest soil microbial communities from Algoma, Ontario, Canada - Jack Pine, Ontario site 1_JW_Ref_O1 (SPAdes) (version 2) | ecosystem: Environmental > Terrestrial > Soil > Boreal... | reverse complement strand
CGGATTGGGCACGTCTCAGGCGCCGGCCTGCCGCCGAGAAGTTGCCTTCCTCGGCCGCGGCGATGAAAGTCCGTAATTGATCGAGCGAGACGCCATCAAGCATGACTTCTCTCCTGAGCCGCGATCGAGCACGGCTTTCAGATTCTCAGCTCCAGCGGAGCTCCTAGCGGCATCATACTACGTCCGTACATAGTGATGTCAAACTGTTCGCAACTTCACCGGCTCATCTGAGTTGCTCGATCAGACCCGCGCTGCTCATCGCCGGGAACTCACCGTCCGTGCCCGCAGAAAGCTGGCGCCACTTGTCGAGTTCCGCACGCATCCCGGAGAGCTTCTGCTCGGCCGCGCTGACCGCAATTGACCCGGCGAGGAAACGCATGGGAGGGGCAGCTTCGTTTGCCAAGCGCACTATCGCGTCAGCCAGTCTCGACGGATCCCCAGGTTGCCGTCCGTTGCGTGCAGCCAATCCTGCGAGCAGCTGAGCGCGCCGATCGTCGTAGTCGGAGATCCGGGTTTGACCGAATCGAAGCGATTCGGGCTTGAGAAAGTCTGTGCGAAATGGCCCGGGCTCGATGATGGTCACGTACAGACCGAAGGGTGCGATCTCCTTGGCTAAGGCTTCGGAAAATCCTTCGAGCGCGAACTTGCTTGCGCAGTAGAGCGAATACAACTGCGCGCCGATGACTCCACCAAGAGATGACAGGTTGAAAATTCTCCCCTGTCGGGCGCGGCGCATTACCGGCAATACGGCCCACGTGACGTTGAGAACTCCGTTTAGGTTGGTGGCGAACTGCGCCTCGGCATCTTGCGTCGTTAGCTCCTCGAAGAAGCCCACGTGACCGTAACCGGCGTTATTTACCAGCACGTCGATTGCGCCGAATCTCGCCACCGCCGCATCGACAGCACGGCGCGCCTGATAGGTGTTGGCCACGTCCAATTTGACTGACAGGAGCTGCTCATCATCCGGCCCAAGCACATCGGCGATCGCCTTCCGGCTGCGCCCCGTGGCTACCGCTCGATCTCCAGCCTTCAGGACGGCCTTCGCGATCTCGGCGCCGAGTCCGCGGCCGGCGCCGGTAATGAACCAGGTTTTTGCCATCTTCGCCTCTTCAAGTCCCAAAAAAGTAATGACGCTTAAACAGTGGCCGCCACGCGTCCTGTGGACGGCTGTCTAATGGTCCGTTGCGCTGAGGCGAGGTTCGACCAACCGCACGAACGCGATGTAATGACGCGGCACACCGCTGCAGCGCCCAGGGCCAAAACGTACGATAGATCGACCGATGGCAGGCGCGCGTAGACTCTTGCCAAGGCGCGCTGTCGCACATCGGCGCTCTCGCCCTGCGCCAGGGCTGTTTCGATTTCGTCTACGAGATTCGGCATGCACGCGCGAAGTAACCCGACCAGCACCGGGGCACGGGCAGCAACGATAGCGCTGTCCCACAGCGCGCCCCGCGCTATCAAATCGCTTGCCGCGACCTTCCCGGATGGTTTGACGATGCGCAGCACGCTGCGTGTGCCATCCTCGAACCAGCGGCCGGGTACGATATACCCTGACTCGGTGGCCGGCTGTTCAGGTTTGATCCCAATGAGAGCCAAGTTGTTTCGAGTGTGCGCGGTTGGGGTGGCGGCGTCGAGCAGACTGCTCGCAAGCGCTGTTTCGTTGCTCACATAGTGATCCGTTGGCATCGCTATGATGCGCGCCGAGGGGTCGCGTTCGAGCATTGTGAGAGCCGCGAGCAGCACTTCTATCGCTGAACCCCGGTAGTGCGGTTGCGCGATGACATTCCCGCCCGGAAGCATTGCGAGCGATTCGCTCCAGCGGAGCTTCTGCGCGCGGTCGATGACCGCAACGATTTGATCGCGGGGCACGATTGAACGTGCGCGCGAGAGCGTCATCTTGAACAGCGTTTGCCGGTCAAGCGGTGCGGCGAATTCGTCGGAAGAATTGTTTACGCGATGGTCTTGAGATTCGTGCGGATCGGCGCCGGCGCCGGTAAGCAATATCACCCATGTGCGCTCACGATTGCTCATTCCAGGACCCACGATGCGAAATACATGCGTCTTGGCGTGCCCGGATCAAACGGGAATGCGTCCATGTACCAGAGGCTAATGTGGGGAGATCTAGCTGCATAGCTCATATCTTTCGATGGGAACTATCGAAGGCGACGATGGCTCGTTCAATGGCCACCCCACGCGCTCGTCGCAGGTGCATGTGATATTGATCGGCCCAGGCGATATATCACATCTAGTTATATGGGCTACCGGGCGCGAAGCCATGGCGCTAGCCTCCGCGAACGCGATTTAGGAGTACTTTTCATGGCTAGCTCAATCCCTCACGGCGCGCGTTCAACGGCAAATCAGGTTCTCGCGGGAGTGGATCTCACGAGGAGATGGATTTTGGTCACGGGATGCGATGAGGAGATCGGATTCGAGACGATGAATGCATTGGCTGCGAACGGCGCCCACGTTCTCGGACTCGCGGGCTCATTGGCCAGCGCGAAAAATGCCTGCGATCAGATCGGACCACGCGCGACGCCTGTCGCGTGCGATCTCGCCGATCTCGATTCGGTGGCCGCCGCGGCCGGGATGATCAGAGGCCTCCAAGTGTCGCTAGATGCGATTGTTACCAACGCAGAGGTGGAAATGCCATCGACGCTGCGCACGAGCTACGGAGTGGAGCTTCAGTTTCTCGGCAATCATATCGGTCACTTTGCTTTGGTGAACCAGCTGTTGGATCTCGTGCGCAACGGCACCGGGCGCATCGTTATCGTCAGCAGCAGTGCGAGCATCATCCAGGCGCCTGCGGAGGGGATCATGTTTGACAATCTCGACGGTCGTCGATTTTACGATCCGATGACATTTTATGGACAATCCAAGTTCGCGGTGGCGCTGTACGCGAAGGAGCTATCGCGTCGGTTGCGCCGACGTGCGATCGCGGTCAACTCGCTGCATCCCGGTGCCTCGAAGGTGACCGGCGTACGCCACAACCTTTTGCTGCCCTTGAGAGTGGTGCGATCAACGGTTCAACTTTTCATGAAATCGACGGGCCAGCGAGCCGCAACGGCAGCGTTGCTTGCGGCGAGTCCCCGCGTCATGGGAATCACCGGGGAGTATTGGTCGGACTGTCAGGTTGCCGACGGGAATCCGCTATTGAATGACAGTGAGCTTGCAAAGCGTCTGTGGCAGGTCTCCACGCAGATCGTGGAACGGATAACGAATGCAACTCGAACCAACACTGCCGGCTGGCTGGTTGGGCGCGAGGCCACCGAACCTCGATCTATTTGAACGATAAGCCATATCGAAATATATAGGCTACCGAGGTAGACGATTCGACACTACCCTTCACTCATGCAAGCAAACGCCTCCCTTGTTTTCCGCCGCTGATTCAGCGCGTCGAAGGGAAAGCCCGGCAAATGAGGAGGACGGAGTGACAGGCTCATGGACTTTATTGCAGAAGGGACCTGCACTTCTCTGCTGTTTCTTGATTGTTGTGCAATGCGCTGGATGCGGCGAAAAGAAGCCGCCTCCGGGAGCTGCCCCGCAGGTGCAGGTCGTACCGGTAGTCCAAAGGGATGTCAGCATCTATAGCGAGTGGGTGGCGACGCTGGATGGGTATGTCAATGCGCAAATTCAACCGCAGGTGAGCGGTTACCTGATCAAGCAAGACTATCGGGAAGGGTCCTTTGTCCATAAAGACGATGTGCTCTTTGAGATCGATCCTCGTCCATTCCAGGCTGTGCTCGACCAAGCGAAAGCGCAGCTCGCACAGGCAGAAGCACAGCTCGGCAACGCCACGCTCAACGTCAATCGCGACATCCCGGAAGCCGAGGCGAATGCCATTGCGCGCAGTCAGCTCGAGGGCGACACCCAGGCGCAGTTGGCCGCGAAGGCGACCGTGGCCGCTGGGCGCGCCGCGGTGGAGCAGGCCGCCCTGAATCTGAGTTTCACGAAAGTACGCTCGCTCATCAGCGGAATTGCCGGCATCGCGCAGGTCCAAGTCGGCAACCTCGTCACGCCATCCGCCGTGCTCACGGGCGTATCGCAGGTGGATCCCATCAAGACCTATTTTCCGATCAGCGGAGAGGATTACCTGCGGATCGCCGATAAGATTCACCCCGAGACGGTGAATCTGCTGTCGAGCGATTCACCGATCCCGCTGCAGTTGATACTCGCCAACGGCAATACGTACGCGCGCAGCGGAGGCATCCTCTTCGCCGATCGGCAAGTGGATCAGCAGACCGGAACGATTCGGATCGCCGGGGCATTCGCGAACCCCGGCAACATCCTGCGGCCCGGGCAGTACGGCAAGGTGCGCGCCGTAACCCAGATCCTCAAGGGCGCATTGATGGTTCCGCAGCGGGCCGTATCGCAATTGCAAGGATCGACTCAAGTCGCCGTGGTGGGGACCGATAACAAAGTCGCCATCCGCTCCGTTCAAACCGGCGAGCGCGTCGACACCATGTGGGTGATTACAGGCGGCCTGGCGGCGGGCGATCGGGTCGTCGCGGAAGGCGTTCAAAAAGTCAAAGATGGCAGCCTCGTCACACCCACGCCGTTTACCTCCGCATCCGCGCCAACGCCTACCACCGCATCCGCCGGTCACTGAAAAATGTCCAAGTTTTTCATCAATCGACCGATCGTCGCCATGGTGATTGCGATCCTGACGGTCATCGTCGGCGCCATCACCATTCTCGGGCTGCCGATCTCGCAATTTCCCAACATCGTTCCCCCCGAAACGAAACTTCAAGCCACCTTCGTCGGTGCCGATGCTGAGACCCTCGCACAATCGGTCGCAACGCCCATCGAGGAACAGATGAGCGGCGTGGACAACATGAACTACATGTGGTCGGTGAATGCGACGGCCAATGGCCAGACGACCATGATCGTGGATTTCGGCGTACAGACCGATCCCAACACAGACCTCATTCTGACCCAGGTGCGCGAGACCCAGGCGGCATCCCAACTGCCGTCCAGCGTAACGCAGTACGGCGTTACCGTACAAAAATCGACGAGCGCGCCGCTGATGATCGTGGCGCTGTATTCTCCCCACGGTACGTACGATGCGAAATTCCTGGCGAACTATGAATACATCAACATCAATGATCCCGTCACCCGGGTCGCGGGAATTGCCAGCGTGCAGGTGTTCGGCGCAGGGCAGTACGCGATGCGCATGTGGCTCAAACCGGATGCGCTCACCAAGCTCGGCGTCACGGTATCCGACGTCGTCAACGCGGTTCAGTCGCAAAACACCGTAAATCCCACCGGACAAATGGGTGGCGAACCGGCGCCCAAAGGTCAGGAGTTCACCTATTCGGTGCGCGCGCAGGGCCGTCTGACGACGCCGGAACAATTCGGCGACATCATCGTGCGCGAGAATCCCGGCGGCGGAGCCGTTCGGGTGAAGGACGTGGCGCGCATCGAACTCGGCGCGCAGACCTACACATTGGCGGGACGATTGAATGGGAAGCCCGCAGCAGCCCTGGCGATCTATCAGCTGCCCGGTTCCAATGCCGTCAATGACTCCAAAGCGGTGCAGGCGCTGATGGCGCAGCTGAAGAAGAGCTTTCCGCCGGACATAGACTACGCCATCGCCCTGGACCAAACGAAAGCCGTCACCGAGGGTATCCGGGAAATCGTGTTGACCCTTGGCATTGCGCTGGTGCTCGTAATCATCGTGGTCTATCTTTTCCTCCAGGGTTGGCGCGCCACACTGATACCGCTGCTCGCCGTGCCCGTGTCGCTGGTCGGCACTTTCGCATTTTTTCCGTTGTTCGGTTTCTCCATCAACACGCTGTCGATGTTCGGCATGGTGCTGGCCATCGGCCTGGTCGTCGACGATGCGATTGTGGTGGTCGAGGCAGTCGAGCGCCATATTGAGGAAGGCATGGCGCCAAAGGATGCCGCGCTGAAAGCCATGCAGGAGATCTCAGGGCCCGTCATCGGCATTGCTCTGGTGCTCTCGGCGGTATTCATCCCCACGGCCTTCATACCGGGCATTACCGGGAGGTTGTACCAGCAATTCGCGGTCACCATCGCGATTTCCGTGATCATCTCGGCGTTCAACGCGCTCAGTTTGAGTCCGGCTCTTGCCGCGCTGCTGCTTCAACCCAAGAAAGCCAACGCCGGCGCGCTGCGAAAGTTCTTCGACTGGTTCAATCGAATGTTTAAACGCGCCACCGACGGTTACGTCAGCGTGAGCCGGACGCTGATACGCAAAAGCGGCGTGGCAGTGGCCGCTCTGCTGCTGTTCGGCGTCGTAGCCGTCTTTTTTGGCGCGAAGTTGCCGTCCGGGTTCCTGCCGGATGAGGATCAAGGCTATGTCTATATCAACCTTCAGCTTCCGAATTCGGCTTCGTTGGAGCGCACCGAGCAAGCCGCGCGTGAGATCGAGAATATCCTTGCCAACACGCCCGGCGTTCAATACACGACCAGCGTCATCGGCTTCAGCCTGCTCAGTTACATTCAGACCAGCTACAACGCATTCTTCTTTGTCACCTTGAAGCCCTGGCCGGACCGCGACCAAAGCCAGCAACTCCAGGCCATCAAGCAGCGCCTAAATCAGCAGCTGAGCAAGCTTCCGCAGGGTGCCGCCATCAGCTTTTCGCCTCCGGCCATTCCCGGCGTCGGCACTTCCGGTGGTTTCACGTTTGTGCTGGAGGATCGGGGAGGTAATGACATTCCGTATCTGGCGGCGAACGTCGATAAGTTTTTAGCCGCTGCCCGCAAACGCCCGGAAATTGCGGGGATCAATACCTCTTTCCTGCCCAGCGTTCCGCAGCAGTTTGTCGAGGTGGATCGCGATAAAGCGCTCAAACAAGGCGTGGCGATCTCGGACGTCTACACCAGCTTGCAGGCGTTCATGGGCGGAATCTTCGTCAACTACTTCAATCGGTTCGGCCGCCAGTGGCAGGTTTACGTGCAAGCCGACGACAACTTTAGAGGCGCCGTTCAAGACACCGAGCAATTCTATGTCCGCAACAATACCGGCGAGATGGTTCCGCTGTCGGCTTTGACCAAGTTCGAGCCGCGCTTCGGTCCTGAGTACATCATGCACTACAACGAGTACCCGTCGGCCCAGATTAACGGCAACGCCGCACCCGGCTATAGCTCCGATCAGGCCATGGCCGCCCTCGAACAAGTGTTTGCGCAAACCATGCCCCAGGACATGGGCTATGACTATCTGGGTATGTCGTTCCAACAGAAGCTGGCAGAGCAGGGTGTTTCGTCCACGACTATTTTTGGAATTTCCATACTGTTTGTTTTCTTGATTCTGGCGGCCCTGTATGAAAGTTGGGCGCTGCCGTTCAGCGTGCTATTGAGCACGCCCGTGGCCGTTTTCGGGGCTTTTGGAGTGTTGCTCCTGCGGCGCTTGTTCATCCAAGCCTTCTATCCGGCGTACATGGTCGATATGGAAAACGACGTGTACTCGCAAATCGGCCTGGTGATGTTGATCGGTCTGGCGGCGAAGAACGCAATCCTGATCGTGGAGTTTGCCAAGGACGAATACGAGAAGGGCAGGCCACTCGTCGATGCCGCGCTCGCGGGTGCGAGGCTGCGTCTGCGGCCCATTTTGATGACCTCCTTGGCGTTCGTATTCGGCTGCGTGCCCCTCTGGTTCGCGTCGGGTGCCGGGTCCGTTGCCCGTCGAATCATGGGCACGACGGTCATCGGCGGCATGTTGGCGGCGAGCGCGATCGGCATCTTCTTCATCCCCGCGATTTTCTACGTCGTGGAGACGCTCTCAGGCGCCAAGCGCAAGGATATGGCTCCCTCCGCGGCCGCTGATCCAGCGAAGAGCACGTGAAGTGAGAAGTTGCATTTGCCTGATACTCGGATTGCTGCTCGCGGGGTGCCTGGTCGGGCCGAATTACAAGCGACCCCCGGTCGAAGCACCCGGCGCCTACCGCGGCGAGAGTCAGGCGCCGATGGCCGCATCCGAAACACTGGGCGATGAAAAATGGTGGGACGTATTCCAAGATCCCGTATTGCAGCAGTTGATCCGAACCGCGATCGAGCAGAACTATGACCTTCGAATAGCCGCAAGCCGCGTGCTTCAGGCGCAGGCGCAAGTTGGAATTACGCGCGCCAACCAATTTCCCACGGTGAGCGCGGGAGCGGAAGCATTCAGCGAACGCAATCCGAAGATATCCAGCGCATTTCCATCCTATGAGGCAAACGCCGGTGAGGTCGATCTGGCGGTGGTGTGGAATCTGGATTTCTGGGGAAAATACCGCCGCCAAACCGAGGCCGCGCGCGCCAGCTTGCTCGCGTCGCGATGGGGCCAACATGCGGTTCTCGCCACCGTGGTCTCGAGCGTGGCGAGCGACTATTTCACGCTTCGCGAGCTTGATTTGGCGCTGGACGTGTCGAAGAAGACCCTGGCGGCCCGTCAGGACTCGTTGCGGCTTACGAGCGTGCTCGCCAAGCACGGCTCAGCATCGGCGCTCGATCTGCGCCAATCGGAGCAACTGGTATATACGGCGGCGGAGACCATCCCGGATCTCGAGCGCCAGATTGCGCTGCAGGAGAACTCTCTCAGCATTCTGCTCGGTCGTAATCCGGGTCCCATTCCGCGCGGCCGCCCGCTTACCGAGCAGCCGAATCCGCCGGCGATTCCCGTCGGCCTCCCGTCGGAATTGCTCGAGCGCCGCCCCGACATCCGCGAAGCGGAGGCAAATCTGGTCGCGGCGAACGCCGAGATTGGAGTCGCCAAGGCCGCGTTTTTTCCCAGCATTTCGCTCACCGGTACGGCCGGATACGAAAGCTTCGCGCTCAACAACCTCTTTACCCATTCGCAGAGAATGTGGAACGGGGCCGCATCGCTTACCCAACCAGTGTTTGCGGGGGGAGCGCTGCGCGCGGGAAAACGCCTCGCCGAAGCGCAGGAGCAAGAAATGCTTCTCACCTATCAGCAAACGATCATGAACGCCTTCGAGCAAGTATCCAATTCCCTCATTGCCTATCAGAAGGGCCGTGAGTTCCGCGAGCAGCAGGAGCTATTGACGACGGCGGCGGAAGATGCCGACCGTCTCTCAAAGATACTGTACGAGCACGGCGGAGCGAGCTACCTACAGGTGCTGATAAGTGAAAACAACGATTTAGCCGCGCAGCTCAATCTTGCGCAGGCAGACCTCAACGAGCGCCTCGCGCTGATTCAGATCTACAACGCGCTCGGCGGTGGCTGGCAATGAGCAATGCATTTCACGCCAAACGTTCTTCCAGCGGCCGGTAGTCTCTCCTTGCGGGCCCGGTATACAGCTGGCGCGGACGGCCGATCCTCATATGCGGATCGGAGACCATTTCCTGCCAATGGGCGACCCAGCCGGCGGTGCGCGCGATCGCGAACATGACGGTGAACATGGAACGTGGAATTCCCAGGGCGCTGTAAATGATCCCCGAATAGAAATCGACATTCGGATACAACTTGCGCGACACGAAGTAGTCATCTTTGAGAGCGATTTCCTCGAGCTTCAGCGCAAGCTCGAACAGCGCGTCATTGCCCTTACCCATCTTTTCAAGCACGCGGTAACACATGCTGCGGATGATCTTGGCGCGCGGATCGAAATTTTTGTAGACCCGGTGACCGAAGCCCATCAAGCGCACGCTGGACGACTTGTCTTTGACGCGCGCCAGAAATTGTCCGATGTTGGCCGCCGAGCCGATGTCGTTCAGCATGTCGAGCACCGCCTCGTTTGCGCCGCCGTGCGCGGGACCCCAGAGCGCAGAAACTCCGGCGGAAATTGCCGCGTACGGATTTACACCGGTGCTTCCCGCGAGTCGCACCGTCGAGGTGCTGGCGTTTTGCTCATGGTCGGCATGAAGAATGAACAACAGATCCAGCGCTTCCACGGCCAGCAGATCGATGGAGTAGGGCTCGCAGGGAACCGCGAAAAACATGTTGAGGATATTGGCGCAATAAGACAGGTCGTTTCGCGGATAGACGAAAGGCTGACCGAGGGAATGTTTGTAGGCGGCGGCAGCGATGGTCGGCAGTTTCGCAATGATGCGATGTGCAAATATTTCCCGATGCCGGGGATCATGGATGTCGGTGGTGTCGTAGTAGAAAGCGGCCATCGAGGCGACCACCGCGGAGAGCATTGCCATGGGATGCGCGTCGTGATGGAAGCCCTGGAAGAGCCGGAGCAAGCGTTCGTTGACCATCGTGTGCCGCGTGATTGAATCGCGAAATATCTTGTACTTCGCCTTCGAGGGCAACGCGCCGTTGATCAGCAGATCGGCGACTTCCAGATAGCTGGAGCGCTCAGCGAGTTGTTCGACCGGATAACCGCGGTACAAGAGTTCGCCCGCGTCGCCGTCTATGTAGGTGATTTTGCTCTCGGTGCTGGCCGTGGACATGAATCCCGGGTCATAGGTGAATACCCCCAAGTCTCTCGTGAGATGCGAGATATCGAGCACGTCGGGCCCGAGTGTGCCAGGCATGACATTCAGTTCAGCGGCTCTGTGAGTGACGGGATTCTTGAGTTCGTATTTCGCTGCGGCGCTGGCTGACATGGGATCTCCAGGAATCGGAATGAACGGACTCCTAGGCTAGAGGGTCGGGATCAGAGTTAGAAGCCTCTATCTCTCGATGACAGCCATCGACAGCGACGATACATGCCATCGAGAAATACAGGCTACAAAGATTGACCGCCTCGGCTTACTCTCGATGCATGCAAAATCCGTCCGCGGCGATACCGAGGGCTCTTTCTCACGCTATGGCGGCAAGCCCCCTACTCAGCGACCTGAAGCTCGTGCGGTATGCCCAGTCTGGCGCAGACTGGGCCTTCGACCAGTTGGTACTCAAGTACCGGCCTCGGATAGTTGAGTTGGCGATGCGCTACACGCGCAATGCCGATGATGCGGAAGATGCCACCCAGGAAACGTTCATCAAAGCGTACCGAGGGCTTCGACGTTTTCGCGGCGCCTGCGCGTTCTACACTTGGCTCTACCGCATCGCCAGCAATTGCGCGCGGAGTCTCTTGAAAGCGCGGCGGCGCGATTTCCTGAGCAACACCATTGACTTCGCCGAGTTCCGCGATGCGGCCCGCCTGCCGACGCGCCTGCGGGAATTGGCAACGCCGGAGGAACTGGCGGTCACCGCGGACATCCGCGGGACGGTGAATTCCGCCCTGGATGGTCTCTCCGAAGAGAATCGCACGGTAATCACCTTGCGCGAAATCGATGGATTGAGTTATCAGGAGATTGCCTCCGCGATGTCCATTCCGGTCGGCACGGTGCGCTCACGGGTCTTCAGGGCGCGCGACTACATCGATCATAAGTTGCGCCGCGTTCATGACGGCGGTCTGGGTCGCCACACACCGCCAGTCTCGGACTAAGTCCGCGCCGCGCGCTCCCGCTCGCCGGCTTGCGCGGACAGTCTCTGCAATTGCAACTCGCGCATGACCCGTTCTCGTCTGCGCTCAATCGCTCTAAGATCGCGCAGATGCAGGTACTCGCTTCTGAAGCAGACAATCGCCAAGCCGATGCCGCACAGGATTAGACCGAATAAGACGTAGTCTAAGTTCATAGTCGTGCACAACTTGAAGCAAACTCAACTGCCCGCAAGAATATTACGAGTGCACGAGGCGTCGATAGCCTGTTTTTCTAGATAGGATGTATCGAGCGGGCGCATACATCGGCGCTCGTGAGGGGGCGTAAGAAGACTCAAGGGCCCGAAGGCAAAAGGCCCTTGAGTCTTCTTGCGCCCCCTGACGAGTGCTTGAGCCGGTTTATATCAGTACGCCGGCACTGCCAGTGTGTTGGGCGACACCTGTCTTCACGGCACACGAGCGCACATGATCTAACCAGACCCACCGCGGCCACACGAAACTCGTCCTCCGGCACCGTGAGCTTGACCGTCGGGTCCCAGTAGGCCATCCCGGCCGGTCGGTCAAGCTCACGGTGCCGAGCCACGAGTCACGTGGCCGAACAGACCTCGCCGCTTGATGGCGATCGCAATGGGCTCGGGGACCATGTCTTCCCATAAAAGGTCCTGATCTCTGATTTTCTTCAGCGCGTCCCGCGAAAATATGCCGAGGATTTTCCTGTCGAAGCCGACGATGCTGTCGATGAAATGCCTCTCGAGCAGATGGGCATAAAGACTCGTAAGACGATCATCGACCCTTACGTTATTCGCTGTGATCAGGACATTGGGCGCAGCTGATTGTGTTGTCGTGCCCGTATCGCGGGACTCGACGATGTATCTGCCGTAGGCTTCGCCGCTCATGGGATAGACGTAGAGCTTCACTGCGTTCCGGAAAAGACGTCCGAAGGACTCCAGGATGCCGCCCTCGAGATTTTCGTAGTACTTCTCGTTGAATATCTCCAGCAGGTTATTGATGCCTACGGCGACACCAATCATCTCCTTGGTGTAGCGCCGGAAATATGAGGTGAGCCGGTAGTATTCCGAATAGTTCGAGATGAGAACTGTGAAGCCGATGTCCGCCAGCAGATCGACTCGCGACAGAAAATCACGGGCATCGAGCGCGCCTTCGGACAGCAAATTATTCATGGTGATTTCCATCAGGACGACCACCTCCTTGCCCTTCACTGCCGGTTCCTGCACGAATTGTGACGTGGCGCAGGCAATCATATCGACGTTGACGTGTGTGACGGGCCGGAAACTGCCTCTTTCAACAAGAATCGCCTTCTTGTGCAGAATCTCCGAGGGCTGGAGCACTTCGCCATACGGCCCGAACATGACCGCGTTGCTCAGCTTGCATTCCACAAGATGAAGCGCCATGAGACGGTTGTCGATGGCTTCGAAGCAGTGCCCCGAAAAGTGCAGCATGTCGATCTCTATTCTCTCCGTACCGAGATTGTCCTGCAGCGACTCGATTAGTTGCCTCGGGTCTGAGCGACGGTAGAGGGCGCCGTAAATAAGATTAACGCCGACGATCCCGAGTGCCTGCTGCTGCAGGACGGAGTCCTTGTCCCACATGCGAACGTGCAGGACAATTTCGCTCGGGTCGCCCTTCGGCTCAGCTTGGAAGCGGATTCCCAACCATCCGTGGGCCTCGTTGGTCCCTTGATGGTTGCCGGTCGCAACGGTGTCCGCGAACACGAAGAAATTCGTGCGGTCGCCGCGAATTGCGGATAGACGCTCGACCAGAAGCCCATATTCGTGATCCAGCATCAAGTCTAAGCGCTCACGCGACACATACCGTGAGGATTTGCCATAGATCGCGTCGCTGAATACCATGTCATAAGCGGAGATGGACTTGGCGATCGTTCCGGAGGCACCGCCGGCGTGAAAGAACTCGCGCGCGACCTCCTGGCCCGCGCCGATTTCAGCGAATGTTCCGTAGATAGGCGCATCGAAATTGATTCGACGCGCCTTCTGCGTTGTCGTCAGCAGTTCTTTTTTCTCTTCCATACTCTTCACATCGCCCCTTAAAACGGTTGGCATTCAACGGCGCCGGCGAAGGGTCAGAGGCGAAATTCGGCGCGTTTCTCCTCGGCCATGGCCCTGTCTACCGCTTCGATTTCATTTTGGATCCGCACCAGATCCGTATGAATCAAGGGTAGTACGCGTCAGACCAGTTCGGAAGCCGATATTTCTCGATGGCTTCCATCGTCAGGAGCGATTTAAAACGCCCATGCTTCAAAGGCCGGCAACAGCCGGAGCGTCCATCGATAAAATCGATAATCTCCATCGAAATATATGGGCTTCCGCGTTAAGTCTGGAGGGCTTAACTTGGCGGATAATGAACGTAGTCTATTCGACCACTGTGTCTTCCGTTGGCGGCCGCGACGGAACGATTCGCAGCGATGACGGGATGCTCGATTTGAAAGTTGCCATGCCGCATAGCTTGGGTGGGGCAGGGGGTGCTACAAATCCGGAGCAGCTGTTTGCGGCCGGTTATGCGGCATGTTTCGCCGACGCGGTCATGCAGGCGACGCGCAACAACGGTCATGAAGTGCTCGAGCAAGATATCGAAGTTGTTGCGGAAGTCGATCTCGAGGCGAGTTTCGACGGCAGCTTTGGTTTGGCGCTGTCGCTCATCGTGGTGATCGCGGGCGTCGGTCAAAAGATAGCCGAGCAAATCGTCCACGCCGCTAACGCGATTTGCCCCTATTCCAACGCGGTTCGCGGAAATATCAATGTTGCAATATCCGTGGTCACTCGATGACGGTTCGACTCCACTTATCGGCGGAGTGGATAAATGCTTGACGGCGTATCACTGGATCAACTGCGCACGTTCATCGCGGCCGCGGACGAGGGCAGTTTCTCCGCGGCAGGCCGCCGCTTGCGTCGCGCCCAGTCCGTGGTGAGCCAGACCCTGGCAAATCTTGAAGGGCAACTCGGAGTGAAACTCTTCGATCGCAGCGGACATCTTCCGGTGCTGACGGATCAAGGCCGCGCGCTGCTTGCCGATGCGCGCGCGGTGGCGGGCGATGTCGACCTCCTCAAAGCGCGCGCAAAAAGCCTGGCCGGCGGCCTTGAACCTGAATTGAGCGCGGCCGTCGACGTCATGTTTCCCGACGCGGCGTTTACCCACGCGGTGTCTGCTTTCCAGAAAGAGTTTCCGGCGACGCTGCTCAGATTCGACATTGAGTCGAGTGCCGTGATCGAGCCCGTGCTCGACGGACGCTGCGCCATCGGCGTCGTGGGATCATGGGCGCAGTTACCGCCGCAACTCAGCCACGAACCCCTGCTGACTGTTAGAGTCCCCATGGTTGTTTCGCCGAGGCACCCGCTCGCGAGTCGCCGCGGGCGGATTCCCATAAGCGTGCTCGCCGAACACATCCAGATCTCCCATATCGATCCTTCCGATATGACGCAGGTCCTAGGTGCAGCCCGCGCGAAGTACCCGAAAATCTGGCGCCTTTCCCACCTCGGCGCCAAGCTGGCCTTCTTGCGCGCGGGCTTCGGCTTCGGTGGCATGCCGCTGCATACGATCCAGGCGGACCTCGCAAGCGGCGCGTTGGTTGAAATCATTGCCGAAGATCTGCCGCCCGGGGGCCACGTGACGGAAATGACGGCTATCTACAGGACCGACAGTCCGCCAGGTCCGGCGGGTCGTTGGTTCATCGAGCGGCTCAAGCAAGCGCAGACGCCGCTCCTGAAACGAGAGCTCGCTCGACCGCAGCCGGTATCCGCCATTAAGACTGCGCGTCCGCGTCCCTCTCGGAGTTTGCTGGCAGCGAAACGAGGGCAAAGCCGTTGACGGCAAAGTCCCTGGCCGACTCGGCGGCTTTGAGTGTCCTTAGCGCGTGGCGAGAAATCCGTTCATCGGATTATCCGCGGGGCACGGAATCGACTCCGTCCGCGCCATATCATGTCCGGTCCCTTGGTCATCAGCGGACGGGAGCGCCGTCCACAACCGTCCGGATTCAGCGCATTGGTACGCATAGTGGAACAGAGGACCCCTGGTCCGGGCGCTGAAGTCAAAAGCATCCGGAAGGGGATAATCGGCCGGCAACGATGAATATTCCAAATCGGCGCCCTGCAGCTGAGCGGTCGCGGCCGTCAGTTGCAGGGTCGTCATCAACAAGTGGTCCAATCCCACACGAATGCTTCGCGAGAGAATGGCACGAGCCGTCAAGCGAGTCGTTTGCGCTCCACCGCTCAACGAGCCATCGACAATCACGAAGACCGCGGTGCGACCGGTTCCCCGGACCTTGCCCGCTGTCTGCAAGAGGGCGGGGGGCACGAAGAAAGGCACGGTGGCGGCGCCATCAACATGCGCTTGATCATCGTTCACACCGCCTTCTGCAACCCGAATAATGACCGGCGGAAACATGCCGGGCACGCTTGCCGACGCCACCAACACGTCGCAAATCAGCGCTCTCGCGGAGGAACCGCCGTTTTTCGCGATCGCACCCAGGTCCCAAACCACGGACTCGCCACTTGCCACATCGGTCGTCGCCACCAGCAGCAGGCGTCCCTTGGCGGCTTCGCGTGCGACTGCTTGAATCATTTCGTCCGTGACGTATGCGTCGACCAGTTGCCGTAGCGGCCTACCGCTGTAGACGCTCGATCCGAAAATCACACCCAGTCCCCGGGATTGAAGCAAGTTGTCGCCGGCGACGCCTGTAAAGGCATCGAGGAGTTGCGCATCCCACGAGGGCCCGAGAAAGGCATAGGGAGCGACCAGCGCGCCGGCGCTGACGCCGGTTACGACGTCGAACTCGGGTCGCATACCGGTGTGGGTGAGACCGGCGACGGCGCCGGCCCCGAACGCGCCCCCTGCGCCGCCCCCGGAGAGGGCGAGAATAGTCAGAGGTCTTCCGGCGCGCGTGGCACGGAGTTGCTCGGCCGCAGTCACCGAGGATAACTCCGAGAATTGTTGATCGGAACCCAACGTGCGAAAAGTCATGAGTCGTTCCGCGGGCTGTCGCACATCGACCGATGATTTCGATTCGCTGCGTGCGAATCCGGCGCATCCTTCGAGCATCAGCAGGCAAACGCAGCAGAAGAGAACGATCGCCGGTGAGAGTTTGTGTGCGGCGATTCGGCTTACCCACGTTCGGTGAGTTCTATACACCGCCGGCAATCCGGCTACCGTAGTTAAGATCGACATTACATCCATGACACGCACGCTCTTAGCGTAGGAGTCGCGGGTCTAACTTGCTAGCCAATATCTTTCGATACGAAGTATCGCTTTAAGAGATTAGCCTTCAAGAGATTAGCGGCATTGGCGTTCTCTTTATCGTCTTGGGCGATGGACTCCATCTAAAGATATAGGCTACCTAGCTGGAATGGGCCGCATTACCCTTCTGGTATGAGGAAACTGCAATCGCTCAGAGGTTTTCGACGATGTGGCTTTTGATTGTGGGTCTATTGGGCGTTGGTTTTGGCGTCTTGGCGCTAATCGGACTCTTGGCGGTGGCCAAAGAGTTATTCTGCGACAGCTCCCCTGACGCTAACTTTGGGGATGCTGGTACCACAGGCCGATATGTTGTCGGCGGCCGTGACTCCGCGCGATGCGTGATGCCGCGATGAGAGGGGAGGATCCTGTGGGCAATGGCAATGGCGATGATGCGGCTGTGGCTGTGGCCGTAGCCACCCGCAAGACACGGCTCCAGAAACTTCGCTGGCCGCTGATGTCGCTCGCAGTCATCGTTGTCATAGGCGGCGGTGGCTATTTGTATTTCGTCGGCGGCCGCTACCAGAGCACCGACGACGCGTACGCGCAGGCTGCGACGGTATCGATCAGCTCCAACGTCGCCGGGCGCGTCAGCGAAATCGAAGTGCGCGACAACGAGTTCGTGCACCGCGGCGCGACGCTGTTTAAATTGGACGACGCGCCGTACCGCATTGTCGTCAGCGACGCGGCGGCGCACTTGGCTGACACGAGGCTGCAAATCGAATCCCTCAAGTCGACCTATCGGCAACGACAAGTCGAGCTGCATGCTGCGCGAGATACTCAGGCGTACGCGCAGCAGCAATTCGATCGCCAGACGCGCCTCCTGAAGACCGGCATCGCGTCGCAGGCGCAGTTTGATCAGGCCGCCCATGCGCTCGATGCCGCGCGACAACAAGTGGCCAACGTGCAGCAGCAGATCGGCGTGGCGCTCGCCAACTTAGGCGGCAATCCCAACATTGTTCCGGAACATCATCCTTTGGTCGCGCAGGCCCAAGCCGCACTCGACCGCGCGCAGCTCAACTTGTCCTATACGGTGATCAGCGCTCCAACGGATGGCGTGGTGGCCAAGGTAGAGCAGTTGCAAGTGGGCGACACCATTGCGGCCTCCGCCCCGGTTTTCGCTTTGGTATCGACTGGCGATGTATGGATCGAGGCGAACTTCAAGGAAGTTCAACTTGCCCGTATGCGTCCCGGTCAGGTGGCGACCGTCAAGATCGACCGATACCCCGGCAGAACATTTTCGGCCAGGGTTACAAGCGTAAGCCCCAGTACCGGATCGCAGTTTTCTCTGCTGCCGCCGGAGAACGCAACCGGCAATTGGGTGAAGGTCGTCCAGCGTGTTCCGGTTCGCCTCCAACTTACGCGATTCGATGCAGAGTTTCCTTTGCAGGCCGGCTTAAGCGCCGATGTGACAGTCGATACGCGCACAAGTGCTCCGAAGCTGGCGGACGTGAATCAACCCGACTCCGCGGGCACGGTGTCGCATTGAGCGGTTCCGCTGCGCCGACAATCGAGCTCGACGGACCACGCCGCGCGCTTATCACGGTCTCGGTCATGCTGGCGTCGATCATGTCGTCCCTCGACACCACGATCGCCAACGTCGCCTTGCCTCGAATCCAAGGGTCGGTCTCTGCTACGCAAGATCAGATGGCCTGGGTGCTGACTTCGTACATCGTCGCCGCGGCGATTATGACCCCGTTGAGCGGCTGGCTTAGCGGCCAAATCGGCCGCAACAAGGTGTTCCTCTATTCGATCGCGGGTTTCACCGTGACCTCCATGCTTTGTGGCGTCGCGCAATCCCTGCCGCAGATAGTCTTGGCGCGGCTGTTGCAGGGCCTGTGCGGAGCCGCGCTGGTCCCGCTGTCTCAGGCCGTGCTGCTCGATATCAATCCGCCCGCGCGTCATGCGCGCGCGATGGCCGTCTGGGTGATGGGCGTGACCGTGGGTCCCATTATCGGTCCCGCCCTCGGCGGCTGGTTGACCGAGAACTACAATTGGCGCTGGGTGTTTTATATCAACGTGCCTTTCGGCATTCTGGCATTTCTCGGCATTTTGAGTTTTCTTCCCGAGGCTGCGATTCGCAAGTCGCGTTTCGACTTCTTTGGATTCAGTGCGTTGAGTGTGGCGATAGCTTCCTTTCAAATTATGCTCGATCGCGGTCAATTGAAGGACTGGTTCAGTTCGACGGAAATCTGGATCGAGGCCATCGGCGCGGCAGTGGCTTTCTATTGGTTCGTGATTCACATGCTGACCACGACTGAACAGCGCTTCGTGAGTCCTGCGCTCTTCAAGGACCGCAATTTCGTCACCGGCAATGTTTTCATTTTCATCGTTGGGGCGGTTCTGTTCGCCACCCTGGCTCTGTTACCGCCGTTGCTGCAGGATCTGCTCAACTACCCCGTCGTAACGACGGGTCTGGTGACGGCGCCGCGCGGTGCAGGGACCCTCGCTGCGATGTTCATCGTCGGGCGCCTGATGGGCAAGGTCGATGTCCGGCTGATCATCGCGACGGGCTTTATGATGGCTGCCGCGTCCTCATGGCAGATGACCGGCTTCGATGTGCAGATGGACTCCACTGTGGTCGTGTGGTCCGGTGTCTTGCAGGGGCTGGGAACCGGTTTTGTCTATGTACCGCTCGCGGCCGCCACTTTCGCAACGCTGACGCCGGCGCTGCGCAACGAAGGCACCGCGATCTTCAGCCTGACCCGCAATCTCGGCAGCAGCATCGGTATTTCGGTCGTGAACACGCTATTGACGCGCAATACGCAGATCGTGCACGCGACGCTCGGCGAGCACGTGAGCCGCTACAGTTCGGTGCTGCGCGCGCAGATGCCGGCGGGAACGCCGAGCTTGCGCACCATGGCGGGATTGAATGCAACCGTGACGGAGCAGGCGTCTATGATCGCCTATAACAATGATTTCAGATTGATGATGATATTGAGTTTGACGGCGATTCCCCTGGTCTTCCTGTTGCGCAAGACCAGTGGCAGCGTTGCGCCGGTCAACATTGAATGACCGCGATGCAGGGCGTCGCCGCAAAAGTGAAATCCTTCCGCCGGCCACGGGCAGCGCCGCCATTGGCGATCGTGCTGGCGTGCACCTTAGGTCCCGGCGGGTGTGCCGTGGGCCCCGACTTCGCGCGACCCGCACCGCCGGCGGCATCGCGATACACGCGCGATCCCCTGCACGCGGAGGAGGACGCCTCCAAGAGCGATACTGTGCAACACATTGCCCTCGGCCGCGAGATCGAGGGAAATTGGTGGACTTTGTTCCATTCCGCGGCCATCGATCAGATCGTTGCAGAGGCGTTGGATCACAACCGCACTTTGGCGGCATCGATGGCCACGCTCGCGCAGGCTCAAGAATTGGCGCTGGCGCGCGCGGGCTCGCAGTATCCTCAGGTGAACCTCACCGCCGGCGTCGGTCGTCAGCAGTACGGCGACGAGTTTCTCGGTGGCTTTGCAAAAATACCGCCCTTCACGTATTTCGCCGTCGGTCCTGCCGTCAGCTACAACCTCGACTACACCGGAGGGGTCGCACGCGGCGTGGAGCAGCAATATGCGCTCGCGGAGGTGGAGCAGCATCAGCGCGATGCGGCGTACCTGACCGTCACCGGCCAGGCAGTCATGCAGACGGTCGAGATCGCCTCAGTGCGCGCCCAGATCGACACGGTTGAAACCATCCTCGTGCAGGATCGCGACAATCTGCGGCTCGTGCAGAGCGCGTTCGACAATGGATCAGTGGCTCGCGAAGATGTCGTGAGCGCGCAGAGTCAGATTGCCAACGACATGACGTTGCTGCCGCCCCTGCGCCAGGATCTTGCCAGGGCGCGTCACGCGCTGTCAGTGGTACTCGGGCGCGCTCCGGCCAGTGAGTTGCCCAACGATGTAGACCTTGCGCAAATCACGCTGCCCTTGCAGCTGCCGGTGAGTTTGCCCTCAGAACTTGCGCATCGCCGCCCCGACATTCTGGCCGCAGAGGCGCGGCTGCACGCGGCGACCAGCGCGGTGGGAGTCGCGCAATCCAACTTGTATCCGAAGATTCAGCTGAGCGCGTCCGTGGGACAGCAATCACTCAAAGCGGACCAGCTATTTGACCGGGCAAGCAATGCTTGGAGCCTCGTTTCGGGTTTGACCGCGCCGATTTTCGACGGTGGGACGCTGCGCGCCGAGAAACGAGCCGCGGTCGACGCGATGCGCGCAAGCGCGGCCACTTACGAGCAGACGGTTTTGGAGGCCTTCGCGCAAGTTGCCGACTTGCTCGAAGGACTGGAGCACGACGCCGAACAGCTGGATGCCCAAGATCATGCGCAACAAGCTGCGCAGAGCAGTCTCGAACTGGCGCGAATCAGCTATAAGGAAGGCAATGCCGGCGTCCTTCAGGTGTTGGACGCAGAGCGCTCGTACCAACAGGCACGGCATGGCTATGTCAGGGCGATGGCTCAGCGCTACCTGGATACTGTTCAGCTCTTCCTGGCGCTGGGGGGCACCAGTCCGAATGCAACCGCCGGCGCCACCTTGTCTCAAGCGCCCCCACACAGTCGCGATACCGCGCAGCTACGAAGCGAGCCACCGGATGTTTTTTGAGTTTACTCGCGGAAATTCTCTTCGCGCGATCGACGGATCCCGCCAAGGGATTGACCTTGATGAGCGGTTTGAGAACGCGCTGCGCAATACGGCGATGGTATGGCGGCAGGCAGTAGACCGCCGCCTGCGTCGACTGGGCACGAGTCGCGTAGGCTGGATGACAATCGCGGCCGTGATGCAGGCGCGATCGCCTTTGTCACAGGCAGCACTGGCCGATACGCTGGCGGTTTCGCGCGCCTCCATGGTGCATACGATCGATCGCCTGGTGAAGGATGGACTCGTGAAGCGGGAGCTATCGGCTTGCGATCGAAGACTAAAGCGCATCGTGGTCACCGATGCGGGCGCTCATCTTTACTCTCTTCTAAGAGACGAGGTGGTGGCCGTTCGACGGCAAATATTGGCGATTGTTGAACTCGAAGAACTCGCTCATCTGACGGACTTGCTCGAGCAAGTGCGCATTCACTGCCATCACAGGCTCCTTTCAGGTGTTAGTGAACTCAGCCACGTGGCGATGGCTTGAATGGCCTCATCGTCGAGGGTCTGCGCCACGCCGCCCATGATGAAGTCGCTGGTGGTGTCATGCGGCAAGTGCTTGTGAAAGTTCGTGAGCCGCGCGATCAGATACGGTGCGTATTGCCCGCGCAGTGACGGATACGCCGCGTAGGGGCCGGTGCTGATCGAAGGTCCCGCCGCGTCCGCGCCATGGCACCCCTGACAGGGCGGTGTGCCACGCGCAGGATCGCCGGCGAGGAACAGCGCCTCGCCTTTTCCCGGCGGCGGGGCGGCGGCGGTGGGCACCGGCGGTGTCTGCGCGGAAAAATACGTCGCGAGATCGCGCATGTCGGCATCGCTCAGATTGGCAACGAGTGGCTTCATCGGCGACGCCGAATAATACGGATCCTTGGGCGCAGCCCGCTTGAAGGAAAGGAGTCGCTGATACAAATAATCGGCGCGTTGACCTGCCAGGCGTGGAAACGTGGGGGCGGTCGATACGCCGGCAGCCCCGTGACAGGCGAAGCATACGGGGGCTTTTTTTTCGCCGGCTGCAGCATCGCCGTGGATCGGCTCGATCTGCCGCAGGTCCGTATAGCGCGGCGCGGCGCCGAGCGCGCTCGCAGCCATCAGAACCAAGCCTGCGAAGGCAGCGCCGCCGATAGGTGCCCCGTGCCTCATAGCTTCACCTTGAGGAACAGCCCGACCACATTGGTGTTGTATCCTTGAGGCCCGGCGTCGGTATAGACGCTGTTGCCGTACACCAAGCTGTTGTTGAAGCCGGCGTAATGCCAATCGTTGATCTGACCGTGCTCGTAGTAGTCATAGAGGCGAAGCGATGCACGATCGCCGAGGGGCACCGTGAAACTCATCGTCAGAGAATTGACGATGTAGGTCATCGCGGGAAACTGATTGCCCGCCGTGGGCGCGACCGAGGCGAACGTCAGAGCGCCGGGCGAGGCAAAGTTGTAGCTGGTGATGCCGCGCGACGCCTCGTAATTCCAACTAAAATCCAATCGTGTACGCCCGAGATAGTGTGTGGCGCCGAAGTAGTGGGTGAGCGTGGCGCCGCCGGACCAGTTGCGTTCCTCGTCGGCGGCCCACCATCGATCGGCTAGCGGATAGGTCGGGCCGCCCAGCGTGTCATCCGCGGTATCGGTTGCCAACGGCGCGCCCGCATCATTGACGTTTGCCATGTGCATGCTTGAGTGATCGAGCCCCACCCAGACACTCATGCTGGTGAGGGTCTCGAACTGCCACTGCCATTGCAACGTGGCCGCCGAGGTATCGTAGCCCTGGCGGCCGATCAGCGTCGGATACTGATTCCAGTCGCCGCGCACCGAGGCCGTGACGGTCATGTCGGGACGCGGCATCAGGGTCGCCATAAAATCGATTTTGTTTTCCGTACGATCCGAAATATCGTACTTGCGCTGTGCATTGACCGTCCAAGCCGTGGGCAAGCCATCGGCGGGCACGAATCCCGGCAGGTTGTAGAAGAAGGCAAATGCATAGGGGTCGGAGTTATAGACGCTCCCCGATTGTTTCAGATAGGTGTAGTTAGCCCGGAAGGTGAGCCAGCTTAAGTTTTTATCGGTCCAATTGAGCTTGACGGTGTTGTCATCGACGTAGCTGACTTCTCGATGCGCCGGGCTGTAGTGATCGAAAGTGTAGGTGAGGCCCACCGTATCGTGCGGCAGGAATTTCCAGTCCGCCCCCCCGTACGCCTCGATCGTTTGCCAGCTATAGGGAATGCTCTCCACCTGGATATCGCTGTCCACAGGATAGGTCACCGGATTCCAGATGCCGGGCCCGGGCAGCAGGCTGCCCTGCGCGCCGTTCTCGGCCACGTAGCCGTAATCGCCGTTCTCCGGGTTAAACATCACGTATTGATTCTTGTAATCCTCGCGATAGTATTTCGCGCCGGCGCGCACGCTCACATCGCGCGTTGGCTGCAGCACCAGCGT
>Ga0209525_1000122_pt1 | contig 23852 bp, 21 predicted proteins | sample JacPin_JW_Ref_O1_FD_187958 | JGI IMG/M metagenome (GOLD analysis project Ga0209525, IMG submission 187958) | Forest soil microbial communities from Algoma, Ontario, Canada - Jack Pine, Ontario site 1_JW_Ref_O1 (SPAdes) (version 2) | ecosystem: Environmental > Terrestrial > Soil > Boreal... | reverse complement strand
CAATTCGTGTCCCCTCAACCGCAGCCAAACCCGCCGAATCCCCAGTCCAATTTGGCCGCAACAAGTGCGGCGAACTTAGCATCAGACTCCAGTCGAGGCAAGCCGCAACCGCTCCCCACATATCTCAACCCTCGCCAGTAGGGGCGCGTCTAAGACGCGCCCGCGAAGCCCACCCCACGCCCCGCGCCATTCATCTGCGCGAAGCCCGCCCCACGGTTCAACTCTCCACCGCCTGCCTACCACCATCATCAATTCTTCTTACACCCCGCACCCGCCAAACTTGTCATCCTGAGCGCAGCGAAGGAACCCAACCGCGCCACCCACCACAAACCAACCACCTGCACTCACTCATCGCGGCGCCTCGTATGCTATTCTTTCCAACCAACCCGAGGAGAAAATGTCCTACATCGACCGCATCCAATCCGATCTCACCGCCGCCATGAAGGAAAAGGACGAGCTCCGCCTCAGCGTCCTCCGCATGGTGAAATCCGCGCTGAAACACAAGGAAATCGAAAAGATGCGCCCGCTCGACGACCTCGAATCGCTTCAGGTCCTGCAAACCCTCGTCAAGCAGCGCCACGAATCAGCCGAACAATTCACAAAGGGCGGCCGCTTCGACCTCGCCGAAAAAGAAAAAAAGGAAATCGCCTTCATCGAACAGTATCTTCCAGCCGCGCCCACCGATGACGAACTTCGCCGCGCCATCGACGAAGCCGTCGACGAACAAAGCGCCGACTCCCTGAAACACATGGGTGCCGTAATCAAAGCCGCCCGCGCCCGCCTCGAAGGCAAAACCATCGACGGCAAAGCCCTAAGCGACAAAGTCCGCGACCGCCTAACCCCCAAATCCTAATCGCGCTTCAGTCATCGAATCTCCCGGCCAGCGGAATAAATCTCAGTAGGGGCGCGTCTCAGACGCGCCCGCGACGCCCGATCCCCTCCGTGCGCCATTCATGCCTGCCTGTGCTGTGTCGCCGCCTTGCCCTGCACCCGCATCACCTCATCCACGAGCCCGCTTCCCACACCGCCCGCTTTTCCCTAAGCTATCCCCATGCCCCTCCCTGCCCAAATCGCCGTCAAATACTCCGAGGACGACGCCCAATTCATCAGCATCCGCCCCCTCGTCCGTCAAACCTTCCGCCCCGCCGAACTCATCGACATGATCGTCAGCGTCACAGGAAAAGAGCCCCACCGCGTCCAGCAAATCCTCCGCTCCGGCACGATCGTCTTCAATTCCTACCGCTACTGGTGGGACTCAATCGACTCCGCCCCAGCCGAACTCACAACTCTTCTCTCCGCCTATCCCGACGCCGATCCCTCCCGCCCATTCCGCCAGGAAAATTGCACCGAGGTAATCATCGAATCCGCCGGCACTCCGCCGCGCCACACACTTCGCCTCCATCGTACGAATGCCTCGCGCAAACGCCTCTTCCGCACGCGCAGCCTATGGGATGTGCTCCTCGACCTCACCCGCCCGCACGCCCCCGTCTACCGCGAATATTCCTACGCCCATCACGCCGACGTCTACGTCCTGCCACTCGACCCAGCCGCAATCACCAAACTAATCGATTCCGCGAATTTCGCCCCGCGCGCTCTCGCCCCTCAACTCGCAATCCTTCCACAAATCTCGATCGCCAAATTCCTCTGCTCCCGGTAGCGTAGGCTTCAGCTTGTCCTGAGGAACGAAGGGCCTGCGCTCCAAGTCCCACTCGGCGAATGCCTCCCATGTTTGGCAAGGTTAATTCGCTGTTTATTTGCATGGAACCCGAGCTAAAGATTCCGCTAAATAAATAGAGCGGTCTATTGACACGCTACTGAACGCTACGTTAGAACCATAGAGTCTGGTCTTGAGGGGTGTCCAAGCGGGCCTCTGACATGCAATTCTCGCTTGGCACGACGATTGGGTTTGTTATAATTTAGGTGAAGTTGAATTGCGGTTGCTTTGAGTTTCAAGGAGCTTCAGGTTTCCGGCTTGCTGTAATGCCCCGCCCAAGCCACACGATCAACAGACGACTTAACGTCAGAACTCATCTTCTCTTCAGGGGACAATCATGGCTAGTCCGGCAATGGATTTTCGAACTTCGCTGCTTCCGATCTTCATGACGCGCTTGAAAATTCTCCGCGCCATCGCACCCGGTCTCCGCGACCTGCCTTCCCAAACTTTCAACGAGCTTCAATCGCTCTTGGAGCGGGCGGAAGCCGTAGTCCGGGAGTCCGTCGGGCGTGTTCCCGACGAGTCCGAGTAGCGTCGCGCATCCTTCGAGGGTCTAGTCGACTGTTCGCCCCGCACCGTTCAGGGCCTGATCATGATCGAGCGACGTTTCGTTCTTCCCGTGACGTGACGGCGACATTAGCGTAGTTGGCAGCGGCGTCCCTGCTCCCGTTAATACGAGCGTGTTTGTCTCCTTCCCACCACACTAGAGACAAAAGCAGGTGTGCTAGCTGGAACTTCCTTTCAGCTGTTGGTATCCGCGGGGTAGTTTGGGCAACTTCGGTGGCTTCGGCCCATGCCGCACCGCGCTTGCGACCGGAACATACGTCAGTTGCTCGCCGGAATAGGCGCTTCTCAGCATCAGGCCGCCGCGGCTCATGTCGCCACGCCCTACGAACTCGATTGGAAAGAGCAAGCGCTCGCCAAAAATTCCCATCAGCGGCTCGACGTACTTCGGCGTAGCGATGCTGCCGAGCAGCACAACTTCGCATTTTGGTCCGGCCTTTTCGCAAATCGCGCGGGCGTCACGCTCAAGAGGCTCGCGGTAACGGCGGTCGGTGGTGCTGATCGAGGCCGCCGAAATCGCTGCGAGGTCTTCGGCGGTGATCAGCGTCTCGGGTGGAATCAAGCCGCCGGATGCGGTAATCACGAAGGCGCCCGGGATTCCATTTCTCGCTTCGGCGAACCGCTGCGCGTAGGCAAGTTTCCCGCGAAAGTAGAGGCCGCTGATGAAACTGAATACCTCGCCGAGCGGCGCTCCTTCGCTTCTTAGACGCATCGCTAGTTCGAAGCTGGCGTTTTCGCTCGCCACGATGCGCGCTCGAATCCCGGCCGCATTGGCGGGTGAGAGCAGGAAGATGCGCCTTGGCGGCGATTTGGTGGCAGCACGACTTCCAGATTTCTGGCCTGGTTTGGTTTGGCTAGGCCGAACGCGATCATTGCGAGTGGAATTTCTTTTCATGTGGCCTTAAAGGGCTGCGCCTTTTACTTTTTGATGCTAGTCCAATAGCCGCCTCTTTGCAAAATCGGGGCAACCCGTCGGCGATGGATGGAAGGCTCTGTCCCAAGCATCGCGTTCAGGCATGGCGTGCCGTGCCCCTGCGGAAGCTGCAACAGCGAAAAGAACGATGTCTTACGTGTGCCAGGTGTCGCGAGCACTAGTGTTGTTACGGGGGCACAGGCAGGAATGCCTATGCTACTGTTCTTCGCTCATGAAGGCCAACCTATCGTTACCCATCCGCGCAGTTCTCATCCTGGGCTTTGTTTTCCTGGTCGCAAGAAACCTCGCGGCGCAGGCGATTCCGCCGATCTATGCCACGATGAAAAGAGTTCAGACAACGATTCCGTTGAAGGATGGCGTGCGCCTTGCAGTAAGTCTGTATCTGCCTGACGGCGCAAAGGCGGAGGACAAATTTCCCGCTATCCTCGAATACTTACCCTACCGCAAAGATGATTGGACCCTTTCGCGCGACTGGGACCTGCACCTTTATTGGGTGCGTCGTGGCTTCGTTGCGGCCCGCGTCGATATCCGCGGCACCGGCGCAAGCGAAGGCAGCCCGCCTGACCGCGAATACTCGGATCAAGAGCAGCAGGATGGGCTCGAAGTGATCGACTGGCTTTCGAAGCAGCCTTGGTCCAACGGCAACGTGGGCATGATGGGAATTTCCTGGGGCGGATTCAACGCGATCCAGATGGCGCTGCGGCGTCCGCCGGCTCTGAAAGCAATCATCGCCGTTTGCGCCACGGAAGAATTATTTCACGACGACATTCATTACATTGACGGGCTGATGCACGTGGATGAATTCGAGCCTGCAATGGACCTGGAATTGGGGCTGACTCGCTCGCCGGATTTTCCCACCGACGAAAAATCGCTGGCGCAGCGTTTTGATAGTTCTCCGTGGTTCTTGCTTTACCTACACCAGCAACGCGACGGTCCTTTCTGGCGGCGGCCTTCGGTGGCGCCCGATCGCTACAGCGAGTACACCGTTCCGTCATTTATGATCGGCGGTTTCCTTGACGGCTACCGCGACAGCCTGGCGCGATTCTTTGAGAAATCAAAGGCGCCGATCAAAGCGCTGCTCGGTCCCTGGAATCACACTTTTCCGCACGATGCGGAGCCCGGCCCGGCGATCGAGTGGCGCGAGGAAGCCACTCGCTGGTGGGACTACTGGCTGAAGGGCAAGCAGAACGGAATTATGGATGAGCCGCGCTTCGAAGTTTTTATGCGACGCCCGTATCCGCCCGATCCTAATATCAAAGAAGTTCCCGGCGAATGGCGAGCGGAAAAAACCTGGCCGCCGGCGGGCCAGCGGATGAAGACGTTACATTTACAGCTTGACCATTCTTTAAGCTCGGAAGGTCCGGGTACAAGCCATCTCTCCAGCTATATTCCCTCTCATGACCTAAGGTATGTTCCGTCCGTTGGCATCGAGGCGGGATTTTGGTGGGGCGATTTCGCCACCGACCAGCGTCCGATCGATGCGTACAGTTTCGTTTACGATTCCGCGCCGATTGAAGAGGAAACGGCGATCTTCGGATGGCCACGAGCAATACTTCATGTTTCCGCCACGGCGCCTCTGGCGGATTGGTTTGTGCGCCTCTCGGACGTGGCGCCGGACGGCACTGTCACGTTGATCACGGGCGCCGGGCAGAGCGGCGCGCAGCGCAATTCTGCCTCCAATCCCCAGGATCTCAAACCGAGTGACAATTCTCGTCAGGTTTACGAGATTCCCATCGAACTCCATCTCACAAGCTGGATTTTTCCACTGGGACATCGGATTCGGGTTGCGATTTCTAATGCGTTGTGGCCTATGATCTGGCCGACGCCCTATTCAATGACAACTTCTTTATATCTTGGTGCCGTAACCCCATCTCGCCTCGAGCTTCCAGTCGTTGCAGTCCGGGCGCCAGCGCGGCCGCATTTTCCGCCAATCGAAGTATCGCCGCCGCTCGAAGACGTCTCCTCAACTGGGGATATTTGGCCGCCGAAGAATTGGACCGTGACGCGCGATCTGATGAGCGGGACGACACGCGTAGTGTGGAGCGGGGAGGACGCCGGCCACTATCCCTGGGGCGATACCAAGGACTACGAGAAAATGACCTACGAGGCGCATGACAACGACCCCCCTGTCAGCACGGTGCATGCGGACGCGTCGACAACTGTGATTCTGCCCAATCGGACGCTCGTGTGGAGCATTGTCCTCAATCTCCGGAGCGATGCCAAAAACTTCTACTACCACTTCGAGCGTCACCTCACGGAAAACGGCAAGGAAATCCGCGCGAAAACATGGGACGACACGATTCTTCGGGATCATCAATGAGGGAACTTGGCAGCCGGAGTCTTAACTCTGTCTTGCGCGGGCCGTAGTGACAGGCGTTATGCGCAGAGACGGCCTTTCAATTTTTCTTTCTCGTAAAGTGGAAAACCATCGGCGTGTCTTTTCCCTTCGACCGCCACGTCCACGTTTCCGTAATGTGATCCGCGTCCTCGAACTGAATCACGAGTTTGTGCTGGTGTCCGGTCTCCTCTGACGGCAAGTTTCCCGCGCCCTGAAACGCAAACGTGAGTTCCTTTACGTCCCCCGTACCCGGCGTAGCTTTCATGCGGGGTTGATTGTTCGTCGGACAGTAATGGACGAGCACAATTGAATCTCCGTCGATGCTGTAGAGCGTCAGCATGTCTTCCATACCCATGCCGGTCGGGGAGATCGTTTCCATGACGGCGGTTCCGGCTGCTACAACTTCGAATTTCGTTTTTGCTGCGCCGCCGTCGCTGTCCTTGCCTTCCCAATTTCCAGCAAGCGCTTGCAATTGCTTGAACGCGGCCTTCGGTGCCTCGCTGGCTGAAAAAACTGGAGCACAGATTGCCGTAACGAGTGCCAGGGCGGCAGCAACGATATTGAATCTCATATGTATCGCCTCGCGATAGAGAAGGTTATCACGCTTAGACGGGTGATCCGGAGAATCGTTATTGCTATTCAGCCAGAAACTGCGGGATTGGGCGAAGGCAAACTGGGGCCGCTAGCAGTTTCACCACACTGACTCGCGGCAAGCAATACGTCGTCGTAGCGACCTGTGCACCGGTCGCGGTCTCAGGAGGCCGCAGCCACCTTCGTGTCCTTCAGATCCGCAGCGAGCAAACGATGAAAGAGATGTTCGCCGGCCTCGCGACGCACGGAAAGGCGTCCGGCCTGATACGCGCGTGAACTGAGGCCGCGCTGGACGCCATCGCAAATCGCGATGTCTTCGATTTGCACCTGATGGCTCACTTCGATGCTCTGGCGAATATATGGCATCTCCGATTCGGACGTGTTGCCGAAGTAAAAATCGAAAATCACTTCACAACGATCTACAGCGAGCGGAATCACGAGGTTCGTGTCGAGATAACCTTCGTACCAATTCAGCATGAAATTCGGATATTGCCAGAAATAATAAGCGCGATCGCCTTTGCGCGTGGCTGCAGCATTCGCTTCCGAGGTGCTGTCCACCGTCACCGGGCTCGATTGCACGCAGCAGCGATCAACATTCTCAATCGTGTAGTTCGTGTAATCGAGGACGCTGTTCAGTCCCTTGTGCATATGCGGCACGTGGTAGCCGCCATCAAGAAAATTGTCCACATATACTTTCCAGTTGCAGTCGAGGGTGTAGCTGCGGCGCTCGACGAATTTCAGCTCCGAAAATCCCAGCGGTTTCGCGAGATCGACCAGCTTGCCTAGAAATTCTTTTAGCGGAGCGGCGTTGGAATCGAGATTCACAAAAACGAATCGTTCCCATGTTTCCAGGCGAATCGGCACGAGCCCATTCTTAGCACGATCGAAATCGCAGACGCCGTCGAATTCGGTCATGCCGCGAAGTTCACCTTCGAGGTTGTAGGTCCAGCCGTGATAGGGGCAGCGCATGTGCGGGGCATGGCCGCACGGCTCATTCATCACGGTCATCGCGTGGTGCCGGCACACGTTGAAGAATGCGCGCAGCTTCTTGTCGCTGCCGCGGACGACCACGATGGGCTCGCCCGCTACCATAGCGGTGACATATTGTCCTGGATTTTCAAGCTGCTCGAGCCGCGCGGCAAATTGCCATGAGCGCGAGAAGACGTTGAGCCTTTCGAGTTCGGCGATTCGCGAGTCGGTGTACCACGGTGCGGGAATTGTGTGCGCTTCCACCAGCGGGGCGTTGGCGTTGTAGGAGGCGAGAATTTCCTGAACAGACTTTTGGGCTGGCCGTTCCATCGGCTTTCACTCCAGATTTTGAGAAATTCTTTTTAGACGCCTATTGCGCCGCGCAGCACTTGCAGGAATTGCGTGATGCGTACCTGATTCTTTTCCGGATCCGAAGGATGGGGGAAGAGGCCCGGGTCGAGTTCTTCGGTCAGCAACGCGTCCTGAAAGCGCTCCATCGTCCAGTCGAGAATCGAAACGATCAGCGCTGTATCAATATCGGAGCGCACTTCTCCGCGCGCCACGCCCAATCGTACAAACGCGGCGCTGCCGTAGGGATCCTCGGCAAGCAGGAAACGATTGATCTCGCGCTTCAGACTCAGGTCGACCCCGTAATTCCCGAGCAGCGCGACGCGATATGGAATCCAGTCTTCGCGCACGAGTCGCTCGGTGCGCAAAAGCCAGTAGCGCACAATTTCGAAGAAACCTTTTTCACGGATATTGGCAGGACAATCGAGGTACGCCGGGAATGATTTCACTGCTTTCTTGTAGGTTTCCAGGAAAAGTCCGGCCTTGCTGCCGAAATATTGGAAGATCGAACCTTTTGCGAAGCCGAGTTGCGCAGCGAGATCCTCGATGCGCGCCGCATGGTAGCCCTGCTCGGCGAAGTGTCGCAGGGCTGCATCGATAATTCGCGCGCGCTTGGCTTCGAGTCGCGGACCGGGCTCGGGGCGAAAGCGCACGGGCGGCTCAAGTAGTGCGCGGCGCGACCTTACGCGCTGATGTGACCCAAGGTCATTGCTGGAAGCTGTCATTGGATTTCTTCCCCGCTTATGTTATCTACAGTCAGCGATACAATTGCCTGACTAGCGGTCATGCTAGTCGAAAACACCTGCTGTGCGCAAGTCCCGAAACGAGAAAAGAGCGTGCCGAGGAAAAGATATGATGCGATCGTCGTCGGCGCTGGCCACAACGGCCTGACGGCTGCGGCTTATCTCGCGCGCGCCGGACTTTCGACCCTGGTGCTCGAACGACGCGCGATTGTCGGGGGCTCTTGTGTGACGGAGGAAATCGCCCCCGGGTGCCGCGCGTCCACTACCTCCTACATCGCGAGCATGCTGCGGCCGACGGTGATTCGCGATCTCGATCTTGCCTCGCACGGATTACGGATGGTTCCGTGCGACCCGAGCCTCGTTGTTCCGTTTTCCGATGGTCGTGTGGTGCCCTGGTGGGCGGACCGCGAACGCGCTGTGGGGGAATTTCACAAGATTTCGCCGCGCGATGCGAAGACGTTTGTCCGTGTGGACGATCAATTGAAAAAACTTGCTCGTTATCTGCAACCGTTTTTTCTGGAGCCGCCGCCTGATCCAGCGTTTCGCGGAGCTGAAGGTTGGTGGGAACTTCTGCGCTTTGGGAATCGGTTTCGCGGAATGACGACGGAGGAGGTCGGTCACCTTGTTTCTTTCCTTACTGGCAGCCTTGGCGATTTTCTCGATCGGCACTACGAATCCGAGAAAATCAAGACAATGTTCCTCGCGAATAATGTGTACGGCAAGCACGGCGGACCTTACGATGCCGGGTCCGCGCTCGGTCTGCTCTTTCATTTACTGAGTGGCGGCGATGGCGAGACCCAGGGTTTCTACGGTCACGTGATGGGAGGCATGGGCGCGATCACGCAGGCGCTTGCATCTGCTGGGCGAAAGTTGGGGGTCGAAATTCTCACATCGAGTCCCGTAGCAAATATTGACGCGAATGGCGGCCGCGCTCGCGGTGTGTTCCTCGATGATGGGACGGAGTTCAAAAGCCGCATCGTTCTCTCAAATGCCGATCCGAAGCAGACGTTTCTCGGGCTCGTTGAAGCGAGTGAGCTGCCGGATGATTTTCGCGAAGCTGTTTCTGCGATTAAGATGAATGGTCCCTGCGCGAAAGTGAATTTTGTATTAAGCGAAGAGCCGCGCGTCACTGGGATGCCTTCGGGTTGGACTTCGCCGCAGCGCTCGCTTTTCACGCTGGTGCCTTCGCTTGAATTCGCGCAGCGCTGCTACGACATAGCTAAGCTCGGCGAAATCCCGGAAGAGCTGTGGGTGGACTGCGTAGTAGCGTCGAATGTGGACTCCTCGCTCGCGCCTGCGGGCAAACACATCATGACCACGTTCGTGCAATATGTGCCTTATAAGTTGAAGCGCGGAACGTGGGATGAGAATCGCGAACTGCTCGGCGATCGCGTCGTGAGAAAAATTGGGGAGTATGCGCCGAATTTCACGAAGTCAATCCTTGCCCGACAGATTCTGACGCCGCTCGATCTCGAACGTACCTACGGCCTGACCGAGGGAAATATTTTCCATGGGGACTTGTCACTCGATCAGCTTTTCTTCATGCGCCCTGTTCCAGGCTGGTCGCAATACCGCACGCCTGTGAACGGCCTCTACCTATGCGGTGCTGGAGCACATCCAGGAGGCGGTGTCACGGGCGCTCCGGGCTACAATGCGGCGCATCAGGCGCTGCGCGATTTGAAACGCGGCCGCGTGAAAAAAGCTGTCGCATGAAATCGGGAGTGCCTAGAGACAGTCCCGATCAAAAGGCACGCGAATGGCAGACACAACAAAAAAGGGGATCCTCGAAAAGCTCGCACAAGGTCCGGTTCTGGGTGATGGCGGCTACCTGCTCGAGCTTGAAAAACGCGGCCGCGTTCGAGCCGGCCCGTTTACGCCGGAAGTGGCGCTCGAAAACCCCGAAGCTTTGCTCGAGCTGCACCGCGAATTTCGCGACGCGGGCTCCGAAGTTCTCCAGTCCCTCACCTTTTACGCGAGCCGCGACAAACTCGCCACAGTCGGCATGGGCGATCGCGTCGAAGAACTGAATCGAGCGGCTGTACGCATAGCAAGACAGGCGGCAGGCAATCGCTGCCTGGTCGCCGGAAATATCAGCCTCACCTGGATGTACGAAGCGAACGACAAAGCCGCGGCCGATCGCGTCCGCAAGACTTTCGACGAACAGCTCGACGTACAAATCTCTGAGGGCGTCGATTTCATCATCGGCGAAACTTTTTCGTGGCTTGGCGAAGCGCTGCTAGCCGTTGAACGCGCGAAGCGGACGAATCTGCCGGTAATGGTCACGATGTCATTTGAAAATGAAGACGTGACGCCCGACGGCAAGTCGGCGGCCGATTGCGCGCGATCGCTTGTCGATGCAGGCGCGGATATCGTCGGACTGAATTGCCTTCGCAGTCCCGAATACACGTTGCCTCTCGCCGCAGAAATGCGCCGCGCCGTGAAGGCGTACATCGCATGCCAGCCCGTCGCATATCGCACCACCCACGATCATCGCGATTTCACCAGCCTGCCTGCGTTTCCCGACCAACTCGATCCATATCAGCTGAGCCGCCGCGAAATGGCTGACTACGCGACGAAAGCGCGCGACCTCGGCGTCAACTACATAGGCGCATGTTGCGGCGCGGTCGCATCACACATCCGCGAAATGGCTCGCGCTCTCGGGAAAATCCCTGCCGATGATCGCATCTGGAAAAAAGGCGGCGAGAAACCAATGTCCGCCTACGAATATTACGAGCACGACAAAAAAGCCAAGGTGTAGCCGGCTTCAGTTTTGGCAGCGGCGCTGGACGGTGTTCCGTCACAATAGCCGCCGCTTCAAACTCGCTCGCTTTCAGATTCCGCCCGATGCATCATGTGCCAAGCGCATGAATCCGACCCCGCTTGCCGCCGATGCCTGAACCCGCCGCTACCAATCATCCCCGCCGCGCGCTTGGCTTCCGCGACCTGGTCCTCTTCTACATCGTCACCGGCATCAGCCTGCGCTGGATCGCCACCGCTGCCACGGTCGGCGCAAGCGCCGTCATAATCTGGTTGATCGCGTGGTGCACGTTCTATCTTCCCCTAGCACTTTCCGTGATGGAGCTTTCCTCGCGCTACCCGCAGGAAGGCGGCCTCTACATCTGGAGCAAACGCGCGTTCGGCGAATTTCCGGGATTCATCACCGGCTGGACCTACTGGGCGAGCAATCTTCCTTACTACCCTGCCGTTCTCTATTTCGCGGCGAGCAACGCGCTCTTTATCGGTCCGGCCCGCTGGCAATCGCTCTCCGAAAACAAAACCTATTTCCTCGTCTTCGCCCTGCTCGGACTCGCGCTCGGCACGTTTCTGAACCTCATCGGGCTCTCCGTCGGTAAATGGCTGCACAATCTCGGAGCGATCGCCACATGGCTGCCGATCGCGATTCTCATCGGGATTGCCGCCATCGCCTTCCACCGGTTCGGCTCGGCCACGAGCTTCACAGCAGCAAGCATCGTCCCGCACATGCATTTCCGCGACGTTCTTTTCGTCGCCACAATCATTTTCGCCCTCGGCGGCTCGGAGTCGGCCTCATTTCTCGGCGACGAAGTTTACGACGCGCGAAAAAATCTCCCCCGCGCCCTTCTCGCCGGAGGGGCGTTTGTCACGATCGGTTACATTGTCGGCACCATTGCCGTCCTCGTCTCGCTGCCCGCGCGTGAAGTGAGCGGACTCGGCGGCATCATGCAAGCCGTTTCAAAATCCACGGAACGCGTAGGCTTCGCAGGGATCGCACCGCTAGCGGCGCTGGTGATCACGATCAGCAATCTCGGGGCGCTCGGGGCCTGGCTCGCTGTTTCGGCGCGCCTGCCGTTCGTAGCGGGACTCGACCGATACCTTCCGTCCTCGTTCGCACGCATTCATCCGAAGTGGGGCACACCGTATGTCGCGCTGCTCGTGCAAGCCTTCTGCGGCGTAATTTTTATTCTCCTGAGCCAGGCTGGAACCAGCGTTTACGGCGCGTACGAAGTTCTGGTCAGCATGGGCATCATTTCGTATTTCGTTCCGTACTTGTTTGTCTTCGCTGCGCTGATTCGATTTCAGAGCGAGCCGGCATCACCCGAAGTAATCCGGATTCCCGGAGGCAAGCCGGTTGCAATCGCTCTCGGCACGCTTGGTTTTACGACGACGCTCGTTACAATTATTTTCTCGATCATCCCCGCGGCCGATGAGCCGCACAAATTGCTGGCGGTTGCGAAAATCGTTGGATTGACGTTTGCTTTGTTGGGTCTCGGCGTCGTTGCCTTTTTATTGGGCAAATCGCGCAACCGCTTGAATCAGTGAAAAAAAACACGATGAAAATAGCGGCTTGCACAACCCCAAAGCAGCGCCCCGAAGTTACGCATTCAGCAAACTCGTCTCGCCACGCTCGAATCCCACGCGGCATTCCAAGTAGACTGGCGGCCTGAGGATTTTCTTTTGACCACGCAAGCCAACCCGATCGGTGCCGCCGGTTCCTCTGCTGCAGCGCCACCGCAGGCCACAAGCCCGTGGATTTATCGCCCTTGGCTCGACCTCATCGTCGGCTGCGGCGCATGGTCCGCGCCTCTACTGGCCATCGCTGCATGGCTCACCCCATCGCACACGCATGGCTGGGCCGTAGCGTTTTACCTCCTCGCCATCATCTTCAATTACCCGCATTTCATGGCCACGATCTACCGCGCATATCACACGCGCGAGCAGTTCGAAAAATACAAGTTCTTCACGCTCCATCTCACGCTGCTGATGGTCGTCACGGCTGTGATGCTCCACGCCTCGTACCGGCTCGTGCCGTGGGTTTTCACGCTCTATATCTGTTGGAGTCCCTGGCATTACACCGGCCAGAACTACGGTCTGATGATGATGTTCACCCGTCGCGCTGGCGCGCAAATCACCTCCACCGAGCGCCGCTGGCTACACGCGGCATTTGTCGCATCCTACGTAATGTTGCTCGCAAGTTTTATGACCGGCGGCTCGAACGACCCGCTGATTCTTTCGCTGGGTCTGCCCGCGAAAATCACCCTCCCCTTGCGCCTCGTCCTGGCAATCGTGTTTGCAGCGTTCACGTTCGTGGCGTTCAAGCCGCTCATCCAGCGAAGTGGAACGCGAGCCATGGCCGCGCCGCTCACGCTCGTGCTCACGCAATTTCTGTGGTTCGTGCTTCCAACCCTGCTCGAGCTGCACGCCGCGTATCAAATCCCTCAAACACGCTACAGCAGCGGAATCCTCGCCGTTCTCCACTCCGCGCAATATTTATGGATCACGAGTTACTACCAGCGACGCGAAGCACGCGCAGCAGGCCAGTCAAGCTGGCGAATGGCGGGATATTTCGTCACCCTGATCGCGGGCGGCATTGCGCTGTTCATCCCCGGCCCTTGGCTGGTGAGCTACATTTTCCATTACGATTTCACCACGAGCTTCCTGATCTTCACCGCCCTCGTGAATATCCACCATTTCCTACTCGATGGGGCGCTCTGGAAGTTGCGCGATTCGCGCGTCGCTTCTCTCTTGATCGATGCCGGCTCCGCAACACAATCAGGCGCGCAGCCAGCTCCGGCGAAGCGCGCCGCTAGACGAGCTCCACGTGAGCCTGCGCCGGCCGCTACGCCCACGCGCACCAAAAAGCTCCTTACGTCACCCGCATTTCAATTGAGCCTCGTTGGACTGTTGTTCCTATGGGGTGGCCTCGACCAATTGCACTTCGCTCTCGGCACGGACGAATCCAATCTCCACTCGCTCTTGCGCGCCTCGCAACTGAATCCTTACGACGCTATGCTCCAGGCCCGCATCGCAAGTGCCTCAACGAAAGCGGGACAAAAGGACGACGCCGTTGCCGCTCTCACCCGCGCCGTCGCAATCAACCCCGACAATGCCGGCCTGCAGCACGCCGCCGCGCGCGCCATGATCGAAGACGGCCGCTACACCGAAGCCTATGAGCACTACCATCGCATGCTCGAAATTTTTCCGCGCGATTCAGACGCGCTCGTAAATTATGGTCTGCTCGCAGCCAAACTCGGCCATCCCGAAGAAGCAGTTGATTCCTGGGAGAAGGCTGTGGACGTGGCTCCGAATCAGCCGAATGCCCATCTCTATCTCGCTCAGGCGCTCGATCAAAAGAACGAACACGCGGCCGCCGCTCGCCACTGGAACGCATTCCTGCAGCTGGCCGCAGCGCATCCGGACGATCCTGCCGCCACGTCCGCGCAACTGGATTCCGCCACGCTTCAGCTTGCAGACGACGAAGCTCGCATGAATCAGAAACAAGCAGCGATGGCGGGATATCTCTCGGCGATCGCACTAGCCGAGCGCGACAAGAATCTGCAGCTCGAAAGTATCGCCCTCGCGCACCTCGGCGATTACCAGGAGAAAATTGGCGATTCTACAGGTGCCGCACATTCCTTCCAGCGCGGCCTCTCGCTTGATGCAAAATTCGAAGATCCACGCAGTGAAGCGTTCGACTGGTTCAACTACGGACAATTTCTCAGGCGTCGAGGCGTCGACCTGGAATTGGCCTATGCCTGCTATCTGCGCGCAGAAATTCTGCTAGGCGGCAAAGGCGGCGAAAATCAGCAAACAGTCGAAACTGCCCGCCGCGAAGTGGAAATGCTGCTCGGGAAAAGGGCGGCCACCGTGCAAAAGAATCTGCCCGAACTGCTTACGCGCGCCCAAAATCTCCCGGCAAGCGCCTTTCAATAGCCCTATCTCCGCGTTTCGCGAAGACTACACGCCTTTCGGTTCCGTCATGCTAAACCAATTCCCCGAATTGTCCTTCATGATCGCCTCGACGCCATAAAATTGTTCCTTCGGGGGCGCCGTGAACTCCACTCCCTTCGCTTTCAACTCTTCATACGTCTTGCGGCAATCACTCGTCTGCAGCACTCCGCCGTTCAGTTTTCCGCCGGTCAGCAGTTCGCGCAGCGCCTTGCCCACTTCGGGCTGCATGTTCGGTCCGTCTACTTTCATCAAGATAATTTGGAGATCCGGCTGGCCCTTCGGGCTCACCGTCAGCCATCGAAAGCCGTTGTCCATGCTTGCATCCATCCGAACGTCAAATCCGAGCTTGTTCACGTAAAAATCCTTGGCAGCATCTTGGTCCAGCACGTACAACGTTGCATGTGAAAGCCGTTGAATCATTGGAACCTCCTTGAGTGGGCCAAAGATAGCCGAATTGAGCGCGCGGATGCTTCTCGATTCTTGCGATTTTCTGCACGACGGCGGTTGGCGCTAGATAGGCCCTACCACAAAGTGCTGATAACAGGCGGGGATGTAATACAGCGGCCAGTGCGACGCAAAGCCGCCAAAAGAAATGTGCGCTTCGCGGCGGAAAGTGGCGGGCGATAATCCTGTTAGCGAACGAAATCGCGAACTGAATGACCCAAGGCTTTCATATCCCACGTCGAGGCAAATATCCGTCACGCTGCGATTCTCGGAGAGCAGCAGCCGCTTCGCCTGTTCGATGCGAATTCGCGTCACGAATTCGTGTGGCGTTTCGGCAAACGCGCTCGTGAATAGACGGCTGAAATGAAACGGTGAAAGGTAGGCTTCCTGCGCGCTATTTTCGAGCGTCAAACGCTCGTTGTAGTGCGCGGCGAGATAATCGCGGGCGCGGCAAAGGCGCCGAAACGTGAAGGCGTCGTGAAGTTGAATACCAATATCTGAAGCCGCGCGATTACGCCGAAATGCCGCTCGCATGCTCAATCATATAGCACAAATCCGCGGCGCCAAAAATACAAACTCGCTCTGCCCGGCTGAATCCAATACGCAGCCCAGGGTTATGGGATCGTCGCGCTCACCTGCGCGGAAGGGTTACTCTCTTGTCCGCCGGTATTAACGGCGACGATGACGTAGAAATATTCTTTGCCGGCTTGTACTGTCGAATCAACATACGACGTTGCTGTGTCTTTCGACGAATTCAGGACCTGGTACGGTCCTCCCGAGCTTGTTGCGCGCTCAACATAGTAGCCGGCCACATTGGTCGAGGTGCTCGCACCCCAAGAAAGGTTGACCGAGTGCGAGGTCGTCGCTGCCGTACCGGAGCCTGATAGTGCAACCGAAATCGTAGTTGAGCCCGCCGCAACCGAAATTGTTCCCGAGGCGCTTCCTGTTACAGTTGGCTCAAACACCACTGTCACCGAGTCAGACTGGCCAGGTTGCAGCGTCAGCCCGGATATTCCACCGACCATGCTGAATCCCGAACCGGAGATTGTCGCCCGACTGGTTGTGAGCGCCGAGTTGCCTTCGTTAGTCACTTTGAGAGAGATCGAGCCGCTGTGGCCAACTAATACGTCTCCGAAGTTCATCGTGGCGGGACTCGCCTGCAACGTACCTGTAGCAGTAACTCCGTTTCCAGACAACGAAACCGTGAGAGGTACCGTCTTACCCGACGCGCTGAAGTTGATCGACGCCGAACCCGTAACCGCTCCCGTCTTGGCTGGCTTAAAAGCCACGTTGAATGTCGAGCTTTTCCCAGCCGCAATTTGCGCGCCATCGGCAAGGCCCGACATGCTGAAGCCGGTCCCGGCCGTGGCCTCCGACGAAACCGAGATAGTAGTGGTGCCGCGGTTCGTGACGGTGAAAGTTTGTGAATTGCTGCTGCCTACAGGAACGCTCCCAAGACTTGCACTGGTAGGCACCACCGAAATCGACGTCGTTCCCCCACTCGATGCGCCACTCCCAGAAAGTGTAACGTCCAGAGCTGTTGTGATACCTCTCCCCTGCACTACGATCTTTCCAGTTTGAGTACCGGCAGCTTTTGGAGCGAAGCTTACAGTCAATGTGGCGCTCACTCCTGAGCTCAGACTCAACGGTGCTGTGATACCGCTGATAGCAAAATAATTGCCGCTTACGGTCACACTCGTGATGGTCACGCCAAATGCTGTTGAATTTGTGATTTTTATCTGGTGCTGCGCGCTGCTTCCCACGTTCACAGACCCGAAGTTTATCGAGGTTGCACTCACTGTGACTGACGATGCGGACGCTGCGCTGCCCACAAAAATAAACAGCAAGAATTCCATTACGGCAATTGCTAACGCTAAGGAGATTTTCTTCGACATGTTTCCGATTTGCCCGCTGCCGGAGGGGGAGTGCGGCGCGATTAAGAATTACCGGGGCCCTTGGATTTTCACGACAGAGGGAGTCTACGTACCGCCTGCTGAGAGCGTCTACTGTCCTGGAGGCACGCGCGAGGACAGGGTGGGTTGCTGTCCCCTGATGTACCTGCCGTAATGCGCAGTTAAATTGGACGAAATCTCACTGCAACATTTCGTTCTTAGAATTTCCGGGAAGCGCGAGCATGACTTGCAGCGCCGCTCTGCGTGGCGGGCTGCCAAGAAACAATTCGGAACGAGCTCTTAGCGGACGATATTGATCGCTATGGCGGGAGTTATCGTCGCAGCAGTGTTGCGGCCAATTGGTATCACGCGCGCGCCCAGAAGAATTCCTACTTTGGAATTCCAGCTGTATTCGATCGCCGGGGCAAAGCCGATCGCGTCGTTATAGCCTGTGTCGAACCGGATCTTTGCCGAGTTTTCCGTGCCCGGCGAAGAAAGCACATCGAATCCGGTCACGCGCGTGCTGTTTTGGAAGCGATAAGTCGCGTCGAGTGCCAGCACCCAGCTCCGCGTCAGGCTGTATTCCCACGATGCGTCAACGAAAGAAGTGCCGCCGGGCCTCGCGTGCCCGTGAAATTCAGCATCTGTTCCGTACACGCTTACGCCCTTCACACTCACGCCGCTCGAAATCGATTGCGATACATTCAAGCGCATGCGCAATATCCGTCGATTCGGCAGCCAGAAATAAGTTTGCGAGTAGAACGCGAGCGTCGTGGTGTAAGCGCCGCTTCCAAGCCCATTGCTCGGCCGATTTCCCAGCTGATCGTACTTGCCGGACGGAAAGCTTTCCTGCACAGCGAGCGACATGGTTGGAACCCAGTGGCCTTCGTGAAATTTTGTCAGCCGGTACTGGCCCTGCACCGTCACGTCGCCCATCCCGACGCTCGAGCTGCTCGTTCCGTCGTTCACTCGATTGTAACCAAATGTTGGAATCAGCCCGATCGTCAGCTTGTCGACTAGACCATAGTTTATATACGTGAGCGAACCGAAGCCGTTCGATTCGGGAGCTCTCCGCTTCACACCGCTGCGATCGTACTGGCCCTGCTGGATCACATCGTAAAGGTAGGGCTCAATCAGGAAATGGCCTTGTGGCAACGTGGCAGCCGACGGCGCCAGCATCGGCCCGGTCCACCACGCATCATCCAGTGATTGGCGATCCGACGGATTCTGTGCTGAGGCCACTTGCGCGCTCACCAGCCCGAACATCAGTGCGAGCACAGCGAATGCCTTCTGAATTTGTCTCCGGTGCCACATCACGGCAACCTCTTCGCGTCATTGTTACCGCTTTATCCACGCGGCGCGCTATCCGGCTTTCGCGGTTGAACTTCGCGAGCTTCCTCATTTCACGCGCGTGTCCACCGCGATCCAGTTCGTCTCCCAGGTTTTGCCCCCGTCATCAGAAAACGCCTGCTCGAAGCGGCACGAATTCGCCGTCATGTCCATCCACACATTGCGTACCAGAATCATTCGGCCATTAAGGGGTTCCTGGTCGTAAAACTCGCCGCGTCCATTCTTGAATTCGCCGACCGTTGGCACGCTCAGCGTCCCCCCATTCGCATTGGCGAAATTCAGGCTCCACTGATGTGATTGAGGATTGTAAAGACGCAGGCTCAGCCCTTCGACGTGACCGGCGGGGCCGTCCACCTCGAGTTCCACCAGATTGGCGCGGCCATCCCACACCTTTCGCACCACGGAAGTTCCTTCGTATTCGACCCACGTGTGAGAGCCGCTCAACGGATGTTGCAACCGTGATAGATGCGTCTTCCAGTTTCCAATCTCGAAATCGAAATCGTGCTGTCCGTCTCGTTGTGTGGCAGCCTCTTGAAGGGCCGCAACGTGAAGCGGCTGCAAGAGAACAATCAAGCTGCACGCCAGCAGATATTTCCGAAAGTCAGTAAACGCCTTCATCTCGTTTATCCAGTCGCCAGATTATGAAAAATGCCGTTCCCTTGTTTCACGCGAAAATGAAATATGTCATTCACCCACTGCTCGTGCTTCTCCGTTCCCGTCGCCCACTCGCGTCTGGTCCGTAATCCAATTCACTTCCCAGGTCTTCCCGCCATCCTCTGAAAACGACTGCTCAAAATGCGGCACCTTCGTGTCAGTCTTCGACCAAATAAATCGAACAATAATCATTCTGCCGTTCAATGTGTCCTGCGCGTAGAACTCACCCGTTCCATCCTTGAACCGCCCGATCTGCGGTGGAACCAGCAGGCCGTCCTTGCTGTTGGCCCATGTGAGGTACCACTCGTGAGTCTTGGGATTGTAGGTGCGCAGCGTGAGCCCCTCGATGTGCCCGGAGGTGGGGCTATCGGTCTCGAATTCCTCGATCTGCGCGCGTCCATCCCAAACCTTCCGCGTCACCGAGGTGCCGTCGAACTCCACCCACGTGTTCGAACCGGTTAAGGGATTCAGGCGGCGCTTCAGGTGAATCTTCCAGCTGCCAAGTTCGAAGTCGAAATCGTGCTGCCCGTCCGGGAGCGCCGCAGGTTGTTGTGAATCGGCCTTCGGGGCGTCCGCGCTCGATTGTGCGAACACAGGAACCGCGTTCGAAATGGCAAGCACACCGCAGCACAGCAAAAAGAAAATCCGAATCGCTCTACATGCATTCATCTCTTTTGCCCTCGCAGTCGTTCTTGAATCAACAATTCGAACCTGCCTCCACTCGCGCACGAATTGCCACAACGTGCGTCTTCGTGTAGTTCTTGTCCTCGTACGGCTGCGCCACCGACGCGAATGATGGATCATGGAGTGGACGTCTACAATAGCCACTTTCACGCATTCTGATATGACCACTCGGAGCCACATGTGACGCAAACAAGACAGTTGAAGCAGGCCCGCGCGAGTTTCTTCCCGCCGATCGCGCTTGCCGCGCGCTCGAAGAATCCAACACAACGGCCAATGTACCGCCAGTTGTACGATTGGTTTCAGCGCGCCATCGTCAGCGGTCAGTTGCGCCCCGGCCAGCGCGTTCCTTCCACGAGAAGCCTCGCCGCAGAGTTGAAAGTCTCTCGCGTGCCGGTGCTAAGCGCCTTCGAACAACTGCACGCCGAAGGCTACCTCGAGACATTCGTCGGCGCGGGCACATGCGTCGCGAGTTCGATCCCGGGAGACACTCCCAGGCCCACCCCCGGCACAGCTCGCAAACCCGCAACAGCAAAAATCTCTCGCAAAGTTTCCCAGCGCGCCCGCCACCTCATGTCAATGCAAGGCGATTCTGACCTGAAAAACATCGGCGCCTTCCGCGTCAGCCTCCCCGCTCTCGACTATTTTCCCGTCGGCGTCTGGTCCTCTCTCCTCTCGCGTCACGCGCGAAATTCCACGCGCGAAATGATGGCCTACGGCGATCCCATGGGCTACGCGCCATTCCGCGAAGCAATCGCCGAATATCTCGGCGCATCGCGCGCCGTGCGCTGCGACGCTTCGCAAGTGATCGTCGTCCCCGGCTCGCAATTGGGCCTGCAGGTTTCCGCCCGCGCACTGCTCGATTTGGACGACCCCGTCTGGATCGAAGAACCCGGCTATCCCGGCGCGCAACAGGCTCTCACTATGGCCGGTGCCAGGCTCGTTCCCGTTCCGATCGATCGCGATGGCCTAGATGTGAATGAAGGGATCCGCCGCTGCCGTAACGCGCGCGCCGTTTACATCACGCCATCGCATCAATACCCGATGGGCGTCACGATGAGTGCAAGCCGTCGCATGCAGCTCCTCAATTGGGCCGCGCGCAACGGTTCATGGATTATCGAAGATGATTACGACAGCGAATATCGCTTCGGCAGCCACCCGGTCGCTTCGCTGCAAGGCATGGACGCGGACGCGCGCGTCATCTACATCGGCACACTCAGCAAGGTTTTGTTCCCCGCCTTGCGTCTAGGCTACGTGGTTGTTCCCAAAGATCTCGTCCGCGCATTTTATTCCGCGCGCGAAGCCACCGACATCTTCCCGCCGACGCTCTACCAGGCGGCCCTTACAGATTTCATCAAGGAAGGCCACTTCGCTCGCCATGTCCGCAGAATGCGTATGCTCTACATGGAACGACGCAAGGCCCTCGGTGAAGCGATTCGCAAGCAGCTAGGCGAGCAACTCGAAGTGGTAGACGCAGAAGCAGGAATGCATCTGGTGGCATTGCTTCCGCCCGGGGTGAACGACAAAATCGTCTCGCGAAAAGCCGCCGAAGCCGGCATCTCCGCAATCCCGCTTTCAAGTTGTTTTCTGAAACGCCCGTCCCGTGGCGGCTTGGTCCTCGGCTACGGCGGCGCCAGTAAAGACCAGATCGAACACGGCGTCCGAATCCTCGCGAAAATCATTCGCGAAGTGGCCATGACGTCGCCATGCTGAGGTAAGCGCAGATTTTCCGCCGCTCTTCATTCAATGCACCACCGACGTGCCGTATCCGATTACAATGCCGTAGCGCACAGAGCGCTGTTGATATCGCGGTAAGGGCATCATACCGGCCGTTGGACTTCTCCTGTCGGGGTCACATGCGAGCACGATTTATGGTTTCCTTCGCGATGGCCTTCGTCGTAGGCGTCGCAGTAGCTCAAACGAAGGCCACCTTAAATACTGCCTCAGCGCCTGGCCGCACTGAGATTTGGCTAACGTATTTGGGCAACGCCGGCTGGCAGATTACAGATGGCAAGACCGTATTGGTCATCGATCCGTATATCACGCAATTTCGCCATCCCCCAGGGCCGGCCACGACTGGACGTCCCACTGATCCTCTAGCGATAGTCGCGCCTGACAGCGAAGAAATCGATACAAAAATCCATCGTGCAGACTACCTTCTGGTCACGCATGGCCATCTCGACCACGCGCTGGACGCGCCATACATCGCGAGAAAGGCTGGCGCAATAATCATCGGGAACGAGACGGTCGCCAACCTTGCCCGTGCCTATGACGTGCCCGATGATCAACTAATTGTAGTTCGCGGCGGGGAAGACTATCAGTTTGGGGCCTTTTCGTTGAAGGTGATTCCTAGTATTCACTCCGCACTGTTTCACAAGCACTATTTCGATAGCCGATTAGCGGGCAATGCGCCGTCGGGATTGAAGGCGCCGCTGAAAGCGGGTGATTTCGTCGAAGGCCAGAGCATGGCTTACTTGCTTCGGCTGGCTGGCCACGAGGTGCTTGTCATGGGTTCGATGAACTATATCGAGCGTGAGATGGAGGGTCTGCGGCCGGATATCGCGCTGGTTGGGGCCAACAATGAGCGGTTGGAGATTTATGACTATACCGGCCGGCTTTTGCGTGCCCTCGGTTATCCACTGTTGGTTATGCCCACACATTGGGATGGATATGGCTATCCGCCTCTGCGCGAACAAGCCCTCGCGGCGGCGCACCAATTTGCCGAAGAAGTAAGGGCCGCATCTCCCAAAACTAGAGTGATCATTCCAGAGTATTTCGAGCGGATCACGGTACCCTGATTCGAGGTGACAAGTGTAATCGCTGGTTCGTAAAAAAGTGGTCGCGCGGATGGATTGAACCACAGATGAAAATTTCCAGCGCAGTCGTGCGAGTCGCAGAATCAGCAGGGCAGAATTGTCTGGTGCAAACCTCCGGAATAGTCCACACTCACATGGCGCGACCAATCAGTCGCAGCAAATCCCGGCCTCTCGCCGTCAAACGAATTCGGGCCTAATACCAAGGTCAAAATGAGCAACTCTATTCTGATGCAGTATCTAGGCTTCGAATCGAAAAACCGGGGCCGCGAATATGCTTTCCAGGTTCGCTACGCCGCCGAAGACGTTCGCGACTTCACGCTCACCATCGCCGACGACGCTTTCACCTCGCACCGCATCCGCTACCAGGACGCGCCCGACGTCTGCTCCTTGAAACTGAAGCGCGAGCTAGTCGCCAACTCTGACCTTCCTTCGCACACGAATTTCCCGATCACCGATACCGAGCTGGAAGAGTACAGAGCTGGCCACGCCACCAAATCCACGAATCGCCTCTACACTCCAAAGCCGCGCGAAGAATACTAGCCGTTAATCCTGTTCATTCAGCGCACCGAATCAGAGCTTGAGCCAAAAAAAAATGGCTCCCGGACCAGATTTGTTTATCTGCCCCGGAAGCCGTTGTTAAATTGCGTTTGCCGGGGCGGTTCTCGCCCCGGCACGCAGTAAAAGCGTTAGCCCTGCATCTGCGCCTGAAGATATTCTCCAGGCAGCCGAACCAGTTGCCGCTTGAAAGCAGGCGCCATCCGGTTCAACCGATCCTCGTTATCCTTCTCCTGCTTCGCAAGTGAACCGAGATCCACCGGCAGTCGCTCGATCTTCAAACCAAGCGTCCGCTCCAGTTGAAATATTTCGGTCCGCTGGTCACGCGAAAACAGAGTCGTCGCAACGCCCTGCGCTCCCGCTCGTCCCGTCCGGCCCACGCGGTGAATAAAATTCTCCGCCAGGTCAGGCAAGTCGTAGTTGATCACGTGAGCGATGTTCTCCACGTGAATTCCGCGCGAAGCCACGTCCGTCGCCACCAGCACGCGGTGCCGCCCTTGCTGGAAACCAGCCAGAGCAGCCGTCCGCTGCGATTGCGAGCGGTCGCCGTG
>Ga0209525_1000120_pt1 | contig 24040 bp, 24 predicted proteins | sample JacPin_JW_Ref_O1_FD_187958 | JGI IMG/M metagenome (GOLD analysis project Ga0209525, IMG submission 187958) | Forest soil microbial communities from Algoma, Ontario, Canada - Jack Pine, Ontario site 1_JW_Ref_O1 (SPAdes) (version 2) | ecosystem: Environmental > Terrestrial > Soil > Boreal... | reverse complement strand
ACTTGAGCTTAGAGCCTTGCAGCCACACCGGACGCACGCCGCCGTGCGCCGACGCCTTGATTGCGGCCGGCGTTGCTCGCGTCGTGTGTTGCACCCGTGATCCGAATCCCAAGGTTGCCGGTCGTGGGATCGAACGTTTGCAGCACGCCGGCATTGCCGTGCAGGTGGGCGCGTTCGCCGATGAGGCGCGCCGGCTCAACGTAGGCTTTTTCTCGCGCCACGAGCACGGGCGACCGTACGTGCGCCTCAAGTTGGCGATGAGTCTCGATGGACGCACCGCGCCGGCAGGCGGCAGCCGCGTATGGATCAGCGGGGCGGAATCTCGCGCCGACGTGCAAACCTGGCGCGCGCGCAGTTCCGCGGTGCTCACGGGCGCCGGCACGGTGCGCAGCGACGATCCGCAGCTCAACGTGCGCCTGAATTACGGGCCGTGGGTGCGCCAGCCCCTGCGTGTGGTGCTCGACACCCTGCTGAGCACCTCGCGCGCCGCGAGGATCTTCAATCATAATGAGGCGCTGGTATTCGCGGCGCCCGAAGCGGTGCTGGGTCCCTTCAAGGACATCAAGGTCGAGCGGGTTCCGCGCGCGGACGGCGGCCTGGATCTGGATGCCGTGATGCAAAATCTGACGGCGCGCGAGGTCAACGAGCTGCTGGTGGAGTGCGGACCCACGCTTGCCGGGGCCTTCATTGCCAAGCAGCTGGTCGATGAGTTCATTTTATACGTCGCACCTCGATTGCTGGGCGATGATGCGCTGCCGCTGCTGCACCTCGAGGCCGGCGCCGCCGCAAAGCAGCCGTTCGACTTTCGCGATGCGCAGCGCTTCGGAGACGACATGCGCCTGATTCTCAAACCAAAGAAGCATTAACGATGTTCACCGGAATTGTCTTGGCAGTAGGGCATCTGACCTCGGTCAGAGAACGCGGCGGCGACTTGGAGTTGGGCATCGATGCCGCAGGACTCGAGAGTGGACGCGTGGGTTTGGGCGACAGCATTTCCGTGCAGGGCGCGTGTCTTACCGTGACGCGCAAACAAGGCGCATGCTTCTTCGCCGACGTGTCACGCGAAACCATGGCCAAGACCACGCTGGGCAAACTCAAAGCCGGCTCGCACGTCAACCTCGAGCCCAGTTTGCGGGCGGGCGACGCGCTGGGCGGCCACATGGTCAGCGGTCACGTCGACGCACTCGGCGTGCTGCGGCGGCTGACTGAGGACGCGCGCTCCAGGCGCATGGAATTCGAGCTGCCCGCGCAACTCATGCGATTTGTGGCGCCGAAGGGCTCGATTTGCATCAACGGCGTCAGCCTGACGGTCAACCAGGTCGAAGGCTTGCGCTTCGATGTCAATATCATTCCCCACACGCTCAAGGAGACGACCTTGGGCGGGCTGCGGGTCGACGATGAAGTAAACATCGAAATTGACGTCGTGGCGCGCTATCTTGAACGACTCATGACAAAAACCGACACCTAAGGCACTTATGGCTGCGTTCAATACGATCGATGAAATCCTCGAGGATCTTCGCCGCGGAAAAATGGCGGTGATCATGGATGATGAAGACCGGGAAAATGAGGGCGACCTCATTATGGCGGCGGAATGCGTACGTCCCGAAGATGTCAATTTCATGGCGCGCTATGGCCGCGGACTCATCTGTCTGACGCTGACCCGCGATCGCTGCCGTCAGCTGCGCCTGCCGCTCATGGTGAGCGATACCGACCACACGCATCGCACCAATTTCACCCTGTCGATCGAGGCTGCGGAGGGCGTGACCACGGGAATTTCCGCGCACGATCGCGCACACACGGTCAAAACCGCGGTGGCGCCCAATGCGCGCCCGGAAGACTTGCGCCAGCCCGGGCACATCTTTCCCTTGATGGCGCAGCCCGGCGGCGTGCTGACGCGCGCCGGCCACACCGAGGCGGGGTGCGACTTGGCGCGGCTGTCCGGATTTTCCGCCGCCGCCATGATCGTCGAGATTTTGAATGACGACGGAACCATGGCGCGGCGTCCGGATCTGGAGCGCTTTGCGAAGACTCACTCGCTGAAAATCGGCACGATCGCCGACCTGATCCGCTACCGCCTGAAGAATGAGCGTTCGGTTGAGCGCATCTATGAGGAATCGGTGGATACGGAGTACGGCGCTTTTAAGCTCTGCTGCTACGAGGATCACGTCAACAAAACCGTGCATATTGCCTTGGTGAAAGGCGACCTGAATTCAACGCTGCCGCCGCTGGTGCGCGTGCATATCAAGGACACGCTGCGGGATGTGGTGGGGGTCAAGAACGAGAAGCTCGGCTGGCCGCTGCGCGCGGCGATGCACCGTGTGGCCAAGGAGGACTCCGGCGTGGTGGTGATCCTGCGGCCGGAAGAGTCTCCGCGGGATTTCATGGACAGTGTGCGTCTATTGGATGCCAAGCCGGCGCGGCAAAGCGGCGGCGCCACAGTGGTGCGAACTTACGGCATCGGCGCCCAGATACTCAAGGATCTCGGCTTGAAGCGCATGCGCGTCCTGAGCGCTCCGAAGCAGCTGCAGGGACTGGCCGCTTTCGATCTGGAAATCACCAGCTATGTGGATGGCGATGACTGAGCGCGATGCGCCTATACTTTTGGGGTTCTGCAATGCGAGGAATGACTTGTGCCGAATGAACAATCGAAAATAATCGAGGGAGAATTGCTGCCGCGTGACTTGCGGTTCGCGATTGTCGCCGCGCGCTTCAATGACTTTGTGGTGGAACCGCTGATGCGCGGCGCCCTCGATGCGTTGCGGCGCCACGGCGTCGCCGATAAGCAAGTAGACATCGTGCGCGTGCCCGGAGCGTTCGACATTCCCATTGTCGCGCGCAAGCTCGCGCTGTCGCAGCGCTATGCCGCGCTCATTGCCCTGGGGGCTGTGATTCGCGGGCAAACGCCGCATTTTGACTATGTCGCGGGTGAATGCGCGGGTGGAATTGCGCGCATTGCGCTCGAGACCGGCGTGCCGATCGCCTTTGGCGTACTGACGACCGACAATGCGGAACAGGCGGTCGATCGCGCCGGCGGCAAGGCCGGCAACAAGGGCGCCGATGCCGCATTGGTAGCGCTCGAGATGGCAAATCTGTTGCGCCGCCTGGACAACTAGGGGCCTGTCTGAGCACTCCGAATTCAGGGCCAACTGCCCATCGGGCCCGCAGTCTGGCGCGCCGGCTGGCGCTGCAGGCTCTTTACCAGATCCAGATCAATCCGCTTCCCTGGCAGGACGTCGAGACGCAATTCGCCAATGACCCCGAGGCGGATCGGGTCGACCTGGAATACTTCCGAGGGTTGATCGAAGGCATTGCCCCCAATCGCGAGGCGTTGGACTTGCGCCTGGCCGGATTGTGCGAGATCGCGCCTCCGGAACTCGATCCCATTGAGCATGCGGTTCTGTGGCTTGGCCTGCACGAATTGCAGTCGCACCCCGAGTTGCCTTACCGCGTGGCACTCGATGAAGCGGTGCAGCTGACCAAGCAGTTTGGTGCGACGGATGGGCACAAGTTCGTCAATGCCGTCCTGGATCGGGCCGCGCAAGAGTTGCGGCCGCGCGAATATGGAACCTGATCTCGGCGAGTTCGATCTCATCCGCCGCTTTTTCATGAGAGGCGAGAGCACTCCGGAGTCCGGCGTGCTGCTCGGCATCGGCGATGACGCGGCCCTGCTCGATGTTCCCCGGGGCGCGGACTTGGTGGTTTCCGTCGATACCATCGTCGCGGGGCGGCACTTCCTGGAAGGGACCGATGCGCGCTCCATCGGTCACCGCGCGCTGGCGGTTAATTTGAGCGATATGGCAGCCATGGGCGCGGCGCCGGCTTGGGCCACTCTGGCTTTGACCATGCCGAGCGCCAATTCGGAATGGCTTGAGAAATTTGCCGCAGGATTCTTGGACCTTGCCGACGCGCATTCAGTCGCACTGGTCGGCGGCGACACGACACGCGGTCCGCTCACCGTGAGCGTGCAAATTCTGGGGACTGTTGCGCATGGCAGCGCGCTGCGGCGCAGCGGCGGCGCGGCGGGAAATATCCTGGCGGTGAGCGGTACGCTGGGCGATGCCGCCGCGGGCCTTGCATTCCTGCAGGCGCCGACGGCTGCGAAACCCTCGCCCGACGTCGAAGCGTTGATTCAGCGTTTTGACTACCCCACGCCGCGCGTGCAGCTTGGGCAGGCGGCGCGCGGCATTGCCAGCGCCGCGATGGATCTATCCGACGGCCTCGTCGGCGATCTACCAAAATTGGCCGACGCCTGCGGTCTTGCCGCACATGTCTGCGTCGAAGCGCTGCCGCTGTCGATGGCGATGCGCAATTGCGTCAGTCTGGGCCAAGCGCGTGATTGGGCTCTTGCCGGAGGCGATGACTACGAGTTGCTGTTTGCCGTGCCGGCGAATCGCTTCACCGCGCTTCAGGGTGCGGCGGATCAATTGAACTTAACGTTGACCCCGATCGGTGAATTGCATGCCGGTGCGGGGGTGACATGGTCGTTAAACGGCGAGGATTTCGCGCCGGGTGTCTCAGGTTATGACCACTTTGGCCGAGCCAGACCCAAATCACAGTTTAGCTGAAGCCACCCCAGTATCCTCGCGTCACTGAAGTCGAATGACGCTGCGCGGCGCACGGTTACCCTTGACCAATACTCGCTCCACTAATCTTGCGAAAGCCCAGCCCGGCCGTGGGTCGTTGCCCGAGAAAATCGGCAAGTACGTCATCATCAACGAAGTCGGACGCGGCAGCACCGGCGTCGTCTATCTTTCGCATGATCCTTACTACGGGCGCGACGTGGCCATCAAGGTCTACAACGTCGATGCCAGCGGCGATGAGAACCGCAAGAAAATTGCGCGCAAGATGTTCTTATCCGAGGCGCACATGGTCGGGATGCTGCAGCATCCGAACATACTGCCGATTTACGATGCGGGTGAAGAGAACGGTCATTGCTACATCGTGACCGAGCATGTGCACGGTGCGCGCACGCTCGCGGCCTATTGCCGTCCTGACAACTTGCTGCGCATCGACGATGTCGTGGAGTTGGTCTACAAGGCGGCTCGAGCGCTTCACTATGCGCACAGCCGCGGCGTGATTCACCGCGACATCAAGCCCAGCAACATCATGCTCACGCTGGATAGCGATGTACGCATCATCGATTTCGGCATCGCGCTGGTCGCCGACTCGGAGATCTCGCGAATTGAAGGTATTGCCGGCAGTCCGTCTTATATGTCTCCCGAGCAGGTGCAATCGATCGAGTTGACCAATCGTTCCGACCTGTACTCACTCGGTGCCGTCATGTACGAGCTCTTGACGGGCACGCGGCCGTTTCGGGCCGGCAATCTACAAAAGCTGCTGCACCAGATCGTCTTTGCCACGCCGCCGCCCATTCACCTGCTTCGTCCCGAGATTCCCGAGGAACTCGAAAACGTTACCGCGATGGCGCTGCAGAAGGATCCCGAGAAGCGCTACAAGACCGGACTCGACTTTGCCGCCGAATTGACGCGCGTGCATCAGAAATTGCGCGCCCAGTACAACCGCATCGATCAGCAAGAACAGTTCAGTCTGCTGCGGAAATTGAAGTTCTTTCATGAATTTTCGCATGGCGAAATCTGGGAAGTGTTGCGCGCCAGCAGTTGGCAGGATTACGCGGATGCGGAGGAAATCGTCAAGGAAGGCGAGATGGACGATCGCTTCTACATCATCGTCCAAGGCCGGGTCGGCGTGCAGCGCCATGGCAAGGCGCTCGGTTATTTGGACAGCGGAGATTGTTTTGGGGAAACCAGCTATGTGCGCGGGGCGAAGCGCACGGCGACAATTTGCGCTTCAGGCTCGGTGACGGTCATGAAAGTCAGTTCGACTCTTCTGGAGCAGGTGTCCGCCGAATGTCAGCTGCGCTTCAATCAGGTCTTCCTGCGCAGCATGATCGGACGTCTGCAAAGCGCGGAGCGTGGCGTCTCCTAGGGCCTAGGCCGCTGCGCTCTCTTTGTCGTGCTCAATCATCGCGTACGCCGAATGATTGTGAATCGACTCGAAATTCTCCGACTCGACGATATAGGCTTTGACGCGCTTGTCCTTATTGAGCGCCACGGCGACGTCCCGTACCGTGTCCTCGACGAACTTCGGATTGTCGTAGGCGCGCTCGGTGACGTATTTTTCGTCCGGACGCTTCAAGATGCCGTAGACCTCGCAGGAGGCTTGGCCCTCGGCAATATCAATCAATTCTTCCAGCCACATGTGCTCGGCAAGCTTGGCCGTCAGGGTGATGTGGGAGCGCTGATTGTGCGCGCCATAGTCGGAGATTTCCTTCGAGCACGGGCAGAGGCTGGTGGTCGGCACGACGACTTTCAGCCAAACCTCGGTCTTGCCCGAGCGGTGCTCGCCGAAAATGGTGGCCTGGTAATTCATCAGGCTCTCGACGCCGGATACCGGCGCCTTCTTCATCACAAAATAGGGGAAGCTCATTTCAATATGGCCGGCACTGGCGTCCAAATGCTCGGTCATCTCCGCCAACATGAGGCCGAAGGACTCGACGGAAATTTCACGTTCATGACGATGTAAGATCTCCACGAAGCGCGACATATGCGTGCCCTTGAAATTGTGCGGCAGGTTCACGTACATGTTGAAGTTAGCCACCGTGTGCTGCTCGCCGCGCGCCCGATCCTTGACTTTAACCGGATGATAAATGTCCTTGATGCCCACCTTGTTGATGGGTATTCGGCGCGTGTCGGCATGTCCTTGGACATCCTCCACGGTCTTAGGCGTGGGCTTTTTGGCGGAGACAGCGGCATTCATAGTCATTTCCTACTGGAGCGATCAGGGCCGAGATGGTGCCGAAACCGCGGAACTCAAGAATTTTAGACCATTCGACGTGAGTTGGCTTTAGGGCCCCAAAAGGTTCATCGACACGGCAAATTAGGCGCCGCACGGCGGGTTTCTGCGCTTTGGGCGCTTAAAATCGGCAGGCGGGGCTTCAAACGCGGCGCTGAATCACGTACGAAGCCAGCCAGGCCAGGACGCGTGCGCCCTCGCCGAGCGGGGTCAGTCTCTCGCAGGCGCGCAGCTTTAACTCTCGAGCGCGGGTCTTGGCCGCTTCGAGACCCAGCACGCTGGGGTAGGTGGGCTTGGCGCGCGCGGCGTCGGCCCCGCTGGTCTTGCCGGTCTCTTCGGTCTTGCCCTCGACATCGAGGATGTCATCTTGGATCTGAAACGCGAGTCCGATGTCCTGGGCATAACCGTCCAACGCATCCCAGTTCGCCGCGCTTAAAGTCGGTGCACACGCTGCCGCCATCAGCACACTGGCGCGAATCAACGCGCCGGTCTTGAGCCTGTGCATGGCTTCAAGTTCCTCCAGCGTCAACTCCCGGCCCACGGCGGCGAGGTCGATTGCCTGGCCCCCGGCCATACCCGCGGTGCCGCTCGCATCCGCCAGGATTTGAATCATTTTCAGGCGCGCATCCCCCGTCACGCCCGGTGTGCGATCGCGCGACAGCAACGAGAAGGCCAATACCTGCAATGCGTCGCCGGCGAGAATCGCGGTCGCCTCATCGAAAGCGCGATGCGTCGTGGGTTGGCCGCGCCGCAGATCATCGTCGTCCATGGCGGGCAGATCGTCGTGAACCAACGAGTATGAATGAATGAGTTCCACCGCCGCCGCGGGCGCATCCAAGATGTTCACCGGCACCTGCAACGCCTCTCCGGTGCAGTAGACCAGCAGGGGGCGCAAGCGCTTACCGTTGCCCAATACGGCGTAGCGCTGCGCGGCGTGCAAACGCTGCGGCACCAAATCAGCCGCCGGCAGTGCGGCGTCAAGGACCGCTTGCACGCGTGCTTGATAGCCACGCATTCGCGCTTCCATCGCATCCGCATTCACGTCGCGGTCAGCCGTTATTGGGTTCGTCGGGCATGAAGTCTTCAACGGCCGGTTCGCCGGCTTTTTTCAACAGGATCTCAACTTTTTGTTCAGCTTCCTTCAGGGCGCTCTGGCAGGCACGCGTCAACATCACACCGCGCTCGAATGCCGCCAGCGATTCCTCCAGCGGCAGGTCGCCATGTTCCAGGCGTTCCACCAATTCCTCCAGATCGCGCATGGCCGTCTCGAAGTCGGGAGTTTCCGGTTTTGCGGGTTTTGGCGTCGGCATGGCTAAGAACGGTACACATGCGCTCCCGTGCGGTCAAACCTAGGCAGGCTCCGGCACGGGCGCGAACCGCGTGTAGGAATTTGTCAAGTCGTGAGGCGCGTCACAACCATAGGGTCGCCAGACGCCCCATTTTGGGTAACATTGCTGGTGGGAAGCTATATGTCAATGTCAATCAAATCAATGATCATCTGCGGCTGTGTAGCCGCCGTCGTAGTCTCGACGGCAGCGTGCAGTCCGCGGCGCATTCCGCCGATGACGGTGTCGGATCTCATGGAAGATCGCGTTGCGCTCGACGGCGTGCTCATGAAGTGCAATCGCGATCCTGGCAAGGCGCGCAACGATTCGGACTGCTTGAACGCCCGCATCGCGATCGAGCGCCTCGCGGCGCAGGTCGATCCGTCGATAGAAGCGAAGCGCGCCGAGGATTTTGAGCGCAGCCGCGAGCAATTGCGTATCGCCGAAGATAAGAAGCGCCAGGAGGAGGAATCCAAGGCCAAGAAGGTGGATGCCTACCACCTGCCGGTGATACCGGTCGAGCCCACACCGCCTCCCAAAGATGCGCAGTCGCCGACCGTCAGTCAGACGAACCCTTAGGCTCCTCAGTCCTCGCGACGGTCCGGCTATTCTGCGGCGCGACGCCGCTTTGCCTTCAACAGAACATCCACGGCTTCCGGTCGGTCGTCCCAGTAGTCCAGGCGAACTCTACCATCCGGCAATTGAGTCACCGTGGCGGGCGCCGCACTGAACGTGCAGTACCACCCCGACGGCAGCACTACTGCGTTTCGCGCTCTCCCCAGGCTGCGATCGAAAATCATCTCATCACCGTCCAATTTGTAGCTCACGGGCGCGGTATAGGTTTCCGCAATGCGCAGCCGTAAGGTCTGTCCTGGATGCACGGCCGCAAATGGAATCACCACGACTCGAGCCGTGGCCGGCGCCGTTTCGCCCACATTGATTTTGGATGCGGCCAATTCGGCACCGCTCATTTCGAGTGTCTTCAGGATTTCTCCGGTATCCAGAATGTTCGCCGACGGGTGGCTGGCGACGCTGCCTTCGCGAACGATATTGGCGTAACCGCTGATGCCAGGCCGAGTTTCGGTGTAGTCGTGATAAAGGCTGAACGCATGCGTTTCGGGTTGCTGCAGGAAGTACACGATGTCCCGATCTTGGTGCGCCCGCTCGGCGAGCCGCTCCTCCTCGGCAGGGCCGGCAAAAGGCGACTCCCAGCTGCGCGCGGCCGTCAGCGCTTTTGGCAGCGCGGCGGCTCCAGTCTGCGCCGTGTTCTTCGCCCGCAGCACCAAAGGTGCTTCGCCGCTTCCCGCGTGCAGGAAACTGATGGCGATACGGCCGTCTTTTTCAGTGAGAATCTGCGAGGGCACCGTCAATCCCGTCACTTCGTATCCCGGCGGCAGCACGACTTTGTTGCGCTTAATGCCCAACGGTCGATCGAAGACGATCGTGTTGCCCTCCACGCGGTAACTTTTAGGGTCTTTGTAAGTCTTGACGATGATCACGCGGCCTTCGCCATGCAGCGGGACCGGCCGGGCCAGGGTGACCTTGATGAAATGCGTGTCGAGATCTGCATCGGGCATCAACGGATCCATTCGTGCCTGCGCGCCGCTGACCACCTCAAAATGCAGCGGCACTCCAAGCATCGCGTCATAGACGCTCTCGTCGCTCGCGGCGCTGCCCTTGCGGATGGGATTGTAGAAAAATTTCGCACCGGCCGTCGTCGCGGTCACTTCATAATAAATCTTGAAACTCGCCGTCTCGGGAGCCAGCAGCTCGTAGCGCGTGTATTCATCGGTTTCGGTTTGCGTGACTGCGCTTGGAAAATACAATCCATCCTGGGCCGCCTGCGGCGCCTGCGCCTGCGCATGCGCGGCCGCCATAAGGACCAGAGCCGATTGCAGCGCCGACCAATGCAGTATTCTCATAAATGACCTCGTTTTTCTTCGCCGTCACTATAGACGCGCTTCGACATTGAGGGAATCCACCAGTTACTTCACGGGCTGGCTGCCGTTAAAATGGCCAGGACAGACACAAAAACTCATTTGGAGAAAGATAATGAATCGATTCAAAATCGGTGCTTTCCTAGGTGTGGCCCTTGCGCTGGCGCTGCCTGCGTTCCTGGCTGCCGCGCCTGCATCGAGCCCCCCGGACAGAAAACCAGACGGCGACTCGGAAAAATCCGACGGCGGGAAGTCCGACGGGGGCAAGTTTGAGCCTTTCAAATCAGAGTCGGTCAGCAGCAACGGGAGCGTGACCATCGGCGGCCAATCCATCGCTTATCAAGCGATTGCCGGCACGCTCATCGTGCATCCGAGGGACTGGGACGATGTGCCGCGCGATCCCAAGGCGGATCGGGGCAATCCTTCCGGCGGCGAAGAGGGCGGCGAGGGTAGAAATCCGACCGCCGAGGCCTCGATGTTCTACGTTGCTTATTTCAAGAACGGCGGCGGCTCCCGGCCCGTGACATTTATCTACAACGGCGGCCCCGGCTCCGCCACCGTATGGTTGCACATGGGCGCCTTCGGACCCCGCCGCATCGTGACCGCAACCGACGCGCACACGCCCGCGGCTCCCTACTCACTGATCAACAACGGTTCGAGCCTGCTCGATGCCTCCGATCTGGTTTTCATCGATGCGCCCGGCACTGGGTTCAGCCGGATCGCCGGCAAGGACAAGGAAAAGGCGTTCTACGGCGTGGATCAAGACGCCTATGCTTTCGCGCAATTTATCTCGCAGTTTCTCACGAAGTACGGGCGTTGGAACTCTCCCAAGTATCTGTTCGGCGAGAGCTATGGAACTCCGCGCTCGGCCGTGCTCATCAATCAACTTGAATCGGAGCGCTCGATTGATTTCAACGGCGTCATTCTGTTGTCGCAAATTCTCAATTTTGACTTGAGTCCCGATCGTCCCCAAGGCAATCCCGGCATCGATACGCCGTATCAGACCGCTCTTCCCACCTACGCCGCGACCGCTTGGTATCACAAGAAATTGCCAGGCGATCATAAGGATCTTGAATCCCTTTTGGCCGAAGTAGAGCAGTTCGCCATGGGCGACTACGCCCGCGCACTGGCGGCCGGCTCCGATCTGAGTCCTGCCGACAAGCGCGCGATCGCGGAGAAACTGCACGGCTATACCGGTCTTTCGGTGGAATACATCCTGAAAGCAGACCTGCGCATCGATGGCGGGGAATTTCGCCAAACCCTGCAGGACGACGCCGGATTGACCACGGGCCGCCTGGATACGCGGTTTTCCGGTCCCGATATCGACCCTCTGAGCCAGCGTGCGGAATACGATCCGCAGTCCAGCGCGTTGGGATCCGCCTACATCTCGGCGTTCAATGAGTACGCGCGCAAGGAGCTTCGCTACGGCGGCGACAGGGACTTTCATAGCAGCAGTTCGGCCGGCAGGAATTGGAGCTTCGTGCACCAGCAGCCGGGTCAGGGTCAGCGCTTTGGCTCTTCGCGTCAGGGTTCCAACGTCATGCCGGACCTTGCGAACGCAATGAAAATCAATCCGAACCTAAAGGTCCAGCTGAACGCGGGCTATTTCGATCTGGCGACGCCGTTCTACCAGGGCGTCTATGAAATGCGCCATTTGCCGATGCCCGATAATCTGCACTCGAATATCGAGTTCAAGTTCTATGACTCGGGCCATATGGTCTATGCCAAGGACGCATCGTTGAAGCTGCTGCACGACAATGTCGTCGATTTCATTCGCAGAACCAGCAACCAGGGCAAGTGAAGCTTAAATGTCGCGCAGCGCAAAGGCGCTGCGCGACATTCTTTTCGGCTACGGTGCGGGAGCCCCGTCTTTGAGGTAGGTGGCGAGCCACTTGTGCACCTCTTCGTAGAAATGGCGGCTGTCCTCGGGTTTGAGAATCCAATGCCACGCATCCGGCCAGACGAGCAGGCGGCTCGGGACGCGCATGCGTTGCAGCGCGCTCCAATTCTCCAGGGTGTTGTTGATCGGGACTCTAAAGTCGCGTTCACCGATGCTGAGCAGCATTGGTGTCTTCCAATTCGCGGCATAGCTAAGAGGGCTTTGATCGCGCCACACCGGATTTCCTTCCCATGGCGGCCCGCCATTGGTGACCTCGCGGCCATAGATCCCGTCGCTGGTGCCCCATTGACTGGTGAGGTCAACCTCGCCGGCGTGACTGACAATGCATTTGTACCGCGTGGTGGTCGCTTCGATCCAATTGGCCAAATGTCCGCCGTAACTGGCGCCCGCGGCGCAAGCCCGGGACCCATCGATGAAGGGATAGCGCTTGATGGCCTCGTCAACCGCCTGGTTGATTTCATCGCCGGGTGTTCTCAAAGGATCAAGCTTGATGGCCTGCGCGAATTTCTCCCCGAAGCTGGTAGAACCCGTGTAGTCCGTCATCAAGATGACGTAGCCGGGCGCGGCCAATAGATGATAGTTCCAGCGCAATCCAATCTGATCCGGGTTGTTGCTCGCCGCTCCGCCGTGAATCAAGACCAGCAGCGGATATTTCTTTGCGGCGTCGAACGCCGGCGGCAGTACGATCATGTTGTGAATATTGCGACCTTTGGCGCTCGTGAAATAGAAATGCTGCGGCGGTCGCCAATCGATTGCCGCGGCGGCGGCAGTATTCACATGGGTGAGATTGATGTGGCTGCGCCGCGCAGGATCGATGCGCACGATCTCCGCCGGGTTGACTGAACTGCCGTAGGCGGCGATGAGAATCGGCTTCGCCGCCTTTTCCGGAATCTCCAGCGAGGTATAGCCGCCGGTGGCGGGCTCGATAACCAACGCGGGCTTGCCGCCGTCCGCGGCAACTTGATAGAGATTTTCCTTTCCCGCTTCCGGTACCAGCAGGAAGACCTGCTTGCCGTCCGGGGTCAATGCATAGCGCGAAGGTTCCCGGTCGAAATCGCGCGCAACGAGCGAGGCTTCGCCGCCGGCGGGCCACGCGACTTTGTAGAGCCGCGGCAGATGATAAACCTCCAAATCCTGCATCTCATATTTAAAGAACAGCGTTTTGCCGTTGGGGCTGAAGCTGGCCTCGATGTATTCCCCTGATGCGGGAGTGGCGATGCGCGGTTCGCCGCCGTCAGCAGGCATGCGATACAGGTGATGGCCGACGTGCGCGTACGCGGCGTTCCATCGTTCCGTTGTCGCGGTAAAGAGCACTTCGCGCCCATCCGGGCTCCAGAGCGGCGCGAGCGTCACGCCCGTTTCCGTCTCGGACCCGGAATAGCCCGAGGTGCGCGCCAAGGCGGTACCGGAGAGGATGTCCTTGGGCTGTGAGCCTGGCTCGATGGACTGCACCATCAGGGTGGGCTGCCGATCGTCCAGCCATTGATTCCAAAAGCGGATCGGAAAGTGTTCATACGTTCGCACGTTGTATTTGCGCGCCTTGCGTTCCGCTGCGATTTTCTTGTTGGCCTCATCGTCAAGCGCATTGGGATACACGAACGACTCGAACAGGATTGCCTTGCCGTCCGGCCGCCATCGGGGGTTTGAGGCTCCGGTGGAAACCGAAGTGAGCCTGCGTGCTTCGCCGCCCTCCGCAAGATTCAAAATATAGACCTGTTCGGCATCGTCGGTTTCCCGCTTGGTCGTGAACGCGATGCTGCTGCTGTCCGGCGACCACGCCACCTCACCCTCTGGGGCTTTGGTGTTGGTGATGCGTCGCGGGGGCTTGAGGCCATCGGTGGGAACCAACCACAGGTCACTGACGGCTTTGTCGGTTTCGTAAGAGGGCTCCATCACCGAGTACACGACCCACTTGCCGTCGGGGCTCGCTATCGGCGCGCCGACGCGCTTCATCATCCAAAGCGTCTCGTGGGTAATGGGCTTAAGGGCGGGAGATTCTTCCGCCATCAATGCAGGCGGCGCGAATACGCAGAGCATCATCAGGAAAGCGCAAGGTCTAAGCGGTAGGTTCATCGCGTGGTACTCGTTTAGGCTGACACGCGCGCTAGTATACGGGCGGCCACCACCCTGTCACAGCGCGTGCCCAATCAATAGAACGTTGGCAAAACGCGTACCCTGGCTCATGGGCGTTGCCTGGACCTCGAATCCACACTCGCGCAACAGCTCGCGCCACTGCTCCGCGCTTCGACAATGCGTGGCCACACTGGCATGGCCGCGGAACAGCATCACCAGTTTGTCGATCCATTGACTGTAGCGAAAGCGCAGGCCGCCATCCGCATCGCCAATGCGCAACAGCAGCAGACCGCGCGCGGGCAATGCGGCGCGCACGCGCTTGAGCACCTGCAACTGCTCTTCCTTGCCGAAGTAGTGCAAGACATCGAGGATGACGACGGCGTCTGTGGTCCCGAACTCCGAGCTACGGATGTCACCCTGAAGTATTTCGCATTCGCACCCGAGCGCGATGCGCGCGCGCTCCACATCGCGAATCATCAATTCGATCCCGCGAGTCGAGCGCGGATTTGGCGCCGGCGGCCAGCCTTTCGGCCAGCTACCGCTCTCGTAGCAGAGCAAGGCCGCTTTGAGCCAGGCGGCCAGCAGCCCCTGACCGCAGCCCAAGTCGAGAATATGGCCGCGGCCCAGCAACATTCCACGCTCCAGCAGGGCGCGAAACACCGGATCACCGCGTAGCTTGCCGCGCGCAAAGTTGTAGGCAAATACGCCGGCGTTGCGATAGGGCTCGCTGGCCCGATCGATCAGCACTGTATGCTCGGTGCTGGGATCTTCGGGCGCTGCAATCCACTGCAGGGTGGAACGCATCATCGACACGACCTCCCCAATTTAGCCAATCGCGATATTACCGCTACGCCAATGGCAGATGATGCGGGCGCACCAGCATGTGCCAGTCTTGGTGTTCCTCCAGGATCAGTTCGATGGCTGCCATGATGGACTCTTTGATCGGCTCAGCCTCGGGCGCAGATCCCCGCGGCTCCAAAGTCGCGCGAATCGATCCAATGGCGCGCTGCAATTCTCCCCATAGCCGCTCGGAGGTGGAGCCGAGCCGATAAGCCTCGGACTGGGCGAGAGCGCCGTGCAGCGAGGCGCCGAGCGCCGGGAAAAAAGTGGTTAGAAGCGAAAGCCAAACCGTATGCAAGGCAAGATGCAGCAGTGCGCCAAACGCAGTCAATCCGAACAGACCGATGTTCAAAGAATGCACCCGATGCAGCAGTGCGTGCTGCTTGATGGCGACCCGATGATGGTAGTGTGCCTGCGCCTCGAGAATGCCGGTAGTCCAAACTGCATATTTCGTGATGAACGCCGGATCCGACCAGGCGGCATCGAGGAGCGTTCGCGCCAGCGACTCGTTTTTCGCGCAGATCGCTTCCAGTTCGTCGCCGCTGCGCAGGTGATTGCCCGGATCGAAGACCCGCATGTACCAATTCGCCGAGGGCTCGGGTTGCGAGAAATCGATGAGGGGTGCAACGAGCGGAAGATACCAAATCAATTCCGCAGCAGTGCGGGCGCGCAGCCACTGTCCTTGCCAGTCGCGCCGATGTCCCACCCAGTAAATGCCGCTCACCGTCCCGATGACCACAACTTCGGCGAGCGCCCAAAGCCCCACGTAGGGGTGCAGCAGGTGGCGCCGATCATCCCAGCCCAGCGCGAGCGGCAGCACGGCGAACAGCACGGCGAGCGCGCTCAACAAATAAATCGCCCAGAAGCCGCTCCGATAGCGGTGGCCGTAGTGTACGGCGCGGGCATCGAACATCAGGTGGGCGGGAGCGAGGGCTTCGATCAGGGGTAACAATCGTTCCGGAGGACTGGCCGCGGGCGGTGGCGGCGGGATGTGCAATCGGCTACCGATCAAGAGAACCCGTTGGATTGACTGATGTAGCGCCATAGCGTGACTAGCTCAAGACCTCATACGTCGTCGCAAATATGTCGTTGGCGACGATACCGAGACTGCCGTCTCCGTAGTCGACGAGCCAATCACCGGGGTGACCCGAGAGCTTCGAGACCTCATCGGCCAGCAGCACATCGAAGCGCTGCTGCAGTTGCAGGGCCAGAATGTGGTACGGCAGGCTCATGTAGCGGCCGGACATGCCCTCGAGCGTAGGCGGGACAGGCCGGTACTTGTGCGAGAACTTGCCATGCGAAACCCGCCATTGGTGGCCGCCGTTTCCGGTCAATATCGCGTCCCCCGGATGCGCATGCACCACCCCTTCCGGCGTGCGCACGATACAGGCCACGTCGGTGAAGCGAACTTCCACCTCACGTTCCAATTTTCTCGCCTCGACATGTTGGGGATTGCCAGAGACCTCGGCGGAGTACCCGCTTTTCCCGCTGCAGCGAAATATCAACTCATCGTATCCTTTGTTATTCTCATGATCGCTGGAATCATACGGTCGGCGGCAGACCGCCGAATCTCACTTCTTTTGATCTTCCAGAGGATAGGTGCGTGCGGGCTCGGCGGTGGGCGCGACTCCCGGCGGCGGCTGTCCCGCGACGGCGGGAACATCGGCCTGCGGCGCGGGAGAAGTGCGTATCGCGGTGCCGGTAGCCTGGGCCAGGCGTTCGAGGAATCGCTGCGCGGTGGCCGGAGGGGCGGGCGCCTGGCCCGAAAAGATCTCCGACGCGCCCACGCCGCTCTTGTGATAGAACGAGGCATTCGCCGAGCGGTCGATCGAGATCACACTGCCGTCGAGCGCGATACCGCCGAACAGGCCGCGCGTGCGGGCGTAGGAGTAAATCTCCGCATTGAAAGCAATGTCGGTGGCCGCAGAACCTTGGCGTCCTACCGGTCCGGTGGCGACTGACGCGTCAGCCCCCAAAGTGAGCTTGCCGCCGGCGATGCCCTCGATGCCGGTCTTGGTGGTGAAGACCAAGATGATGTCGGAGGATTGCGCGCCGGCCTGAAAACCCCAGCTGCCGCCCGTCAGCGAGACGAATACGGGGTTGCTCCAGGGAGCGGTCAATTTGTCGCGCACCGCCAGCACGCCATTGCCGTGACGCCCGCCGAAAATAAATGCGACCTTGGTGACATCAGGAATGACCGCGATGCCATAGGCATGCGCGAGCAAGGTATCCGGCAGGCGCACGTCCGGCATTGCCCTGACTTCTTCAAGCACCTCGGTGGCCGTGAGCAAACGTCCTTCTTCGCGTGCGCCGGCGTGTGCAATATTTAAGAAAGCAGCGGCGAGAATCGCCGCGGATAGCGCCACCCCAGGGTGTTTTCTGTTTGGCATCAAGGAACCCTCCAATATTGCGGGCAGTCTACCGCAAGACAGAGGCAGCGGGCGGCTTCAGATCGCCGAGAACTCGCACCGCCTCGGCTTCACGATGATGTGTGCGATAGTAGTCAGCGAGCCGTTTCGTCGCCAGCTCCACTTCAGGGTGCAGAGGTCCGACTGTTTTCAACAGTTTTGATCGCGCTGCAGCCAACATCGGCTCGCCTTCGGCAGCATTACCCTCCGCGATCAGCAGCCAGCCTAAACTCGCTTCGGTGCGAGCGGCGCGCCAATCGCCGGGTCCCGCGGAGCCCAAATCGATATCCAATGCCGCGCGCAGTTCGGTGTCGGCGTCCGCCAGTTTTCCGCGGCGTAAAAGCACCTCGCCCAGCAGATGTCGCGAAGCGGCCACGTATAAATGGCGCGGAGGAAGCGCCTTCTCGTAGATGGTGAGGACTTGGCGCGCCGTGCGCTCGGCGTCGTCCAGATTGCCGGCATCGAGGTATAGCTTCGCGACCGCATCCATGAAGTAGCCAGCCATGTAATGGTCGGGGCCCAAGCGCTCCGAAATTATTCTCACCGCATCCTGGGTCATTTTCATGGCGCGGACCGGGTCGCCTTCGCGCTCGTAAACCGTGCCGAGATTCGCCTCGATCGAGGCGACGCGCTGATTATCAAGCCCAAAATCACCGCGCTCGATCTGCAAGGACTCATTGAGCATTTGTTCCGCTTCGGCGTACTTTCCTTGCTGCATCAGCAGGTAACCTAAGTTTCCCATCGCAATCGCATAGTCGGGGTGATTGCGGCCGACAGTCGCACCCAACAAATTCATCGAATCACGTATCAGTTGCTCGGCATTCGCATAGTTGCCGGACCATTGCGCGGCGCTGGACAGAGCGCCCAAGGTTGATGCAATCCCCAAGCGCTGGTCCCCTGGAACGCGGCGATAGATGACGAGAGCCTGGTTGAACAATGTCTGGGCGAGTTGCGGATCGCTTTTGGCGTTGAGAGAGAAGTTTCCGTATTGAGACAGAATATCGGCGGTCTCGACCGTGGGCGGCGCATTGCCGGCTTGAGACAATGCCAGCGCCTCTTTCACGTTGGCCTCAGCGCCCGCCAGACGGCCGGCATCAGTCAGAGCCTGTGCCAAGTTGGCCAGCGCCGCGGCCAGCTTGCCATTGTCAACGGGCCGCGCGTCGCGGCGAATGGCCACCGCCTGTTCGAACAGCGGTATGGCGCGATCGTTCAATCCCTGTCTGCGGTAGGCGAGACCGATACTTTCCAGCAGCTGGGCGCGGACTTCAGGTTGCAGAATCAAGTTGTCTTTGATTTTTTCGGCGCCTTGGTCCAGCAGATCCTTGGCGGTAGGTTCCTTGCCTTGGGCGTTGAAGGGGTCGGCCTGCGAAAAGACGTCGACCATGAACGCCGAAACCTGCTGCGCCCGATCCCGCTCGAGGGCCGTCGCATCGCGCGCGAGCAAAATGCGGTGGTTCTCCCAAAGCGTGACGCCGGCGATCAGCGCCAGGCCGACGAACACCGCGCTCGTCGCGACCGCCGCCAACAAATTCCGGCGCAGGAACTTGGCAGAGTTGTAGCGCCAATCGCCCTGGCGCGCTCGCACCGGCTGGCCGAGCAGATGCCGGCGCAAATCGTCGGCGAGCGCCTCGACCGATGAATAGCGCCGGTCCGGCTCCTTGCGCATGGCCATGCCCACGATGGCATCCAAATCACCGCTCAAACGCGTGCGCAGGCGTTGCGGAGAAAGTCCGCGTCGATCCGAAATACGGCTGCGATCGGCGTCGGTTTCGCCTTTGAGTTTCGCAACCACGACTTGACTCGGACGGGCCGGGTCATCCATGCAGATGGCGCGTTCCAATTGCAGCTGGCTATAACTCAAGAGCCGGTACGGCGAGCGGCCGGTCAGCAATTGATACAACAGTACACCGAGCGCGTAGATGTCCGTGGCGGTGGTAATCGGCCTTCCTAGAACTTGCTCCGGCGCCGCGTTCTCAGGCGTGAGTATCCGCTCCTGCAGGCGCGTGACGGGCAGCGTATGCGAGAGATTTTCGGGCGCAAGCAATTTTGCGATGCCGAAATCGAGCAGCTTTGGATTTCCTTCATCGGTGACGAAGATATTCGATGCCTTGATGTCGCGGTGCACGACCAGATTGCGGTGCGCATAGTGAACCGCAGCGCAAACCGAGATGAACAGCTCGAGGCGCTCGCGTATGAACAGCGTGCGGCTGTCGCAGTAACTATCGATGGATTCGCCATCGACATACTCCATGACCAAGTACGGTGTGCCGTCCTCGAGGTCGCCGCTGTCGATGAGGCGCGCGATCGAGCCATGATCGAGCGTCGCCAGAATGTGACGTTCACTGTGCAATCGGCTGCGCAGCCGCGGATGCACCGTGGCGTGCTGCAGCACCTTGATCGCGACCAGCTGGTGATATTGCGAATCGTCGCGCTCGCCGCGGTATACGACGCTCATGCCGCCGTGGCCCAGAATCGACACGACCCGATAGGGGCCGACGCGCGTACCGATCAGGCGGTCGCGATGATCTTCCAGCAGAGACTCGGCCGCAGCGCCGACCGCGTGCAGCAGCGGATCGTCCTTGCTGTTATCGCGCGCCAACAGGGACTGGACCGATAAACGCAGGTCGGAATCCTCACCGCAGCACCTGTCCAGTTGCATGCTGCGCTCGGGGCCGTCCATATCGGCCACTTGCTCGAACACCGATTTGATCTGATGCCAGCGTGCACGCGGAATCATGATCGGTAGGCGCCGATTTCGTTGAGCAGCCACGCCTTTGCGAGCCGAATGTCGCGATGCACCGTGGCCGCGGAGGCGCCCACCGCGGTTGCGATCTCGTCGTAGGTCATTCCGCCGAAATAATGCAATTCGATGACCTGAGCCAGGCGCGGCTCGAGTTGCAGCAAGCCCTCCAAGGCCTCGTCAAGGGCGACCACATCGACATCAATTGGCAGCGATATTTCCGCGAGGTCGACGCCGGTGTGATCGCGAACGCCGCCGTCGCGCTTGACCCGCGAGCGCGACTTCGCATGGTCCACCAACACTCGGCGCATGAGCCGCGATGCGAGGGCGAAAAAATGTTGACGATCTTGCAGGTCCACATTGGCCTGCACCAGGCGAAGAAACGCTTCGTGCACCACCGCGGTCGCCTGAAGCGTATGGCTGCCGCGTTCGGCGCGCATGTAGCCGCGCGCCAAGCGGCGCAATTCGTCGTACACCAGCGGGGTCAAGCGCTCCAGTGCCTGCGGGTGGCCGGTGCGCCACTCGGTCAGCAGCTGTGTGAAATTGGCTGGGACTTCCATCGTCATTTATCCACAACCATAGACGATTTTGGGGGTCTCCCCCGTTTAGGGCTTTCCCCTAAGCATACATTGTTATGCAATGTGAGGGGAATTGCGGGCGAACGTCGCTTAACCCAGTAGGCCACGCGTGCCGTTGGGTCGCGGTCCTTTATCAACTTTACACCGGAGCAATCAATATGAAGATCAGTTTAGCCGCTTTGAACACCGCTTGCGCTGTCGCCAGTTCCACTTTTGTGGGTTTCGACATGCCGCCGATCGTCCCGCCGCATGCGCCTGCCGTGATTCTCGCCTAAAGGACCCGAAAGACATGCATCGTAGAAGGATTACGGTGGCCGTCGCGGCTGTTTTTGCGATCGGCGCCGCATTTGCGGCGCAACCCACGTCGCTGCAGGCGGATTGGGGCCAAGCAGCCGTTCAGCGGTCGCCGTGGATACCGGGCTCGGCCAGCCCGATGTCCGCACATGAGCCGTACGAGTCTGCGCTAGCCCCACCGCGATAGGGCTAAAACGGAACGGATCGGGGGGCGGGGCTCTTGGGAGCCTCGCCCCGGTCGCGCGTGCGCTAGACTTGAGCGCATCGACCCTTTGGAGCGCCCGTGTCTGGAATTGTTGTCATTGCGCATCGCGGCGCAAGCGGTGAACGGCCGGAACACACGCTCGAGTCGTATCGGGTAGCGATCGAGGAGGGCGCGGACTACATCGAGCCGGATCTCGTCATGACCCGTGACGGGGTGCTCATTGCCCGGCATGAGAATGAAATCGGCGGCACCACCGACGTCGCGCAGCATCCGGCCTTTGCTGCCCGCCGCCGCACGCAGGTCATCGATGGCGAGTCCTTTACCGGCTGGTTCACCGAAGACTTCACGCTCTCGGAAATCAAGACGCTTCGTGCGCGCGAACGCCTCGGCGAATTGAGGCCGCAAAATCGCCAATTTGACGGGCGATTTGCCGTGCCCACCTTTGATGAAATCATGCAGCTGGTCATGAGCGCGAATCGGCATCCGGGCCGCAATCGACCCGTCGGGGTCTATCCGGAAACCAAGCATCCCGCGCATTTCGCCGCAATAGGCCTGCCCCAGGAATTGTCGCTCCTCGATACCTTGCAGCGTTATCAATACGCCAAGCCGGGCGCACCCGTATTCATCCAGTCCTTCGATCCTGGCAATTTGCAGCAATTGCGCAGCATGACGCAGCTGCCGTTGGTGCAATTGCTGGAGCATGAACTCGGCGATCTTTCGCGTATTGCGAAGCATGCCGACGCGATCGGCATCGCCAAAGCGCTCGCCACGCCGCAGGCGGTCGAAGCGGCGCACGCCGCCAATCTGCGTGTGCACGTGTGGACGTTTCGCGCCGAGAACGAATTCTTGCCGCAGGATTTGCAGGTTGGTACCGATCCCAAAGTCCATGGCCGCCTGGAGGACGAGATTCGACGCTACCTGGAACGGGGCATCGACGGTTTTTTCGTGGATTTTCCCGCGATCGGCGTGCGGGTCCGGGATGCCTATATTTCAGCGGCCCAGCCGCTGCACCAGCCGGCTGCGGACACGAGTTTGCCGGCAAATAAGTTGCAGGGACGGTAGCTGGCGCCGCTCGCGCCCTGCAGCAGCAGGCAGTTGTCGCAACGCGAGCCTTTCACATAGGCCGGATATTTTTTCGCGTCGGCTTGATTTGCGTCCTCAACATAGCCGACCGCGACCGCTTTAGGATCCTTGACATCGAGGTGCGGCAATTCAGCCGCGCCCGACTTGGCGCTCCTGAGGATTGAAACCGCGGCGGCCGCGGCGGCGAGATTTTTCACCAGTGTTCTGCGGCTCACTGCGCGGCTCGGTGTGGGGCGGACCATGCGTACCCTTCCTGATATGCTGAGATTTTTGGAATTCCTGTGCCCAGCATACCGCTATTGCTCAAACTCGCGCGAGTCGGATTTTTCGCCGCGTTGATCTTCACTTTTTACAGCGCGGTGGTGCCCCCCGCGCATGCCCTGGAGTTGACGCCCTGGGATAAGGCGACGCATTTCATCGCCTTCTACGCGCTCACGGGTCTTGCCGTCGCGGCGTTCCCCAAAGCCAACTTGGCAATCGTCGCCGCGTTGCTGTCAGGCTTCGGCGCGCTGATCGAAATGGTGCAGGGCCTGCCGCTGGTGCATCGCGACCGGGATTTTTGGGACTGGGTGGCGGATACGATCGCAATCGCCTGTGCGCTGGCGCCGATGTTGCTTTATTGGTGGCGAGAGCAGGCCGATGCGGCTCAGAAATAGACTGAGACGAAAACCTGAAATACGTTGGCGTTGAAGCTGTACAGCGGCTCGGTGCCGGGGGTGTACTGGGGAACGCCGTAATCTTTGATATTTCGAAAATCCAGGTAATTGAAGCGAATCCGGCTGGCGTCGAAGGTCACCGTGCCGCGTTTGAAGAACTTCCAGCCGTCGGGCAAGAAGGCGTAAGTCACCTTGGCCCCGACGGTCGTATTATCGAGCGCGGCGAGATTCTGATCGCGCGCAAGAAAATTCTGCGAGTCGGCAAACGGAAATAGATCGCTGTAGAAACTCGCCGCAGATTGTTTGTAATAGCGCACCCGTCCCTCGAATATCCAGCGGTTCTTGATCGGATGGGTGTAATCCAGCTCATAAGTATTGCCGACCACTCCCCAGGTGTCGGTGTAATAGCGATAAATGGCGGTCACCGCGGCCCGGTAGGGCAGATAATATTTGCCCTGCACCTGCACCGCGGTACTGGTGTGCGTGTCGGGATAGACTTGGTTGCCCAGGCTGTAGCCCTTGGGATTGGTGGGGTCGAGATAGCGAATCGAACGATACGGATTCGCCAGGTAGCCCGCGTCGGTGATGACTTGCAGGTTTACGCCCGCGATAAAATTCTTGGTGACGATTTGCGATACGCCGCCGCTGTAGGCGCGCGACAAGGCGTGGCCGATCCACGCGACATTCGGGTCGTTGGCGGTGCCGTTGTTCTCGCCAACCGTGTTGTGCGTGTCCGAAAATCCCAGCGTGACCGTGGTCAAATCGCCGAACATGTCCTGGCTCAACGAAATACTCGCGGTGTCCGAGATGTAGTCGCGCTCCACGCTCGAGGTATACGAGGCCGTATAGGTGGTCTTGTCGTGCAGGTATTCGATCGTGCCGCTCTTCTGCTTGCGTTCATCCTTGATCTGGCTGGCCTGGCTCAAGACATCGATTGAGGCGCCGCTGACCTTGTCGATGAAATAGTTGGCTTCGACCGCAAAGTTCTCGGTAATCTTTGCGCGCGCGGTGGCCGAATAGCCGGTGATGTCCATTCCGCCGCCGCTGTATTTGCTGTAGAACACATCGGCGCGATCGTCAGGCAGGACATCCGCGCTCGTGCTGCGCACCAGCAGCAGAGCAGCGATCACTGCTGCACGAGCGAAGATGTGCCTATGCGTCATATGGTTGCGTCACGCGTCTGCGTCA
>Ga0209525_1000119_pt1 | contig 24068 bp, 17 predicted proteins | sample JacPin_JW_Ref_O1_FD_187958 | JGI IMG/M metagenome (GOLD analysis project Ga0209525, IMG submission 187958) | Forest soil microbial communities from Algoma, Ontario, Canada - Jack Pine, Ontario site 1_JW_Ref_O1 (SPAdes) (version 2) | ecosystem: Environmental > Terrestrial > Soil > Boreal... | reverse complement strand
GAGGCCCGTAAGACCAGGCCCTCGACGCTTCTCTATCCCCTCGGCCTTTCAGGCGGGACGCTCAAACTCACGGTGCCGGAGGACGAGTTTCGAGTGGCTACCGTCGGTCGGGTGGACTCACGCGCACTCGCAGGCGGAAAATCAGGTGTCACCTCGCGCTCGTCGCGTCGGCATGTGATATCGATCGGCCCGAGTTCCCGCCTGGATCTAGACCGGTCAAAATCACAATGCCGGCGTGTCGAGGCGCGCGCGATTGATCTCAGCGAGCCGCGCCTGAAGATCGCTCCGCCCCGCCATATCCTCGATCGACGCGCTGAGCTTACGCTGCCAATTCGGATACTCGGCAAAGGTTCCCGGCACGTTCACCGGATCGATCATTCCCAGCAGGTCCTCGATTTGCAGCGCGACCAGGGCAGTCGATGAGCGCGCCAGATAAAGATGCAGCGCGTGGCCGAGCTCGTCGGTATAAGGCTCCTGCGCCGTACTGGGATGCGCCGGATTGATTCCTTGTTCGCGCAGGGCCGACAGCAGCATTTCGCGATCATGCTCACGCTCGCGGACGATATCGCTTTCGATCTTTTCAGAGGGATACAGATTCAAGCGGCGGCGAAGTTCGATGTCGCGGCCTTCCCAATAGCTGTGCAGCGTCGGCAAATCGTGCGTCGTGGCCGCTGCCAGAGCATGCCTCGTGAATTCGTCGGGCCTGCGAAATCGTCCAGAGATCTTCTCGAAGAGCAACACCTTGTAGTGGTAGAGACCGAACTCGGGCATCGCCCGGCACATCTCCTCCGGCACCACGCCAAGATCTTCGCCCACGACCAAGCAGGAGCTGCGCGCACTCTCAAGGCTCAGCGCGGTCAGCAGCTGATGCAGCGGATAGTGGACATAGGCGCCGCCCGTCGCAGCGCAGCCCGCCGGAACCCACCACAGCCGGCAAAGCGACATGACATGATCGAGCCGCAGCGCGCCGTAATAACGCATGTTGTCGCGGATCAGTTGGACGAATCCATGCAGAGGTTGCGCCTGCAGGACGGCTGGATCCGGCGGAGGAATTCCCCACCCCTGGCCTTTTAGCGCCAAAGGGTCCGGGGGTGCGCCTATTTCGGCGCCGAGACAATAGCTGGCTTGATCCATCCAGGTCTCGGAACCGGACGGATTGGCGCCCACCGCATAGTCTCCATACAGTCCGATCGGCATGCCGAGTGATCGCGCCAACGCCTGCGCCTGCACCAGCTGCTCGTGAGCCAGCCACTGCAAATAGGCATAGAACTCGACCTGCGTGGGATGTTCGAGCGCGAAGCGTGCCGCCGCGCTGCCATTCACATCTCGGTACTCCTGCGGCCAGCTCATCCATCCCGATGCAGAGCCGTTCGCGCCGCGAAAGTGGCAATCCAGCGCATCGAACCGAGCATGCAATTGCAATGGCAGCCCGCGCCGCGCGACGAATTCCAGAAAGCCGCGGCCGCGTTCGCTGCGCATCGCCAGGTGCGTGTCGCGGAATTCCTGATGGAGCAGCGCAAGAATTTCAAATTTCAAATCCGCCACGCCGCGATAGTCGACCAACGGTTGCGCGCGCAGCTCGTGCAGGCGGCGCGCGAATTCCGGATCGGCCATGCGCGCACGCGCGGCGAGGCAGTCCGCAAATTCCGGCACGGCCGGGACGGATATGTACAAAACATTGAGGAAGTATCGGCTCGACGCACTGTAGGGACTCGCCCGCGCCGGATCCGCCGGTGCCAGCGCGTGCAGCGGATTCACCCCGATAAAGCCGGCGCCGCTCGAGGCCATCCAACGAATCAGCATTTCCAAGTCGCGAAAATCACCGATGCCCCAATTGACCTGCGAGCGCACTGTATAGAGCTGCACCGCGATTCCCCAGAGCCGCCGACCGGCGGCGATCGCAGCCGGCTCGAAGCATTTCGGCGGGGAAACCATCAGCAGGCAATGCTCGGCCGCGCCGCCGGCTATTTTCGCCTCCAACTCGTGGTAGCCGGGCGGCAGATCCACGGCCAACTCGAAGCGGCGGCGCGTAATCCATGACCCTGCCACCTCCCCACGCCAGACTTCCGCGCAATCGGCGCTCGAGACCGCGCCGTCCAGCCGGGAGCCGTCCTCGAAAATCACTCGCCAGACAATCGTGCCGCCGAACTCGCGGGCGGTGACATTGATATCAAATCCGATTCTCGCGGTTCGGGTCGTGGCCACGGCCGGCAGAAATCTGCGCCACCGGGCGGTTTCGATGTGCGCGATTTCGGCTGCGAGCGCGCTGTTGTCGTCGACGACACAGCCCATGGCACTTAAGATGCCGGCCTTGGTCTCCAGACTAAAGTGCTGCAGCTCGCCGCGATAGTTATCGTAAGCATCGGCGATGCCGCGCAGCTGGGCCAATCTCTCGATCAATGCGTTGTCCACGAATCAGCACTCCAAAAGCGCGATGCTGCGGGCCTTGAGCGCGTAATTTGTCACCTTGCCGAGGCTGTTCGCCGCCAGGCTCTCCGATGCGGTGTCGAACAAGCAAATCCAAGGGCCATCCGCCGGCGCAGCGGGCAGGCCAAACGACAGCTCCGAATCCGCCGCATTCACCAATAACAGAAGATGTTCCACGGCGCCTGCGTGCTGCCTTTCGAACCAGATCCCCAAGGTGCGCTGATTCGCATCCTGCCACTCACTTTGCGTCATCTCGGTGCCACGAACGTTTAACCACGTCACGTCCTTGACTCCGGTACGTGATACGGCGCCCTTCAAAAAAGTCTCGCGGCGAAATTCCGCGTGCCGCCGCCGCAATTGCGCAAGCAAACGCACGAACTCCAGCAAGTCATGATTCGCGGCGCGCAAACGCCAGTCGACCCAGGAAATTTCATTATCCTGACAGTAGGCGTTGTTGTTGCCGCCCTGGGTGCGCCCGAATTCGTCGCCGGCCTGCAACATGGGCACCCCCTGCGACAGGAACAAGGTCGCGACGAAGTTGCGCATTTGCCTTTTGCGCAGTGTGGCGATCGCCGGATCGCTCGTCGGTCCCTCCGTACCGCAATTCCAACTCAATTCATTGCTATGGCCGTCGCGGTTGTTCTCGAGATTGGCCTCGTTGTGCCGTTCGTTGTAGGACACCAAATCATTCAGCGTCATGCCGTCATGCGCGGCCACAAAATTGACGCCTGCGGTTGGTTTACGTCCATTGTGGCGGAATATATCGCTGGAGCCGGCAAATCTTTCCGCGAGCTCGCCAAGTTTGCCGCCATCGCCGCGCCAGAACGTGCGCACCGTATCGCGGAAGCGGTCGTTCCACTCGGACCAACCAGGCGGGAAGTTCCCGAGCTGGTAGCCGCCCGGCCCGACGTCCCAAGGCTCGGCAATCAGCTTGACATAGGCAAGCACGGGCTCGGCACGCAGCGCCTTGAATAAAGCGGCCTGCGTGTTGAACGCGTCGGCCTCGCGCCCCAGCACCGTCGCCAAGTCGAACCGAAATCCATCCACATGCATTTCCTCGACCCAGTACTTGAGGCAATCGATGATGAGCGCACGCACACGCGGATGCTGACAATTAACGGTGTTGCCGGTGCCGGTGAGATTTTCGTAAAGACGCAGGTCCGTGGGATTTAAACGGTAGTACACCGGATTGTCGATACCGCGCAGGGACAAGAGCGGCCCGGTTTCGTTGCCCTCGGCCGTGTGGTTGAAAACCACGTCCAGAATGACTTCGATGCCGGCGGCGTGCAGCGCTCTGACCATGGTTTTGAATTCAAGCACTGCGTCATCAACGGCATACTCATTCGCCGGCGCAAACCAGGCGACCGGATTGTAGCCCCAGTAGTTGCTGAGCTTGTGATCGACCAGGAATTGCTCGCTGACGAATCCCTGACAGGGCAGCAATTCGACGGCGGTTACGCCAAGCGATTTCAAGTGCTCGATCACCGGCGCCACCGATAGCCCGAGATAGGTGCCGCGCCATTTCTCCGGCACCGCAGGATGCAGCCGGGTAAATCCCTTCACGTGCAGTTCGTAGATGACGGTGTCGCGCCAAGGGACCGTCGGCGGCCTGATGCCATTCCAATCAAATGCGCGGTCAATCACACGTCCGCGAAGCGGCGGCCGGGGCGAAAGTGCGCGCGCGTACGGATCGATCAAGGGCACGCTCGCGTCGAAGCGCTGGCCGTTTTGTGGATCATTCACGCCATGGACGCAAAACGCGTAGTGCACTCCGACGCCGCAGCCGCGTGGGGAAATCAGCCCGTGCCAGGCATCTCCGGTGCGGCCGGGCAAATCGTAGCGCGCAAGTTCCGCGCCGCTGGCGGCATCGTATAGACAGACCTCGACCCGGGTGGCATTGCTCGATAGGAGCGCGAAGTTGACGCCGTTCTTCGTCCAGGTGGCGCCGAGCGGTCTCGGGGCGCCCTTATTGATGCTCTTCAAATCGCCGGCCTCACCGCCCAAATACGCTCCGCGTATTCGCGAACGCTTCGATCGCTCGAGAAATAACCCATGTTCAAGCAGTTGATCACCGCCTTATGGCTCCATCGATCTTCGTCGCGATACAAGGCGTCGACTTGCTCCTGGGCTTGGGCATAGGCAGCGTAGTCTGCGAGCACCAAAAAGGGCTCACCGGGACTCAGCAACCGTTCAATCACGAATCGAGCATCATCCGGACGGCCGGGCGAGAAATACCCCGACGCAATCAGATCCAGCGTGCTCGCAAGTTCCGGGTTCCCCTCGATCACGCGGGCGGGCTGATAACCCGCCGCACGCTGCGCCGCCACCTCATCCGCGGTGAGTCCGAAGATGAACATGTTCTCGGCGCCCACATGATCGCGAATCTCGATGTTGGCCCCATCCAGAGTGCCGATGGTAAGGGCACCGTTCAGCGCAAGCTTCATATTCCCCGTTCCCGAAGCCTCCATCCCTGCGGTGGAGATCTGCTGCGATAGGTCCGCCGCGGGCATGATTTTTTGCGCCAGCGAAACATCGTAGTCCGGCAAAAATGCCACCTGCAGCTTGCCGTGAGCGAGGACATCCGCATCGATGGTGCGCGCCACGTTATTGATCAGCTTGATGACGGACTTGGCCATCGCATAGCCCGGCGCTGCTTTGCCGGCGAAGATTACGGTTCGCGGTACGACCTCCGCGCTGGGGTTCTCGCGAATTTTTTGATAGCGAGTCACGACATACAACAGATTCAACAGTTGCCGCTTATATTCGTGGATTCTCTTCACCTGCACGTCGAACAGCGAATCGACGCTGATCTCCAACCCGCTGCGGCGTTTCACCTCATCGGCCAGTCTCTGCTTGTTGGTGCGCTTGATGCCGCGGAACTGGCGGCGAAACTCCGGATCACCGGCGGCGCCCGCCAAGCGGCCGAGCTCCTCGAGATCATTTTCCCACGCGCGGCCCAAATGCTGCGTCAGCAGCGCAGAGAGCCCGGGATTCGATTGCTTGAGCCAGCGACGCACCGCGATGCCGTTGGTCACGTTGATGAACCGGTCGGGATACATCTCTGCGAAATCGCGAAACACGTGATTGCGCATGATATCGGAGTGCAACTGCGCGACGCCGTTGACTTTGTGGCTGCCGACGATGGCGAGGTGCGACATGCGCACGCGCCGGTCGCCGCCATCATCGATGATGGACATCTGACGCAGGCGCTTTGGATCATCAGGGTAGCTCGTCGCCACGGCCTGCAGAAAATCCCGATTGAGAAGATAGATAATTTCCAAATGCCGTGGCAACAGACGCTCGAACATCGTCACCGGCCACGATTCCAGCGCTTCGGGCAACAACGTGTGATTGGTGTACGAAAAGACGCCTTGGGTAATTTCCCAGCTCTCTGCCCACGAAAGGCCGTGCTCATCGACAAGCAGCCGCATCAACTCCGGGATTGCCACGGCAGGATGGGTGTCATTCAATTGAATGGCTATGGAGTCAGGCAGGGAGGCGAGCGAGCGTCCCTCGCTCAAATGAGTGACCAGTATGTCCTGCAAGCTTGCGCTCACGAAGAAGTACTGTTGCTTGAGCCGCAATTCCTTGCCCTGCGGCGTCGAATCGTCGGGGTACAGAATGCGCGAGAGGTTTTTCGCCTCCAATTGATCTTGAACCGCGGCCGCATAGTCCCCGGCATTGAAAGCCTCGAGCTTGAAAGGGGTGATCGCACGGCCGGACCAGAGTCTCAAATGATTGACGGTAGGCCCACCGTTTCCCGGAATCATTTGATCGAATCCGATGGCGTAGATGTCATTGGTATCGACCCAACGGTGCGCTTCAGTCACCCCGGCATTGTCCGGCGCCACGCTGCGCCCGCCGAAGCGCACCGTGTAGCCCGCGTTGCCGCGCGGTGTCTCCCAAACATTACGCAGGCGCAACCAACTGCTGGCGACTTCGCGTTGGCCGCCCTCGGCGTCAATGACCTGCGTGAAGATTCCGTAATCATAGCGAATGCCGTAACCCACCGCCGGGTAGTGCAGCGTCGCCAGTGAGTCCAGGAAACAGGCTGCCAGCCGGCCCAGGCCGCCATTGCCCAAACCCGGATCCACCTCCTGGGCTGCGATGTCCTCGAGTTCATATCCCATGCCGCGCAACACGCTGCGTGCCTCGTGCAGCAAATCCCCGTCCAAGCTGGAGAGCGCGTTGATCAGCGACCGCCCAGGCAGGTATTCGACGGAGAAATAGCACACTCTTTTGACATGCGCGTTCGCCACGCGGCGCTGCGTTGCCAACCAGCGCAGCGTGAGTTCCTCGCGCACCGCAAGCGACAGCGCATCGTAGATGTCGCGCGGCGTCGCCGACTCGGGATTCTTTCCGAGGGTCCCGGTGAGACGCTCCAGGAGCGCCGCCTGCAACATGCCAGGCTGCAGGGCAACGGTACGTCGAGTGGCCGATTGGGTGTCAATAGAGTCCATATTAGGGGTTATTATAAGGTTGTTAACGGGCACGCGGGGCAAACCTGTAATGCGGCACTCGGATTGAACGCTTCTTCCCTGGCCGTCGGCGTGGACGTCGGCGGTTCATCCATTAAATGCGCGCTCATTGATTTGGCGACCGGCGCTTTCGCGGGCAAACGCTTCAGCACGCCGACACCCGCGCACGATTCGACCGAGGCTCTGCTCGGTGCACTCGCCTCCGTGGTCGCGAATATTCCCGGCAATCACGCCGTGGGCCTGGCCTTTCCCAGCGTGATTCGCGGCGGCATCGTGCGCAGCGCGGCCAATCTCAACAAGGCGTGGATCGGCCAGCCGCTGGCGGAGCTCGCGGCCGAGCATTTGAAACGGCCTGTCATCGCCATCAACGACGCAGACGCGGCGGGATTGGCGGAATTGCATTACGGGGCCGCTCGCGGCGTGCCGGGCACTGTGCTGCTGCTGACGCTTGGCACCGGCATCGGCAGCGCACTGTTTGTCGATGGCCGGTTGGTGCCGAATACAGAATTCGGCCATCTGCAAGTCGCCGGCCAAGAGGCCGAAAAGCGCGCCTCGGGTCGCGCCAAAGTGGAGGGCGGATTGAGCTGGGAGGCGTGGGCGAGCCAATTGAATTTGGTGCTGAATGAATACCATGCCCTGTTGTGGCCCGATCTCATCGTTTTGTGCGGAGGCATCACCGAAGAGCCGGAAAAGTTCATGGATAAACTGCATTGCGAGGCGCGCCTATGCGTCGGAACTTTGCGTTCGGAAGCCGGCATCGTGGGCGCAGCGTTGGCCACGACCGCATCCGCACCGCGACGCTGAATAAGGCGATCTTGGCGGGCTTGATGGCGCTGACACTGGGCGCCTGCGCGACCACCTCGCACCCCGCCTCGCACCGCCAGGAAATCGCGCCGCCGAGTGAAATCCCGCCCGAGCAGAAACCCGCGCCGACTCAATTGATGATTGACAGCGCCACCTCCATGATCGGTCAGCCCTACCGGTTCGGCGGCGCGGCGCCGGGCGGATTCGATTGCAGCGGCTTGGTGGTTTACGCGGCCGCAAACGCTGGAATCCGCGTGCCGCGCACCGCTGCGGAGCAGCTGCGATTCGGCTCACCCGTGAAGCGCGCGGAACTGCAAGCCGGCGATCTGATCTTCATGCATCTTTCCAGCAAGGAATTGCACGTGGCCATCGCACTCGATCGTCAGCTGTTTGTGCATGCGCCCTCGAGCGGCGGGCGCGTACGCGTTGACTCGCTGCTTGCTCAGCCGTATGCGAAGGCGTTCATCGCCGCAAGACGCGTAGTATCATTCGACACCCCACAATAAGGACCCCTATGAAACTGTATTACTTTACCGGCGCTTGTTCGCTGTCGCCGCATATCGTCGCGCTTGAAGCGGGCGTGCCCGTAACCCTGGTCAAGATCAATTCCAAGACCAAAAAGACCGAGAGCGGCGCGGACTATCTGGAAATAAATTCAAAGGGCGCCGTGCCCGCGCTGCAATTGGATGACGGTCGAGTGCTGACGGAGGGACCCGCGATCGTTCAATATCTCGCGGACCTTAAGCCTGAATCGGGTTTGGCGCCGCGGGCAGGAACTTTCGAGCGCTACCAGCTGATGGAAATATTGAACTACATCACTTCCGAAGTTCACAAGTCGTTCTCGCCGTTGTTCAATCCGGCGAGCTCAGCGGAGATGAAGGAAACCTTCGGGGCGACTCTTGCCAAGAAATTCGACTGGCTGTCGGGCTTCCTCGGCACGAAGCCATTTTTGCTCGGCAACACCTTCACGGTCGCGGATGCGTATCTGTTCACCGTGCTGAACTGGACCGCGCACGTCAAGATTGACCTGGGCAAGTGGCCGATTCTCGCCGACTACAAAACCCGAATTGCGCAACGGCCCAAAGTCATCGAAGCAATGAAAGCCGAAGGCCTGATCAAGTAAAGCCTCAAGTCTCTGCTGCCTCCAGCGTCTCGATGGAGGCAGCAGCAAATTGCAGCGCGGCGAGGCGCGCATAAAGCGGGCTGTGCACCAGCAATTCGGCATGCGTTCCGACTGCGACTTTATGGCCATGGTCCATCACCACGATGCGATCGGCCTTCAGCACGGTCGCGAGCCGATGCGCGATAATGATTGTGGTGCGGCCCTGCATCAGCTTTTCCAGCGCCTGTTGCACCAGGCGCTCGGATTCCGCATCCAGTGAACTGGTCGCTTCATCCAGCAGCAAGATGGGTGGATCTTTGAGAATCGCGCGCGCCAGCGCGATTCGCTGGCGCTGACCGCCCGAGAGACGCGTGCCGCGCTCGCCAAGAAAGGTGTCATACCCTTGGGGCAATCTGCGCAAGAATTCATCCGCCGCCGCCGCCACCGCGGCAGCTTCGATCTCCGCATCGCTGGCCGTGGGCCGCCCGTAACGAATGTTCTCGCGCGCACTCGCGCCGAACAGCACCGTGTCCTGAGGCACCAGGCCAATCTGATGGCGGATGTCTTCCGGGCGCAAATCCGCAAGGCGCTTATCGTCGATCAGGACCCGCCCGGAGTCCGGATCGTAGAATCGCAGCAGTAGCTGAAACGTCGTGCTCTTCCCCGCGCCCGAAGGACCCACGAATGCAATGGTCTCCCCGGGTTTCACCTCCAGACTGAAATTATCCAGCGCGGGATGCTGCGGCCGGGACGGATAGTGAAATGTGACGTTGTCGAATCGTATATTTCCCTGGACGCGCACCGGCAGGTCGAGCGGCCGTTCCGGAGCCCTGATCACGGGCTCCGCATGCAACAATTCGCTCAAACGTTCCATGGCGCCGGCGGCGCGTTGAATTTCGCCCCACATTTCCGTGAGTGCCGCGGCCGAAGTGCCGACGAACGCCGCGTAGAGCAAAAACTGCGCGAGCTGCCCGCCGCTCATCGTGCCGGATAAGACTTGGCGCGCGCCGAGCCATAACACAAAAGTGATGCCGCCAAACACCAGCATCACGCCGATGGCGGTGAGCGCGGCGCGCACCTTCGTGCGGCGCACGGCGGTTGCAAAGCTGTCTTCCACGGCCTTTTCATAGCGCTCGCTTTGCAGCTCCTCCATGGTAAATGCCTGTACCGTTTGGATGGCATTCAAGGTCTCGTCTGCCAGGCTGCTGGTATCTGCAATACGATCTTGCGACGCGCGCGACAAGCCGCGCACGCGCCTGCCGGTCAGGATCAGCGGCACGATGACGACGGGAATCATCAGCACAATCACGCCCATGAGCCTGGCGCTGGTGAAGCCCATCAGCACCAGCGCCCCAATCAAGCTCAAGGTGGAGCGCAGCACGATGGACAAATTGACGCCCGCGATGGCTTGCACCAGCGTCGTGTCGGCGGTGAGGCGCGACAGCACCTCGCCTACCCGTGTGGTCTCGTAAAACATGGGGTCCATGCGCACCACGCGCCGATAGATGGCGGTGCGCAAATCCGCAACGACGCGCTCCCCTACCCAGGTCACCATGTAAAAGCGTAGCGCGGCAAATGCGCCAAAAATTACCGCCGCCGCCAGGAAACCCATAAACCATTTGTTGACCGTGCCGAGGTCTTTTTGCGCAAATACATGGTCGATGAGCTGGCGCAACGCTACCGGCAGTGCCAATTGCGCGCCCGCGGCGATCAGCAGGGCGAAGACGCCGCCCACCATCATGGGCCAATAGGGGCGCAGAAAAGGCCACAATGCCAACAAGGGATTCAGGGACTTAGGTCGGGGACGCTCGGCGGGGCTGCTCATGAGGGAATGATCCCACAACTAGCCTTTCAACCGTTAAGCCGATATGTTGCAATGTGAACGCAATCATCGCGCGGCATGCGCTCGAAATAAGCTGGGGATGCTCTCATGTCACAATTCCGAATATCTTGCCGACTACTTGGGAGCGAGCCGCGGCGGGTCGCCGCGATCGGCGGCGCACTGGCTGCATTATGCGCAGCGGCTGCATACGCAGCGCCTGCATCCGCGGCCGATACCACCGCAGCCGCGGATGCCAGCGGCCCGTTGCAGGAAATCACCGTCACCGCGACGCGCCATGAGGAAAGTCTGAGTAAGGTGCCGATCAGTGTCACGGCGCTGACGCAGGACGCCATGGATCTTCGCGGCATCAAGGATTTCCAGGACATCGTGCACTTCACGCCCGGCGTCAATATCGACAATTCGGGCACCAACAACATCTCCATCCGCGGCATTGCCTCGACCGGGGGCGCCGGCACCACCGGCATCTACATCGACGACACCCCGATCCAAATCCGCGGTACCGCGTTCAACCCCGACGATGCCCTGCCGAAGTCATTCGATATTGACCGGGTCGAAGTACTTCGCGGGCCGCAGGGCACGCTATTCGGCGCAGGATCCGAGGGCGGCACCGTGCGCTATATCACGACCCAGCCGAGCCTCACCCAAAATAGCTTCTACAGCCGCGAAGAGGTCTCCTACACAGAAGGAGGCTCGATCAACTACGAAGGGGGCATTGCGGCCGGCGGTCCCTTGATCGAAAACACGCTGGGTGCGCGCTTGACTGTTTGGTACCGCCGCGATGGCGGCTACATCGACCTGATCGATCCCGTATCGCTCCAGACCGTGCAAAAGAATGCCAACTTCGATGAGACCGTGCTGTACCGGCTGGCACTTATCTATGCGCCCTCGGAGGAATGGACGATCACGCCCAGCATCTACTACCAAGACCGATACCGAAATAATGTTGAGGACTACTGGCCGTTGTACTCGAATCCCAGCAATAACCAATTCGTCAGCGCCGACCCGGATCAGCGCTCCGATCCGGATCGGTTCTATCTGGCGTCCGTGAAGGCCGAAGGAAATCTAGGTTTTGCCAAGCTGATCTCCAACACCTCCTATTTTCATCGCGACGAGGAAACCGGCTACGAGGGCACGCTCTACAACCTGGGGTTTTATCAATCCGAGGTGTTTCTAAATAGCGACGGATCCAACGCGTCCTCGCCCTATCCCCTGCTCGACAACCTGGGTGTGCATCTGCCCCCCGGCGCAACCAATTATCGTTCGCCGAACTCCATCGACAACGGGCAGCAAAACATCACCCAGGAAATCCGCCTGCAATCGGTGGATGCCACCTCGCCGCTATTCTGGACCGCCGGTGTTTTCTTCAGCGACGACCGGCAGACGTATCTCGAGCAGATTCATGATCCCTTGCTCAATGAATTGTCGGTCGCGGCCACAGGTTTGCCTTACACCGACTGGTTCGTGGATCCGAATACCGGCTTGCCCGTCACCTATGATCCGCGTTTTCCCAATGATTCTTATTTTCTGCAAACCAAGGCGACCGATCAGCAATATGCCTTTTTTGCCGAAGGCACCTACGCCTTCACCGATCAGTACAAGCTGACGCTGGGCGGGCGCTACTCGAGAATCAAGTTCACCAACGATTCCCTGACCGGCGGTCCGCAATTATTCCTGCCGCCGCAGACGGTGGATGTCTCGCAAACGGAGAATTCCTTCACCCCCAAGGCAAGCTTCTCCTACCAGTACGACCCGCGAAACTTGTATTACGCGACCTACGCGAAAGGCTTCCGCCCGGGCGGCGCCAACAATCCCGTGCCACAGGCAGCCTGTGCGCCGGATTTCGCATCCTTCGGCATTACGCAATCGCCCCCCACCTTTGGATCCGACACCGTCAATAGCTTCGAGGTGGGAGCGAAAAATAATATCGATAATCGCGTGAAAATCGCCAGCAGCATTTACTACATCCGCTGGAACAACATTCAGCAGAGCGTGCTGCCGCCGACCTGTCAGATCACCTTTATCGCGAATTTAGGCACTGCGGTTGCGAAAGGCGGGGATATCCAAGCGGAAATCGCGCTGACGGACAATTTCACGGCCGAGATCGCCACCGGTTACACCAGTGCGCGCTATACGCAGGATTCAAGATTCTCGGACGTCCAAGCGCTGCCCATCGTTTCCAAGGGAGATGCCATCGTCGGCCAAAGCGGCGAGCCGCCCGGGCAACCCGGAGCGCCTTTCACCTTCACCCTGGGACTGCAATACAAATTCAACGTGTTCGATCTGCCCTCATTCGTGCGCATCGACGATGAATACACCAGCCGCAACAAATGGCCGTCGGCGGCTCAAGACCCCAACACGCTGCAATTCAACGCGTCGTTTTACCCGCTGTCGTCGACCAACCTAGCTTCGGCGCGCGCCGGTATGAATTTTGGCAACTGGCAGGCTGCGGCGTTCGTCGACAACCTGACCGACACGCACACGGTCAACAATTACAATTTCACCATCTATCCGGGCAACGCCCCATCGCTGGAGCGACAGTACACGTTCAGGCCGCGCACCGTTGGTATCACAATCACCTATCGGAATTGAGCCGCATTTTGACCGGCCCATGGCTTTTCAGGAATCGCTCAAAGTCACGTCTGGGAGGCAGCACTCGTCGTTGCCTTCGGGCCTTGACGGTTCCTACCGGCCCTGATTATTAGCGGTATCCCGCAACGTGCAACGTGCGCACAAAGGCATGAACTTGCGCCAATCCGTCGCTGAACAACTGGGTGCCGGATCGCAGCGAATTGATCGCAGCCGGATAATTCACCGAGCACTGGACAGCCGAGACGAATTCGCGCCACTGACGCTGGTTGGTGAATTTCTGTTTATGGTTCGTTAACTTCTGTTTGATGTCTTCGAACGCGCTGGCGGCAGCCGCAGGAAGATCCAGCCCTCGGCGAACGACGTTAATGTCGTTTTCCTCCTCGATAGCGCTGGTTTGGGTGACGAGCATCGAAAATTTCCTTAGAGAACTTCACTGACCGTGCTTCATCATGCCGCGATGCGCGGCGAAGCGACAGTCGGCGCCAAACAGCGACGGGCGTAGGATTTCACCCACCGGCCGCTGGTTTAGTTAACTTGATAGCCGCGCGCCTGCAAACAGGCTGACATGGCGCGGTCATAATTGCTGCGATTCATCGCGGCGCCTCCTGGAGCGCCCCCGCCCGGCTGGGTCGGATCAAATCCCGTTTGGCCCTTGGCCCAGGTATGGCACTCAAACTGGTCAGCCGCCTGTTGCTCCTTGGACTGTCCATTCTTGGGGTAGATGATCAGGTCCTGCTGGGGTGCCTGGGCTGTGTCCGGCGGCGGAGAAGGATCATCTGCATTCTCGGGCGGATCGACCACCGCATAGCCATTTTGGTCGGGCTGGTATGAGTAGTACACATTGTCCGCGTAATAATAAGGCACGCCGCCAAACCACACGGTCGAGTAATAAGGCGGCAGCACCGAAATCACCAGGCCCGCCGGCGGTCGCACGACAACGAATCCAGGTCCGCTCGGCGCGTACCAGATCCCGCCGCTGAAATAGAACCGGCTTCCGCCTCGATAGTAAGGCCGGTACCCTTCCGGCAACGACGGCCTCACGGTTCCGAACGGCGGATAGTAGCGGCCGTGATTGTAGCGAGAGTCGAGCACTTGACCGCGGCCGTCAAAGCCGGGCCGGCCCGGCGCGGGTCGGGCCTGCGGACGATCTGCACGCGTCGCTTCGGGACGAGCGTGCTCATCCGCGGCGGCTGCCAGCTGCGCGGCACCTGCGCCGAGCAGCAGTATCGAAAGACTCAAGGCGGAAATTTTTGCTGTCTTGTTCATGACTTGTTCTGGCCTTTCCGATTGTTCCTTAAGTAACCGTATAGCCGCGGCCTTGCAAGCACGCGCCAATGGCACGTCGATAGGCATCGGCCCGCGCGCGCCCGTCGGCGGCGCTGGCATTGATTTGCTGTTGCGTCGCTCGCGCCTGTTGCTGGGCATTGGCATCCGCGGCCGAGCCAATAATGGCGCCGGTCGCGCCGCCGAGTATTATGCCCGCGCCCGCATTGCGCGGCCCACCGATAATCCCGCCAATGATGGCGCCCGCGATGGCACCGCCGGCCGTATTTGCCCCGGGCGGCGTCGCCGGTTGCACGACCACGCGCTCGTAGGGGCTGGCATCGGCGCGGCTGGGATCGACGCCCGTTTGCTGGACCGCCCATATATGGCATTCGTAGCGATCGCGCTCGGTTTGTTCCGGGCTCTGGCCATGAGCCGGATAGACGAATACGCGTTGCGGCGGCGGTGCCGGCACGGCATACGTGCGCGGCGGCGGCGTTACACAAGCGCTCAACAGTCCTAGCAGCACAACCGGAATAGCACCCGCAGCGGCGCGTGCAAGGCGTGGATGATTGGCGAATTTCATGCGTTCAATTCCTCTAGTCCCTTTCGAATTCAACGTAGGACATTGTTCTCAGTTGACAGGAAACAAGCCCCCAAGTTCGCTTTTTAGGCCGGAAACCGCCCTTGAGCCCGGTCTTAGCCCCGGGAACTCAAGGGTTCTCCAAGAACGGTGATTTCTTGTTAAGAACGGTTATTTCTTTGGCTTACGAAATTTTAATATGAATTGGTCGGTCTTGCCGCGAATCGAGGGGTCGAACACCGCGGCAGTACGGCTGTCGGCGGCATTGGCCAGAACGTCGCTGGCACCCACGAACTCGAATCCGGCCGCAGTGACTTCCTGTTTCACCACGTCGGCATCGATTCTGTGCAAGGTCTTCGTATCCGAAAGCCCGGAACCCGCCGGCGCCGAGTGATCCAGCACGACATACAGGCCACCCGGCTTCAACGAATCTAAAATGGTCCTGTTGAACGCCACCACATCAACCGGGAAATTGTGCAGGTCGTGGTAATTTTGCGCGGTGAACACCAGGTCGACCGGCGCCGGGGTCACCAATTTGGTCAGAGGCTGAATCACCACCGTAACGTTGGTGTAATTCGGATCGGCGGCAATCGCTTTGACTGCGCCGGCAAGATCCGGCAAGTTCGCCGGCGCACTGGCAGGACGCTCTGGCACCAGGGCATACACATGACCCGAAGGACCGACCGCCTTACTGAATATGCGGGTGAAGTAGCCGCTGCCCGGCAATATTTCGGCGATTTGCGCGCCCGGCTTTACGCCTAGAAATTCCAACGTTTGCACCGGTTTGCGATTGGCATCGCGCAGTTTGTCGGCATCGGGCCGATTGCTGTCGGCGACCGCCGCCGCGATGTGGCCTGGATTGCTCGCCGCACTCGGTGCACTGGGTTGATTCATGCAGGCGGAAAGCGACAGCGATGTGGCGAGCGACACTGCCAGAATCAGTGGGTAGCGAATCATATGACACTCCGTTGAATTATCGGCCAGCGAAACACTTTGTTATGGCGCGAGTTTAGCATTTCCGGCGCTCGCGCCGCCGTTTTCGGCACACTGGTTCTCCCTCCCGCTCAAGCGCTGATCCATACAGCGGCGTATCATCCGCGGCTACCGGTTTACAGATGGTTCTCGCGTATGAGTTTGAGTGTTTTCGATATCTTCAAAATCGGGATCGGCCCCTCCAGCTCACACACCATGGGACCCATGAACGCCGCGCGAGATTTTGCCGAGTTGCTGGCGGCGCGCGATTTGTTGAACCGTACCGCCCAGGTTTCGGCGCAACTCTATGGGTCCTTGGCGCTCACCGGACGCGGACATTGCACCGACCGCGCGATCCTCTTGGGGCTGGAAGGCATGAGCCCGGATAGCATCGATTCGGGCGCCGCCGAGACGGCGCTGCAGCGCATTCGCAACGCCAAGCGCTTGCGCCTGCTGGGCAGGCACGAGATCGATTTCGATGAACCCTTGAATCTATTGTTTCACACCGACCAGGTATTGCCGGGCCATTCCAATGGCATGCGTTTCTCCGCGCACGATGCGGCGCAAAATCTCCTGGCGCGCGAGGAGTACTACAGCATCGGCGGCGGTTTCGTGATTCGCGCTGGGGCGGAAATGAATACCGGCGCGGCGCGCCACGCGCCGCCGTACGAATTCGCCTCGGGCGCGCAGTTGCTCGACCTCGCCAAAGCGCAGGGCTTGGAGATTCACGAACTGATGTTGGCCCGCGAGCGCACGTGGCGCAGCGAGGCGGAAATCCAGGCGGGACTCTTGCGTATCTGGCAAGTCATGCAAGATTGCGTGCGCCGTGGTTTCGATGCTCAAGGCCTGCTGCCGGGCGTACTGGGAGTCAGGCGGCGTGCGCCGAAACTCTACCGGCAACTCACGAGCGGCGATCCATTGAGCCCCATGCACGCTTTGGATTGGGTCAATGCCTATGCACTCGCGGTGAATGAGGAAAACGCCGCCGGCGGCCAGGTCGTGACTGCGCCCACCAACGGCGCGGCAGGCATCGTACCGGCGGTGCTGCACTACTACCGGCGGTTTGAGGCGGGAGCCGATGACAGCGGCGTTCTCCGGTTTCTGCTTTCCGCCGCGGCGATCGGCATGTTGTACAAGCAGAATGCCTCGATCTCGGGCGCGGAGATGGGCTGTCAAGGCGAGGTCGGGGTCGCGTGCTCCATGGCCGCGGCCGGTTTGGTATCGGCGCTTCACGGCAGCAACGAACAGATCGAAAATGCGGCAGAAATCGGCATGGAACACAATTTAGGTCTGACCTGCGATCCGGTCGCCGGCTTGGTGCAGATCCCCTGCATTGAGCGCAATGCCATGGGATCGGTCAAGGCCATCAATGCGGCGCGTCTGGCACTGCGCGGCGATGGCTCGCACAAGGTGTCGCTCGACCAAGTGATCAATACCATGCGGCAGACCGGCCTCGATATGTCGACGATTTACAAGGAGACTTCGCAAGGAGGTCTCGCGGTCAACGTACCGGAATGCTAGAAATACCGCGGTCGGAGCCCTATCGCTTCAAGCCTACCCCGCCGCTTCGAGCCTCCTACCCCGTCGCCTCCAGCCCTTGCGCAATGCCGCTGATGGTCGCGCGCAACGCTCCGAACAACGCCTGATCCTGGCGCTGCGTCGCACGCCATCGCCGCAGCAGATCCACTTGCATGAGATGCATCGGATCGATGTAGGGATTGCGCAACCTGATCGAACGTCGCAGTGTCGGATCACTGTCGAGCAGTTGCGCTGAACCGCGCAGGCGCAGGACCAGATTCAAGGTCAGCGCATATTCCTTCGCGATGGCTTGCGTGTGAATGCGCAGCCGATCCGGCGCCAGCGCATCGTAGTAGCTCGCTATATCCAGGTCTGTTCGACCCAGCATGGCCTCCACATCGTCGAGCAAGTGACCGAAGAACGGCCAGTGCGCCGTCATGCGCGTCAAAACCTCCTCGCCATGAAGCTGCAATGCGGCTTGGACACCGCTGCCAAAGCCAAACCACCCCGGCAGCATGTGCCGGCTCTGCGTCCACGCGAACACCCAGGGAATCGCCCGCAGTGACTGCACGCCGCTGGCGCCCACGCGCGCCGCGGGCCGTGACGCAATGTGCATGCGCTCGATGACATCGAGCGGAGTCGCAGCGCGGAAATACTCGAAAAATTCCGCGCCGCCGAACACCAACTCGCGGTAAGCCTTTAAGCTTTGCGCCGCGATAGTGCCCATGGCGGCAATCAGTTCAGGGGCGATCGGCTCCGTCTCCGCGCCCTGGGCCGTTGCGAGCGCGACCGAGGCAAATGTGCGCTCCAATGTGCGCATTGCGATGGGGCGCAGACTGTAGCTCTGATTGACGACTTCGCCCTGCTCGGTCAGGCGCAAGACACCCCGCATCGCGCCATTGGGCAGCGACTCGACCAGATGTTCGGTACGTCCGCCGCCGCGCGCCGGCGTGCCGCCGCGTCCATGGAATATCAATAGATTCGTTCCCATGGCGCGCGCCGTTTCCAGCAATTGAACTTGCGCCACTTGCAGCGCCCAGCGCGATGCCGCGATTCCGCCCTGTTTGTTCGAGTCCGAATACCCGATCACCACCATTTGGCGATTGCCTCGCGATTCGAGATGCCGCCGATAGGCGGGCTCGGCATGCAATGCGCGCAGAACCTCCCCCGCTGACTCCAAGGAATCAATCGACTCGAGCAGCGGAGCGAGGTCGAGCGGACATTCGCCGCTGCGTTTGTCCGTGATATCCGCCCATCGCGCCAGCAGCAATACCGCAAGGATGTCCTCGGGACCGCGGGCGCCGCTCACGATGTACTCACCGATCGCCCGGCCGCCGAATTTGTGACGCGCCTGAGCAATAGCTTGAAAAACCCACAGGCTGCGCCGGCCCGTCGCATCGAAGGACGCCGCCGGCCCCAGATCGCGCGCCAGAAAATCCTGCAACTGCCGCAACCGCTCCTGCGGCGGCAGCTCCGGCCACCCCTTTTGGTCCAACCCTTGTGCGATGACTTCATCGTGGACACAGGCATGCTGAATGACATCCAAGGTGGCCAGATGAAATCCGAAAGTCCGCACGCGGCGCATCAGCCGGCGCACTAAAAAATATCCGGCGTGGCGTCCCTTGTTTTCGAGCAAACTCGTCGCCGCCAGCCCGATATCGGACAGCAATTCGTCCGGATTCTGATAGGCATTGGGCCGGCCTTCGTAAGTTGCCTGCAATCGTTCGCTGATCTGGCCGAAGAACACCCGATACGGCATGCGATCGTGCCGCGTAGGCACGAGCGCTTTCGCTCCCGGCAAAATAGCAGCGTAGGATTCGATGCGAGCGGCCAATCCGGCGCTCACCTCGACGCGATTGGCACTTTGGCTCAAGGATTCCGCCAGCTGCCCGCACTCTGCGAAATAGGTCGACACGATCAGCTGCTGATGCCGGTGCAAGGTTTCGCGAATGGTCTTGCCATGCACATCCGCGTTGCCGTCCATGTCACCGCCCACCCATGAGCCGAAGCGCAGGATGTTGGGCACGTCCAGGGTCTCGACCGGGACCGAGTACGCGTGCGCCAGCGCCGCCTCGATCTCTTCGTAGAACAACGGCACGACGCGATACAGAATATCGATGAGATAGAACAGCACGTGCTCGCGTTCATCGACCACCGTCAAGCCCTCGCGAGGGTGCTCCTCGGTCTGCCAGATGCTGGTGATCTCCAGCCGCACGCGCGCCCAGAGCATCTCGAGCTCAGCCCGCGTGGATCCAGGATCGGTTCGCTCCAGCAAATCATGCGCAATGTGCTGCTGCTTGCGCAAAATTGTGCGGCGCGTGGATTCGGTGGGATGCGCCGTGAACACCGGCTCGATGCTCATCCTGCTCACCAGCTGCAGCGCCTGATCCAGCGACACGCCGGAGCGCTGCAAGCGTCCGATGCAATCAGCGATACCGCCAGGCTGAAAGGTGTTCGAGTCGCTTAAGTATTCGCGGCGCCGGCGCACACGGTGCGCTTTTTCAGCGGTGTTCACCGCCATGAACCAGAGAGAGAACGCGCGGGTTAATTCGGTCGCGGCGACCGGCGATCGACCCTCGGTGCGGCTCTTGAGATCGGCGGCGCCTTGCGAATCGCCCTCGCGGCGCCTAATTGCCTCGCACCGATCGCCTTCGACCTGCTCGAAAAACTCCTCGCCGCCCTGGTCGCGAAGCGTCTCGCCGATCAGGCCGCCGAGCGCATGTACATCCTCGCGCAGCGCGGTGTCTTTGACCGGAAATTGAATGCTTTGGCGATACATAATGCTAGGCTCTTAGGGGAGATCACGGAGAAATAGTATGAGCTTGTTGGCGCAGATCGCTATATTTCTCGCGGCCGCAGTCATCGCGATACCGATTTTCCGCCGCTTCAAGCTCGGATCGGTGCTGGGTTACCTCACCGCGGGCATCATCATCGGGCCAGCCAGCCTGGGACTGATCAAAGGCGTCGAGGCCACCCAGAATATCGCGCAGTTCGGGATCGTGCTGCTGATGTTTGTCATTGGCTTGGAGTTGCAACCCTCGCGGCTGTGGGTGCTGCGCCGGTCGATCTTCGTGTTGGGAACCGCTCAGGTCGCGGCGACTGCGATCGGCGTCGGCCTCGCCGCCTATTTTCTTTTCGACCAAACCTGGCAAGCGGCGCTGGTCATAGGCTTCGCCTTGTCGATGTCCTCTACGGCGCTGGCGCTGCAGCTGCTTGCCGAGCGCGGACAGCTCAATTCGCAGTTTGGGCGCTCCGCATTCAGCATCCTGCTGTTTCAAGACGTTTCGGTGATGCCCGCGCTGGCGCTGCTGCCGCTGCTCGGGGCCTCGGAAGTGTCCGCTGCGCCGGGCGGCTGGCTGGTGATCAAGCTCATTGCCGTTCTCGGCGCGGTCATCATCGGCGGCCGCTATGTGCTGCGTCCCATGCTGCGCATCATCGCGGCATCCGGGGTCGCCGAGGCCTTCACCGCGGCGGGTCTCTTGATCGTATTGGGGACGGCGCTGCTCGTGAGCCAAGTCGGTCTATCGCTGTCGCTGGGGTCATTCCTCGCCGGCGTGCTGTTGGCTGACAGCGAATTCCGCCACGAGCTGGAGGCCGACATTGAACCGTTCAAGGGCCTGCTCTTGGGGCTGTTTTTCATCAGCGTCGGCATGTCAGCCAATCTCGGCCTCGTTCGAGAAAAACCTTTTCTTATCATAGGCTTAACGGTTGGCCTGGTGGTATTCAAAATCCTCGTGCTGTGGGCAATTGGCCGCATTTCCGGACTCTCGGAGAATGCCAGCCGCGGTTTGGCCATCAGCTTGCCCTCCGGCGGAGAATTCGCCTTCGTCTTATTTGGCGTCGCCGCCGGCTTACGAATCATCGACCCGCAGGTTGCCGACCTGCTGGTGCTGGTGGTGACCGCCTCGATGATCTTGAGTCCCGTGCTGCTCGCTCTTTATGACGTGACATTCAAGGAAAACGAATCCGACGGCCGGCCGTTCGATACGCCGGTCAATCTTTATCCCAAAGTCATCATCGCCGGCTTCGGACGCTTCGGTCAAATCGTCGGCCGCATCCTGGCCGCGAAACAGATTGCCTTCACGGCGCTCGAAGCCAGTCAAACGCAGGTCGACTTCTTGCGCCGCTTCGGCAATCAGGTTTTCTACGGAGACGCCTCGCGGCTGGAACTGCTGCGTGCGGCGCATGCCGAGAATGCGCAAGTATTCGTACTCGCCATCGACGATGTCGAGGCGTCGGTAAAGACAGCGCAATTGATCCGCCAGTATTTTCCGCATTTGAAGATCTATGCGCGCGCGCGCAATCGCCAGCACGCATTTCGGCTGATGGATCTCGACGTACGCTACATCATTCGCGAGACCCTGGTGTCGAGCCTGGAAATGTCGGTGCAAGTGCTCGAGGCATTGGGACAGTCGAAATCCAAAGCGGTGGAGACGGTGCACCGATTTCGCGTGTACGACGAGGCGACCATGGCCAAGCAGCACGCCGTGAAGGACGATGAGAAGAAGTTTTTGGCAACCACCCGCGAGTCAGCCGAGCAGCTGATGCATCTATTCGAGACTGACAGCGAGCAGCCTGCCGAGGAGGCGGCGTCGCGCATTGCGGCGTCGGTGCAGTGATATCGAGCGGCCAAGCGCTCGTCAGGGAGCTCGAGCCGATCGATATCACATGCCGGTGATGATGGCTATTCGAAACTCGTCCTCCGGCACTGTGAGTTTGAGCGCGCCACCATGAAAGGCCGAGGGGATGGAGAAGCGTCGAGGCCCTGGGTCTTACGGGCCTCGAGGCTTCTCCATCCCTTCAGCCATTCAAGCCGCCGCTCAAACTCACAGTGCCGAACGGCCACTAATGCGGATTGAGCAACACCGTAGTATCGAAACTCTCGAAGCTCGTCAGCACGCGCCGATACGCATTGTGCATGATGCGCTGCGCGTTCTTGTCGGCCCGCGCGCCTAGCAACATGCGGATCACGACATCGTCCTGGGGCCGGGCCAAGTCCTCGCCCAGCAACTGGTAGGTAAAGCGCGCCAATCTTTGATTCATTTCATTGGCGAATTTGTAGCGCACGGCGTCGCTGCCGTCGCCGTTGCCGACCTTGGCTTCCTCGGCGATCTCGCAAATCAGGCGCGAAATAAACCGCGCCTTGTCGACCAGGCCAAGATCGCTGAAGAACTCGATTTCGGATTGAATGTTCATCCGGCGGGGAAGAAGTCTATGGGTTTGGTGGCCGTGAGTGCTGCGACGTCTTTCGCATCAAACTTGAACAGTTTGATACGCGAGACGAGCTTCTCTTCGAATACTGGATCGTGCAGTTCCGAGGAAACAACGCGCGCCGCGGTGATGTCGCCCGATGGCGCGATGGTCAGTTCGATCACGACCTTGCCCTGCAAGGCGGGGTTGTCGCGCAATGCGCGCGCGTACATGGCATCGATGGCGCCCTTGTTCTTGGTGAAGACCAGCGCGATTTCATCGGCGCTGCGCGAGGCCTTGCCGCTGCCGCCGGCCCGGGTGGCCGCCTGGCCGGAGGCGCCGAGATTCGGATCCTTGACCTGCGTCGTGTAAATCCCGCGCAATGAGCCCGAGCCGGACGCGAGCCCGCTGCTCGTGGGCGAGTTGATTCCGCCGCTGGTGCCGCCGGCCTTGGAGCTGATGATGCTGCGGGTCACCTGGGTGACATCGCCCGGGTCGGTGGTCTTCTGTTGATTCTTCTGAAATTTATCCAGATCGATCTGGTCGCGCAGCGCCGCGAGGTCGTCGAGATTCGCGAGCAAACCGCTCTTGGACGCCTTCACGCGCGGATCCACCGGCTGAGGCGGCGTCGGCACCTTCTGTACTGGCGCCTTCTCTACCGGCTTTTCCTTCGGCGGAGGCGGAGGCGGCGGCGGGGGTGGCGGGGGCTCCATGACCAGCTGCACGACGCGTTCCGGCAGCGAATCGGTATTGTTGACGCGCTCGGTGCGCGGCAGAAAAGGCATGATCACCGCGATGATCGCGAATACGATCGCGAGATTGCGCAGAATGACGCGGAAGCGCCGCTCGGTCTCCTCGGATGGCGCCCAGGGCAGATCATAGCGCCGGTAGTAAGGCACCAGGCCGGAGGGAACTCGGTTTGCAGGATTCAACGCCGCCATTTAAGTCGCCGCCCGCTCACGTTCGACCACGGCGAAAGACACCTTGCCATACTGCGCTTCGCTGCACGTCAACATGATTTTCTTCAGCACGCTGTAGGGCGTGCTCTTGTCGCCCATGATGGTCACTTCGCGCTTGGCGATGTCGGTCTGCTGCGCGCTGCGGATACTGCGGTCATTTTGCGCCATCAGGGCCGTCTTCAGAGGCGCGAAGAAGGGCCCTTGGTTGGCGACCACTTCCTGGAGCGATCCGACCAGAACACCGTCCACGTAGAGCGAATCCTTGGTGATCATGACCACCACCGCGGCACTCGGCTTGCGCTCCGACAGCGACTGAGGGATCGATATGTTCTTGGTATTC
>Ga0209525_1000118_pt1 | contig 24209 bp, 19 predicted proteins | sample JacPin_JW_Ref_O1_FD_187958 | JGI IMG/M metagenome (GOLD analysis project Ga0209525, IMG submission 187958) | Forest soil microbial communities from Algoma, Ontario, Canada - Jack Pine, Ontario site 1_JW_Ref_O1 (SPAdes) (version 2) | ecosystem: Environmental > Terrestrial > Soil > Boreal... | reverse complement strand
CGTCGGCCCAAGTGCTGCAGATTTACGATCGCGTCCAGCGCCAGGTCTACTTTTTTCTTGCTGCAACGCTCGCCGCGATCCTGGCCACCGGCCTCTATCTGATTCATTCGAATCGCCGTCTATTCGAGAGGCTGGCGTCTCTCTCCCGTCAGCGGAGTGAACTCGCGCGGCAGTTGATCGCCACTCAGGAATCCACCCTGCGCCATATTTCCAGGGAGCTTCATGACGAATTCGGCCAGACCTTGACGGCTGTAGGCGCGTTGCTCAGCCGCGCTGAAAAGCAGATGCCGGATGGATCCGCCGTTCGGGAAGAATTGCACGAAGTTCGTGACATCGCGCAGCAGACTCTCGAAAATGTGCGTAGCCTTTCGCAGTCGCTTCATCCCGTCATGCTGGATGAAACGGGCCTTGAGAGCACCGTCGATTGGTACCTCCCAATGATGGAGAGACAGACCGGCATCACGGTGCATTACGAAAAATCGGGCGCTTCTTTCCCGATTGATGGCGGCGCTGGAATTCATGTCTATCGAATTTTGCAGGAGGCGCTGAACAACATCGTTCGGCATTCCGGCTCGCGCGAAGCCTGGGTTCGCCTCCGCTTCCTTGCTAACCAATTGGAACTCGACGTGGAAGATCATGGCACGGGGTTCGAGTCGCAGAAATCGAAGCCGGGTATCGGCCTTGTCGCCATGCGTGAACGTGCCCAGTTGCTGGAGGCAGCCATCGAAATTTCGCAATTGCAACAGCGCGGCACCTTGGTGCGGCTAAGTGTCCCGCGCCGCAAACTGGACCCCAATGGCAACTAAGATCAAAGTTCTGCTGGTGGACGATCACAGCCTCGTACGCCGCGGTTTCCGTCGCATGCTGGAAGACGAGGCGGATATTGTTGTGGTAGGGGAAGCCAGCAACGGCGATGAAGCCGTGCAACTGGCTCGCGAACTTGCGCCACAAGTGATTGTGATGGACTGCGCGTTACCCGGCACAAGCGGTTTGGCCGCCACACGCAAGATTCTCGAAACGGCCCCGCCAATGGCAATCTTGATGCTGAGCATGCACTCGGAAGATACGCTGGTGCGCCAGGCACTGGACGCGGGAGCTCGCGGTTACATCCTCAAAAATGCGGTCGACCTGGAACTGGCAACCGCCATTCGCAGAGTCGCGGCAGGAGAAATTGTGCTCGACGCGCAATTGGCTAAGCCAGTTACTCTTCGTGGCGAGCGAAACGCAGGTCTCACCGCCCGCGAGCTCGAAGTCCTTCAGCTCATCGTGAACGGCAAGTCCAACAAGGAAATAGCCGACGACCTGAAGCTCAGCGTAAATACAGTCGCGGTTCATCGTGCCAATATCATGGAAACTCTCGGCATCCACAAAACAGCCGAACTCGTGGTTTATGCCATCCGTAACGGGCTAGTCAATATCTCGTGACTCTCTTAACCTGACTCACCGACTCTGCTCCTTTCGTCATCAAGTGACTAATGGTTTTACAGTATTGATGTAAGTTTACGTTGCCCCTACATTAACCTTCGCTTGGCCGCCAAAGGCTCCCCGCTTGAGGCGCACCCCCCAAGCAAAGTTGACCTTGCCCGGCTGACTCGAATGGGTCAGCCGGGTTTTTTTCTGAACTGGTTGCGAGGGAGCTGGCACGCGTGCTCGCGGGTCGGCGAGGTATACCAATCCCGTTTCGTCCCGTCCTCCAAGAATGTTAGAATTGCCCTACCGGCAGGTGAAGAATTAGCTGCTTTCTGGCGATATCGTCTAAAGGTTAGGACGGAGCCCTCTCAAGGCTCAAATCCGGGTTCGAGTCCCGGTATCGCTACCAACCTCACAAAATCAAGGGATTACAGCCTCGGTAGTGACGAGATCATGTGCGGAATTAACGGTTTTCCTCGGCTCCCAATATCAAATCCCGTAGAATGGCGACCGTGAGCGGGACGGTCGATCTCTACAATAACGCCTACGGGCATTACGAGGCCGAGGTGTACCGACTGGTGCGGGCGAGTACCTACGGCAAGGATCTGGGGCAGACGGGTTGGACGACCACCCAAGAGTCAGATGAAATTCCGCAAAGGCTGCAGCTTAGCTCGAGTTCAAATGTGCTGGAGATTGGATGCGGCTCCGGACGGTATACCCTCCAGATTGCCGGTCAAGTGGGCTGCCGCATCGTGGGTGTGGACATCAATACTGCCGGCGTAGAGAACGCGAATCATCTCGCTGCTGCGCAGAACTTGTCCTCACGAGTGAGGTTTCAGGTGGCAGATGTTTCGCAGTCGCTTGCGTTTGACGATGCCGCGTTTGACGCCGTTTTCTCGAATGACGTGCTCTGCCACGTTCGCGGACGGTTGGCGCTACTGCGAGAAATCTTCCGAGTGCTGAAGCTGGGCGGGAGGTTTCTGTTCAGCGACGCGCTCGTGATTGGTGGCATGATTTCGCATGAAGAGGTGGCTGTGCGCAGTGCTATCGGCTACTACCTGTTCAGCCCTCCTGGAGAAAACGAGCGCCTGCTGCGGGACACGGGTTTTTCACATATCGAAGTGATGGACACGACGGCGAATGCCGCAGAGATTTCAGAGCGATGGCACAACGCGCGGGAAAAACACAGCGAAGCGCTGGCGGCCATCGAAGGCCGGGTGAATTTCGAGGGGCTGCAGAGGTTTTTGGCAGCGGTCGAAAAACTCAGCCGAGAGCGAAGGCTGTTGCGACTCCTCTACCTGGCCGAAAGACCTGGCAACTGAACTTCCGCATCGCGACTGGTTACTTCGCTTCCGCCGCTTTAAAATTACCGGCGCTTCGAACCCCGAATTTCCGATCGGCCACCGCGCGCAGGCTTTTGCGTCACAACCGTCGTGCGTGAGCGGGACGGCGCACCAGCCGAGGCAGCCGCCGCCTGAGCCGGTTGCTGGGCGTGGCGGTCGTTCGAAGCATTCCGCCAGTTCACCTTCGGCATGATCAACGACGTATCCACTCGATCGCGGTATTTCACTGCGATATTCATCAGCGAATCGAGCAGCGAGTCCGACAGCCAGTGCGGCTTCAATCCCAGATCGATCAGTTTCGAATGCTTGGCGTTGTAATAGTGCTCTTCCGCTTCCACTCGCGGATCCGGCAGATTCTCGATTTCAACCTTCAGCCGCATTTTCCGCGCCGCCTTCTGCACCAGTTGCGCAAGCTCCAGAATCGAGAATTGTTCGGTGAACTGGTTGAACACTCGGCATTCGCCTCGCGCCGCCGGCTGCATACAGGCGAGCTCGATACAACGTACCGTATCTCGAATATCGAGGAAGCCCCGCGTCTGCCCGCCCTTGCCGTACACGGTCAGCGGGTGGCCAATGGCCGCTTCAATGCAGAAGCGGTTCAGTACCGTGCCGAACACTTCATCGTAATCGAACCGGTTAATCAGCGCTTCATCGAGCGCCACTTCATCCGTCAGCGTTCCGTATACCACGCCCTGGTTCAGGTCCGTTGCGCGCAGCCCCCAAATCTTGCACGCGAACATGATGTTGTGGCTGTCGTGTACCTTCGACAGGTGGTAGAACGAACCCGGCTGCTTTGGAAAGGGAAGCACGTCTTTCCGGCCGTTGTGTTCGATGGTGATGTACCCCTCTTCGATATCGATATTCGGCGTCCCGTACTCGCCCATCGTTCCGAGCTTCACCAAATGACAGTCCGGACGCAATTCGCGAATTGCGAATAGAAGGTTCAGGGTCCCCACCACATTATTTAGCTGCGTAAACGAAGCATGCTTGCGATCGATCATCGAATAGGGCGCCGAACGCTGTTCGGCAAAGTGCACCACCGCATCCGGCTCGAATGTCTTCACCGTAGAAGAAAGGAAGTCGTAGTCGGTCACGTCGCCCACATACATCTCAATCGTGTTCCCGGTAAGCTCCTGCCACACCTTCAGCCGTTCGGAAAGAGGACGGATCGGGGTGAGTGATTGTGCTCCGAGCTCGTGGTCCCACTGGCGCCGGAGGAAATTGTCGATGATTGCGACCGAGTGCCCTTTGCTCGAAAGATACAGAGCCGTGGCCCAACCGCAATACCCGTCGCCCCCAAGTACTGCAATCCTCATGTCCTCTCCTCCGTTTTCTAACCTTTTCGCCCGGGTAACACTATTTCGAACGGTGACTCTAGCATGCGAAACAAGCGATTGCCCCGCGCTAGCGCCCGAATTGCCCTTAATGTCATCAGGTACCGGACCTTCCCGTTTTCGGCCCGCGAAGACCCGCTCCTATGGCGGTCAGTCGCTTTGTCAGGGGAATTAGGCCGAACTGCAATCAAGCGTCGAGCAGAATCAAATTTTACCCTCTCGACCCGCCACAATGCAATCCACTTAAGCCCGCAGGCGGGTCTCTTCGCCTCAATCGCGTCCCTGCCTCATGTTCCGCCTTGCACCTGCCGATACCTCACCTGAAGGATTGGTGTTCACAAAATGGCGCGAGGGCACAATGCAAGAAAATGACAGGCGCTTCAGGCAGCGTTTCGATATGAGAGTCCAGGTGAAAATTCGCAACCTCGACTCCCCAGATCTCTCCGAGCAGCAGGTGGAATCGTCAAACATCTCCGCTCGGGGCGTGTTTTTTTCAACTGACCTGCCGCTCGATATCGGTGCCAGGGTCGAGATGTTCCTCACGATGCCGGTGGAAATTGCGGGAAGAGACTCCCGCATTTGGCGCTGCACAGGGCGCGTCGTTCGCATGCAACCGCGCAGTCCGTCGCAAGCGAAAGCCGGCAACGGAGTGGAGATTCACTATTACGAAGTGCTGGATAAAGCCCGGGCGGCCGTCGCGAATCCACGGTCCGGACGTATCCCGCTCCAGTAATTCCGGTGTACCAGATCGGATGCCATTGGCGGAGGCTAAGCAACGTATGCCCAGACGCGCGTTAATCGTGGACGACGAACCAGTGGTATGCCAATTGATTCAGGGGGTCCTGAGCTCGTCTGGCCTGGATTCCTTGACCCTGACGAAAAGCGCAGACGCTACCGGATACTTGCGCGACGAAAAATTTGATGTGGTGCTGCTCGATTTTGCGATGCCCGCGCCTAGCGGGATCGAACTCGCGCAGCAGGCTCGCGGTTCCGGCTTCAATCAGCGAACGCCAATCATTATGATCAGCGACGATCAGCGTCCATCCGCTGTTTCCGAAGGATTCGACGCGGGTGCCAGCTTCTTCCTCTACAAGCCAATCGACACGACGCGCCTGCAAAGACTGATCCGGGTCACGCAAGGCGCCGTCGAGCAGGAAAAGCGCCGCTTCCGCCGCGTCCCGGTTCGCTCCAAAGTTCGCCTCAGCTCTGATCAGGGGGAATTGCACTGCGAAACGATTGACCTCAGCCTGAACGGCATGATGGTCCATTCTCCCCGCACTGTTCCCACGGGTTCGCACGTTCGAGTCACCCTCGACATGCCCAACGGCGCCAAGCCTCTTCTCGGTACCGGTGCAGTAATGAGGACTGTCGGCGAGCATCAGATGGGAATTCAATTCAATCTGCTGCGCACCGATGAGAGCGGAAGACTGCAGGAATTCCTCCTTCCACTGATCATCGAGGGCTGAATGATGCTTCTCTCGCGTGCGGGTTTGCCTCTCGGCCGGTGGAACACCTGCGCGAATCCGCTGCCGGTCTGGGTGGCCTCCTGATGCTCGTAAATCCAGCCGCGCTTCCCCATTCATACGACACGCGTCTTGTCGCGTTATCGGTCCTGATCGCCATTCTTGCAGCTCACGCTGCGCTGGATCTTGCCGGACGCACAGCCGCTGCGCAAGGAAAGTTGCGCTTTGCATGGCTCGCGTGCGGCGCTTTCGCGATGGGTTTTGGAATTTGGTCGATGCACTACATCGGAATGTTGGCCCTTAAGCTCGACGTTCCGATTCTCTACGACTTTCCGACTGTTCTGTTTTCGCTAATCGCCGCCGCGTTTGGTTCAGCCACGGCCCTGTGGATCGTCAGCCGGAAAGAATTGACGGTCATTTCGGTTGCATTCGGAAGCCTGGTCATGGGATTGGCGATTGCCGCGATGCACTACGTCGGAATGGCTGCCATGCGTATGCCCGCGATGTGCCACTACAATTCCACCATTGTCAGCACATCCATCCTCATCGCAATCATTGTCTCTGCCGCGGCACTCCTTCTGACGTTCCGTTTCCGTGGTGTGCAGAACGAATTCCACATCGGCAAACTTTCCAGCGCCGTCGTGATGGGTTTTGCCGTTGCCGCTATGCACTACACTGGCATGGCTTCCGTTTCCTTCACGTCCTCGCCTCTCGTCGAAGATGCCTCGCACGCCGTCGATGTTTCCTCCCTGGGAGTAGCGGGAATCACGATCGTCAGTGTCTTCGTCGTCGGCATTGTCGCAATTACATCCCTGCTCGACCGCAGATTTTCCGCACAAGCCGTGCAACTGGCTTCAAGCGAAGAAAGGTATCGCCTGCTTTTCCAGAGATCTCTGGCCGCAGTCTACCGAAGCACTCCCGATGGCCGGATTCTCGACTGCAATGAAACCTGCGCAAGAATCCTCGGATACGAATCTCCGCGAGAACTGATAACCCTGGAGGCAAACTCCGCCTCTTTCGAAGAGGGAGATCGAAGTGAATACCTCGCCCGGCTTTCCTCCGATGGCCTGGTGAGCAATTTGGAAACGAGCTTCAAACGCAAAGACGGCAAACGAGTCTGGGTCTTGGAAAACGCCAACCTTGTTGACGATCCCAGTGGCGGAGGCTCCGTCGTCGAAGGAACCTTTCTCGACATCTCCGATCGCAAGAGCATGGAATTAGAACTCACCCAAACCAAAGAGCTCGCGGAAGCAGCCAATCGCGCGAAGAGCGATTTTCTTGCCTCCATGAGCCACGAGATTCGCACTCCTATGAACGGCATCATCGGAATGACGGAGCTCGTCCTCGATACCGATCTCAATTCCGAGCAGCGCGAATACCTGAATATGGCGAAGCTGTCCGCAGATTCCTTGCTGACTCTGATCAACGATATTCTCGACTACTCCAAAATCGAAGCCGGCAAGCTCGACGTCGACGCAATCGACTTCAATCTCCGCGATAGTCTAGGCGATACCATGAAATCGCTCGCCTTACGCGCGCATCAGAAGGGCCTGGAACTCGCCTGGGACGTCCAGCCGGACGTGCCGGATGAATTGATCGGAGATCCCGGCCGCCTCCGGCAAATCATCGTCAATCTCGCGGGCAACTCCATCAAGTTCACTCACACAGGCGAAGTCGTCACCTACGTCGCCGCAGAATCGAAGTCCGCAGACTCCGTGGAACTCCACGTCACCGTCGCCGACACCGGTATCGGCATTCCCATCGAGAAGCAAGCCGCGATCTTCGAAGCCTTCACCCAAGCCGATAGCTCCACCACGCGCAAATATGGCGGCACCGGCCTCGGCCTCAGCATCTCTTCTCGCTTGGTCGAATGCATGGGCGGAAAAATCTGGGTCGAGAGTGAACCGGGCAAAGGCAGCCGGTTTCATTTCACGGCGCGCATGGGTCTCCAGAAAGCCGATTCCACAAAGCCTCTTCGCATCGCACCCGAACAGCTGCGAGGTTTGCCGGTCCTCGTTGTCGACGACAATGAAACCAACCGCCTGATCCTCATGAAGGTTTTGCGCAACTGGAAGATGGAGCCAAGTGAAGTAGATGGCGGGTTAGCTGCAATCGCCGCGCTCGAAGCCGCGCAAAAATCCGGACGCCGATATCCGCTAATCCTTCTCGACGCTCAAATGCCGGAAATGGACGGTTTTGCTCTAGCCGAGCACATAAAAAAATCTCCTCACAGTGCCAGCGCCACCGTCCTGATGCTGAGCTCCGCCGGTCTCCGTGGCGACGCCGCCCGTTGTAGCCAGTTGGGAATCGCTGCCTATCTCACCAAGCCTTTCAAGCAATCCGAGTTGTTGGAAGCTATTCTCGCCGCGCTTGGAACCATCCCGCAGCCGGACGCTAAACCGAAACTCATCACCCGTCATTCGCTCCGGGAAGAGAGTGCTCAAGGCTTGCGTATTCTTGTCGCAGAAGACAACGCCGTGAATCAGGTGCTAGCCGTTCGCCTGTTGGAGAAGCGCGGTCACACGGTCCAAATCGCAACAAACGGCAAACTGGCGCTCGAGTTTTTACAACAGGGAGAATTTGACCTCGTTCTGATGGATGTGCAGATGCCCGAAATGGGAGGTCTCGAAGCCACCGAAGCTATTCGAGAAAAGGAAAAACACACAGGTGCCCACATTCCCATCATTGCCATGACGGCCAACGCAATGAAAGGCGACGACGAAGAATGCCTCCGCCACGGAATGGATGCCTACGTCTCGAAACCTCTCAACCTCAGTGCTCTGTTCGAAGCCATCGGAAGATTCTGTCCGGTTCGGACCACCGCGGAAACGGACACTAAAGAACTCGAAACCGCTCCGCCAAAATGATTGACACGCGCGGAAAATGTCGCACAATTGGGTCACCTCTCCCGGACGTATTCCGGTCTGATCATTACCCCTTCCAGAACTGAGCGTATATCCATGTCAGCAGACACAATCGATCGCGTAATAGCGCACCGAATCAAGCTGTTCATCAAAACCACCTCCGTGTGCGCTGTAACGATAGGCGCGCTAGTCCTTCTTGGGTGGATCGTGAACGTGCATATGCTGAAGTCGATCCTGCCCGGGCTTGCGTCCATGAAGGCAAACACCGCCCTCTGCATCATGTTGCTGGGGGTATCCTTGTGGTTCTCGGGCTCCCACTCCCCGCGTTTCGATAGGATCGAATCCAAACGCATGGGAATGTCGTGTGCGTTCTTCCCGGCTCTTCTTAGCTTTTTAACTCTCTGCGAATACATCTTTGGACTGAATCTCCGCATTGATCAGTTGCTATTTCGAGACGTGAGTCCCGACGGTCTCTCGGTTCCCGGCAGGATGGCTCCCCATACCGCTACGGCGCTTTTCCTTCTTGGATGCGCCCTGTTGCTGAGTTCGGTGGAACTCAAGCGGGGAATTCGGCCGGCGCAATTTCTAGGCCTTGTTCCAGCAATAATTTCACTTGCAGCCGTCGCCGGTTACCTCTACAGCGTCGTTTCGCTCTACCGCATCGCCTCCTACACGGGCATGGCGCTCCACACCGCAGTAGCAATTTTCCTCTTGAGTGTCGGCGTGATTCTCACTCCGCCCGACCGCGGGATTGCGGCAACCGTATCGAGCTCTGGATTGGGCGGCGTTGTCGTCCGGCGCCTGCTTCCGGCTGCTTTCCTCGTTCCCCTCGGAATCGGCTGGATTCGTATGGAAGGTCAAAAAGCCGGCTTCTATGGAACGGAATTCGGTCTAGCCTTGATGGCGACATCCTGTGTACTCGTATTTTCTGTAGTGATCTATCTCAGCGGAATTCAGGTTCAGAAAATCGACGACGCGCGCCGCGCTGCCGAACTGGGGGTTCTTGAGCTGAACTATACGCTCACAGCGCTCGTGGACGTTTTTCCCTTACCGGTCATTTTCCTAAGCCCTGATGCAAAGATTTGCCTCTGGAACGCCGCCACGGAACGGGTTTTTGGCTGGCCCTGGCTGCAAGTGCGTAACAAAAGGCTTCCCCTCGTTCCGGACGACCGGCTCGCTGAATTCCAAACTGTATTTGAGTCACTTGAAGCGGGCGAGTCAGTCACTGGACTCAAAACCGAACTATGCACCATGGACGACGTCCGCATTCCCGTTGCGATGTGGGCCGCGCCTATCGAGATCGGCAAACGCGGATTCTCAGGCTCGATTCTGGTACTTGAGGATATGAACCAGAGAAAAGAACTTGAGAACCAATTGCGTGAAGCACGAACAGCCTTGGCCATGCAGACCGGGCAGGAGTCTTGAGATTCTGTCGGCGAGGGGCAAAACAATGTCAGAGACGATAAAAGGGTCAGTAACCAGGCTTACTGACGAATACGGCTCGACCCGTCGGCGGACGCAACGCGTCAAGATCGCAATTCCAATCGCCGTAAGGCTCCCGAAAGCGAACGAATCGTTCTATGAAGAAGCCACCGAAACGGTAGTAGTCAACGCGCACGGATGCCTCGCGCGCCTCGCTGTGCCACTGGAACAGGGCCAGCAAATTCGCATCATCAACTCCAAAAGCGCCGATGAACAAGCCTGTACCGTCGTTTGGATCGGGAAGTTCAACGAAGGCAAAACCGAAGTGGGCCTCGAATTTTCAGAACCCGCCCCGCGATTCTGGCGAATCACCTTCCCGCCGGAGGATTGGAACCCAGCAGACAGAAAACTCCCAACTGCTCCCGGAATGCCCCAGCCTTCCACATCGAAGTGAATCGCGCCCGGCCGAATCTGGATCGAATTTAACTGCGAAGCGTCACGCTCCAGCTCTCTGCGATTCGATCTGCCGTATGGTGCCCCGCAACCAATTCCGCATCGCATCTTCGATCTCTTCTTGCGTTCCGCAGCTGTAGAGATTCTCCAGTGTCTCCCCTTCCTTTGTGAGAGGGATGTGGCGGCACGGAATCTTTGTTCCACGCTGGTCAGGTGGAACCAGTTGCATCAGCACGCATTCTTCACACGGCGCTGGATTCTCCTTCGTATCGTAGTTCATGCAGCTGGGTGAATCCTCGAAGGCTAGATGTTGCCGCCACGGCTCCCGAGGCGAACTGCCATAGCCGCCCCGCTCAAGAACTTTCAGCTCGAACTTCAGGACATCCAATAAGTCGCGATCGTCTTTAGGCATGGCCGCCTCCTTAACTCACTATCTCACTTCAACTTATCCTCTTTGCAGAGCGACATGCTGTGATGACAGTCACCCTACACGGTGATTCCGCTCACTCGCCCCTTGGAAGATTCGGAGCAAAGTTACATCGGAAGAGAAAACATCCGACCAGAGGCGGAAGACATGCCAGTCAGCTTCAAAATCGTTCCAAATGGAAAAGGAAGTAGAACAGCGGCTACGTCCGCCATGCACCCCTATGGCCTTGAAATAATCGAGAACTGCGTAACCCGCCCGCACCGGGAGGACCGGCTCTTTTGCAATCTGTCGCCCTCTGCCCTGCTACGGCTCTCGGAAATCGCGTCCGCATCTTCCTATCCCAAAGGGGCAACTCTCTTCATGGAAGGGCAGTCGCCGCGAGGCGTCTTCATCCTCCTGGCGGGTCGCGTGAAACTTTCCACATCGTCGATCGACGGGAGAACGCTGATCGTCAGGATTTCCGAACCAGGAGAAGTGCTGGGGCTTCCGGCCACCATTACTGGCACGTCCTACGAGCTCACCGCAGCTGTAGTCGAGTCCGTGCAGACGAATTTCATATCGCGCCCAGATTTTCTTGGCTTTCTACGAGAACACGGCGAGGTTTCTCTCCGCGTGGCTCAGCAATTGGGCGCATCCTATCATGCCGCCATCACGGAAATGCGTTCGATTGGCCTCTCGCGCTCGGTTGGGGAAAAACTGGCGCGGTTTCTCCTTGATTGGTGCGTTAGCCACGGGAACGGCACAGGCGAGATCCGCTCCCAATTGACCATGACTCACGAAGAGATCGCAGAAATGATTGGCGCATCGCGTGAGACGGTCACCCGGCTCCTCACCGCTTTTAAGAAGAAGGATTTCTTGCAGATTAAAGGTTCCACACTCATTATCCGCAACAAGTCCAACCTCGAAAACTTCATAGATTCTCATGAATAGCTGGGTTTTCCGCGTTCTCCTCGCGCCTGCCTGCTGTGATGTTTGTCACAAACGATTGTGATGGCAGTCACCAAGCTTTTACTGCCTGTGAAGTAACATCTCCGCCAGCCGATACAAATCAGTCTGCTGTCGCAAGTGTGGGGGTGCGATGCCACATTTTGGGATTCCGAGAATCTTTGGGCTGCTTGGCTTATTAACCCTGTTTTTAAATAGCCCTCTTGTCTGCGCACAACAAACGACCCCTGCAAACAAGTCTGCGGCAGTCCCCTCCGAATATGTTGGCTCGGAGACCTGCAAAACCTGCCATGAGGAAGTCTACAAAAGCTGGGAGAAGGGTCCCCATTGGAAACAGACCCTCAAAGAAGGCGGCATTGCCAAGCATGGTTGCGAGGATTGCCACGGTGCCGGCTCTGCCCACGTAGCCGATCCAGCCGACACTTCAACGCTGTTTCTATTTGGAAAGGCGTCAGCCAAGGATATCAACGCTCGCTGCGAAACATGCCACGCGAGCGGGCCGCAACAGCACAAAGCCATTAACTCCCTGCATCGGCAAGCCGACGTCAGTTGCGTCTCTTGCCATTCATCGCACCACTCAGAGGGGAGGGAGTTTCTGTTGGCGGAACCCCAGCCGCAGCTCTGCGTCACTTGCCACCAGGCCCAAAAGGCCCAATTCGAAATGCCCTTTCACCATCGCGTGAACGAAGGGCTTATCAATTGCACGGATTGTCATAACCCTCATGGCACCGTCAGACCGCACCAGCTGCGCACATCCGCGCAGCAGGATGCTGTCTGCTTTAAGTGCCACGCGGACAAGCAAGGCCCCTTCGTTTTCGAGCACGATCCAGTCAAGACAGAGGGCTGCGAGTCATGCCACGTCCCCCACGGCGGACCAAACCCCCACATGTTGCGATTGAGCACGGTGAACCTGCTCTGCTTCCAATGCCACACGAACTCGACATTCAGTGCCGCGCCGAGCGCGCCATCCTTCCACAACCAAACAACCCAGTTTCAGGCATGCACGCTGTGCCATACCAACATCCACGGCTCGAACTTCGATCCGTTCTTCTTCAAGTAGGAGCCGACCATGACACCCAATGCGAAAACCAAACGGTTCAGCACAGAGTTGCGAGGAACGAAATGGCCGGTAATTTTGATTCTTCTGGGCGTGATTGCGATCGTGCCCGTTTGCGCCGCTCAGAGTCCTGATGAAAAGGGGGTTGATTCAGGCAACTACAACATCCGTCAGTCTCTCGAGGCCGGATACCGCGCGAACTGGGTGAACGGAAACCAGGATACCTACAACACTTTCGTGCATCTTGGCGAAGGCGTGCGCCTGCTCGATTACTCGCTCGAAATGCGTTCGCTCGACCACAACGGACTGTTTTTCGATACCCTCAGCTTCTCGAACTTCGGTTATGGTGGCGATCCAGTCGACGTCACGCGGCTACGCATCCAAAAAAATAAGATTTACGATTTTCGATTGCAGTTCCGCCGTGACCGCAATTTCTGGGACTGGCCTCTGCTGGCGAACCCGTTGAATCCCGCGGCTTCCACCGTCGTGAACCCGATTCCACTCTCGCCGCACACTCTGGATCTCGTTCGGCGGATGCAGGACTATGACCTTACGATTCTCCCGTTATCGAAGGTGCGCTTTCGGCTCGGCTACTCACGCAACGTGGATGAAGGGCCGTCGTTTACCACTCTTGATGGTGGCACCGAACCGCTGCTGAACCAGAACTACCGCGTCACCACCAACCAGTATCACGCAGGAGTTGACTACCGGGTTCTGCCGCGCACGACGATTTCCTACGATCAGTTCTTGAAGTATTTCAAAGACGATACTTTTACGTTCGACGCCATACCCAACACCTTTCCGCTGCTCCCGCCAGGATTTAATCAATTCCAGCTTGCCAACGGAACTCCCGTAGATCTTGGCATCGTATGGAACACCACCGCCACGGGTGGAACCCCGTGCGGCGCTCCTATCACCAACGCTGCTACGGTTCCTCCGACGGTGAAGTCGAATTGTAATGGTTTTATTGACGGCACTTTTAACGGTGCGCCTCTTCCTGGTTACTCGCGCTTCGCTACCCCCCGGAACTTCATGCCCACGGAGCGCCTGTCCTTCCAATCCAATTATTTCCAGAACCTTCAGGTGAGCGGTGCTTTTGGTTACAGCTCAGGCGACACCAAGATTAATGACTTCCAGGAAATCGTGGACGGGTGGGCCAGCCGGACAGTCACCCGCGGAAGCATAACAAGCGGGCCGGCTCGGGCTAAGCGCGTGTCCGTCAACGGCGATTTTTCGGCGATATATAACCTTACCGACAAACTCCGGCTTGTCGATTTCTTCCGCTACGACAACTGGCGTATTCCCGGCCAGTGGGAAGAGTTGGCTCAAAATCTCTTTGCTACTCCTCCAGGGCCCGGTCAGTCAGGCTTGACGCTGCCCATTTCCACGGTGACACCGGCCACTCTTGCCGCGAACTGCCCTACGGCGCCTTTCAACCAGGCAGCATGCCCGCAGCATTCATCGAGTTCGCTCGCCGATATGGAAGATCAACTCTTTACGCGATTCCTCGGGCAGAATTTGAAATCCAACACTTTCCAGGTGGAATATGACTTCAATCGCCGTTTGAACTGGCGCATCGGTTATCAATACACAAATCGCAAAATCGCTGATTTCAACGCTTCCACCGACATCGCGGAAATGTACCTGCCTGGTGGCGCAACCGGTAATGCCGGTAACTTTTTCCTCGCAGCACGCTCGGATTGCGCCGCGACAGCCGGAGTTCTACCCCCTGAATGCACCCTGAATCCAAATGGTTCAATCACCGAAATTGGCCCGGAAGCAGGCAACGACACTTCGCGCAACATCACCACCATCAACGAAAATGCGCTTCTGCTCGGTGTCACCGCTCGGCCCATCGACAAACTGCGCATCAACGGCGACATGTCCGTCGGTTACAACGACGCATCCTTCACCCGCATCAGCCCGCGACAGATTCAGAATTACAAGCTTCACGTCAATTACAAGCCGCAGCCTTGGGCGTCGCTCGATGGCTCAATTAATATTCGCGAAAATCGCGACAACGTCTTGACCGTCGACAACCTGGAACATGACCGCTCCTACAGCTTTTCGACCATGCTCACGCCCCAGTCAAGACTCTCCGTCGACTTTGGCTACACATATCTCGACTTTTTTTCCACCATTGACATCTGTTACGCAGGAAACACTGTCGCAGGTGTCACCACCCCCTGCCCCATCATTGACGGGGCTTCGCCTTTGGGCGCTACGAATCGTTACCAGAGCACGACCCATTTCGCCTACGGCAATGTGATCTGGAAGCCCTACAAGCGTGTGACTGCCGTGGTAGGTTATTCCGGCAGCTTCACTCGCGGCACGTCCATCTATTTCAATCAGCCGCAATTCGTTACCGCCCCTCCTGTGCCCGCGCTGGCGCGAATCGTGCCTGACCCCAGCACGCCGCCCGGAACGCTCGATTTCAATTACGTGAAGCCAACAGCTTCTCTTTTCATCGACATCTACAAGGGGCTCAGCTACCGCGTCTATTGGAATTATTACGGGTACAACGCGAAAGGGCCGGCGAACCCGATCACCTTCGCCCCAATCGGGAACCCGGACTTTAACGGCAGCACTGCTACATTCGCTTTCCGCTATGCGTTCTGAAACCCGTTGGCTGCGAGGCGGTCGCCCGTGATATAGCTTTCAAGATCTCAACATTCGGTAGGAGGAATGCGATGGAACTAAGGGCATTTCGATCGGTTGTCGTGGTTTTGTTGTTTGCCTTACCTGCTCTCAGCCTTGCCCCATCAACGCACGCGGCGGATGACGCTGCGGCTCTCTTCAAGGCCAAGTGCGCCGCGTGCCACGGCCCGGACGGCAGCGGCGGCACGGCTACGGGGAAGGCTATGGGTACACCGGACCTGCGATCGGAAGACGTGCAAAAACAGACCGACGCGCAATTGATCGATTCCACAACCAATGGCAAGGGCAAGAAAATGCCTGCCTATAAGGGCAAGCTGACCGACGATCAAATCAAACAGCTTGTCGGTTATATCCGGGAACTCGGCAAAAAGAAGTAGTCGCGCTCTCAAACGTTTGGCTCATGCGTACTGCCTCTCGGTGCTTGGGAGTGTTGCGGGGACATTGCATTGAATTTGCCATCGCCTGAAACCTTGCTGTACGCCCTGCTGGTGATCACGGCGGTTCTTATCGCGATTATCGTCGTCCGTCCGGCGATAACCGTCTCGGCGCCGGGGAAGATGCTGGCCTTCGTGGCCTTCTGTATTCTTCCTGTGCTTTGCGGCTCTATGGCCGCTTCCACACATATCGAACGCTCCAAGCAAACGAAGTTTTGCCTTTCCTGCCATATCATGGAGCCCTACGGAAAAAGCTTGTACGTGGACGATCCTTCCTACATTCCTGCCGCCCATTTTCAAAATCATCGCGTCCCACCCGAGGAAGCCTGCTACACCTGTCACACCGACTATGGCCTCTATGGCGGCGTTCGCGCCAAGCTAGGAGGCTTGCGCCACATCTACATCCAATATTTCGGTACGCCGCCGCGGCCCGAAGACATCCAGCTCTACAAGCCCTACAACAATCGCGAATGCCTGCACTGCCACGCCGGTGCTCGCTCGTTTGAAAGTAATGCGGTGCATACAGCAATTCGAGATCAGCTCACCGGCAACGAGATGTCCTGCATATCAAGCGGTTGCCACGATACGGTCCACAACGTAAAAGATCAGTCGAAAGTAAAATTCTGGACACCGGGGCAATAGCCATGAAAGAAATCCAAATCGAGCGAGCCCTGCGGATATCAGGACTGCTTTTGATCCTCGGAATTGTCGTTGAGATCATCAGCCTGCTCTGGGAAAAGCCGCTGGCCTTTTTGCTGTTCGTCGGTGTAGGAGGTGCTCTCACTTTTGTAGGTATCGTCCTCTATCTTTACTCGCTGTTGCCGCCGGCTGTCGAATCTTCGTCGCAACCCCGACCGAAAAACTCTTAGTTCAGCTTCCGATATCGGACGCGCAGGGAACTTACTTTTGCAATCCGGGCAACGCCTCATTCCCCATCGTGCTTCTAATGATTTTCGCAAGATAACTGTTGAACCGCAGGCAACGGCGCAGCGGATGAATGCTCGCGGCACGTTGCAACTATGTTAGATTGGCTCGCTCACCAAAAAAGGCGGCATATAAGCATGAATCGAAGATTTCTTCGCCCCGCAATCTGCCTTCTCGCAATTTCTCTCGGTGTACCGCCCAGTCAGTTTTCATCCGCATCCCAGCCGGACGTCCTTCTCACCTCCATGCAGCGCGAGCTACAACGCGCCACTGCCGCGCTCGCCAAGGCGAATCCCGCTCCCTACTACATCAGCTATACGGCAGCTGATATCAACGCGACCGTGATTTTTGGCATCAGCGGTAGCATCGCCGTTTCCAACAGTATCCAGAGGCGCCAGGCAGACGTGATCATGCGCGTGGGTTCGGCCGCGCTCGACAATACACACAGCAAGAGCCGCGGCTCCGGAATTATGTCCAGCACTCTGCCGCTCAGTGATAATCCAGACGCGATCGGCCGCGTTCTCTGGCAACTCACCGATCGCGAGTACGAACAGGCCTCCGCCGCCTTCCTGAAGGTTAAAACGAACACAGCGGTGCAGTCGGAGGAAGAAGACAAGTCGCCTGACTTCTCCGAGGAGCCAGCCAAGAATCACCTCAACGACGCCAAAGCGAAAGTGTCGGTGGACCAAAAAGCCTGGGAGAACCGCATTCGCACCGTCTCCGGCGCCTTCCTGAAGTATCCCGAAATCTACAGTTCAGTCGTGTATCTGCAAGTTTCCGCCACTCGTTCCTATCTGGCGACAAGTGAAGGCACTGCCCTGGTTCACCCGTCGGAGATAAGCCGCCTGGTAATCCAAGGCGAGACCCGAGCCGACGACGGAATGGAACTGCTGCGCGTCGAAACCTTCCAGGCCGCAACTCCAGGCCAGCTCCCGTCCGACACAGAGCTGAGGGCGAAAGTAGACCGGATTGCGTCGGATCTGAAAGCCCTAAAAAACGCCCCCGCCGCCGAACCCTACGCGGGGCCGGCGATGCTGTCGGGGAGGGCTTCGGCAGTTTTCTTTCATGAGGTTTTGGGGCATCGGCTTGAGGGACACCGGCAGAAGGATCAGAGCGAGGGGCAGACGTTCACGAAGAAAGTGAACCAGCGGGTGCTGCCGGAATTTCTTAGCGTTACGGATGATCCTACGCTGAAAGAGCTTAACGGAATTGGGCTGGCGGGGACTTATGACTTCGACGATGAAGGAGTTCCTGCAGAGCGCGTGGTGGCTGTTGAGAACGGCGTGCTGAAGAATTTTCTGATGTCGCGGATGCCGATTACGAATTTCAGCCACTCCAATGGACATGGGCGGCGGCAACCGGGGTTGATGCCTACTGGACGGCAGGGCAATCTGGTTGTGACGTCAACGAAGTCTGTGAGCGATTCCGAATTGCGCGCGAAATTCGTCGAAGAGATTAAAAAGCAAGGCAAGCCTTACGGATTATATTTCGAAGATATTCAAGGCGGCTTCACACTCACGCAGCGCGCGCTGCCTCAGGCGTTTCAGGTGATTCCGGTAATGGTGTGGCGGGTGTATGCGGACGGGCGTCCCGATGAACTGGTGCGCGGTGTGGATATAGTCGGTACGCCGCTCCTTTCGCTCAACAACATTATTCTCACCGGCGACAAACTTCAGGTGTTCAACGGAGTCTGTGGCGCGGAGTCGGGGCAAGTACCCGTGTCGGCCGCTGCGCCAGCAATGCTTTTCTCAGAGATCGAAGTGCAGAAGAAAAATAAGGGCACGGATCGCCCGCCGCTGATGCCGCCACCGGGTGGGGATCAGAATCCTGCACCGCTTACAGAGAAGGCCGCGGTGAAGGCGCCATCGAAGGCCGAGTCGCAGGCCGAGGGCAAGGCAAAACCATGAGCGCGATCTTTCATTCCTTCAGGCATTCGTTCCGGCTTCGTGATTTTCACTGCACGCTGATGTTCATTTTCGTGCTGGGCGTGGCTGCGGCGTTGTGTGCGGTGCCGGCCTCGGCGCAAGACAAGAGCGAAAAAGCGTTGTCCGCATCGGCGAAAGCCGCCGCGTCTGATCCCGTGCTTGCAGCGATGCGCGAGGAGTTGGAACGTTCGAAGGCGCACCTCAAGATGGAGAACATCGCCGCGCCCTACTACATCGAATATTCCGTCCTCGATCTGGATGAGTACGATGCTGAGGCCGCATTCGGAGCGCTTCGTCAGAAGCAGCGCACGCATGGCAGGTCGGCGCGCGTAGTGGTTCGAGTGGGCGACTACAAGCTGGATAGCTACTACGGTCCAGGAACGGGGTTCGCCGACTTGGCGCCGCTTGAGGACGACGCCACCGCACTTCGCCACCAGTTGTGGCTCGCCACGGACCAGGCTTACAAGGCGGCCAGCCAGGCGCTCGCCGCTAAAAAGGCCGTCTTCAGCCAATTCAGTTCCGGGCAGCCATTCGATGATTTTGCCGCTGCTCCGGCGCTTCAATCCATCGGCGCCTGGGCGAAACTCAATTTCAATCCCGCTCCCTGGGACGCGATGCTCGAGAAAGCGACCGATCTTTTCCGCACCGATCCTAAAATCCAGTCGCTCACTTCGCTGCTGCGGTTCCGCGCGGTGAACCGGTACTTCGTCAACACGGAAGGGACGGTGACGCGCAAGGGTTACACGGTTTATTTCATGAACCTATCCGGCGCCACCCAAGCGGACGACGGAATGCGCCTCGAGCGCTCGCCCTACTACTCCACCGGTTCGCTCAAAGAATTGCCCACGGCAGAAGCGTTTCAAGCCGACGCGGTAAAGATGGTCACAACTCTGAAGGCGCTTCGCGAAGCTCCCATGGTGGACGAGGAGTATCGCGGCCCGGTGCTTTTCTCGAATGATGCGGCGAGCGACGTGTTCTACGGGATGATCGGCGAGAACGTGCTGGGGAGAAGGCCGAAGCCCGGAGATTCGTCGCGCACGGAGGGAGAGTTTGCGTCGAGCTACAAGAGCCGGGTGCTGCCGAATACAATTTCGGTGATCGACGATCCCACGCTGACGGTTTTCGACGGCAAGACGCTGATCGGCAGCTATGACATCGACGACGAAGGCGTGCGCGCCGCGAAAGTTTCGGTGATTGAAAACGGCGAGCTGGTGAATTACCTGGTGGGCCGCGAGCCGATTCGCGATTTTCCCGAATCCAACGGACACGGCCGCGCCGCACCGGCTCAGGCGCCAACGCCGAACATGGGCAATCTGATCGTGTCGTCCAAGCAAGCGATCTCGGCCGAAGACATCAAGAAAAAGCTGATCGAGATCTGCCGCCAGGAAAATAAGCCGTACGGCTATCGAGTGGAAACTCTCGCGGGATATAGCCCGCGCCTTCTCTTCCGCGTCTACGAGAAAGATGGGCGCGAAGAACTGGTCCGCGGCGCCGAATTCAACGAGCTGGATACGCGAGCTCTGCGCAACGATTTGGTCGCGGTGGGCAACGATGCGCTGGTGAGCAACCGCGAAGGGCAGATTCCGATGACGGTGATCAGCCCGTCGATATTATTCGACGAGATTGAAGTGAAACGTACAGATGCGAAGAATGCCAAGCTCCCTGAGTATCCACCGCCGGATTTAGTCCCCAGTCACTGAAAACGCGGATCATTCCCTTGTATCCCTTGCAGCGGCCGTCATCCCGACCGCAGTGGAGGGATCTCTCTTGGTCAAACGCCAACCTCCGCAGGGCTGAAAAACCGACATTAAAACGGTCAAGTACCTTGACCTAGCGCGCGGGAGTTTGAGGTGCGGAAGGCGTTATTTGGCCTCCCGAAGAGGAGATTTGAAAGGGGGAAATGCTAACTTCCGGGTAGCCGACCATTCACCCAGAACGTCTCGATCTGACATGTCTCCTCTATCGCTGGGCTCTTGCCGCCGAACTGTGCCTCTTGTTAACACTTCTTGTCCGGCAAACATCTATGATGTTGTGGGGATTCGTAGAGCATGGCCTCGAAGTCAGGAGACAGAGTTGACCTTTTCGCGGCGGGCCTGGGATGTCGGCCTGTGACGGAGCAATCCGCCCCTGAAGTCTCAGAAGACACGATATTAGTCAGCGACGCGCGTAACGGGGATCGAGCGGCATTCGGGCGCCTCTATGATCGTTACTCTCGAATGGTCCACGGAATTCTGCTGGCCAAGGTTCCGGTACGCGAAGTGGATGACGTGGTTCAAGATGTTTTTCTGTTGGCACTTCGTCGGCTGTCAACACTGCGGGAAACCAGCCGCTTTGGAGCATGGCTGGCAGCAATCGCCCGAAATCAGGCCAATGACTACCACCGGCACTCCGTGCCAGAGGATCAGCTACCGAACGATGCGTCCGAGAAAGAAATCAAGTACCGCAATACTGGCGGAGATCATCAAGGCGCAGCCGTCGCAATTCTCGACGCGGTCAGGAGTCTGCCTGATGCATACAGGGAGCCGTTGATTCTCCGACTGGTGGAGGGCATGACCGGCCCTGAGATAGCCGCACGCACTGGACTGACGCACGGGTCAGTTCGGGTCAATTTGCATCGCGGCATGCAGCAGCTCCGCGCAAAACTGGGCCCGAACCCAACCGAGAATCGTCCCGGAAAAGATTGGTCCAAAGAGGAGACGTCGTAATCATGAATACGGGGAACAACAGAACGGAAAACGAAGCGGTGGCACGGGGCGGCGACTATCTGTGGGATGGATCGGGCAAACCCGATCCTGAAATCCAGAGACTGGAAGTGTTGCTCGGAAGGTTTCGGCATGATCGTCACGCGCCAGAGTTTCCAAAGATCGTCCCGGACAGACGATGGGCAGTCCTTCCACGGCGAGTGGGACTGTTTCCTGCTTTGGCGACGGCCGCTGCCGTGGCGGCCATCGCTGTGGTGATATTTGTGATGCACGCGAGGGAATCGTCCCCAGTTACTGGGGCGGGGTGGAATGTATCCCGCGTGGCAGGAACGCCTCGAATCGGCCCCAAGGCCATCAGCAGAAAAGACGAAACCAGCCATCTCGGGATTGGCCAAACGCTCGAAACTGATTCTCAATCGCGAGCCAGCCTGCAAGCAGACGATACCGGCCAGATCGAGGTGGATCCGAGCACACGTCTGCGTCTCCTGACTATGGCCGCCGGTTTAAGGCGGATTGCTCTTGACCGCGGAACAATTCATGTCCATGTCTGGGCGCCTGCTGGTCAGTTCGTCGTCGACACGCCGTCGGCGGTGATAGTGGATTTGGGTTGCGCCTACACCCTGCAGGTGGACGATTCGGGCGCTGGGCTGGTGCACACCTCGCTCGGGTGGGTCGGATTCAAGCTGAATGGCCGCGAGGCCTTCATCCCTGCCGGCGCAGCGTGCGCGACTAGGCCGAAAGTCGGTCCCGGTACACCGTACTTTGAGGATGCGTCCTCGGAGTTCCGCGCCGCATTAGCGAGATTCGATCTTGACGATACCCCTCAGCAGCGCGCTGAGGATCTGGCGATTGTGCTGGACGAGACTCGAAAGCGCGACGCACTCACGCTGTGGCATCTGCTGGTGCGCGTCGAAGACGAGAGGCAGCGCGTCCTCGTCTACGATCGGTTGCGAGAGCTTGCACCGCCTCCAGCCGGGGTAACGCAGGAAGGAATCCTTCGTCTCGATCAGCCCATGCTTGATCTGTGGTGGAACGAACTTGGGTTTGACGACATCTCAGTTTGGCGCCATTGGGAGCGTTCCTGGTCTGCAGCGGCCTCGCCGGTTCGCGAAGAGTAAGCGAAGGCGCCACTTCGTTATTCACTGTCATTGGTTCCAGTCCTTGCCGGATATTTCACACGATTTGTTAACACTCCGCTGTCTGCTGGCGTCTCTTTGCACGTGGAGTTTAACCGATGAAATTAACGATAATGAGCTCGCGGATAAAGAAGTATCTCTCAGGAACGGAAGCTAGATTCTGGGTTCCTCGTTTCCTCGCGCTCGGGCTGTTGGCTTCCGGATTCGCCGGCTGGCTCATCGCAGACGAGCAACACGCTTCCCCTGACTTGACGGTCCACGAGTGGGGCACGTTCACCGCAATTGCGGGCAAGGATGGCCGGGCGATGGAATGGGCAACTTTAGGCTCGCCAAGATTCGGGCCGTCCGCCGATCTCCCCCGATTCGTGGAACATATCGCCAACGCCAACTTCAAGATTGGTCTGCGTGGCACGATTCGGATGGAGACACCTGTGCTGTATTTCTACTCGCCACGCGATGTGGCCGTGTCCGTAAGAGTGGCCTTCTCCCAGGGACTCATCACTGAGTGGTACCCCCATGCGGCTAGCGTTCAGCCCAGCGGAGTCTTGCCCGATACCGCTTTGAGCCGGTTGCAGACCGATGGCAGCATTATGTGGAATGACGTCGCCGTTTCTCCGAATCTTAGTGCCGAGTTCCCACACGAAGTGCCGTCGGATCGCTACTACGCGGCTCGCGAGACTTCTTCCGCACCGCTACGCGTTAAAACAAAGACGGGTGAGCAGCGAGAAAAATTCCTGTTCTATCGCGGAGCTTCAGCCAGTCCCTTGCCGCTTTCCGCCAAGTTGAACTCCGACGCGAAACTGCTGGTCAAGAATTCCAGCGAAGACGAAATCCCAGCAGTCATTCTTTTCGAGCGCCACGGTGAACGAGTGGGCTATCGTTTCGCGAGCACACTAACGGACGAAACAGTGCTAGACCCTCCGGCGTTGACTGGCAGCACAGACGCTCTCTGCAGCGACCTTGAAGGGATCCTCGTCAATCAGGGTCTCTATCCCGACGAAGCTCATGCAATGATCGAGACTTGGCGGGATTCCTGGTTCGAAGAAGGCAGCCGTCTAATCTATATCGTGCCTCGCGAATTCCCCGACAACGTGTTGCCACTTACAATTAGTCCCGCACCGGGACAAGTGGTGCGGGTTTTTGTCGGCCGGCTTGAAATTGTCACACCTGCGACTGCAAGGGCAGTACAGACGGCCTTCGCTTCCAACGATGAAGTGACCCTGGACAAATACCGCCGTTTCCTGGAACCGATTCTACAGTTGGTGAATACTGAGCATCACCCATAGGTGAAGACAGTCTACCGAACTTACCTTGCTAATCTCAGAGGCTTGGTCGCCCATGCACGCAGCCCGATTCGACGATCGTCACACGCCCCTGCGATTGTGTTATCGCTTGCTTCGTATCGTCCGCCTCAGTATGTAGACGGCCGTAGTAATGCCCGCTCTTCGCAAGTTTCGAGGGCTGGCCGTGATGGCGGGGACGTTAGCAATGGTGTGCCGCGTCACTTCGGCAGGTCGCGTCAGGATCGAGAAGGGGAGATGGTTCTTGAAGAAAATGGACGTTCACAGGGGTAAGCCAGACGCGGCACGTCAGAATAGTATTGCCCGGTAAATGGAGTGTCGGCACGGTGGCGTACCGACCCGTCGTCGCAGCCTTCGGACCCACCGGCCCGATTTCATTCGTTTTTACCCAGAATTGCTTCCAGTTCGGCG